>Ga0247727_10015196_pt1 | contig 12663 bp, 10 predicted proteins | sample WisWelCaveWW1625_FD_202498 | JGI IMG/M metagenome (GOLD analysis project Ga0247727, IMG submission 202498) | Biofilm microbial communities from Wishing Well Cave, Virginia, United States - WW16-25 | ecosystem: Environmental > Aquatic > Deep subsurface > Groundwater > Cave microbial mat | place... | reverse complement strand
GGTTATTCAAGGTCGAAGGCGCAACGAGCTTCGTGACCGGCTCGCCGCTCACCAGCGCCAAGCCGACGGGCAATTGCAATGTCGCTTGCACCGCCGTGGCGGTCGTCCCACTATTGTTAAAAACGAGGAGATTCACATCAAAAGGATTCGGCGAGAGCTGGCCATTATTCGCTTGCAGATTGCGCGGCGCGGTGAGGTGCAACGTGAGGTCTCCGGCTTGCGTGGTCACATCGCCCTTGCCGTAATAAGTGGCGACAGTGCGTCGTTCATTTGGCAAAAGCGTTTTTTCATTCCATTTCAAAAGCACGGCGCTATCATCATACTGCGTGTTGCTCGGCATGGCATAATACCATTGCACGCGGCTGAGACGGCTCCAATCGCCGATCACCAAACTATCGGGACGCACCGCATCGAGGCCCACGAGCGTACCTTGCGCCACGGTATCCGGTTTGACAAGATTACCCTGAAACGCTTGAAAGAAATCCGGCAATGCGGGTACGCCAAATTTCCTTTCATTACGGCTATAGTCAAAGCTGGTGAGTATGGAAGCGTCGTCTTTGGTAATCACATACGTATCCAGCTCCAACATCACGCCGACTTGGTGCGCGTTGTTCGGATCGCGATTCACCATCTCATACTCGATCAAAATAGCGCCGGTGGTGCGGCTGAATTTTTTCGGCGTGAGATGCTGGCGAATCTCGATTGCGCCCACGGTATAAATGCACACGATGGTGCTATCGCTCAAGACCGGCGCGGACGAAAGCGTGAGCAAACGCGCGCCCGTGCGAAAAGGATCGTTGCTGTAAGTTTGGCCGTCGACACGGATATTGACGTGCGAGGAAAAAGGCTCAAACGGAAATTGAAACAGCAAGGGCAGATTGTTCGGCGTGCCGATGTTGAACAAGCCGGTGTAGCGAATCTCGCCGCCGCCCACGGTATCGTTGGCCGTGCGCACTTGCACGGCAACAATATCGTTTTGAATGCGCAACGGCGGCGCGGCGCTTGGGCGGTATTGGATTTTATTTGAGGAAGAAGACGGCGCGTTTTGAGCCACGGCGAGAGCGTGCAGCAGAACAGCAGAGCAAAAGCTTGCGGCGATGGCGATGCGACGATGAAACACCGGCTCCTCCTCGAGGTGATCCACTCACGGTTGTGGCTTGCAATTGCGCGGGCAATTTACAGTGCGAGCCTGTGGTAGTCAAGCGGATTTCTGGAAGGAGAAACGTAATGCCTCTGTTGCGCGTGAAGTAGCGCAGGCATCCCTGCCTGCAGACAAGAGGTCCGCGCTACGGTTTCCACCAATAGCTAAGGATCGTCAACTAAATAACTTTCTCATTTGCGTCGACTTCATTTTTCAAAGCAACCAAACTCATCCCCCGGCCCCCATACGTGTCAAGCTAAGAGAATTTGCATAACGTATTCCCCCCTTGAGGGGGGTTAGGGGGGTGTTCTTGATGACGAAGAGTGCTTAAAATTTATCGCGAGTATTGCAGCGTTTTTAAAAAATACTCTTCATTGCCTCATGATACCGAACAACACCCCCCTGGCCCCCCTCAAGGGGGGAATTGTTCAGTGAAGTTACTTTTAACTTGACACCTATGCCCCCGGCCCCTTCTCTTAGGAAGAGAAGGGGAGAGCAAAAAAGAAAGATTCGATCGCTTTGCATTGGTTCTCCCCCTTCTCTTTTTAAGAGAAGGGGGCCGTGGGGATGAGTTCTGGCTACATGTAGACGTTTAGGGTCGTTACCTCGAAAATGACGTCCTGCCGCAAATGGGCAAGTTATTTAAACGGCATTCCTAAGGCACTACGGAGGAAGAAACGTAGCGCCGCCCTCCCTGACTGCCTCGGCATAACGCGAGCGCGACGACATGAACATCTAGGATTCGGCGGAGAAATAACGGTTGCCAAAATGATCGAGAAGTTTAGATTATCCTCGCAACGCGGCATCATGAAACCCAAACGGTAGTCTGCACGTGTACTAGATAGAGCCACGGTCAAACCGTGGCTGAACATTTTCGCCGCCTGCGTCAACTTTTTGTCCGCGAGCGTAGTCTAATAGCGCGGTATTTTTTCGTAAATTTTTGGCGTGTGATTTTAGCTGGACGAGGCAGTGTATGAATCAATTCTTTACGACCATCTTCAAAGCCCTCGGCGTGTTGGCGCTGTCGGCGGTCATCTTTTTTTTGTTTGAGCCTAAGGACGAGATTAAAGACCAAGCCGTGAATTTGGCGATGGAATTTTTGGGGAAAAGGCTGCTGGCGATGGTGCCGAAAGAGCACGCGCGCGAGATCGAAACGAGATTCGAGGCCGTACGCGAACAGGCGCTCAAGGGCGAGATCGACGACGAGCAATTGCAAGACTTCACCACGATCGTACTCAATGCCGAGGCCGAGGGCCGGCCGCTCGCCGTTGCCAAAATCGATAGTGCGCTCGCAGCCTTGCACCAAAACGAAGCCCTCCGCTACGTCGATGAAGCGCGGCGCGTGCAAGATGAGGCGCGTTTGGAGCAATGGGCCCAACGCATGCAAGAGTTCGAACAATTCGAAAAACGCTGGCAAACTTTGGTGCCGGACTCGAACGCGGTGAAGCAGGTTCACGTCATGCGCCGGCTTCGGCCTTTGTACCGGCTTTCAAAACAATTCGTGGTGCAAATCGATTCCGCGGCTTTGGCGCACGCGATTGCCGTTGCGCCCGGCGTTGATAGCATGCACCCGGCTGCCCTCGCCGGGCATTTCCCACCGCCGCCACACTTCAGAACGCTAGTGCGCGCATTGGAAGGCGGCCAGCACGGCTTGCGCGTGGAGTTGCACACCGGCGAGTTTGAGCGACAATGGCATTGGGCCGATAGCGTGCGCGCACGCGCCAGGGGCATGGCGCGTGGACAAAGAGGTGTCGAAGTCGTTACGCCGGAAGCGCCTGCTCTGCCCAAACCGAAAACGCAACCGGCGCCGCGCAGGAACTAAGTCAACCGGTTCAAAGCTCGCCTTCAGCAAAACTCAGTGTTGTCTAAACTCAGCGTTGTTCAGCCACGGCTAAGCCGTGGCTTTTTTTTTATAAAACACATGCCTCGATCCAGCCGTGGCAGAACACAATTGATTGAGCTTCTACTGCACGAGCTTCAGCTCACAACTCCTACGCTGCGCTCCAAACGGTCGCGCGTGTCGGCGAGCTTGAGCAAATTGATAACCTCCAACACATCCACGAGCAACAATACCAAGAGCGCAAAGCCGCTCAACCAGAGCAGGCTCGCGGGGAAAAAGCACTCCAGCACGAATGCTCCGGCCATGAGCAGCCTCGCTTCCGTCGGCCCCACCTTTCCGCTATCAATACGATACTCTTCCGTGATTTTGTAGCTCACGGCTGCGATCAACATGCGCGCGCCATACGCAGCCATGAGCACGAAGGGAATGAAAGCAAACTGCGACAAGTAATGCGCGAGCGCAAGCGTGACGAGGCCCAACGAAGCCCAATCCACCATTAAATCGAGCGCGAAGCCGAACCATTTGCGCGGACGTTTGCGATAATAAGCGAGCCTGCCATCCAACGAATCGCCGAGCCAATTCACGGCCAAGCCGAAAATTCCTGCCAATAACCACCATCGCTCTCCGCTTGCCAAAAACAGAGTCGCGGCGAGGATCACGCTGCCGAACAAGCCGAGAGCTGTGAGCATATTTGAGGTGATGCTTTGCGGCATGCGAGCGCAAAGCCACGCAAGGGCGCGGCGTTCTTGCGTCATGAGCCAATTGCTGCGTTGGCGCTCTTTGCGTTCGACTTTTTTGAGCACCGGAGAATGAGGGTGCATGTGCGTCTCCTTAAGCGATTAGCTTTTTAAACTCAGAATAAAATTCTGAAAGTCTTTTCGAGCTACACACGGATCAAGAACACACGCTGAAAAGTTTTTGCCGCGTGCGCTTTTGCTCCGTGTGTTGCACGTCCGAGACTTGCTCTCGCAACCGTTATGCCTTGAACAGAGGCGGAGCACGCTCGCTGCAAGTTGCAAATCCTGCTCGGCAACGAAGGATTTGAGGCTTGATAGTTTCGAGCCGGGTGTGAAGCGCATGCACGCGGGCTGTGAATGAAACGACTTCATGCTTGACATGAGCAAGCTCGTTTCGTACCATGCAACGGTCACAATGGAGTTCATCACAAAACCGAAAGGCCCGATGATGAAATTTTTACTCTTCTTCCTCCTGTTGGCATTGAGCAATAGCCCGGCGCGAGCGCAACATTATCTCATCGCCGGCGGAGGTTTCGGCCTCCTGCAGTTTGATTCGCGCGACCTCGATCTTTTTCAAGACACTTACAACCGGGTGAATATCGGTTCCGGGCAAACCGTGTTGCTGCGCGGTTTTGATTTGGGGATCGGCTTGAGCGGCGAAGTGAGTTATCGTCACATGGGCAAGTGGTCGAAGGCGATCACGTTCGGCTATCAAGAGTATAGCGCAACGGATATTGCGGCCTTTGCTGGCGGCGCGGAAAGAAATTTGAAACTGACCGCCAAACACGTTTATGCGCAGCCGTCATTCGGGTTCATCAAGAAAAATATTTTTGTCGAAGGCGTGGCTACGATTTTCGGCTCGCGCCGCTTTACGTTGAACAGCAGCCTGATTGACGACGAGCAAGAGAACCCGTTGAGCGGCACTTATCAAGCCCGAGCTGCGTTCGCCGTGGATGCGGGGATTACATGCGGCGGCATGAGCGGCCCGATCATGCTGCTCCTGAAAATATCTTATCCGGTTCACAAGTCCGGCCAGGCGAAAATTTTGACCGATCCCGCGGCGGCAAAAGTGCTGGACGGCCTCAGCGCCTTTCCCGACGATTTTGTGAAGTACGTTGCCCGGCAGCCTTATAAAGGCGTGGCAAGCAACATCGACGGTTTTAAAATCATGGTCACGCTGAACTATGCGTTCCGCTTGTCGGCGCGTGCAGCAGAACGCAGGTGAGTTTGAGCGTCTGGCGCGCGGCGTATCATTTAATGACCTAGCGAAATTCTTATGGCAATTTCTCCTCGCTTTTGGTTGCGCTTTCTTGTGCCGCTGCTGAGTTGCGCGTTCGCTTCTGCGGCGTGGCCGCAAATTCAAGTGGCGCGTTTGCAATTAGAAAGCGTGCAACGCTTCAACACCGCGCAGCCGCGGAGCGATAACACAGGCTCGTGTTGGGCTTGGCGGAGTGAGAAAGAAATTTTAGTGCCGTCTTCAGCGCCGCAAGCGACAAGGCTCGCCGGTTTCTTTCTTCAGCACGAGTTGAGCGCGAATGGAAAGGCATTGCTGGCATTGGAAAAGCCGAGCACGAAGCGCGAGCACGAAGAGAAGGCGGGGTTGGTTCTGCGCTGGTTTGATAATGCCGGACGGCCGCTCGGCGCACATGCCTTGCCTTGGCAGGAAGATGATCCTCTGCCGCGAATAATATTGAATCGCACAGGCTCGCATGCGCTGGTGCTCGAACCGGCCTCGGCGCGCGCGACATTTTTCGAAGAGGCCGCGCGAGTTGTGAATGAAAGCCTGCTCTTTGAAAATGCGCCCTACACGAACGAGCGTCCGGCCTTGCTCGCAGCGAGCGAGGAGCATTTTTATGTTCTCAGCCAAGTCGCGCCCACCACGACGCCACAAGCGCGCGCGCCGGTGTTGGTTTGTTACGCGATGAATGGCAACGAGCAATGGCGTCGCGAGCTTCCTCGCGGCACGGCCGGCTATCTCGCGCTTTCGCCGGGCGGCACGTGGCTCGTCGCGAATCAATATGAAGTCACGGACGGCCGTGTGCAAGCCGCTTCTTTCATCTTTGAGGCCGCGGGCCAACAACGCGCGACCTTCTCCGGCCTCTTGCGCGAGGCTTCTTTTTCAAACGGCGAACAATTTTTGTTTGCGCTCGACCGGCGCGCGCTCCGTTGTGTGGAAACGGCCTCCGGCAAAATTTTATGGCAAACGCACCTGCAGCCTCGCAGTGAAATGTTTGCGGCAACGACGGCGTTGTCGAATAAAACTTCGTGCATTGCGCTCGTGGGCGCGAGCGTTTTAGCGCAAGGCCGGTTTGTGTTTCAAAACGCGCGCTTGCGAGGTTTCGACGACGCCGGCCGGCAGCAATTCGAGCTTGCAGTCGCGGAGGCTCTCGCCCAGCCAAGGCTCGTGGTTTCGGCGGATCGGCAACACGTGCTGCTCGCGGCCGAGGGCTTGTTGCAACGCTATCGAATCATCACACCAACGCAACGACAACGGGAATGATGTTCTCATGTTGAAACGCAGCCTCACGCTCTCTCTCTTTATCACCCTCTTTGCGACCCGGCACGCGCGCGCGCAATTTCCCTGGCCGGTCACGCCGTTCAATCAAACCCAATATAGCACCGGCACGTTTTGCGAATATCGCGACACCGCGCGCGCGCCGCACTATCACAATGGCACGGACATTCCCAAAGCCGACGGCTCGCCGGTTTATCCCGTCATCGATGCCGTGATCACCGCGATCGATCCGAACGGCAGCAATGCCTATGTGCGCGCGGGCCGTTTCGCTTATGTTCATATCATGCCCAATCCCGCGTTGAGCGTCGGCGACTCCGTGTTCAAATCCACCACCGTGCTCGGCACGATTCTCTCCGGCTTGGGGCACGTGCATTTGACCGAGGGCGAGTTCAATAGCGAGGTCAACGCATTGCGCGCGAGCACGGGCTTGACGCCGAACCTCGATACCTGGCTGCCGCGAATTAATTATGTGCGTTTCTTTCAAGACGGCGGCGGCACGGAGTTTACCAGCAACTCCGTGAGCGGCCCGGTCGATATTGTCGCGTATATTTCCGAGCACAGCGGCCCTGCCGGAAGCTCCAGCTCGCAGTTGAACAACGGCATCTATAAACTCGGCTATAAAATTTTATCGGCGGATCGTCGCACCGTGGTTTATTCGCCGCCGAACAACGGGCTGCGCTTTCAATTTGACCGCAAGCCGCTGAACGATGTGCATTATGCTTTCCATCCTGGTTTGTCGAGCACGAGCGCGCACGTTTACTATGTGAACAATACCGCGAGCGCGCCGAGTGCGTGGGAGACTTCCACTCTGCTCGAAGGCAGCTACACGGTGATGGTGTTCGCCGAGGACACGAGACGCAACGCCGACACCGCCTATGTTGCCGTGCAAGTCACACGCAAAGATCAGCTCGCGCCGGCGCGTCCGCTGTTGTTGTCGCTTACGACCACGGCTTCATTGCGCGCGCGTTGGCAAGCAAATGCCGAGAGCGATTTGCGCGGCTATCGACTCTATTCTTCCACCGACAACAATGTGTGGCGTTTATTGCAAGACGAGACGATTTTGGCCAAGCCCGACGTTATTGCCGATTTGAGCAGCATCACAAGCGAAGTTTATTTCCGGCTCACCGCGGTCGATACCGTGACGCCGCCGAACGAGAGCGCGCATTCGGATGTTTATGGCTCTGCGCCTTCCGCGCGCACGGAGCGCATTTTGATTGTCGACGGCTTTGATCGTTTCGGCGGCTTGGGCAGTTGGGCGCAGCCGTGGCATTCATTCGTCTTCACGCACGGCCGCGCGCTCGCGCCGAACGGCTTTGCGTTCGAGTCGTGCGCTAACGAACAAATTATTTCGGGCGCGATCATCCTGCAAGATTATGTGGCCGTGTTCTGGCTGCTCGGCGATGAATCGACCACGGATGAAACTTTCAACAACACCGAGCAAGCAAAGGTGAAAGCCTATTTGCAAAACGGGGGCAAGCTCTTCGTTTCAGGCTCCGAGATTGCGTGGGATCTCGACACGGGCGCGCGCGGCAGCGCGAGTGACGAAGCTTTTCTGCGCGATTATTTGAAAGCCGACTATGTGAGCGACGATGCGAATAGTTTTACCGTGAGCGGCGCCGGCCTATTTGCCGGTTTGAATTTCAGCTACGGCAGCGCGCCGTATCAAGAAGATTTTCCCGATGCGATCAATGCCGTAAATGGAGCCGCGGTTTGTTTGCGCTATGGCAACGGCCAAAACGCGGGCGCGCAATTCGAAGGAGTCTTTCCCGGCGGCGCGCGCGAGGGCAAACTCGTGTATGTGGGCTTTCCGTTCGAAACGATCTCTTCCACTTTGGTGCGGCAAGAAGTAATGAAGCGCGTGCTCGAATTTTTTTTTCCCACCGGCAATGCCGTTGCGGAGCATGCGAGCGAGAATGATCTCCCGCGACAATTCGTGTTGCTCCAGAATTATCCCAACCCCTTCAATCCTTCCACAAGATTTCGTTTCGGCCTGCCGGAGCGCGCGCGCGTGCGCTGGGAAATTTTCAACGTGCTCGGGCGACGCGTGTGGACGCGAGCGGACGAACTTTTCGAGGCCGGCTTTCATGAAACGGAGTGGCAGGGCATCGATGAAAACGGCAAGCGGCTCGCGAGCGGCAATTATTTCTTGCGCATGATTGCCGAAGGCGCAGCGCGGCAGAGAATGGTGCGTGAGGTTCGATTCAGCTTGATCAAGTAGCTACACTGGTTATCGGGTGGCCTGTAACACATCCGTGATCTTGTCATTCTGGAGGAATTGCCATGCTGCGAGGCGGCACCCGCGCATGATGAAAACGAAGGTTCGTAGTGATGCCTTCAGGCATTTTAGGCCTATGGGCATCCGCCGCCTGAAGGTGTTACTACGAGCGCATTTTCGTGGTAATCTTCCCTCGCGCTGGAACCAATGCCAAGTACGAGGGAAGGTCCTTTCAGGATGACATATTAAAGGAGGCATTGTAAATTAACCCTCGGCAGTCAATGAGAAGTTCAACCTTGAAAGGAGAAGTGCGATGTTGACGAAGCCGGTTCAGGAAGCGATCAATCATCAAATCAAAAGCGAGCTGCACTCGGCCTATGTTTATCTGGCGATGACGGCCTATTGCGAAGCGATGAACTTGCGCGGGTTTGCCCATTGGATGCGCATGCAAAGCCGGGAAGAGTTGAGCCACGCGATGAAGCTGTTCGCCTATGTGAATGATCGCGGCGGTCGCATCACGTTGCAGGCGATCGACGCGCCGCCGTTTGATTTCAATTCGCCGCTGGAGATGATGGAGGAAGTGCTCCAGCACGAGCGCAAAGTCACGGGCATGATCAACGCGCTTTATGAAGTTGCGCTGAAAGAAAACGACTACGCGACGCAAGTGCACCTGCAATGGTTTCTCACGGAGCAGGTGGAAGAAGAAAAAAACGCGAGCGAAATAGTCGAGCGTTTGAAGATGATCGGCGCGCAGACTGCGGGCCTGTTGCTTCTGGATCGCGAACTAGGCGCGCGCAGCAAAGCAGAATGAAATTGCTCTGCCACGGCTTGGCCGTGGCATGTGCTCTAATAAAGCCACGGTCAAACCGTGGCTGAACATTGCTGGACTTTAGCGTCAAAACTCCTCTGTTCTTTCGCCGGTTATAAAAACCTGAAAAGCTAAAACACACTCACATGTCATCACCTCCCTCCCCTCATACTCTCTTCCTCAGCGGCGGCACGGGCTACATTGGTCAGCGGTTGATTGCGCTGCTCTTGCAACGCGGCCATCACGTGCGTGCGCTTGCGCGTGATAGCTCGGAAAACAAACTACCGCAAGGCTGCGAGGTTGTGCGCGGCAACGCGCTCGACTCTGCTTCATTCAGGCATGCGGTCTCACCCGCGGATACGTTCGTGCATCTCGTGGGCGTATCGCATCCGAATCCTTCCAAAGCGGAACAGTTTCGCACAATTGATCTCGCTTCGGTGCACGCCTCCGTGCCCGCCGCGGTGGCTGCGGGTGTGAGGCATTTCGTGTATGTCAGCGTCGCGCAACCCGCGCCGGTGATGCAAGCCTATGGGCAAGTGCGCGCGGAGTGCGAAGCGCTCATTCGCGCGAGCGGCATGAACGCCACGTTCGTGCGGCCGTGGTACGTGCTCGGGCCGGGGCATCGTTGGCCTTACTTGCTCATGCCGATGTATTGGCTGTTCGAAAAAATTCCGGCCACGAGCGCAACCGCAAAACGGCTCGGCTTGGTGACGCTCGAACAGATGATTACGGCGTTGGCTTGGGCAATTGAAAATCCCGCCAGTGGTGTGCGTGTGTTGGAGGTTGAGCAGATTCGGCGTGTCGTGTTAGCGAGGTGATTTAAAGCGGAAACGCAGATTGGCGGGAAAAGGCTCAGATCAAAACCGGATTTAATCTTTCAAATCCTCGTCTTTTCCGCGGCCTCTGCGTTCTAAAAATCGCGAGCTGGAGGCTTGCGTTACTTTCCGGCGCGTTTGCCTTTGCGCGAAATGCCGGCTTCGTTGATCGGCACTTGGTTGCCGAAGTGATAGAGATCGAGCCAACCCAATGGCCGTGCGGCAGAGGGCAAAACGTGCTTGAGCAAAGCTTGCGGCGAGACGCCCACGCCGAAAAAGTATTCCGCTTTCGCGCGCGGCGAGCCGGCGCGCTGCACGCTGTAGCCGAGTCCAATGTGCAGCGGCAATTTCCAGCGCCGGTGCAAATCATACGTGAGCCAGTGCGTCATGCGATCATAGCGTTTCATGCGTTTGCGATCGAACGGGTCGGCGAGCGTGCGATAGCTCAAGCGCAGATCAAAATCTTGCAGCGCGCGCACACGCGGCTTGGCGAGCGCCAGGCCCGCGCCTAAAAAATTCGCGGCGAAATCGGAATAGCTGGCTTCATCATTTTTGCGGCGGCCATCGATGTATTCCATCGTGGTCATGAGCGCGGCCGCGGTGCCCGCGCCAATCCAATCGGCGGGCCTCGGCTGCACGCCCGCCCATTGATACACGCCGGACACGGCTTGCGTGATGCGATACGCGCCTTGCAGGTGCAACAGCTCATCGAAGTGCAGAAAGTGATCTTTGTTCCAATCATTGCCCACCTCAAACGGCTGCGCGATTCCTCCAAAAACGTCGTTCATATAACTCAAACCGTAAATCCCCACACCGAGCGTTACGGCTTGCACGGCGATCAATCTCTCCCAGTGCAAACGGCGTTGCGGCGTTTCAAAAGTTTCTTCATCAAAAGTAACGAGGGCGAGCGAGTCCAGACGCAAAGGTTCGAGCGGCGCGGCCAAAGAATTTTCATGCGCTGAAACTCCGGGGCGAATGGCCGTGGCCCAATGGCGCAACTCCAAATTTTCTTCCGGAGCGGGATAATGACTGTGCTGGAGCGCGGGCGTTGAGAGTTCATTAAAAGACAACAACGACTCTTCGCTGATTACACTCGCGCGCGGCCGCGTGCTAGGATAATGATTCAGCGCCGTGGGCAGCGCCAGCGCAAGCAAAACGAGCCACGGCGAAATCGCCGCGCGTGACTTCTGCTTGCGCACGGGGAGCTGCAACGCAATGTTGTGAGCGCGCGGAATCGCCGGCTTCCGTTTGCGCACCGCCGCAGATGAAGCGTGGCGCGCGACAAAACGCGGCGAGCCCTTCGCGCATTTTCCCATACGACGGCGCTGCGTGAAACGATGCCGCTCCTGCCTTGCCCGTCTCACCGCCTTTTTGTGCATGCGGGCTGCATGATAGCGCATAGCAATGACGTTGTGTTTTGGGGAGAGGTGATCCGCGGAACCGGAGAAGAGGGTTTCCGCCTCGGGTTGATTGATGGCGCGTAAGGCCTCAGTTCTCGGTGAAAAAAGTAGCGCACGCGTCCCCGCCTGCAAGCAAGGATGCTTGCGCTACCACATATTACTGAGGAAATACGATGGCGCTCCCGCACACGGCCAAGTAAAACTTTTGAGGTGGGAAATGAGGAGCATGAGCTCCTCACTTTGAATCAACGGCGGTGAAAATAGAAAACGCGCCGGCGAAATGCAAGCTTGGTGGTGCCGTTGTGTGATTGCCGTAAAATTGTTGCCGCCGCGTCAACCAAGCCGGAAAAATCGCGCAAGAACGCCGGACGAAGGCTCTGCGGGAATTTCAAAGTTCATCGGATAAAAACGCGCGCTCGGCTGCGCGCCGAGAATCAGATCGCGTATCGCTTCAAAGCCGCCGCGCAATCCCGAACGCGCGAGGCGTGCGCTCACCATCACGCTCCCGCGAACTTGCCCAACGACCGGCACGGTGAGAGTGAGAACTTGTTCGGGCGCAATGCCGTCGCGGCGATCCGGATTCTCTCTGAAATCCCAGCGCGCCAGGTTGGTGCCCTCGCCGGAGCCTTGGACTTTGCAGTGATACCTGAGGTATTTTTTGCTCGCGCTAATTTCAAGACTAGGCTCAATGGGCAGAGGAAGATTTTTCATTCCTAATTGGCCTTTTTTGTCGAGCGTAATTTCCACCGGATTGGCATCGGGTTCGTTGCGGGGCGCGAGATCGATAATGCGTATACCTGCGGGCGACTCCAATCGCAGACGGAATTGCGCGGAGGTAAAACGCGTGCCCTCGGCGGGTTGAAAAGTGCAAGCAAGCTGCACCACGCCCGCGGGCGTGCCCTCCAAGTCCATCGGCTCGATGGCGCGGCGCACGAGCAACAGCCGGCTGCCTTTTAAATCTTCGTCGGCAATCGCTTCGAGGTCCGCGGGGCCGAGTTCCTGGTCCGCATCGGGATCAGGGACAAATGGCGCATCCAACAAGAGCATTTCTTTTTCGTTCATCGTCGTTCTCCTCGTTTTTGAAAACGCCAGTCACCATAGAGCGCAAAAGGCGCCCAATGATATGGGCGCTCAAAGCCGGGTGTTGCGCGCACGGCCAAGAGGGCGCGGCGCAAGGCTTGAGCTTTATCGA
>Ga0247727_10015195_pt1 | contig 12664 bp, 9 predicted proteins | sample WisWelCaveWW1625_FD_202498 | JGI IMG/M metagenome (GOLD analysis project Ga0247727, IMG submission 202498) | Biofilm microbial communities from Wishing Well Cave, Virginia, United States - WW16-25 | ecosystem: Environmental > Aquatic > Deep subsurface > Groundwater > Cave microbial mat | place... | reverse complement strand
TGTTGTCAAGGCGACAGCCCTGGCCTCGAGCCGAACCTCACTTCGCCCGCTGCTTCAATTCCTCGAACCAGTTCTCGACCAGGTTCATCTGGGTCAGGGGCGCCTCCGGCGTCACGTTCTTCATCATCAGGAATCGCTTGCCGTCCGGCGCCACGTCGTAGTGGGTAGCGCCTGGAGGCGTGAAGTACTGCCCCTCAAAAAGCATCCGCGGCTTGCCGGACGCGAAGGCGCCTCCCGCCGTAACCTCGACAGCCATCGTCTGGTCGCCGCTCCGGTAGAACAGCTCCCGCCCGTTGGGAGCCCAAACCGGCATCCGGCCGCCATTGATCGAGATCTGCCATTTCCCGCCCGCTCCGGGGAAGGGCTGCACGTACACCTCGCGAGGGCCGGACTCGCTGAGCTGTAGGCCAGCCACCGGCCATCGGGGGAAAAAGCCGGTTCCGCCTCCGAGAAGGGCGTCTGCAGGAAAGGCTTCGGCTTGCGATCTCCTTCCATCGGCAGCAGCCAGATGTCATCCGAGCCGGCAGGATTGACTTCGCTGAAAGCCAGCCACTTGCCGTCGCGCGAGAACGAACCCGGCCGCTGCAAATGGGGCGAGGTGGTCAGGCGTTCCTCGGGGCCGCTGCCGTCGGCGGCCTTCCAGTAAAGGTTCTGCGCAGCCCCGCTTCGGGCGGCGCCGAAGACCACTCGTTTCCCGTCCGGCGTCCAGAGGGGGGTGGTCTCCGGACCCGCGTCGAAGGTCGGCCGCGCGGGAACGTCGCGTGCGAGATCCAGTACCCAGATGTCCGAGTTGACTCCCGTGCCGATGGCGACCGCGATCCGCCGGCCGTCGGGAGAAAGGCGCGGGTGCAGGAAGTACCGCCGCAACTCGGTCGCCGGGGTCTCATTCCCTTTGTGGTCCACCCAGAGGAGCGCCATCTCCAGCGACTCCAGACCGCCGGGGAGATACAGCAGCGACCCGGCGCTCGAAAAGCTGTAGTGTACGAAGCCGGCGGTGGCAGCCGTCCGCACGCCTTCCAGAACCGGAACCTGGCGCCCGGTCACCGCGAGCCGGGAGACGTCGAAGGGCGCCCCGCCGGAAACGCCTGCTTGCCCGCCAGCACCTCGTAGAGCACGCAGCCGAAGGCCCAAATGTCGGTGCGCTGGTCGAGTGGTTTGCCGCGGGCCTGCTCCGGCGACATATACGCGGCGGTGCCCAGAATCGTTCCCACCCGCGTCGCTGCGATGCTTACGGTCGGCGAGTGCGCGGAGTCCGGCGCCTCAGGCTCGTCGGCGAAGGCCTTGGCCAAGCCGAAGTCGAGCACCTTCACCTTGCCCTCGGGCGTGACCTTGATGTTGGCCGGCTTCAGATCGCGATGGACGACGCCTTTCTCGTGGGCCTCCTCGATCGCCTCGGCGATCTGGCGCGCTGCGGCCAGCGCCTCCTCGAGCGGCAGCGGCCCTTTCAGGTTCTCGCCCGGGACGTACTCCAGCACCAGGAACGGCACGCCGCCGGCGTGCTCGAACCCGTAGATCGCAGCAATATTCGGATGGTTGAGCGAGGCCAGCACGTGCGCCTCGCGCTCGAAGCGCGCCAGCCGCTCCGGGTCCTGCGCGAACGCTCGGGGAAGCACCTTGATCGCCACGTCGCGACCGAGGTTGGTGTCCTTGGCCCGGAACACCTCGCCCATCCCGCCCTGGCCGAGCTTGGATTCGATCCGGTAATGCCCCAGCGTCTGGCCGATCATGGGATCAGGGGAGGAAGGCCCGGTCGAGGATCTGCGCCTCTGAAAAAGGGCATTCGGCAGGGAACGTATCTTCGGGCAGGCCGGTCTCGGAGGCGGCGTCTTCCACCGCGTCGGGGTAAGCTTCCGCGCCCGATTGGGGCAAGGCTTGTCTCAAGCTGGGCGACTGCCTCAGCAGTCCGGCGATTTCCCTCCGTTGCGTGTTGATCGTCGACCTCCAGCCGCCCGAGCGCTTCTCGGGCTGGTACTTCCACTTCAACAAGTGGAGGATGAGCACACTCATGCGGCTGAATAGCTCACGCCTGTCTCTACCGGCCAAGCCCTCCACCTCCTCCACCAGGTGCTCGACATCGATCTGGTCGAATCGCCCCGAGCGCAGCAGGCGCGAGGTTTCGTCGGCCCACTCCACGAAGTCCTCCTCATAGAGCTTGCCGGCAGGCCGGATTAGAGGTTCTGCCCCCATCGCCCACCATTATAAGCCGTCCGCGCTTAGGGGAGAAACTCTGGGTCCAGAATCTGCGCCACGGAAAAGGGGCACTCGGCGGGGAAGGAATTCGCGGGCAGGGCGGTTTCAGAGCTCGCTCGCGTGACGGCGCGGCGGTAGGCCACCAGCGTAGCTGCCGGCAAGGTTTGTCGCAGGCTCGGGGACTCGTCGAAAAGATCCTCGATTTCCTCTCGCTGATCATCGATGGTTGATTTCCAGCTACCGGACCGCCTCTCGGGCTGAAACTTCCACTTGAGCAAGTGGACCATGAGCATCTTCAATCGACTGCGTAGCTCCCGCCGGTCCCGACTGGGCATCGCTTCAACCTCTTCCACCAGGTGCTCCACATCGATTTCACCGAATCGCCCCGAGCGCAGCAGACGCGCAGTTTCCCCCGCCCACTCCACGAAGTCCTCCTCATAGAGCTTGCCGGCAGGCCGGATTAGAGGTTCTGCCCCCATCGCCCACCATTATAAGCCGCCCGCGCGGTTAGGGAAGGAAATCGTGGTCCAGGGTTTGTTCCACGGAGAAGAGGCACTCCGAAGGAAACGACTCCTCCGGCAGATCCGTTTCGATGCTCGCCAACTCGACCGCGACCGGGTAAGCGTCCGCCAGCGATTCTCCCGCGGTCCGTTTCAAGCTGGGCGATTGTTCGAACAGCAGATCGAGCTCCTGCCGCTCGTGAATGATGGCCACCTTCCAGTCACTGCACCGTTTCTCAGGCTGCCATCGCCACTTCAGCAGGTGCAAGACGAGGACCCGCAACCGGCTCCACACCTCCCGCCGGTCACGGCTGGCCAGGCCCTCGACCTCTTCCACCAGGTGCTCGACATCGATTTGGTCGAAGCTCCCCGACCGCAGCAGGCGCGCGGTTTCCTGCGCCCACTCCACGAAGTCCTCGTCATAGAGTTTGCCGTCCATCGCCCTGTATGATAAACCCCCAACTGTTAGGGGAGGAAATTCTCGTCCAGGAGTTGGGCGACGGAAAAAGGGCACTCGGCGGGAAAGGTGTTCTGCGAGAGGCCCGTCTCCATGCTGGCTCGCCTCACGGCGCCGGGGTATGCCTCAACCGTCAATCCGGACAGGCTTCCTCTCAAGCTGGGTGATCGCCTCAGCACATCCCCGATTTCAGTCCGCTGGACGTCGATTGTCGACCTCCAGCTCCCGGACCGTTTCTCTGGCTGACATCCCCACTTCAGCAAGTGGACGATCAGCACCCTCAATCGACTCAGCACTTCTCGCTCGTGACTGATCCCCATGTCCTCGATCTCTTCCGCCACGTGCTCGACATCCACGGCGTCGAAGCGTCCCGAGCGCAGCAGACGCGCGCTTTCACGCGCCCACTCGACGAAGTCTTGGTGATAGAGCTTGGCCACGGGCCGGGTTAGAGGTTCGGCGGCCATCGCCCACCATTATACGCCGCCCGCGCGGTCAGGGGAGGAAATTCTCGTCCAGGATTTGCGCCACCGAAAACGGGCACTCGGCGGGGAACGCTTCCGCCGGGAGCTTCGTCTCGATGCTGGCCCGCTTGACGGCGCGGGGATATGCCTCGGCAGCCAGCTCGGGTAAGGTTCGTCTCAAACTCGGGGACTTCCGCAGCACGATGTCGAGTTCGTCCCGTTGGTCAACGATGGTTAACTCCCAGCTCCTGGACCGTTTCTCTGGCCGCCATCTCCACTTCAGCAAGTGGACGATCAGCACCCTCAATCGGCTCGGCACTTCTCGCTCGTGACTGATCCCTATCTCCTCGATCTCTTCCGCCACGTGCTCGACATCCACGGCGTCGAAGCGTCCTGAGCGCAGCAGACGCGCGCTTTCACGCGCCCACTCGACGAAGTCTTCGTGATAGAGCTTGGCCACGGGCCGGGTTAGAGGTTCGGCGGCCATCGCCCACCATCATACGCCGCGCACGCCGGGCCGGGTATAATGACTAGCTGTGGCCATGTCACTCTCCCGCGGTCAACGTCTCGGACCCTATGAGATCCTCGCCCCGCTCGGGGCAGGCGGGATGGGCGAGGTGTATCGCGCCAAAGATTCGCGCTTGGGCCGCGAGGTTGCCGTCAAGGTCTTACCGGCGCACCTGTCGAGCAACCCGCAGGCGATGGCGCGTTTCGAGCGCGAGGCCCGCGCCGTGGCCGCGCTGAACCATCCCAACATCCTCGCCATTTACGACTTCGGCGCCGACCAGGGCATCTCGTATTCCGTTACGGAACTGCTCGAAGGCGAGAATCTGCGCGCGCGGCTGGGGCGCTCGCCCCTTCCCTGGCGCAAGGCGGTCGAGATCGGCGCGGCCTTGTGCGAGGGCCTGGCCGCCGCGCACGCCAAGGGCATCACCCACCGCGACCTCAAGCCGGAAAACATCTTCCTCACCTCCGACGGCCGGGTGAAGATCCTCGATTTCGGCCTGGCCCGCTTCGACCCTCGCGACGAAGCCACCGTCACCTCGGCCGAGCCGGCCACCGAGGCCGGCACAGTGCTCGGCACAGCCGGCTATATGTCCCCGGAGCAGGTGCGCGGCGAGCGCGCCGACGCCCCCAGCGACCTGTTCTCGCTCGGCTGCATCCTGTATGAGATGGTCGCCGGTAACCGGGCCTTCGCCCGTCCCAGCGCGGTCGAAACCATGACTGCCATCCTGAACACCGACCCGCCGCCGCTCGCGGCTTCGGGCCTGGAAGCGCCGCCCGAGCTATCGCGCATCATCGCGCGGTGTCTGGAAAAAAACATCCGCCAGCGATTCCAGTCGGCGCAGGACCTGGGCTTTGCCTTGCAGTCGCTGTCCAGCAGCTCCGGGCCGGCCGCCCCGGTCCCCGCGCTCAGCAAGGCGATCGACTCCATCGCCGTGCTTCCCTTCGCCAACGCCGGCTCCGAGGACGCCGAGTACTTGAGCGACGGCATCACGGAAAGCATCATCAACAGCCTGTCCCAGTTGCCCCGCCTGCGCGTAGTTCCGCGAAATACGGTGTTCCGATTCAAGGGCCAGCAAGTGGACGGGCAAGCCGTGGGGCGCGACCTGAAGGTCCGCGCCGTGCTCACCGGCCGGGTGATGCAGCGCGGCGAAACCCTGGTCGTCTCGGCCGAGCTGGTCGACACTGTCGAGGAGGCCCAGCTCTGGGGCCAGCGCTACACCCGCCAGCTCGTCGACATCTTCGCGGTCGAAGAAGAGATTTCCCGCCACATCGTCGAGAAGCTGCGCCTGCGGCTCACCGGCGACGAGCAGGAGAAACTGGCCAAACGGTACACGGAAAACACCGAGGCCTACCAGCTTTATCTCAAGGGCCGCCACCACTTCAACAAAGCGAGCGAGGAATCATTCGCCAGAGCGATCGAGTGCTTTGCACAAGCCATCGAAATCGATCCCGGCTACGCGCTGGCTCACGCCGCGTTGGCGGAGACCTACGGCCTGCTCGGTTACGTAACCCTGATGCCGCCCAGGGAGGCCATCCCGCGGGCGAAGGCCGCCGCCCGCCGGGCTCTCGAGATCGACGAGCAGTTGGCCGAAGCGCACTGCGCCCTGGGCATCGCCGCCTTGTACTACGAGTGGGACTGGGCGGAGGCGGAAAAGGAGTTCCAGCGGGCCATCGGCCTGAACCCCAACTACGCCTTCGCCCATCAGCTGTACGGCTGTTTCTTCACCCAGATCGGCCGGTTCGATCGAGCATTGCTCGAGTTGAGACGCGCCGTCGAGCTCGATCCCCTCTCGGCTCTGGCCTACTTCTACCTCGGATTAGCGTTCCGTTTCTCCGGCCACTTCCCTGAGGCGGTCGAAGCGTTCGGCAAGTCCCTCGAGTTGGATCCCCACTTCGGTTGGTCTCTTCTCAACCTGGGGTTCGTCTTCGCGCACGAGGCCATGTATGACCAGGCAAGCGCCGCCTTCGAGAAGGCCTGCGCGTCCTTTGGAGAGCGGTTCGTTCCCGCCCGGGCCGGCCTGGGATATGTTTATGCCAAAACCGGACGAAGCGCGGAAGCGCGCCAGGTGATCCAGCAGTTGGAAGAACTCTCCGCGCGCGCCTATGTCACGCCCTACTGCCTGGCTTGGATTCATACCGCGCTCGGCGAAACCGGCCAGGCCCTGGACTGCCTGGAAAAGGCCTACGCCGAACGATCCGAATGGATGGTATGGGTGAAAGTAGACTTCCCGCTCGACCCCCTGCGCTCCCACCTCCGCTTCCAGGACCTCCTGCGCCGCCTGGCGTTCCCGCCGTAACCCCGCGCAGGCCGCGCGTCGCATCAAACTCCCAGCAACCGCCCCTCTGCCGGCAGACCGGTGATGCGCGAGAGGGCGAACAGGTACCACTGAACCTGGCGCTCGTAGTGGTCGCGGCCGGCTTGCAGTTCGGCGTCGGTCTTGAAGTCCACCACGGTCCAGACGCCGTTGTCCAGAAACGCCAGGTCGAGTACAGCGTCCAGCAACCTGCCGTCCGCGAACCGGTAGAGCAGCGGCAGCTCGCGGTGACAACGCGCGGCGGCGCGGGCGCGGGCGAGCAGCGGATGCCCCAGGGCTGCCCACACGGCCTCCACGGCGGCGTCGACCTCCGGCTGGGGAGAGCCGAGAAGCCGGCCCTGAATCCCGGCCAGCGACGCAACGCCTTCGCGCGAGCCTCCCAGATCGGCCTCGCGTAGAACCGCGTGGACCAGCGTCCCGAACCGCCTGCCCGAGGGGCGGCCGGACGTTCTGGACAGCATCTCCAGCTCGACGTTCCACGGTCCCTCGGGCGGCGGCTCGCTGGCAGCGGTGGCGGCAAACACGTCGAACTGCGGCCTGGCCCCAGCCTCCAGGACCTGTTGGCGGTCCTTTTTCCATTGCTCGTAGCGCCGCTTGCTTTCGCCGCCGTCGTCGATCAAAAGTTCCTCCCGGCGCACGCCGAAGTTGCCTTCCACTTCCAGCTTCAGCGTCCCCGGATCCCACCAGACCACGGAATGCCCGCCGTCGAAGTGGTGAAGACCCGGGCGCACCGAAAACTCGCCGTAGGAATCCAAATCCATCGGGCGCTCGAGCACGCTGGCCGGACCGAAAGCCGGACAGCCCGGCGCCGGCGCCGACCTCCGGCGAGCCTGTTGGGCCGGGTAGATCGCCTTACTGAGGGGCGAGAGCCAGCCGTCGATGGGCCTGTCTCCGACTGCCGGGATGACCAGCAGATCCCGCGCGCGGGTGGCCCCCACGTAAGCCACCCGCACGCCTTCCGCCGTATCCAGCTCGGCTTCCGCTTGCTGGTTCTCCAGCAACTCCCAGGGCGCGCAATTCATGATCCGCAGAGCCGCCAGGCCGCGCTCGGCGTCCAGGTAGCGGTCCGGATTCTGGGCCGTCAGGTGCGCGGTCATGTCGGCCAGCACCACCACCGGGAACTCCAGCCCCTTGGCCGTATGAACCGTCATCAGGCGGACTCCTTCGGCGCCCTCCTCGAGCGCCGGGGCTTCCTCCTTCTCTTCCCGGTCGGCCATCGCCGCCAGCTCCTCGACGAAGCCGCGAAACGAGATTCCGCCGGAAAGCTCGAAACGCCGGGCCAGGTCGCAGACCCGATACACGTTGGCCAGAACCTGGTTGCCGGCGGGGCGCAAGGCCAGTCCGGCCTGGGCGCGGGCGGCTTCGAGCAGCTCGTGGATGGTGTCGACCACCGGACGCCGGTTCCGCTGCCGATGCAGCTTGGCGAGCAGGCTCAGCACTTCCGCCACCGGCTTCCAGTCTTCGGGCCACTCCCGCCCCTCGCGCAGGCAGCGGTGGAACGGGTGGAGCCGTCCCTCGGCGTGCCGGAAGCCCAGCAGGATCTCGTCGGGAATTGCGAACAGCGGTCCCTTCAGGACGGCGAAGACGGACAACTCGTCGTCGGGCCATTCCACGGCGGTCAGCGCAGCCCGCAGCGTTTCCACCTCCTCGCGCTGATGAAAGGACCGCGAGCCCAGCAGCAGGTGAGGGATCGACCGCGCCTCGAGCGCCCGCGCGTAATCGCGCGTCATGTCGGTTCCCCAATTCTGGAAGCGGCGAAACAGGATACAAACGTGCCGGGCGGCAACGGGAACCAGCGGGGCGTCTTCCGCCGTTTGGCGCACTTCCCAGCCGCTGTGACGCAAGAGCCACTCGACGAAAGCCGCCACCGCGTCGGGCAGGCATTCCTCGATGCGCTGGCGGTGCAGGTCCCGCTTGTAAGGTCTGGGCGGCGGCAGAGCGATCACCGCCGGCTGCCCGGGAATCGGCCGGGCGTACTCCTGGAGCGGAACGTAGCGGGGCTGGCCTCTCGCGCCCGTCATCTCCGGCTCGAAGGCGGCGTTGACGAGCTGCTGAATCGGCCGCACCGCCCGGAAGCTCCGACTCAGGCGAACGGTGGCCACGCCCCGCGATTCGAGCGCCGCGCGCGCCGTCTCGTAGACCGCCACGTCGGCGCGGCGAAACCGGTAGATCGATTGCTTGGGATCGCCCACCGCAAACAGCTTCCCCGGCGCGGGCCGGACGTGCTGCCAGCGGGTTTCCGCCGGGTCGTCGGCGGAGAGCAGCAGCAGGATCTCCGCCTGCAAGGGATCGACATCCTGGAACTCGTCCACGAAAAGCTGGGTGAAGCGCGTCTGCAGGTAGCCGCGGACTTCGGCGTTGCCGCGAATCAGATCGCGGGCGCGGATCAGCAGATCGACGAAATCAAGCCGGCCCGAGCGCCGCTTCAGCTCCTCATAACGCCGCCCCAGATCCTGCATCTCCTCCTGCAGCAGGGCAGCCATCTCGGCGTCGGCGCAGCGTCGAAAAGCGTCCAGGTCGCGAAGCAGCCCGGCGCGCGCGTCGACGACCTTGGCGCGGGGAAGCTCTTTGGCCCAGGCGCCGCGTCCCGTCTTTTTCGAGCGCTTCAGGTCGCGCTCCAGCCCCAGTAGCAGAGCCTCGACGGCGTCGTAGTCGCGCGACTTGGTTTGTTCGCCGCGCTCGATCCACAGGGCCGCGTCGCTCGACGGGCGCAAGCCCTGGTAAAGCGCGTCGCGCGGGTTCGAGCACTCGGACCGCATCTGGGCCAGCGCCGCCGTCTGGGACACCAGCCCGTCGATGTCGGCTTCCCGCGGGAACGGTTCTCTCCGCCACGGGGCCGGGAAATCACGCCATTCCGCCAGCCGCCAGCCCGCTTCTTGCAGCCTCTCCAGCGGGGATCGCAAGTCGTCGGGATTCCTCCAGGCCAGGCGAGCCAGACACCGGCGCAAGCCGGGAGAATCTTGCTCGAGCCTCTCGTGGATCCAACTGCGGAAGGCTTGGCGAAACAGCCGGGAGGCCTGGTAGTCGGAGAGCGTCTGGAAGGAAGGATCCACCCGCGCCTCCACCGGCCGCTCCCGCAGGATGTCGGCGCAGAAGGAATGGATAGTGCCGACGCGGGCCTCTTCCAGGCGCGCCAAGGCGTCCTCCAGGCGGCGTCGCTCGCTTTCTTCACTGGCCTTGCTGCGCGCGCGATCCAGCTCCTGCCGCAGCCGCAGCTTCAACTCCCCCGCCGCCTTGTGGGTGAAGGTGACCGCCACCATCCGATCGATGGCCGCCAAGCCCTGCTGCAGCATGGCCACCATCCGCAGGACCAGCTCGGTGGTCTTGCCGGTGCCGGCGGCGGCCTCCACCAGCAGACTCTCCTCCAGCGAGCTGCGGATCCGCCGGCGCGACACGCCGTCGTCGGGCTCGATGCGGACTGCCGGGGTCATGGAAGCGCCCTCAGCTCCAGCAGCGGGCTCAAGCGGCTCTTCATCTTGCGGCCGGTTCGGATTTCTTCGTACGGCCCGCAGACAATCCGGTAGGAGCACTGCGCGCAGGCGCCAGCCCGCGGCGCCGCGGGCAGGAATCCCCGCTCGATCGCCTGATCGATGGTGGCCGCCACTCGCGCCGCCGCGCTGCGGGCCTGTTCGCTCAGGGGGATCTCGATTCGCGTGTAGTCGCCGCGCCGCGTACAGTAGAACAGCGACCCGGATTCGACGGGCTCTCCCAGCAAGCGCTCAGCCGCCAGCGCGTAGAGAAGCGGCTGGAGCGCCCCTCCGCCGCCGGTGAGCACCGGCGCCGGCTCCGGGGCCTTGCCCGTCTTGTGATCGGTGACCCGCAGGGCAGCTCCGTCGCGCCGCCTCTCGATCAGGTCGATCATCCCTTGCAGCCGCACGCCCTCCAGGATCACCGCCTCGGCGCGGGAGCTGCGCGGGTCCTGCCCTGGTCCGGCCGCGACTCCAAAGCCGAACTCGAAGTGCGACGGCTTCCACTCGGCGAGCCGGGGCGCCAGCTTCCGGATCCAACCGCGCAGGTCCACGCGGAGATCCTCGATTTGGCTGGACCACAGCCGCGGCAGCGCCGGCGCCAGCTCCTCCTGGTGGCGTGCTGCGACGCGATCGAGCACGCGATCGCCGAGGTCCAGGATCGGCTCGAGCCCATGTTCGTCACGAGGACCGCTTGCTGACGCGCGCGGCTCGGTACGTGCCGTCGAATCAGCGGGCTGTTTCCGAGCCGCGACCGTTAGGGAGCGGTTGTGACGAACTTGGGCTAGCCGCTGGGGGTCGAGCCGGATACCGCCCACCTCCAGCTCGCGGAACAGCTCGAATTGGGCGGCATGGAACAGCGCGCCGCGGGTGAGCGGGTCCAGCCGCTCGACCGCCACCGCCTCCTCGCGCGGTCGAAGCTGATGGACAGCGTGCAGCAGGAAGCGATACGGGCAGGCGGCGAAGTGCTCCAAGGCGGTCGCCGAGTGCTTGCGCGCCGCCAGCCGATGGGAGGCCAGGATCTGCAACGTCTCCGGCTTCGGATCCACGATGCCGTCAGCCGAACACCAGAAATTCCTCCAGCGGCGGCCGCGCGCTCGCAGGGATCGGTCCAAGTGGCTGTTGGACTCGACCAGATAATGGGCGGCCCCCCGACTATCTTCGCCCGGCCGGCTCAGGCACTGGTTCAGAAATGCCAGGTCGTATTCGGCGTCGTCGATGGCCTCGGCGGGGTTTTCCGGCGCCGGCCATCCCAGCCGCGAGGCGACGGCCCCGGCGGCGCGCTGTTCGAACTCCCGGACCTCGGGCAGACGCCCCTCCGCCGCGCGCAGGATCTCCAGGGCATAGAACGACGGTACGCGGGGGCGCCCCTGCATCGCGTCGACACGGGGATAGGAGACGGCCAGCCGCGAGCGAGCCGCTCCCACCGCGACCCGCAGCAGCAGCCGCTCGGCGGCCACTCGTCGATCCGACGCCGGGACCTCGTCCCACTTGCGCCGCAGCTCGTCCAGCAGCAGAGGATCTTCTCCGGCCTTTTGCGGGAATACGCCTTCCGCCAGGCCGGGCAACCAGACGGCGTCAAACGATCTGCCGCGCGCTTCCTCGATAGCGCCCACGAATACCTTGCCGTAGCGGCGCTCGCGTGACTCGCTGCGCAAGGCCCCCAGGCGCGCGGAGAGCGCGGCGCGCACTTCCTCCAGAGCCACCGGGCCGACCGCCTCCATCGGCTGCAGCTCGTTCAGCGCCGCCAGCACCGTTTCCGGGCGGCGCAGCGCCTGGACGGCCAAGCCGGCCAGCCGCTCCAGCCATTCCCCCCAGGTTGCGCCCGCGGGCAGCGCGTCGAGCCGCTCGATGAGCGGTAGGGCGAACCGCTTCAAGTGGCCCAGGCGCTCCATTTGCTGTTCGAGATGGCGGCGGCGCGGATCGTCGGCGTCGTCCAGCGCCCCCAGTTGCAGCCCGTATTCCGCCTCCAGGCCGCGGAGCCGCCGGGACCACCGCTCGCGCCCCCCGACCACCGCCGCGTCCACCAGCAGCTTCTCCCACTGGAACGGGGTGCGCAGGGTGCCGGCCAGGACCGGGGACTCGTCGGTTTCCTCGGGCTCTGGAGGCGGATCGTCCGGGGCCTCCTCGGGGGCCGTCCAGGCCGGTACGGCGCAGACCACCGAACCATCCTGTTCGAGCGCCGGGACCTGTCCCAGTGAGAGGTACTCGGCGAACCGCGACGCGGCCAGACCCTCGGCAGCGCAGGCCAACAAGGCCAGAAACGCTCGCCCCGAGGGATCGGGCCGCTTGACCCCGCGGCTGAAGTATCCCGGAATCCCCGCGCGCCGCAGCGCCTCCTCGACCAGCGGCTGGTACGTCTCCGGGCTCCGCAAGAGAATTGCCATCTGATCGAAAGCGGTCCCCGTCGCCGCCAGCAGCCGGATCCGCCGGACCATTTCCACGCACTCCAGGCCCTCGCCGGCGGCGGAGAAGAATTCGAGACTCGAGTCGGACGCGGCCAGGGCCTGGGCCGGCTCGAGCGAGAACACGAACCGGCGGACCCGCGCCAGCGCGTCCTCTGACCCGGCGGCATCCACCTCCTCGGCGCGCGTCTCGAGAATCCGCTCCAGCTCCCGGATCCCCTCGCTGTCGCCGGCCAGCCGGGTCGCGAACACCTCCGGCGAGCGTTGCGCGAGGGCGGCCAGGAACTCCCGCTCGGCGGCGGAATCGACAGGACAATCGAGCAGAATGACCGGCCGCGCTGGCCAGCGGTCCACGGCGCGCG
>Ga0247727_10015194_pt1 | contig 12665 bp, 13 predicted proteins | sample WisWelCaveWW1625_FD_202498 | JGI IMG/M metagenome (GOLD analysis project Ga0247727, IMG submission 202498) | Biofilm microbial communities from Wishing Well Cave, Virginia, United States - WW16-25 | ecosystem: Environmental > Aquatic > Deep subsurface > Groundwater > Cave microbial mat | place... | reverse complement strand
TGACGAGCACCGGCTGGCGGAATCGGTGGGCGCCGGCACCGCCATGCGCTGCGCGGTCGCGCGGGCCTTGGCGCTCTCGCCCGCCCAGGTCATCTACGACGAGCCGACCAGCGGCCTGGACCCGAGCGCGGCGCGGCAGGTCGATGCGCTCATCGCCGGGCTTGCGCGCGAGGGAGTCGGCGCGCTCGTCATCAGCCACGATCCCATCAGCGTCTTCTCCATCGCCGAGCGCGTGGTGTACCTGTCGGTAGGCCGCGTGGCGTTCGAGGGGAGCGCGGAGGAGCTACGCGGGTCGGCGGACCCCGCGGTGCAGCAGTTCGTGCAGGGGCGCGCGGAGGGGCCGATCCCGGATTGGTGAGAAGGGCCACGTTCCGAGACTGTTACGCCAAGCTCATCGTGCGAGGGACGACCTCGATCGAGCATACTCGAGAAAGCCCTTGCCGAACTTCCACTTGCCCTTGCCAGCCGACGTCAGAATGCCGCTTTCCTTGAGGCGATCGATCATTGCGGCCTGTGTTCGTTCATCGGCGCCGTCAGCAAGTCGTTCAACCGAGGATTGTTCCAGCAGCGAGTTGGCCTCGATATTCACGCCTCCTGCAACAAACCGCCGGTAGGCGCGTTCGTATGGTACGAGCAAGGATTCTACCAGTTGATATGTTCGGCTGTGAGCCGCATGCCAGACAAGGCCCTTCTTCTCAAGCGTAACCAAGCGGCCCTTCGTCTCGTCGAAGCTCTCTCCAAGGGAACGCGCAAGCCGATCGACGGACTCGCGCCCATTGGCCCTCCGTAGCGCTACCATGTAGCGACGTTCACTGGGTTCCAGACCGTAGGGACCATACGCGGCAATCCATCCTTGAGTTGCCTCATCATAAAGAGAACGCGTGCTGAGCCGAACAATGAAGGTATCACCCGTTTCCTCCAACTCTGGCTCATGTAACTCGACCTGGGACATTGCGCCAAAGATCCGGCGCATGCCCTCGCCTTGATCCCGCGCCCATCCAAGATCTCGCAGTACTCGCATCATCAACGGATTTCTCGAGCGATGAATGCCACGCTGGAGCTTCAAGTCCTCCAGAGTTAGAGGCTCAGGCAATCTCCCGGGGCTCCTGAACTCAACGCGGTCTGGGTACATTAGAACTTCGATGCCATTCCCCTCGATTGCATAGTTCCGATGTGCAACGGCATTCACGACACATTCCTGAACAGCCTCAAGCGGAAGCAGTTGTCGCGTCGTGAAGAGCGTCTCTTCTTTGGCGTCGACCTGAAGCCGCCGCCGCAGCACCGTCACACCCTGGTCGAGAACCCGCGGAATGGGCCCGAGTATCTCTATCTCGCGCGAGCCTAGGTCTCGCCCGAAACCCTCCGCAAGCCCATGGACGCGGCGGATGCGAAGCCGATTATTGGGGTGCCAGCGCAGGGGCTCCTTTGCGAAAAGGAGCAGCGCAGCCCTTCGCAAGACGATCGACCCATTCCGCGCATCAATCAAGTTCCAGTATCTGAGCAATCCTGTGAAGTTGCCTTCTTTCAAGAAACGCGCAAAGTGCGGAATCTCGCCGAACCTCGATCCCAGAGGGCCCGGGAATTCGAGATCATCCAGCTTCGCATTGGGAACCGGCTGCGCTTCATATGCGGTGTCTCCCAACCGATGGGCGCGACGGCGCTCGATCTCGGCAGGAGGGACAGGCTCGGAAGCTGCCCTCTTCCGCCAAAGACACCTTCCAGCTACGGTGACAATGATCGTTGGCTGTTCTTGTATCCGGAAGAGCAAGAGCTTGTGACCATCGATGATCACAAAGCTGACAAGGACGCCAAGATTCTCACCCTTTACTTGCTGGTGTGGCGCCTGGGCGAGGTAGTGAAGCTTGTCATCATCCCATGGAAGCCCAGTGAGCGTGCCCGAGTCCTCAATGCCGACCAGCAGGTCGCCGCCATCGGAGTTTCCGAATGCGACAACTGCCTCACCGATGTCCCTCGCAACTTCCTTGATGTCGCGAGGCGCACGGCCGTCAGGCGTGAAAGCCCATGCGCTCTTGAACTCGGCGTAGTAGGACTCGCCAGCGGCGATAATCGTTCGAACCAGTTCCTCGGTGGCCCGATCAGACACGGAGGAAGACTAGCGCAGGTGAGGGCGCGCAGCGACATCGGCGCAATCGACGAGTCGGCTCCTGGACCGTGGAACTTCTAGGGGGAGGCAAGTTGGTTGCCACCCTCACCGAACCGTGCGCCTGAGGTGCTCCAGCACCAAGGCGTCGATCTCCGCCCCCTCCCGCTGGCGTCCTTCCAGGTTCTCCCAGCCCTGCCAGTCGAAGAGCGCGCGCTTCGACTCCGCGTCCCAGGGGCCAGTGGGCGCGGATTTCAGGTGCCCGAGCTTCCGCAGCGCGACGCGCAGCTCGCCGGCCAGCGCCGCGTCGATGGGCAGAAGCCGCGCCGGTTCGCCGAAGTAGTACTGGTGGACGTCGAAGTAGAGCCGCTTCAGCTCGGCGATGGGCTCGGGCGAATCGTCGACGCGCAGGTCGACCCACTTGTCGCCGATGCCGCCGTAGCCGCCGCCCGGCTTCACCACCAGGAGCGCCGCGCTCTGCTTGCCGCGCCGGTCGCCGCCCGCGGCCTGCCCCGCTTCCAGCGCGGCGAGCAATCTCTCCGCCAACGGCTTCTTCGCGGCGCGCGCCGCTTCGTACGCGCGGGCCATGGCCTCGACGGTGGCGCGCGAGACCAGGATGTTCCCCTGCGCGGCGAAGCCGTCGCCGGCGATGCCGCTGGCGTGATCGAAGCAGCGCTTGCCGGTGAAGGTGGCGGCGCGCCCGCGCGCATCGACGATGCCGAGCTGGCGGTCGTCGGCGTCCTTGTCGGCGGCCGCGAGCCGCTTCACCACCTCGGCAGGCTCGACGCCCTTCTCCATCAACGCCAGCGCCTCGGCGGGCCAGGCCACGTTGGCCAGCGCCTGGGTGGCGACCGCGCCCACGCCGGCCTTCGCGGCGGGCACGATGGCTCCGACGGCGGGGAACTTCGACTGCACCGCGACACCCACCTGCCTGGTGGCGGGGTCGGCGGCGACGATGGAGAAAGTGGCGACCAGCGCGGCGAGCATGTCGGACCCCATTGATACAATGTCCACGGGCGGGGCACGGGACCCTCTTGAAGTATAGAGAGGCGCATGGACGAATCGAGGCTCGAGCTGCGCGTCGGCGCCCTGCTCCTCGGCGCGCTCGTGCTCGTCGGGGGCTTCGTCTGGGTGCTGGCGCGGCCCGGGCCCCGGCAGCCGTTCCACTTCCGCGTCGCGCTCGCGTATTCGGGCGGCATCGCGGCCGGCGCGCCGGTGAAGCTCGCGGGCGTGCCGGTGGGACGCGTGAAGGCCCTGGAGCTGGAGCCCTCGGCCCGTGACAAGGAGGGCGCGCCGCTGCCGGTCACCCTGGCTGTCGAGGTCGAATCGGCGGCGGGCCGCGCCTTGCGCGCCGATGCCGAGGCCTTCGTCGGGACGCAGGGGCCGCTCGGCGAGCCGTACCTGGAGCTGACGGTGGGCCGCAGCGCCGCCGCGCTGGCCGAGGGGAGCCGGCTCCGCGGCGTCGATCCGCCGCGCATCGACCTGCTCATCGCCCGCCTCTACAGCGTGCTGGAGAGCGGGGCGCGCCTCTTGGTCGAGGACAAGGACCTCTTCCTCCGCTTCCTCCGCGCCGGCACCGGGCTGGCCGAGACCGCCGACACCGTGCTCCGCGGCCGGCGCGAGCAACTCGCCGCCGCGGTGGGCAACCTGGCCGCCGCCACCTCCGACCTCCGATCGCTCGCGCGCGGCACGGCGCGGTTCTGGGAGAGCGGCGCGGCGCAGACCGCGGTGCGCGACGGAACCGCGCTGGTGGCCGAGCTGCGCACCGTCCTGGCGGTGATCGGCAAGGACCTGCCGCCCATCCTCGCCGACGTGCGCGCCTCGGCGGCGGCGCTGCGCGAGGCGAAGCTGGGCAAGCCCGACGTCGACAAGCTCCGCGCCGCGCTGGCCCGGTACGATCAGCTCGGCGCCCGTCTGCAAGAATTGACCACCGACCTCGACGCGGCGCTCAAGCACATCCAGGCCGGCCGCGGCACCATCGGCGGCCTCTACCTCGACCCCAAGGTCTACGAGGACATGCGCGCCCTGCTCGCCGACCTCAAGGCGCACCCGTGGAAGTTCCTCTGGAAGAATTGAGGCCGCGCACAGGATGAGGGCCGGACGGCACGGCTGCGCAAAGGCTGCGCGCCCGGCGCCCGCTCCCTTCGCTCGCGAGCCGGTACGCATCGTGCAGCCACCGGGCCCATGGCACTGAAGACGCAGATCGCGCTCGCCCTCGCCGCCGCCATCGCGCTGGCCCTGGCCCGCGCCGCCGCCGCCCACTGCGACGGCCTCGACGGCCCGGTGGTGGCCGCGGCCCGCATCGCGCTCCAGACCGGCGAAGTCGGGGGCGCCCTCGCCTGGGTCCAGCCCGCCGCCGACGCCGAGGTGCGCCGCGCCTTCGTCGAGTTCCTGCACCACGCCGAACACGCCGGGGGCCATGGCGAGGAGCGATGAGATGGACCGAGCCGGACCGATCGCCCGCTGGATGAGCGACGACCACGCCCGCCTCGATGCGCTGCTGCGCCGCGCCTTCGCCACGCCCGGCGCCGTCGATCTCGAAGCCTACGCCGCGTTCCGCGAGGGGCTCCTGCGCCACATCGCCATGGAGGAGAAGGTGCTGCTCCCCGAGGCGCGCCGTCGCCGTGGAGACCCGTTCCCCGAGGCGGCGCGGCTGCGCACCGACCACGCCGCGCTCGCCACGCTGATGGTCCCGCCGCCGAGCCTGCAGATTCTGGAAGGCATCCGCCGCATCCTCGAGCCGCACAACGAGATCGAGGAGACGGAGGGCGGGCTCTACGACGCCATCGATCGGCTGGCGGGGCCGGAGGCGGAGGCCTTCGTGGAGCGCCTCCGGGCCATGCCCAGGGTGCCGGTGCAGCCGCACCTCGACGACGAGCGGGTCCGCGCTCGGGTGGCCGTGGTGCTCAGGGAACGCGGGCTGTAAGCGCTTGCGGCGCGCGCGGTCACGCGTCGCGCGGCGGATCCACCGGAAGCGCCTCGATCACGGGCTCGGCGACGGGCAGCGCCTCGATCACCCTCGGCCACGGTGGCTCGGCTGGCCCCGGCGGTTCGAGCAGCCCCGCGTCGTTCGCGGCCAGAATCGCCAGGGCGCCTTGCCTCGCCACCTCCAGCCACGCCAGGACGACGCCGCCGGCGATGCTGGCCGCGAGCCGCGCCGGCAGCGCCAGGAGCTGCTGATCGAGATCGACCGAGGCGGAGAACGAGGTGCCCAGCGTCGAGGCGCCGGTGGCCACCACCAGCTCCAGCCCGAAGAACGCGAGCGTGATGCCGAGGCACGCGCCTGGCCGCGCCCCGAGCAGCCGCGCCGCTCCCGAGAACGCCGCCGTGGCCGTCTCTCCCAGCACCGCGGCGCGGGCCACGACCAGCCGGCCGAGCAGGTCGACCAGGAACGCTCCGAGGATGACGACGGCCACGGCGAGCGCGAAGAGCGCCGCCACCGCGGCCGACGGCCTGGTCGCGATCTGCCAGGCGCCGGCGACGATGGCCAGCGTGCCCGCGGCGGCATGGACGGCGACCAGCGCCATGCCCAGCGCCGATGCGATCGCCACGCGCGGAAAGCCATCGATGGCCAGCCGCGAGAACGTCCCGGGCGGCGGGCGCGCGCCCATCTCCGCGTCGGCGGCCAGGGTGGGGAGCGCGCCGGCCCAGAACGCCGCGCCGGCGGTGAACGAGAGCGCCAGCGCCGCCAGCACCGCGCCCAGGAGCGGCCATCGCGAGGCGCGCAGGCCCTCGAACAGCGCGAAGAGGTCGCCCTCGTCGACGGCGCCGGCCAGCAGCAGACCGACGAGGATGACGGGCAAGAGCGAAAGCAGGCTCGCGCCCAGATCGACCAGCGCCTTCCCGAACGACAGCTCGGGATTGCGCATGGCCGCGCGCAGCCCCAGCCGGATGGCCTCCGCCCCGCGAAGCGCCGTCACGGCGAGATCCCGATCAGCACCGGCGCGTGGTCCGACGGCAATTCCCCCTTGCGCGCTTCGCGGTCGATCTCCGCCGAGGCGCACCGCCGCGCCAACGGCTCGGTGACCAGCACGTGATCGATGCGCAGCCCCTGGTTCTTGTGGAACGCGCCGGCGCGATAGTCCCACCACGTGTACAGCCCCGGCTCGTCGCGCTTGAGCCGGAACGCATCGAGCAGCCCGAAGCCCACCACCTGCTTGAGCGCCGCGCGCGCGTCGTCGTGGAAGAGCACGCTGCTCGCCCAGCGCTCCGGATCGTGGGCGTCGCGCGGCTCGGGGGCGACGTTGAGGTCGCCGCAGAGGGCCAGCGGCGTCTGCGGCGTGAAGCGCGCGTCGAGGTACCGGCGCAGCCGCGTGAACCAGCGCAGCTTGTATTGGTACTTCTCGCTCCCCAGCGACTCGCCGTTGGGGGCGTAGGCGCTGAGCACGCGGATGCCGCCGACCGTCGCGGCCACCAGCCGCGCCTGCATGTCGTCCTCGCCGTCCTGCAAGCCGGCCGACACGTCCTCCAGCGGCAGCCGCGAGAGGATGGCCACGCCGTTGTACGTGCGCTGCCCCGCCAGGGCGACGCCATAGCCCTCGGCTTCGACCGCGGCGCGCGGGAACCGGGACTCCTCGCATTTCAACTCCTGCAGGCAGACGACATCGGGCCGCTTCTCGCGCAGCCAGGCCCGGACCCGCTCTTCGCGGGCGCGGATGGAGTTCACGTTCCACGTCGCCAGCAGCATCGATCGCTGCCTCCTACCACGAGCGGCGGCTGAAAACTTGACCAGTGTGCACGCGTTCAGTACGGTGGCGCCATGACAGAGATCCTGACCGACCGGCAGGAAGAGATCCTCCACTACATCCAGCGCTACCTCGACGAAAACGGCTATCCGCCCACCATCCGCGAGATCGGCCACGCCTTCGGCATCCGCTCCACCAACGGCGTCAACGATCACCTCAAGGCGCTGGAGCGCAAGGGCTACGTCGCGCGCGGCGAGCTGAAGAGCCGCGCCCTGACGCTGCTGGAAGGCGGCAAGGGGCCCTCGCGCCCGCGGTTCGTCGCCGGGAAACGCGCCAGCGAGATCGTCGACATCCCGGTGGTCGGCAAGGTGGCCGCGGGCACGCCGCTGCTCGCCGAGGAGAACGTCACCGACACCGTGCGCATCGACAGCTTCTTCCTCGGCCCCGACGGCCGCCGCGTCTTCGCCTTGAAGGTCGCCGGCGACAGCATGATCGGCGACGGCATCTTCGACGGCGACTACATCTTCGTGCGCAAGCAGCTCCACGCCTCGCCCGGCGACATCGTGGTGGCGCTGATCGAGGACGAGGCCACGGTGAAGCGCTTCTATCCCGAGGGCGACCGCGTGCGCTTCCAGCCGTCGAACCCGCGCATGAAGCCCATCTACGTGCGGCGCGACGAGTTCAAGGAGACGCAGATCATCGGCGTGGTCGTGGGGGCGTACCGGCGGATGTAGATCGCCGCCGCGCTACCAGCCCTTGTTCTTGCGCGCCTCGATCGCGCCCTGCGCCACGCGGTACCGGGGCGCCCCGCTCTCATCGACGTCGAACTCGGCCAGCCCCTCCTGCCGCAGCCGGAGCAAGGCCGCGTCGGCCTTCTCCTTCGAGTATCCGAGCGCGGCCTGGATCTGCGCCGGCGTCAGCGTGCCCTCGGCGGCGGCCAGCTTCAGGAGCTTCTGCACCTCGCTCTGGTGGCGCCGCCCGGCGCGCAGCTTGCGCACCACCGCGAACCAGATGCCGATGAAGATGCCGCCGAGGATGACGAGGAGGAGGGCGCGCATGACCGATCCATACGCCACCTCCCCCTGCGCATGCACGCCGGCTGGCCGCGATCAAGGCATCGGGTTGTGTTTGAAGAACGTCCAGAACCGGTCGGCGTTGACGAAGCCGAGCGGATTGTTCCTCCCGTTCGGGTACTGGTGCGTGACCCCCTTGAGCACCGCGATGGTCAGGCCACCGAACTCCAGCCGCAGCTCGTCCTTGTGCTCCCAGATGCGGTCCGGCTCGGGGGAATCGGCGAAGGTGCTGACGAGCGGATGGAACGCCGCCTGCATCGCGGTGAGCGCGAGAAGCTCGCCGGCCGTGAGCGGGAGGGAGACGAGCGGCGGCTGCGGGTTGTCGATGGCGTTGACCATGGCGACGACGTCCTCCTCGCGGTCGCCCATGGTCTTGTAGAACGGCACGCGGCGCGGTGGTGACGTCACTATCGCGCCGCCCGAGCTGCACCCCGCGGCGGCGATGCGGTCGGACATCTCGACGGCCACCCGGAAGCAGAAGGAGCCGCCGTTGGAGAACCCGGAGGCGTAGGCGCGCCGCTCGTCCAGCGCCCGGTTGCCTTGCACGTCGTCGAGCATCTTGCCGGTGAAGGAGACGTCGTCCGCCGGCCAGGGCGCCGAGGGCGGATAACCGGGCGGCCTGATGGCCAGGTCGACGCCCCCGGCGAGGGCGTAGGCGTTCCACTTCGTCGACAGGTGGCCGCTCTCGATGACGAAGTAGCTCAGCCCCTGGGGAAAGACGGCGATGAGCCCTGTCTCCTCGGCCTTTTCGCGCCAGCCGGAGATGCGCAGGAACTGGCCGGCGGTGCCGGTCGAGCCGTGGAACATGAAGACCACCGGCGCGGGCTCCCCGGGCCTGAGCTTCGCGGTGTGCGGCACGTAGACGACGTAGAAGCGCGGATAGGCGTCGACCATCACCGCGCGGCAGTTGATGCCGCGGCTCAGCGGCGAACCGGCCGGGCCGACCGAATCACACTCGGTGTCCCAGGGCGACGACAGCGCGGAGGCGGACGCGCCTGCCTCCGGTTCGGGAGCGGCGGCGCACCCGGCCAAAACGAGCACGATCACGACATGGCGTTTCATGACGACCTCCTTGCTCTCCTTTTCGTAATCCAGCGGCAAAGGGGCTCACCGTTGGGATAGGTTTCTCCGATGCACGCGCGCGCCGCGGTCTGCGCCGCCCTGGTGGGCTCGGCCGCCGGCGCCGTCGAGCCGCTGGGGCTGCGCACGCCGGGCACCCTGCGCGAGCTGTTCCTCGACGTCACGGGCGCCGACGCGCGCGCCCTGCCGGCCCTGCGGCTCGATGTGCGCTGGACCATCGCCAACGACTGGGGGATGCCGACGGTGCTCTTCCGCGGCGACCGCACCGTCCTGCAGCAGCTCGACGAGCAGGCCGACGCGCTCACCGCCTCGCTGCGGATGCCGTGGGCGCGGCTTCTGCGCGCTCCGTGGGCCGGGCGCGTCTGTACGGCGCTGGAGGCGCGGCTCACGCTGCACTGGGGCGGCTGGACCGACCGGCCCATCGAGGTCTGGCACGACCTCACCGGCGCCTTCAACTTCAACCGCGGGTTCTACCAGCGCAACGAGGTGCACGTCCTGTTCGGCGACGTGCGCGGCGCGGTGGCGTTCGATCTGAATTCGGGGCGGCTGGCCTTCGGCGACCTGGTCGCGCGCACGCAGGTGCTGCTGGCCGAGGGGGGCGTCTCGGCGGCCGCCGGCCCGCCGCGGCCGTCGTGGGGGCTTTCGCTGCGCTTCGATCTGAAGGCGCCGACGGGCCTGCTCTCGCGCGCCGGCGGCTCGGGCGGCTGGGACGCGGGCGCCGCGCTCCTCGGCACCGCCGAGCTTGCGCCCTGGCTCACCGGGCACGCGCTGATCGCGGCCAGCGCCTTCTCGTCCTTCTCGACCGCCGTCTCCGCGCAGCCGCGGACCTGGCACGGCACCATCGAGGTCTCGCTCGCGGCCACCGCCGGCGCCTGGACGTTCTTCCTCGAGGACCGGCTGGCTTCGCCGCTGCTCGAAGGCGGCTGGCAGCGCGAGGAGGCCGGGGGCAACGACGGCCTGCTGGCCTCGGCCTACTTCGGCAGCTTCCGCTGGCACAACCAGCTCACGCTCGGCCTGCGCCGCGGCCCGTTCAGCTTCTGGATCAGCGAGGACTTCACTCCGGGCCCCAACCCGCGCGCCACGCTGCGTTGGCTTTACAATACCAACGCCCCCGACCTGGTCTTCGGATTCGGTTATCGAAAGGATTACAGGTAAACGGGCCCTTCAGGCGAACTCCTCGAGCTGCCGCACCTCGACGGGGCAGAGATCGGCGAGCGCGGAACGGGCCGTCTCGCCGTCGCCCACCACCACGATCTGCGCCCCGGGGCGCGCCGGAGACAGCTCGGCGGCGGCCGCGCGCGCGGCTTCCGGCGTCACCGCCAGCACCCGGTCTCGATAGTCGCGCAGATGATCGACGCCCAGCCCGTCGAGGATGGCGTCCGCGACCTGCTCGGCGAGCGACTCGTGGCTCTCGAGCCCGAAGGGAAACAGCCCGGCGAGATACGTGCGCGCCTTCTGCAGCGCTTCCGGCGCGGGCCCGGCGGCCGCGTACCCGCGCATCTTCTCCAGCGCCAGGTCGATCAGCTCGCGCAGCGTCTCGTTCCTGGTGAACGAGGAGAAGAGCGCCAGGCCGGCCCGGCGATACATGAGCAGCCGCGTCGACACGCTGTAGCTGAGCCCGCGATCGACGCGGATGGCATCGACCAGAAGCGAGGTGAACCCGCCCCCCAGCGCCGAGTTGGCCACCACCGCCTCGGCGTGGCGCGGCGTGTTCCTGGGCACGCCGGGAGCGACGATGCGGACCTGCGCCTGCGTCGAGTCGGGCTTGTGGATGGCCAGGGCGCGCAGCGGCGCCGGGGGCCCCTCGCACGCTGGGAACGGGCGCTCCGGGAGAAGCGGCGCCGCGGCCGGCCACTGCCCGCGCGCGAGGACGCCGCGGGCCTGGTCGAGGAGGCTGCGCGGATCGTCGTCCGCCACCAGCGCGAGAAGCGATCCCCGTTGCCGGTATAGGCGCGCGTGGAGATCGGCGACATCGGCCCGGCCGAAGCCCTCCACCGCCGCGCGCGTGCCGTGGCTGGCATGCCCGTAGGGGTGCTCGGGCCCGAACCCGAGCCGGATCAACGCGCGGGCGGCGACGGTGGCCGGCTCGTCCAGATCGCTCTGCAGCGCCGCCAGCGCGCGCCGGCGCGCGGACGCCACCTCGCCGTCGGCGAAGGCCGGCTCCAGCGCCACCTCCAGGAGGGCCTCGAGCGCTTGGGCGCGCAGCTCGTCGGGCACGGTCAGCGCCAGGGCCGACTCGTCGCTGCCGCAGTCGGCCATCAGGCTCGCGCCCATGCCCTCGATCAGCTCGTCGACTCCGCGCGCGTCGCGGCGTCGCGTCCCGCGCCGCAAGAGATCGAGCGTGAACTGGGCCAGGCCTTCCTTGCCGCGCGGATCCGCCGACGAGCCGGCGGGCAGCGAAAGCCGGGCATGGAAGAGCGGGAGCCCGCGCCGCCGCAGCGCCAGAAGCCGCAGCCCCGAGGGCAGCTCCTCGATGGCCATGGGCGGAAGCTCGAAGCTCACGCCGCCTCCGGAAGCTCGCCGGGCAGCAGCGTGACGACGTTCCGGCGATGAGGCGCGAAAGTGCGGCGCGCGGCCCGCTGCACATCCGAGGCGGTGAGCGCGGCGTAGCGGTCGGGCAACTCGAAGAGGGCGCGCCAGCTCCCCAGCATCAGCTCCATCTGGCCCAGCATGTGCGCCCGGCCGTTGCGCGTCTGCAGCCCGCGCAAGAGCCCCGCGCGCACCAGGTTCCGGGCCCGTTGCAGCTCCGGCTCCGGCAAGGGCTCGTCGCACACTTTCCGCAGCTCCTCAAAGAGCGCGGCCTCGGCGCGGGCCGGCTCGACGCCGGGGCTGAGCTTGAGCGAGACCTGCATCAGCCCGGGATCGACGCGCCAGCCGAACCAGACGTCGGCCTCGACGCACAGCTCCTGCTCGTAGATCAGCGCCCGCTTGAGCCTCGCGCCCTCGCCCACTCCCAGCGCCGTCTCGACCAGGTCGAGGGCCAGGCAATCCGGGTCCGTCGCTCTCGGCGTGCGGAAGCCGGCCAGCACCGCCGGGGCCTGCGCGGGGAAGTGGATGGTCGCGCGCCGCTCGCCCTTCTGCGGCGGCTCGCCTACGGGCACCGGCAAGGGCGGCGGGCCGCGCGGGATGGGACCGTACTTCTCCGCCAGCAGCGCGCGCGCCGCGCCCGGATCGAAATCGCCCACCAGCAGCACCGTGCAGTTGTTGGGCGCGTAATACGTCGCGAAGTACCGCTCGCAGTCCTCGCGGGCGATGAGGTCCAGATCCGCCATCCAGCCCACCACCGGCCAGCGGTACGGGTGCGCGAGGAAGGCCAGCGCGCCCAGCGCCTCGTCCATCATGCCGTCGAGATCGTTGTCGGTGCGGAAGCGGCGCTCCTCCTTCACCACCTCGCGCTCCTGCGCCAGCGACTCGTCGTTGATGCGCAGCGCGGCCATCCGGTCGGCCTCGAGGTCGACCACCAGCGGCAGCGCCTCGGCGGCGAAGTCGTCGTGGTACGCGGTGAGGTCGTGGGTGGTGTACGCGTTCGACGATCCGCCCGCGGCCTCCAGGCGCCGATCGAACTCCTTGGGGCCGTACTTCTTCGAGCCGTTGAACATCATGTGCTCGAAGAGGTGGCTGATGCCGGTGATGCCGGGGCGCTCGTTGCGCGAGCCGACGCGGAAGAAGCTGTAGAGCGTGGCCACCGGCAACGACGGATCGTGGAGCAGCCGGATGCGCAGGCCG
>Ga0247727_10015193_pt1 | contig 12665 bp, 8 predicted proteins | sample WisWelCaveWW1625_FD_202498 | JGI IMG/M metagenome (GOLD analysis project Ga0247727, IMG submission 202498) | Biofilm microbial communities from Wishing Well Cave, Virginia, United States - WW16-25 | ecosystem: Environmental > Aquatic > Deep subsurface > Groundwater > Cave microbial mat | place... | reverse complement strand
CTCCCTCCGGTCGCGGCTCGGTAACCGTCTGCAAACACTGGCGCCCGTTTCTGAGCCGCGACCGCAGGGAGCGGGTTTCTGCTGCTGAACAAGCGAAATCCCGGAAACGTTTAAGCACCCACCGCGGACCGCGGACGACTGTGGCGGATAGGGGCAAGGAGAAGACCGGCGCGCCGACTTTTCGTGGGTCTCGTCCGAGGGCGCGATTACTGACGCACGATCGCGCGACCCGGATTCGCCGCCGGCAGGTAGATGGCCAGGCACTGACCGTCCGCATCGGTCACCAGCCAGGGATGAGTCAGGTAGGTATTCTGCGTAAAGCCCTCGTACGGGGCCAGGGCTCGATAGAACTGTCGCTGGCCGCTGTAATCCAGCCAGTGGACGTGGAGGGGCTGTCCGGAGGCGTTGACAAGCTGTAGGACGGCAACGGTGGCAGCCTCCACCGAGCGAAGCGCCGGCTCCTGGTCGCATCCGGTCACCTCGAGCTGGGCGTAGGGCCAGCCCGGCGGCGGAACCGCCTCCGGCGGTGCGGGCTCCAAGAACGCGCTCCAGGCCAGATCCGGGCAATCCGGCGCGCCGTGCTCGAAGTAGTCGTTCCGGCCGGCGTCCAGGATCGACGGTTGCCAGGGGAGCGGGCCGGCGTACATCAGATCCGCGGGATCGTCCGAGACGTGTCCGTTGAGGGTGTGGCTCGGCGCGCAACGGGCGACCAAGCCCAGGTTGTGAACCAACTCGTGCAGCATGGCGAACTCCCAGTATCCCGGGGTTTCTTCGGAGGCGGCGAAAGGATTGCTTTCGCAAGCCGGCGCGCCTGGCGGCTCCCCGCGCAGATAGAGCGCCGCGGCGCTGCCGATCAGCTCGGGGGGCCATGCTGCTCCACCGCAGGAGAAGCTGCTGCCGCCATCGTAGTAGACGGCGTACAGCTTGTGCGGCTGGAGGAAGCCGGCGGCGAGCAGCTCCGCTTCCACCTGATCGCGCACCAACGCGCCGTAAGCCCGGATCTCGGCGTCGGAGCGGTTCAGCCGGTAGAAGGTGATATCCAGCAGCCCTTGGTAGGTATCGAGCCGCAGACGCCGGTCCCCGGTTTGGCCGGAGAGCCAACGCTGCCCGGCGGCCACCGAGGTATCCAGGGTTCCGCTCAGGTCGAGCTCGCGGTCGGCGCCGTCGGCCGGCACGACGTACAGGATGTGGACCTGGTAGTCGGGGGAGTCGTCGGGCAAATCCTCGAACGCGCGCTCTCGGACTTGCGCGGAACCCTGGCCGGCAAGCAGCGCGGCCAGAGCCATCAGCAAGAGGATGACCTGTCGCATCGAGGCCTCTTCAACGGTTATTTCGCCCGCTTGGCCGTGAAGGTCCCCGAGCCCAGCTCGCCGTACTGCACCGAGCCTTTGATCGTGTCGCCGCTCACCTTGCCGGTGTAGTTGGCGGTCAACTCGCCCAAGTCGCCCTTGACGCTGAAGCTGAACTGGAGGTCGTCCCCCTGAACCTTGCCGGTCAGGTCGGCCTCGCCGAGCTGGCCGGTGTATCGTCCGGTGAGCTTTTCTCCCTGTTGCTTAAAGGTGAAGGTGGGGTTGCCGCCTCCGCCGCCGAGCTCGACGGCGAAGTCCCATTTGCCGGTCACGTCGGCCGCAGCCAGCAGAAGCGGCCAGCACAAAAGCAGAGTCAGAAAGCGACGCACGGTCTTTTCCTCGAGGGCCATCCCCCCGGCCCGACACCGGTAGTTATAACATGGACTGATTCCGCCGCGCGATGCGAACCAGAAACCGAGTCCAGGCGCTGCTGTTCCTGCTTACGGTCATCACCTACCCTGGACCGGGTGTGTATCGGCACGATGGCCGAGGCCATCTCGGCTGCCCGCCGCCGCGGGACTGCTGGCCGCCGGCGTCCTGTTGGCGGTGAGCAGGACCGCTATCTATCTATCTGGGCGGAGACAGCAACGCCGCCGGGGCCTGAACGCGCGGGCCGCCGGCGGCGCTGGCGGGAGCCTTTATTGGTTCTCGACCGGCATGCTGGCGCTGATCGGCCGGGCTCGGTAGCGGCCCGCGATCAGCGGCGAGAAGAAGTGGAACGGATAGTTGGTGATCTGCACCGCCACCCGCGCTTCCGGCGTCTCCGGATTGTGGAGCGTGGCGCTGACCATCGTGGGGTTCAGCATGAGCAGCGCCGACGCATCGTTGGCCGGGGCCGGGTTGTTGTAGACCACCACGTTCTTGATCTGGGTGCTATCGAAAGGATTCACCACCGCCCAGCGCGCCCCGGCTCGCACGCGCTCGACCAGCCCTTGATGCAGCACCAGCACCTGACCGAGGTCGGCGATTCCAATCAGGGTGAAGATCACGACGCTGAGCACCAGGGCGCCCTCCACGAAGGTGCTGCCCTTCCGGCGCGGCCGGCGAATGTTTCGAAAACGTCCGAGCATAGTTGATCCCTTCCGTTCAGGGCACGAGCAACTGGCCCATGTAGTCAAACGTCACGGCGGGCTTGCCATTCATCGTGTAGTCGGCGAAGATGGCGTCGATCGTGAAGCCCGTGAGCTCGACGGTGACCCGATCCGGCATGATGCCGCTCTTGACCTCGGTCACCCTAACGTGAGTGGTATTCAACCCCATCACCACCGGCGTCGAGCCGGTGGGGGCGGTGGGATTTCCGTAGACGACCATCCTGCGGATCCGGTCCTTGAAGGTGGCCCCATCGGGAGCGTCATAGGCGGACAGCGAGGCGTAGCGGGCCCCGTTGCGCACCGAGCTCTCCAGCGTGTTGTAGAGGTAGAAGGTGTGGCCGAACTGATAGACCCCGCCGAATCCCGCCAACAGCAGGCTGAAGCCGATGGCGAACTCGACCACCGCGCTGCCGCGTCCCTTCCGCGCAGAAGTTCTCATTGGAACAACCTCACCTGATAGGCCCCCGCGCCGCCGCCGCTGCCGGCGCGGCGTCCGGGAACCAGCGCCGGACCCACGTATTCAGCGCAGCAGGTAACCACGTTCGCCCCGCCGCCGCCCCCTGGGCTCCCCAGCAGGCTGTCCCCGCCGGGCGCGCAGATGTCGCCGTGGAGGAAGAAGCCTCCGAAGCCAAGGACCGCGTTGTTGAGCGGGTTGTTGATCGGCACCACCACAAAACGGCGTCCGTTACCGCGGGGACCGGTAAAGGTGGCATCATTCATCCTGGCCAGATACTGCGCGTAAGTCTGCGAGGTCGTGTCCGTGTCCTGGCTGACCCGCTCGCGCAGCGCGTCGGACTCGGTGCCGCGATTGCCCGGGCGCCCCTCGAGGATGTCTCCCATTTCCAGCTCCCGCGACTGCACATTGCTGATGATTGCCTGCCGGATGAAGGCCGAGCCGCCGCTCCCGCTCACGCCGTTGTCGCCGATGTCGATGAACCCGCGCTGCGCCGGATCATTGGACATGTAGGCGGCGGCCTCGTCCGCGTCGCAGTAGTTTTTGGTCTGCGCGCGCTGGCCCGGCGGCGGCCACCGGAAGGTGTGCATCCCCCCCCGGGTCAAGCCGAAATCCGCCGCGGCAACGTCGATGGCATCCGGGGAATAGGGCAGCAGATTGTTGCGGAAGCTGGTGATTAAGTCCTGGCCGGCCATGGCGGCGGCCCACAACTGATGCGTCCGCCCGATGTTCAGCAGCATGGCCGCCGGCGTGCTGGGGGGCGCCGTCGCGGAGAAGCCGGGCATGAAGTACAAGCTGACGCTAGCCCGCGCCCGCACCCGCACGAATTGCACTCCGACCGCCGACGCCGGCGCCGGGTCCCAGGGACCCGCGCCGGTGGTGGCGAACTCGGTGGTGACCGACTCCGGCTGGGTGTTGTTGAAATTCCACCGATTCAGGCTCCGATAGGAGCTCACCGCGTCGCGGGCGTGATCCAGGCCTCCGTTCGAGCCGTTGAGCTCGAAGGCGGCCGCGATCGTCGCCGCGTCCACGAAAGCCTGCAACTCATTGCGCGCAACGTACATGCGCCCCAGGTCCAAGGCCAACCCCAATACGCCCAGAGTCATGACCATGGTCAGGGCCGCCGTGACCAGAACAAATCCCCTCGATCGGCCCCGGACACGAGTTCGGTATGTATGAAGCATCGAGCCTCCTCCTCTTAGAACTCCGGCCGGCGCGGCGCGGAGCAAGTGCTGACACTCAATTCTTACTCCCCCAGGGGCTATGGCGCTATATCCCATCCACCTTAGAGAGCGGAGGAAAAGCCACTTAACACCGGGAGAACCTTTGTATATCCGCCGGCTGGCCGCCGGCTCCGCCGTGCTATAATTCCCTGCCCGGCCACCCGGGAGAAACTCCATGTTTACTTGCTATTGGCGATGGCTGCCGGGAGAGAACAGTCGTGCTACCGCTGACTCGCAGAGCCTTTCTTCTCGCCGCCCCGGGTTGCCTGGTCGGCCCGTCCCCGGCCGCGGAGAAGATCATCGACATTCACCAGCACACGCCCTACTCGGGCCGGCCCGCCGAGAGCCTGGTGGCGCACCAGCGGAAACTGGGAATCAGCAAGACGATCCTGCTGCCGGCGGGATCGCGGCTCGGGCTGGCGGCCGGCGCCGGGGGCAACGAGACGGTGATCGAGCTGGCCCGCCAATACCCGGGCGAATACGTATACTTCGCCAACGAGGTCCCCGACCTGCCGGAGGCGCGGGCGGTGCTGGAGAAATACCTGAAGGCAGGGGCCATCGGGATCGGGGAGCAGAAGTTCCCGGTGGACTGCGACTCCCCGCACCTCCAGAGGGTCGCCGAAGTGGCGCGGGAGTTCGGCGTTCCCGTGCTGCTGCACTTCCAGCACGGGGCTTATAACCTGGGGATCGAGCGCTTCCACAAGATGCTCGAAAAGTACCCCAAGGTCAACTTTATCGGGCACGCCCAGACCTGGTGGGGCAACATCGACGGCAACCACGACCAGACCGTCATGTACCCGAAGACCCGGGTCACGCCGGGCGGCATCACCGACCGGCTGCTTGCCGACTACCCCAACATGTACGGGGACCTTTCGGCCGGGTCCGGCCTCAACTCGATGCTGCGCGATGAAGAGCACGCCCGCGGCTTTCTGGCCCGGCGGCAGAACAAGTTGCTGTTCGGCAGCGACTGCAGCGACAGCGCCGGCGAGGGCGAGGCCTGCCTGGGCGCGCGGATTCTGGCGGCGATCCGCAAACTGGCCCCGGGCCCGGCGGCCGCGCGCAAGATCCTCTACGAAAACGCCGCGCGACTGATGAAGATCCAGTGAGGGAGCCATGAAACTCGACGCCAAGAGCCTGGCGGCGGGAGCGCTTGGCTAACACCGTCGAGCTGCGGCGGATCCGGGCGCAGTATCTGAACCAGGCCGGGCCGCCAGCTTCCACGCTGGTGCAGGCGGGGCTGGGGAAGGGGCTGCTGCTGGAGGTCGAAGCGGTGGCGATGGCGCCGGAATAGGCTCAGCGCGGTCTCAGAGCTGGGCGAAGGGCAGCGCCTCGATGCCGGGCGCGAGCGGCAACCGCGCGTCTCCGGGATGGACGACGTACCCGGGCGCCGCCTGGGCGCCGAAAGATTCGCGGAACGTCCGGATCCCGTCGGCCATCGCGGGCCGCGGCGTGGCGGACAACTTCACCTCGATGGGAATCAGCCTGTCGCCGGCGTCGACGACAAGATCCACCTCGACCCCGGAAGAAGTGCGCCAAAAGTAGATTCGCGGATCCTCGCCCCGGTGAACCAGGGTCTTGAGAATCTCGGAGACCACCGCGGTCTCGAAGATGGCCCCGCCCAGAGGTCCGGCGGCGGCATGCTCGGGGTCCTTCAAGCCGGTCAAGTGGCAGAGAGTGCCGGTGTCGGTGAAGTATACCTTGGGAGTCTTCACCAGGCGCTTCCCGACGTTCGCGAAGTAGGGGCGAAGGATGATCACCTGGAAGCTCGCCTCGAGCACGGAAAGCCATGCTTTGGCCGTGTTGAGGGCCACGCCGAGGTCGCGGGCCAGGTCTGTCATGTTCAGGAGCTGGCCGCTCCTGGCCGCCAGGACGCGCAGGAAGCTCTGGAATGTGGTCAGGTCCCCAATCAGCCGCAGGGAGCGCACATCGCGCTCCAGGTAGGTCTGAATGTAGCTGGCGTGCCAGAGGGAGAGGTCGCGTTGCCGATGGGCGACCAGCTCGGGATAGCCGCCGCGCAGGAAGCTCTTCCAGAGCTCGCCGGGTGCGAATCCCCGGCGGGGAGCGCGGGCGGGGCGCGCTTCCCAGGGGAATGGCGCGCCGGCCCGGCCAAAGACCTCCCGCTGGGACAGAGGCAGCAGACGGAGCATCGCCGCGCGGCCGGCCAAGGATTCGGTCACCCGCTCGATCATGAGCAGGTTCTGCGGGCCGCTCAGCAGGAATTGGCCAGGCTGATCGCGGCGGGCTTCGATGCGCTCCTTGATGTAGGGCAGCAGATCCGGTGCGCGCTGAATCTCGTCGAGGATCACCGGCGGGGGATGCCTCTCCAGGAACCCGCGCGGATCGCCGGCCGCCGAGGCTGCGGCGTCGGGAGGGTCGAGAGACACGTACCGGAAGGTCTCGCCGAAGAGGCGCTGGAGCAGAGTGGTCTTGCCGCTCTGCCGCGGCCCGGTGAGGGCAACGGCGGGGAACTGGCCGGCCGCCCGCTTCAGGACCGGCTGGAGAGCACGGGGAATGTATGGGGAGGGCACCCGCCGCCTCTCTTACAATTATGCATTTTGAATGCAAAATTGCAAGTGTTTTCTTTTTCCCCGCTCACCACCCTCCCCGCAGATAGGCGATCACGTCGGCCAGCTCCTGGCGGCTCATCTGCTTCTCGAGCTCCTCGGGCATCAGCGAGACACTGGAGGCGCGGATTTCGGCGATGTTCGAGCGCAGGAGGGTGAGCTCGGCTTCCGCGGAATCGCCGCGCAGGGTCAGGGTTCCGGGGGTCTCCCCGACCAGGATGCCGTCGTGCATCCGGCCGCTCCTGGTGACCACCACGTAATTGACGAAGCGGGGCTCGATCTCGGCGCTGGGGTCCAGGATGGCGGCGAGCAGCGCCTCGCGGGTCTTGTTGTTGATCCCCGACAGATCGGGGCCCACGCGAACCCCGCCCAGCCGGCGCGGCACGTGGCACTTGGCGCAATTCTTCTCGAACACCTGCTTGCCGCGGAGGGCGTCGCCGGATAGGGCGGCCACGGCGCGGTAACTCTCGACGACTTTGGCGCGCTCGCCCCGGGAGCCGCGAAACAGCCGCTGGGCACGCCGGCGAATGGCCAGGTCCGGGTGCTCGATCAGGCGGTCGCGCGCGCCGGACTCGATCGAGGCGGCCTCCACCCGCTGCTGCTCGATCGCTTCGAGTAGCTCCGGGACGCGGCGGCTGTGATCGAGCAGCGCCGAGAGCGCTTTCTGGCGAAGCTCCGGACTGTAGCTTTTCCAGCGGGCGAGCAAAAGGGCTCCGACGCCGGCGTCGTCGAACGCTCCCAGGGTCTCGACCGCGGCGGCCTGGACTTCCGGCGGCTCCCGAGGATCGAGCAACTTGCTGAGGGCCGGCCCGGCCGAGACGAACGGCGCCCCCTCGAGCGATCGGACCGCCCGCGCCCGCCGGCCCGGGGCGAGCTCCGCGGTCTGGGCTTCCCGCAGGACGCGCTCGATCCACCCGCGCAGCTCGAAATGCCGCGCCACGGCCCGGGCCCCCTCCTGCGTTTTCTCGACGGAGCTTTCCAGCAGCTTCATCAATGCCGCTTCGGCGGCCGGAATCTTCAACCCGCCGGCGCCGGAGAGTTTCAACCCCCGGGCCAGACCCGAGAGCGCGGCTGCCTGCCACTCCGGTTGCGGCCGCGAGATCACCACGCTCAAGAAGCGGCTCACTTCGTCGGCTCGGTGTTTGGCGCCGATCAAAGAGGCCAGCTCGGCGAGGAAGCGTTGACCGCCCGCGGGGCCTCCGCGGGAGCTCAGGAGCTCGAAGAGCTGGAAGGCGGAGTCCGGCACGGAGCTCAGGACAGCCGTCCGAAACCAGGGATCCTCCCCGCGCGCCGAGGCGAGGCCGGCCAGGACGGCCAGGGCGCGGGGTTCCCGCAATTGACCCAGGGTGAGGGCGAGCTGGAACTGGACGCGCGGCTCCGGGTCCCGGTTCTTGGATAGCACCGCCTCCTGGACTGCGCTCGACCGCGAAAGAAACGGCTCGGCAAGCCGCAGGGCGTGTTCGCGGATCCCCGGGTGCGGATCGCCAAGGGCCCGTATCACCAGTGAGGGCTCCAGGGCCGAGAGTCCTTCCAGGGTCCACAGGGCGTGCAATCGGGCTTGCGGAAGCTCGCCCGCGGCCGCGAGCTCTCGGAGCAGCGGGACCGCCGGGGGGTCCTGCCCGTGGACCAGCAGCCGCTGCGCGGTTTGCCTGGTCCAGCCGTTGGGGCTCGATAGCAGCTTCACCAGGTCCGCAGTCGTCGCCGCGCCCAGGTTGGGCCGGAGGTTGCCCCGGCGGCGGGGCTGCCGGGGCCGGAGGCGGTAGATCCGCCCCATCGCGTCCCCGCTGTAGAAATCCATCTCCTTCTTGAGGGCCTCGGGAATCGACTCGGGGGTCTCAATGTACTCCCGGTACATGTCCAGCAGGTACAGGTTTCCGTCGGGGGCGTTGGCGAAGTTCGCCGGCCGGAACCAGACGTCGGTGGAAGCCAGGAATTCGACCTTGTCCTGGGCGCGGCGGGCCGAGAAGGTGACCCCCTCGGGGGTCAGGATGTCGCGGTGCACCAGGTTCGCGCTGACGTCGCCGGTGAAGATGTTGCCCCGGTACTCCTCGGGGAAGGCGTCGCCGGTGTAGACGGTCCCCCCGCTGGCGGCGGTAAAGAAGCCGCCTACCTGTTCGGTCTTGTTGAGCTTATTCTCGCGGTAGCGCTCTTGGCGAAGCTTGGTTCTCTCGCGGCGCCACCACTGGGGCCGGGTGAGGGGAAACACGGGCACGTTGGGCCGGCCGTGATCGGAGATGTCCTGGGCCACCGCGCCGACCGGCAGCAGCGTGTTTCGCGCCAGGTACTGCATGGGGACCACGGCGTGGCGGAGGTGCGTCGTGTTTTGGGTGAGAAAGCGGTTGCCCCAGTCGTCGAAGGTCATGCCGAACTGGGTGGGACCGGAGGCCGGCTCGGCCAGTCCGCGGCCGGGGTGGAACCGGAAATCGGTTCCGCGCACCAGCACCGGCGGGCGCTCGGGATGCTCGGGCGAGGTGATGCGGCCGTCGCTTCCGCTATTGGCGCCGTAGATCCAGTTGTCGATGCCCAGCCTCAAGTTGGTGATCCGGGCTTCCGAGTTTACCTTGGGGAAGCCGGTGTAAAGGACCCGCCGCTGGTCGGCCCGGCCGTCCTGGTCGTTGTCTTTGAGAAACAGGACGTCGGGGGCGCTGGTGACGATCAACCCGCCCTTCCAGGGCAGCAGGCCGCTGACCTGCAGGAGCTGATCGGCGAAGACGACGGCGCGCTCGATGGTCCCATCCCCGTCGGCGTCTTCGAGGAGGCGGATGCGGCTCCGCGCCGGCTTCCCCGTCGGGGGATCGTCCGGATAGTCGCGCATCTCGGCCACGTAGATGCGGCCGTTCTCATCGAAGACCATCTCGACGGGGTCCACGACCTGTGGCTCGGCCAGGAACAGCTCGATCTCGAAATCCTCGCTGAGGCGGAAAGTCTTCCGGCTCTCGCTGGGGGAAAGGGGCGGAGCGTCGCGGTAGGTTTTGCCGCAGCTCCCCAGCAGCAGGAGCGCGGCAGCCAGTCTCTGGAATGGGACCATCCGGGTTTTCATGCCGCTGGTACAATCGTCGTATATGTCATCTTACCGGCTGCTGGCGATTCTGTCGCTGCTGCCGCTGGCGGGCGCGGCGCAAACGGCGGGCGGGCGGATCGGCGGCCGGGTCCTGGACCCGGCCGGCGCGGTGGTGGCGCGGGCGCAGGTCACGGCGGTCCATCAGGAGACGAGCCTGCGGCGGGCGACGGAGTCCGACGGCGCGGGCGAATATGTCTTCTCCGAGCTGCCCGTGGGACCCTACCTGGTGACCGCCTCGCAAACCGGTTTCGAAGAAGCCCGGACGCGTCTCCGTCTGGAAGTGGGGCGGCGCCTGCGCGCCGACCTGCAGTTGGCCCTGCAGGTTTCCCGGCTCGGCGTGGTGGTGGTCCCCGACCGTACTCCGGCGGTGGAGCCGGAGAACGCGGCGCTGGGGACGGTGATCAGCCGCGAGACGATCGCCGCGCTGCCGTTGAACAGCCGCGAGTTTCTGCAACTGGCGCTGCTGGCGGCCGGGGCGGCGCCGGCGGCGCCCGGCTCGGAACTTTCGCGGCAGAACAACAGCGGCCTGCATCTGAACGGCGCCCGGGAGGCCTCGAATAATTTTCTGCTCGACGGGGTGGACAATAACGACCTGTTCATCAACCGGATCGTGGTCAGCCCGCCGCTGGACGCCGTGCGCGAGTTCCGGCTCCACGCCTCCGGCTATCAGGCCGAGTATGGCCGCAGCGGCGGCGCCCAGGTCAACGTGGTGACGCAGGCCGGCGGCAACCGCCTGCACGGCGTCCTGTATGAATACCTGCGCAACGCCCGGCTCGACGCGCGGAATTTCTTCGATGCGCCGGACAGGCCGATCCCGCAGTTCCAGCGCAACCAGTTCGGAGGCGCCGGAGGCGGCCCGATCCGCAGGGAGCGCTCCTTCTTCCTGCTCGGCTACGAAGCAACCCGGTCGCGGCAGGGCATTACCAGGACCGCCCGGGTTCCCACGGCAGCCGAGAAGTCGGGCGATTTTTCCGCCTCGCCGGCGCCGCCGATCGACCCCTTCACCCAGCAGCCGTTCCGGAACAACCGGATTCCGCCCGAGCGCCTGGACGGAATCGGCCGCGACCTGGCCCAATACTGGCCGGACCCGAATCGCGGCGATCCGGCTCAAAACCTGGTGAGCGCCCCGGTCGGCTCGGCCCGTGTCGATCAGGCTTTCGGCCGGTTCGACCAATACTTTTCCTCGCGCGACTTCCTTTATGTGCGCTACAACTTCAGTCACGACCGCGGTCTGAACCCGTTCAATGAGGGCAACACGAACGTCCCCGGCTTCGGCAGCTTCGTGATCAACCGCGGCCAGAACCTGGCCGCCTCCCACACCCACGTCTTCGGCGGGGGCTCGATTGCGGAGGTCCGCTTCGGCTTCAATCGCTTGCGGCGCGACGTGCTCCAGCAGAATGCCGGCAACGACATCGGCGGGCGCCTGGGGATTCCGGGCTTGTCCCGGCGTCCTGTGGACTTCGGTTTTCCCGCGATTGTCGTCCCGGGGTACGATTCGCTCTCCGACAACATTGCGCTGCCGATCATCCGGCGGGACAATACCTTTCATTTGCTGCACAGCCTGACCCGGGTCCGCGGCCGGCACACGTGGAAGGCGGGCGGGGAGTACCGCGGGTTCTCCGCCGACGGCTTGAACGACGTCTTCGCCCGGGGCCAGTTCGTCTTCCGGTCTACCTTTACGCGAAACGCGGTGGCCGACCTGCTGCTCGGACTGCCCTCGCTGACGCTTCGCACCGTCATTGACAACCCCATGGCCCTGCGCACCTGGGCCCTGCATGGATACGCGCAGGACGATTGGAAGCTGAGGCCGGGCCTGACCCTGAACCTCGGCGCGCGCTACGAGTGGAACTCGCCTCCGGTCGACGCCTCGGATCGCTTCTCGGTCTTTGACTTCGGCCGGCGCCGGCTGGTTCCGCCTGGGCAGGGCGGAGTCCCGCGCGCCGGCTTCACCGCTGACGGCAACAATTTCGCCCCCCGCGCGGGAGTGAGCTGGACCCCGCGGGGCGGCAGCCTGGTGCTGCACGGCGGCTACGGCGTCTTTTACGACACGACCATTCTGGAGGCGAACTCCGGGCTGTATTTCAATCCGCCGTACTTCGAGCTGAGCCTGTTCTTCCCCTCCGCGCAGCGACTCCTGACTCTGCGGGATCCCTTCCCGGCCGGGGGCGGGGTCACCCCGCCTCCCTCTATCAACAGCGTGCAGCCGGACTTCCGGACCGGGTATCTGCAACATTGGAACTTCTCGGCCGAGCGGGAGATGGGCGGCCGCGTGGTGGCGCGGGCCGCCTACGCCGGCTCGAAGGGAACCAAGCTGCTGCGCCGCCGCGACATCAACCAGCCGGCGCCCGGAGCGGCCAACGTCAACGCCCGGCGGCCGATCAGCGGGGCTTCGAACCTGGTTCTGTTCGAGTCCGCGGCCAGCTCCACGTATCATTCCGCTCAATTCAGCGTGGAGCGGCGGCTGGGCGCGGGGATTCTTTTTTCGGCCGCCTACACATTTTCCCGCTCGATCGACGACGCCTCGGGGTTCCTGGCCACGACCGGCGAGGACAGCTTTCCGCAAAATAGCCACGACCTGCGGGGCGAGCGGGGGCTTTCCAATTTCGACCTCCGCCACCGGCTGGTCTTCTACTGGAGCCAGGAGCTGCCTCTGGGCCGTCGCCGGCTGGCGCGGGGATGGCGGTGGCACGCCATCGGCGTGGCGCAGTCCGGGAATCGGCTGACCCCGCGGCTCAGCTTCGATAACAGCAACACCGGCAATACCGGCGGGATCTTCGGGAGCGATCGTCCCGACGTGGTCGGGGATCCCCGCGCCGGGAGCCCGACGCCAGAACGGTTTTTCAACACCGCGGCCTTCGCCACACCGCCCCAGTTTCGCTTCGGCAACGCCGGGCGCAACATCCTCACCGGGCCCGGTCTCGCG
>Ga0247727_10015192_pt1 | contig 12665 bp, 10 predicted proteins | sample WisWelCaveWW1625_FD_202498 | JGI IMG/M metagenome (GOLD analysis project Ga0247727, IMG submission 202498) | Biofilm microbial communities from Wishing Well Cave, Virginia, United States - WW16-25 | ecosystem: Environmental > Aquatic > Deep subsurface > Groundwater > Cave microbial mat | place... | reverse complement strand
TGATCTTCTCGAAGAGCGTCGAAGGCGAGGCCGGCGAGGCGTCGATCAACCTTTCGCGCTTCCCCGGGGCGGGCGGGGTGTCGGGCAGCGGTGTTCTGCTGACGCTGGAGTTCGAGATCGCCGCGCCAGGCAAGACCAGCGTGCGGATAGCCAACGTGGCGGCGCGCAACGCGCGGCTGGATACGATCCCGCTGGGCGAGGTCCAGGCGGAGGTGGTGGGGAGGTGAAGCGGCGGGGCCGGTCGGGTATGACGCTGGTGGAGCTGATCGTGGCCTTCACCATCATGCTGATCCTGACCACCATGGCGCTGCCGCTGGCCCGGGTGAAGGTGCGGCGGGAGAAGGAGCGGGAGCTGCGCTACGCGCTGCGGGAGATCCGCGCGGCCATTGACAAGTACAAGGACGCGGCGGACCGAAACATGCTGGGGCCCCAGAAGCTGGAGGCGGAAGGCTATCCGCCGGATCTGCAGACGCTGGTGGACGGGGTGAAGCTGCAGGGGACGGTGGACAAGAAGATCCGGTTTCTGAGGCGTGTCCCGCGCGATCCGATGACCGACGGCCCCGACTGGGGCCTGCGCGCGATGCAGGACGAGCCCGCCTCGCAGAGCTGGGGCGGGCAGAACGTCTTCGACGTATTCACCAAGAGCACGGACACGGCCGTCGATGGGACGAAATACTCGGACTGGTAGGTGCCGCCGGGGGATGACCCTGGTGGAGCTGATGATCGTGTTGACGATCATCATCACGGTGATCTCCATCGCCGTGCCCCTCTACCAGAAGGCGATTCTGCGCAGCAAGGAGGCGGTGCTGAAGAACAACCTGTTCACGCTGCGCACGCTGCTGGATGAATACACCTTCGACAAGGAACGGGCGCCGCAATCGCTGCAGGATCTGGTGGCGGAGGGGTATCTGCGGGAGCTGCCGCTCGATCCGATCACCAAGTCGCGCGAAAGCTGGCAGGTGGAGATGGAGGACTCCCTGCGCAGCGTGGACCAGAAGGAGCCGGGGATTTTCAACGTCCGCAGCGGGTCGGAGGGGACCTCGCTCGACGGAAGCAAGTACGCGGAGTGGTGACGCCGATGAGCGACGCTGACCGTCACCGCCGCCGGTCTTTTCTCGACCAAGGCTTTGTGGCGCCGGTGGCGCTGCTGTTGATCACCGTCGCCGTCTGCTGGAAGCTGACGCTGACCAACCAGTATCCGATGGTCAAAGGAGACTGCTGCGACTTTGCCAACCAGATCCTGCCCTGGTACCAATTCCAGGCCGCGGAATGGCAGCAGGGGAGGTTCCCGCTCTGGGATCCGTATCTGTGGGGCGGCCAACCGCTGCTGGCCCAGATGCAGCCGGGCGCCGCCTACCCTTTCAACTGGCTCCTCTTTTGGGCGCCGCTCCGCGGCGGCGAGATTCGCGAGGAATACATCCACTGGCACTGGGTGCTCATCCACTACCTGGGCGCGTTGTTTTGCTACCTGCTGTGCCGGGACCTCCGGCGATCGCGTGGCGCTTCGCTGTTCGCCGGGGCCGCCTTTGGCTTAGGCGGCTTCATGGGGGACGTTGGCTGGCCGCAGATGCTGAGCGGCGCGGTGTGGGCCCCTCTGGTCTTCCTCTTCTTCCTGCGGATGGTGCGCGGCGAGCGGCCGTGGAGCAACTCCGTGTTTTCCGGCGCGTGTCTCGGCGCCTCCTTGCTCAGCGGGCACCATCAGGTCCCCATCTTCATCGCCCTGGGCGCAGCCGGGGCTTGGTTGTTTCTCCTGGCGGCTCCCACCGGCACAGCGGATGCCGCGGCCCCCCGCGGCCTGCGCGTCGTGGCCCCGGCGGCGTTGTTCCTGGTCTCCCTGCTGGCAGTGAGCGCAGTGCAGACCCTGCCTGCCTATGAGTATGGAAAGCTGGCGCTGCGATGGGTGAGCGCCCCGGAGGCCGTCGGCTGGGACCAGAAGGTTCCCTACTCCGTGCATACGCAATTCAGCCAGCACCCGGCATCGCTTCTGGGAATCATCATTCCCGGCATTTTTCAGAATGCGAATCCGTTTATCGGGCTGGCCGTGATCTCGATGGCCCTGACGGGACTGGCCGCCAACTGGCGAGACCTGGCCGCGCGGCTGTTCGGGGCGGTCGCCCTGGGCGGCCTGGTTTTCTCTCTGGGCGGATACGCGCTGCTCCACGGAATCCTCTACTCGCTGGTTCCCCTGGTGGACAAGGCCCGCAACCCGTCGATGGCGGTCTTTTTGTTCCACTTCGGCGCGGCGGCGCTGAGCGCTTACGGAATCGATGGCTTTCGGGAAGCCCGCTGGACGGGCGGATTGGCGCGCGCGCTTTGGGGGGTGGGCGCTGTGATTTGGACGGTGGTGCTGGCGGCCTCGATGATCCCCGGCGTCAAGGGGCTGGATCCGGACAGGGTCGCCATGGGAGGCTTGGCCGCGCTGCTGCTGGCGGCCTTGCTGTGGGCCTGGAAACAGGACCATCTCGGACGGCGCAGCGCGACCCTCTGCCTGACCCTGGTGATGTTGCTGGAGTTGAGCACTCTCACGCTATACGCGCTTCCACACCGGGAGCAGGCGCAAGTCCATCTGAAGAGGATGTCGGAGAACTTTGACATCGTCGCGTACCTCAAAACGCGGCCCTTTCCGGTTCGCGTGGAGGTGGATGACCAGCAGATCCCCTACAATTTCGGCGATCTGCGAGGCATCGACCAGATGGGCGGCTACCTGGCGAGTCTGACCATCAACGTGAACAGGGTGCAGGCCGGTTACCAGGCGCGCATGCTGTTTGGGACCAACTTCTACATCGGCGCCAAGCCGCTCCGGGAGGGACAGGTGGAGGCGTTTGCGGGCTCGAGCGGCTTGAAGGTCTACTCGAATCCCGAGGCGCTGCCGCGGGTCTGGAGCGTTCATAAGGCGCTCAGGATACCCAATGAGGAATGGGAGATGGTGAGGCGCCTGGACCGGCCGGTCAGTGAGCTACGCCAGGAGGCGTTCCTGTTGGAGCCTCCGCCGGCGCTGGAGAGCTGTCCGGGCGACGACGAGGTTCGGCTGCTGCGCCGGGACTCGAACCGCGTGCTTCTCACCGCCGACATGCGCTGCCGGGGCCTGGTCATACTCGGCGAGACGTTCTTTCCGGGCTGGCAGGCGGCGGTGGACGGAGCCCCGGCGCATATCTACGAGGCCTATTCGGTCCTGCGGGCGGTGGTGGTCGAGCGGGGATTCCATCGCATCGAGATGTGGTACCGCCCGCGCTCGTTCGTCTGGGGAGCGGCCCTCTCGGTGCTGGCCACGCTGGGAGTTGTTCTGGTTTGGTTGTTGAATCGCCGGCCAGATGGGAACTGAGCGACACTGGTCTCTATGCCGGCCATCAAGGAACCGCCTTCCATCTATCAACTCCAGATCACCCTCATCGGCGTCGCGCCTCCCATCTGGCGGCGTATCCATGTCCCGTGCACGATCCGGCTTTGCTGCCTGCATGACGCTCTTCAGGCTGTGCTCGGCTGGACCGACAGCCACCTCCATCAATTCGAGAAAGATGGAAAGTGCTGGGGCGCACCCGAATTCGATGAGCCCGGCGAACTCGACCTGATCGACGAAAGCCGCGTGCCCATCAAAAAGCTGCTGAAGGCCGGCGGCGATTCGCTGGTCTACGTGTACGATTTCGGCGACAACTGGCGGCATGTGGTGCTGCTGGAGAAGATTCTACCGGCCGGGGCTGGAGACCGCCGTCCGGTGTGCGTGGGCGGGGAGCGACAATGCCCGCCGGAGGATGTCGGTGGGGTGAGCGGCTACCAGAGATTCCTGGAGGCGATCTTCGACCCAAGTCATGAGGAGTACGAGCACTACGTTAGCTGGGCCGGAGGTCCCTTCCATGCGGAGAAGTTCGACCCGAAGGCTGTGAACGAAGTGCTGTCGCGGATGAGATGGCCCATCCGACACCGGCGACGACGTCGGTTGCCATGATTACGCGGAGTGGTAACCAGGCGGCCTCTGCTATAATCCCGGTGGCCTCATGCCGCTCGCCCCCAACACCCGTCTGGGACTGTACGAAGTCCAGAAGCTGCTGGGCGCCGGTGGTATGGGCGAAGTTTACCGCGCGCGCGACACTCGCCTGGGCCGCGGCCGGCCATCAAGGAACCGCCTTCCATCTATCAACTCACGATCACCCTCCTCGGCGTCGCGCGCCTCCCATCTGGCGGCGTATCCATGTCCCGTGCCGGCCGGAGGGGACCTCGCTCAACGGAAGCAAGCGAAGTGCTGAGGGTGGTTCTGAGCCGCAGACGCAGGGTCAACCGACCGCCCCTCTCTCTTTCCGCCACGGACCCGTCCACCGTTGGCCGGTTTTGAGGCGACCACCGAGGCTGACGGTGCTATGATGTATATGGAGAGAGAGCAATCCATGGCGCCAGCCGTCAAAGACTTCGGGAAGCTCCTCTCGGGAATCCCACCGGGAGCGTGGGTAGCTGTGTCTCGTTCCCAACACCGAGTGGTGGCGTTCGCGGCAGAGATGAAAGAGGCACTGAACGAAGCGAAGAAAAAAGGGGAGCCGAACCCAATAGTTTTCCGCGTGCCGCAGTCTCCGTCAGCACTTCTGTTGTAGATTGGCGAAGCGTGTGGCATGCAATCCCATACTCGGCGTTTTCGTGCGCACCTGACGCGGCATTCCCTCAGGGACACGTTGCGCGCCGACCGGTGCTTCAACTCGAGATCGTAAACGGAAGCAATCGGTTGCCCTGTTATGCACTCGTTGATTCTGGGGCGGACCATTGCACGTTCCCGCTGTCTTTCGCTTTGGCATTGGGGTTAAACCCTTTATCTAAGAAAGCTGCTCCAACGGTGGGCGTGGGGAACGCAAGCGTTCTCGTATTTTACTGGGATGTCGTTCTGGACTTGGGACCAGTCCAGGTCAATACCTATGCTGGATTCACCGATGGCCTCGAATCAATGGGCTTCGGCCTTCTTGGTCAATGCGGGTTCTTCGACAAGATCAAGCAGGTTGTATTTGATCATCGAAACAACACTTTCTCGATTGAGACCGACGACCAGGCGCCATCTGCTAGCTGTTGGTTAGCCGGGAGACCACACCAGATCGGTTAGAATGGTTCGCTATGTATTTTCTGGGAGTGGACGGCGGGCAGTCGAGCACGACGGCGGTGATCGGGGACGAGAGCGGGCGGGTGCTGGGGCGAGGAGAGGCGGGGCCCTGCAACCACGTGGAGGGGGCGGCGGGACGGGAGAAGCTGAGGGCGGCGATATCCGAGTCAGTGGCGGCGGCGGCGCGCGCGGGGGGGCTGGCCGAGCCAGTCGGGTTCGAGAGCGCCTGTTTCGGGATGAGCGGGGGAGCGGCGGACAAGGTGGCCCTCATCGGTTCGCTGATTCGGACCAGGCGGCTGGAAGTGACCGACGACGCTCAGGTGGCGCTGCTGGGGGCGACCGGCGGCAGCCCGGGGATCATCGTGATCGCCGGCACCGGGTCGATTGCCTTGGGACGGAATGCGCAGAAGCGGAAGGCGCGGGCCGGGGGTTGGGGATACGTGTTCGGCGACGAGGGCGGCGGGTTCGACCTGGTGCGACAGGCGCTGCGAGCGGCGTTGCGGCAGGAGGAAGGGTGGGGTCCGGCGACCAGTCTGGGGCGGCGGCTGTTGGAAGCCACCGAAGCGTCGACGGCCAACGAGCTGCTGCACTGGTTCTACACGCGGGAATTCCCGCGGGACCGGATAGCCGGCTACGCGCCGCTGGTGGACCTGGCGGCCAACGAAGGCGACGAGGTGGCCCGCGGGCTACTTGATCAGGCGGCGCAGCAGTTGGCAACGCTGGCGGCGAGCGTGCGAGCGCGGTTGTTCGCCCCGGGGGAGGCGGTGGTGGTGGCCGCGGTGGGTGGTTTGTTCGCGAGCCAGTCGCTGCGGGAGCGGTTCCGGATGGTGGTCGAGCTGAACCCGGCGACGAGTGTTCAGACGCCGCGGCACGATCCGGCGAGCGGGGCGCTTTGGGGGGCCTACTTGCTGGCGGGAGTAAAAGTGGAAGGGCTTCGCGTATGAAGTTTCCGCAATAGCGGGAGCGCTATACTGTCAACTATGAAGCCCCCGGTCCTGGAACCCGCGATCAAGGTCCTCTACGAGCAGGACTTCTTCGAGTGGACCGTTCGCAACGCCCAACTGCTGCGCGCTGGCCGGTTCCAGGAAGCCGACCTGGAACACATCGCCGAGGAGATCGAGGACATGGGCAGGAGCGAGCGCCCTGAGCTGCGCAGCCGTCTGCGGGTGCTGTTGTCGCATCTGTTGAAGTGGAAGTATCAATCGAGTCGCTGCAGCCGGAGCTGGAGGGCGACGATTGACGTGCAGCGGGAGGAGTTGGTGTATCTCCTGCAGCAGATGCCGAGCCTCCGGCGCTACCTCCGCGATGAGCTGCCCGTTGTTTATCCGGTAGCCGTAAAAGGCGCCATCTCCGAAACCGACCTGGCGGATGAGGTGTTCCCGCCGGCTTGCCCTTTGTCGTTCGACCAGATCCTCGACGCGGACTTCTTTCCGGATTGAGCTGACCGCCCATGATCGGCCGAACGGTCGGGCACTATCGCATCGCCGAAAAGCTCGGCGCGGGCGGCATGGGGGTGGTCTATGACGCTCCAAGAGCTCCGGACCTCAAAAAGGGATGAGATCCTGCGGCTGGCGGCCAAGTATGGAGCCCGAAATGTAAGGGTGTTCGGCTCGGTGGCGCAGTGAGAACGACGAGCGCAGCGATGTCGACTTCCTGGTCGACCTGGAACCGGGCCGCAGCCTCTTCGATCTGGGTGGCCTGCTGACAGCGTTGCAGGAGTTGCTCGGTGCAGAGGTGGACGTCGTGACCGAGAAGGGACTCCGGCCGCGGATTCGGGAACAAGTAGTCACCGACGCCGTGGCGCTGTGAGAGACGACCGCACCAGGCTGCAGGATATCGTCGAGGCCGCCGAGGCGATCGAAAAGTATCAAGGTGCTGGATTTCGGTCTGGCGCGGCGGATGAGCCAGGCGGAAGCCGAGGAAGCCACGCGTTCGATGGACTCGCTCACGGAAGTGGGGACGGTGGTGGGGACGTTGCGGAAGCGAAGAAGACTCTTGAATTGCTTGGCCGGAACGAAGCCGCGGAAGCCCTAAAACGCGGCCGCCTCTGAGCGTAGCAGTACGCTCGGTCGGCGCGAGAAAAGAGGCCATCCTGGGCGCTTACGCCGAAGGCCGCCCGACCACCCTCAGACGATGACCAATTCCGCGTAGGGTAACAATTCTCCACATTCTTTCACATTTCAAAACCCCTCCGTTCGGCGCCTCGCGTGGTAATCTGAGTACCGCTTAGCGGAGTTCATGCATGGCCGCGCAGCGACAGGCTGGGCCATCCTATCGGCGGGCCGTATTGATCTACCTGGTGGCGATCGTGGGCCCGGCGCTGGTGTTGCTCTTTCTTGGGCTGCAATCGATCCGGCGGCAGCGAGAGGCCATGGCCGCCCTCACCGCCTCCAATCTTCGGCTGACCGGAGAGCGTCTGGCTGCGGAGCTCGAGCGGCGGACCAACCAGGCGGCAGAGGCCTGTCTTGGCGACGGCAAGCTGCTCGAAGTCCCGCTGGATTTCGACACCCCGGAGGGGTCGCGGCAAATCCGTGTCCAACTGGAAAGCATCCGCGGGCGCCATCCTGTCGCCCGGCATTTGTTTTTCCTGGAGGGTAACACGGTTCGCTACCCCTTGCTGCGTACTCCCCCGCCCCGGCAACTGGACCCCCACCTGGCCCGCGAGGCTCCAGACGTCGAGAGGCGATTCTCCTTGCCGTGGGCGGCAGCTGAAGACCTGGAGTTGAGGCAACAGGAGACCGGCCTCGCCTTGGCGGCCTACCGGCAATGTTACGAGCTGCCGGTCTCCGCCTCCCTGAAGGCCCTGGCGCTGGCCCGCATGGCCCGGTGCGCGCAGAAGGCGAATCAACACCCCGAGGCCGAGCAGGACTGGCGCTTGTTGTACGAGCGATATGCGGATTTGTACGACCTGTCCCATCGACCCTATGGTCTGATTGCCGGCCTCGAGCTCAGCCCGTCGACGCCCCAGGTTCTGAAGGGCCTCCATCAGGATCTGGTGCGAGGACGCTGGGAGCTGAGCGCCGAACAAGTGGACTACTTCCTGACCAAGCTGGTCGGCAGCCCCAAGGACTTCGAGTCCGAATACCTCGCCCACCTGAAGCTGGCCCGGGCTCTGGAAGAGACGTTCCGGCATCAGGGGACCCTGCGGCCGGGGGACGTGCATGCTTTCGCGCCCGCCCGGGCCGCAAGCAGCTTTCAGATTTACTACAGTCTGCTGCCACCCGCCCGCAAGGGGGATATCGTGGTAGGCCTGGCCGTGGACCTGGCCTGGGTCGAGAAGCGGCTTCTGCCCGAGGCTGCAGCCCGGTCGGCGATGGGGAAAGGCTCTCGAGTCGAGCTGCGCGCCGCAGACCAGGCCATCGAGGCGCCCGGAGACGTCCGGATTGCCTTCCCGACCCTCTTCCCCTTCTGGAGATTGTCGCTCTCGGCCCCGCCGGCGCTACAGCGGGACTTGCCGGTTTTCGCCGCGGTGACCTTTTCGGTTCTCGGGGTGTTGATCCTGGGAGTGGTTGTGCTGCTCCGGGACGTGTGGCGGGACATCGAGTTGACTCGCCTGCGGGCTGACTTCGTCAGCGGCGTCTCCCACGAGCTGAAGACGCCGCTGACCTTGATCCGGCTCTACGCGGATACGTGGTTCCATGGCCCGGATTCCCCGCCCGAGGAGCGCCGGAGCTACTACCGCATCATCGTTCGGGAAACCGAGCGGTTGACCGAGCTGATCGAGAAAGTTCTGGAGTTCTCCCGAATCGGGCGCGGCCGCAAGCAGTACCGGCTGGAAGACGGCGATCTGAAACCGGTGGTGGAGGGCGCCCTGGAAGCTTACAGCGAGCACTTGAGACGGCGCGGATTCACGGTGGAAACCGGGCTGGCTTCCCATTTGCCGCGGGTCTCGTTTGACGCCGGCGCCATTTCCCAGACGGTGCTGAACCTTCTGGACAACGCGGCTAAGTACTCGATGGATTCCCGGTTCGTCGGAGTCCGCCTGTGGTCGAAAGAAGATACAGTGATTCTGGAAGTCGAAGATCGCGGGATCGGCATCCCCGCCGGTGAGCAGGAAAAGATCTTCCAGCAGTTCTACCGCGTGCCGGGCAGGACCGCGAGGGGCGGCTATGGATTGGGGCTGTACCTGGTCCGTCACATCATGGAGGCTCACCGCGGGCGAGTGGAGGTGGAGAGCGAGGTCGGGCGGGGAAGCCGGTTTCGGCTGGTGTTTCCAGCGCGACCCCCGGGCGCCGCCCCAGCGCCGCAAGGAGTGCTGGCCGCCGATGGCTGAGAAGATCCTCATCGTGGAAGATGAAGAGGACCTGCTGCGAGGTCTGGAGATCAACCTGGCCAGGGAGGGCTACCGGGTGCTGAAGGCTGACCGGGGCGACGACGCCGTGAATATCGCCATCCGGGAAAACCCCCACTTGATCATTCTGGACGTCATGCTGCCGGGCATGAACGGCCTGGACGTGTGCCGCGCGCTGCGGAAAAAGGGTTTCGAGGCGCCGATCATCATGCTGACCGCCAAGACCGAGGAGATCGACCGGGTGGTAGGGCTCGAGATCGGCGCCGACGATTACCTGACCAAGCCCTTCGGCGTTCGGGAGCTGCTGGCCCGAATTCGAGTGCAACTGCGCCGCCAGCCGCCGGCGGCTCACGAAAGCCTGGGCCGCTATCGGTTCGGCGACGTGGAGGTTGATTTTGAGAAGTTCCAGGCCACCCGGAAGGGCCAAGCCCTGGAGATGACGCCCAAGGAATACGACATCCTGCGCCTGCTGATCCGCTGCCGGGGCGAGGTAGTGACCCGAGATCGGATGCTGAACCAGGTGTGGGGCTACGAAGCCTACCCCACCACGCGCACCGTGGACAGCCACATCGTCAGGCTCCGCCACAAGATCGAGGCCGATCCCGCCCACCCCAAGTACATCCTGTCGATTTACGGGGAAGGGTATAAGTTTGTCGGGTAGGCATCTGCTCCACATTCTTTTGCAATGCTTTACATGGATTTGACAATTGCTTCATGGGCCGAGGGCAAACTGGACAGCGACTCGATCTCAGAGTCAAGAAAGAGAGAAGATCATGAAGAATGGGACGCAGCAACTGTGGTTTTACCTTCCCTTGCTTCTCGCGCCGGCCGTTCTCCACGCCCAGAGCCAGAGCCAGATCCCGGCCAGGTTGTGTTCGACGACAGCTCGACCAAACGCATCCGCAGCGACGGGAAGAGCGAGATGAGCGGGGTCGGCCCATACCCGCACGCGGTCAACTGCGTGACTGACCGTGTCGGCACGGGAGGGTTTTATTTTCTCAGAACGGTGAGCCTGGACTGCATGATGCCGCCCGTCGAACGGCTCATCGATATCGATTTCAGCAGCCCCGTCGGCGAGGCTGCGGCCAACTGCACGGTTGACGACGCTTACGACCAGCCCGGGACCCTGAACATCTGCGGATCGAACATGCTGCCGGACGTGAGGCTCATCGCCAACAAGCTTTTCGCGAATTCGGCGTTGTCCAACGGCACGCCCGTGTCGCTCCCCATCAGCCTGACGAGGAGCTTCACTGGCCCGGGGGCCTTCCATCTGGAATTTGAGCAGGCGGTCGGGGTGACCGCCGGCGCCAACGCCAACATCCGGAATCTGATCGCCGGCTCCCTGGCGGTGGCCGAGCTTTATCGCAACGCTCCCAACAGCCAGGGAGGCAGGCAGAGCCTCGGCCGGTTCTACATGCCGTTTTCGGCGACCGTGACCCGTGTCCCGTAAGCCGGCATCGCCACGGAGGTCGGACATGATGAACTGGACGCATATGCTGCTGGTCGCGATCCTCAGCGCGGCGCTTGCTTTTGCTCAGAGCAGCGGACCCGCGCAAAGGCTTCAGCAGGCGGTCGATCTCATGGAGACGCGGGGAGACTATCCCGCCGCGATACGTCTGTTCGAAGAAACCTCCAAGGGCGCCGACCGGACCGTGGCGGCCCGCGCGCTCCTCTACCTCGGCCTCTGTTACGAGAAGCTCGGCGCGAGCGGGGCGGAGAAAGCCTACCAGCGGCTGATCCGGGATTTCGCGGACCAGAGCGCGGCGGTGGCGGAGGCTCGAACAAGACTGGCGCGGCTGGGCCGGCCGCCGGGTTCCAGCGCTGGCTCGACCATGATAACCCGCCGGATCTCGGACGGTCCGGGAGCCGACCTGACCGGTTCGCCATCCCCCGATGCACGCTTCTTCTCCTACGTGGATTGGAGCACTGGTGACCTGGCCATCCGCGAGCTGGCGACCGGGGCGGATCGTCGCTTGACCAATAAGGGTCCGTGGTCGGCGTCTAACGAGTACGGCGATTCCTCCGTCTTCTCGCCGGACGGTAAGCAAGTGGCCTACTCGTGGGCCGGCAAGAACGAGGCATTCGACTTGCGCGTCATCGATGCAGGCGGATCCGAGCCGAGGGTTCTGTATCGGAACGAAGATGTCTCCTACCTCCAGCCGGCGCAGTGGTCTCCGGACGGCAAGTCCATTCTGACGCGGCTGGTCAGGAAGGACAGAACCAACCAGATTGCTCTGGTTTCCGTTGCGGATGGCTCGGTGAAAATCCTGAAAACGCTGGACTGGCGCCGTCCGGTCAAAATGAGCTACTCGCCCGACGGGCGTTCCATTGTGTATGACTTTCCTCCGCAGGAGAACGCTGCCGAGCGCGACATTTACCTGCTCGCCGCCGACGGCAGCCGGGAAACCCGCCTGGTGGAACACCCGGCCAATGACCTCCAACCCGTTTGGACACCCGACGGGAAGCAAGTGGTTTTTATCAGCGACCGAATGCGGACCTTCGATGTCTGGGCGGTCCGGGTTATCAATGGCAGACCGGAAGGGCCGCCGGAGCTGCTGAAATCGAACATCGGTCACATCTGGCCGTGGGGATTTGCGCGCAACGGGTCCTACGTGTACGGGCTGCAGAGCGCCAGGGTGGACGTGCACATTGCTTCGATGGATCTGGCCGAGGGGGCGCTTCTGGCTGCGCCGAAGCCGGCCAGCCAAAGGTTTCTGGGCGCCCACGATTGGCCCGACTGGTCGCCGGACGGCAAGCGCCTGGCCTTCGTCTACAAGCCGGGGTTAGGAGGCCCGGGAGGCTTCTTGCCTATTCTTTGTATTCAGTCGCTGGAAACCGGCCAACAACGGGAGCTGATGCCCCGGCTGTACATGTCCCGGCTGCGGTGGTCGCCCGACGGACGTTTCATTCTGGTGAACGGTCGTGACCACAACTTCCGTGGGGGGCTGTACCGGATCGACGTGGAAACCGGGGAAGCTCAGGCGATCGTCCATAGCGAGCCGTTGCGAGGCTACCCCCGTCAGTCCGGCTGGTTGGGGGACGGGAGTGCGGTCCTTTATGTGCACGTCGGGGGCCCCATCTTGCGCCGGGACCTGGCCAGTGGTCAGGAGCAGGAGATCTATCGGGGAGTTAACACCTTCGATCTCTCGCCAGACGGCCGCTGGCTGGCGCTGGGATCATGGGATGCGGTAAAGAAGACGGCCGTGCTGAAGATAGCGCCGGCCTCTGGGGGGGAGGCCCGCGAAATACTGCGGCTTCCCGAACCGGGGACCTTTTCCCGTACCCTCACCTGGACCAGGG
>Ga0247727_10015191_pt1 | contig 12667 bp, 11 predicted proteins | sample WisWelCaveWW1625_FD_202498 | JGI IMG/M metagenome (GOLD analysis project Ga0247727, IMG submission 202498) | Biofilm microbial communities from Wishing Well Cave, Virginia, United States - WW16-25 | ecosystem: Environmental > Aquatic > Deep subsurface > Groundwater > Cave microbial mat | place... | reverse complement strand
AGGGTGCCGGCGTGGCCTGCCTTGCGCGCATCGAAGAGGCGCCGCACGGTGCCCACAGCCTGCGTGGAGGTCATGCCGGCAGGCTTGTCCAAAGCCAGCCAGCCGTGCACAGCCTTGCCCTTCTTACGGCCTGCCATTTTTCTATTTTTCGACGTCTTTGCGGACCTTGTCGCTCGCAAGCAGCCGGTCGATACGATCTGCCTCGTCGAACGTCTCATCCGCCAGAAAGCGAATTTCGGGTGCAAACTTGAGATTTACGGCCTGCGCAATTTCACCGCGAATGAATTTCCGGTTCCGGTCCAGCGCTGCAAGCACCGGCGCGACCTCCTTCCCTCCCAGCGGCATGATGTAGATGCTCGCGAGACGCAAGTCGGGCGACATGCGTACCTCCGCGACGGTCACGACATGGGAGGCAAGGACGTCGTCATGAATTTCGCCGCGCGCGAGCATCTCGGCCAGCGCATGGCGAATGAGCTCGCCGACACGCAGTTGGCGTTGCGAGGGCCCAGTCCTTTTCTCGAAGGGCCGATTGGCCATTGGACTTTGCAGGTGTCAGACCCTCCGGGTCTGACACCTTTCTCATACTGGAGGTTGAGGCAATGGTGTCCGGACCCAGAGGGTCTGACACCCAAGCTGACACCGACCTATAGCGTCCGTTTGATGCTCTCGACGTTGAAGCACTCGATGACGTCGGCCTCTCTGATGTCCTGGTAGTTGGCGAACGCCATGCCGCACTCCTGGCCGGCCGGCACCTCCTTCACCTCGTCCTTGAAGCGCTTGAGCGTCGAAAGCGTGCCTTCGTGGATGACCACATTGTCGCGGATCAGCCGCACCTTGGCGCCGCGCTCGACCTTGCCTTCCGTGACGCGGCAGCCGGCCACCTTGCCGATCTTGGAGATGCTGAATACCTCAAGGATGCGCGCGTTGCCAAGGAAGACTTCGCGTATCGTCGGGGCCAGCAGGCCCGACATCGCCGCCTTAACGTCGTCCACCAGGTCATAGATGATGTTGTAATAACGGATCTCGACGCCGGCCTGGTCCGCGGCCGCCTTGGCCTGCACATTGGCGCGCACATTGAAGCCAACCACCACGGCCTTGGCGGCGTTGCCAAGGACGATGTCGGACTCCGTGATGCCGCCAACTCCCGAGTGCACGATGCGCGCCTCGACCTCCTCGGTGCCGAGCTTGCGCAGCGCCCCGACGATGGCCTCCACCGAGCCCTGGACATCCCCCTTGACGAGAAGCGTGAACTCCCGGCGGCCCGTCTCCTTGAGCTGCAGCATCATCTGCTCAAGCGTGCGGGCGGTGCCGGCCGAGCCCAGCGTCTGGCGACGCTTGCGCGCGCGATAGTCCGTCAGCTCGCGGGCGCGTGCCTCGTTCTCGACGACGGCAAAGGGGTCACCGGCCTCGGGTGCGGAATCAAAGCCCAGGATCTCCACCGGAACGGAGGGCCCGGCCGCGCTCACAGGCTCGCCGCGTTCATCGATCAGTGCACGCACGCGCCCCCAGGCCGAGCCGGCAACGATGATGTCGCCGATGCGCAGAGTGCCGCGCTGCACCAGCACCGTGCCGACAGGCCCGCGCCCACGCTCCAGCTTGGCCTCAATGACGACGCCTTCGGCGGAGCGGTTCGGGTTCGCCTTCAGATCGAGCAGCTCCGACTGCAGCTGTATCGTCTCCAGGAGCTTGTCGATGCCGGTCTTCTTCAACGCCGAGACCTCGACCTCGAGCGTTTCACCCGACATGCTCTCGACGATGATCTCGTGCTGCAGCAGATCGGTGCGCACCCGTTTCGGGTCGGCATTCGGCTTGTCGATCTTGTTGATGGCGACGAGCATCTGTACGCCGGCAGCCTTGGCATGATTGATCGCCTCGACGGTCTGCGGCATCACGCCGTCGTCGGCGGCGACCACCAGTACTACCAAGTCGGTCACCTTGGCGCCCCGCGCGCGCATGGCGGTGAAGGCCTCGTGACCCGGCGTGTCGATGAAGGTGATGTGCTGGCCGTTGGGGGCCGTAACCTGATAGGCGCCGATGTGCTGGGTGATACCGCCAGCCTCGCCTTCCGCCACATTGGTCTGGCGGATGGCGTCGAGCAGCGAAGTCTTGCCGTGGTCGACGTGTCCCATGATGGTCACAACTGGCGCTCGAGGCAGCTGGTCCTCGTCGACGTCGGCCGTGCCGGTGAAACCCTCCTCGACGTCGGCTTCCGCCACCCGCTTGGGTGTGTGGCCGAACTCGCGCACGATCAGCTCGGCGGTATCGGCGTCGATCGCGTCGTTGATCTTGTGCATCGCGCCCTGATCCATCAGGAACCTGATGACATCGACGGCACGCTCAGTCATGCGATTGGCGAGCTCTTGAATCGTGATCACCTCGGGAATGATCACCTCGCGCATAACCTTGTCGCGCGGCTGCTGGACGCCAGCCTGCCTCAGCTTGTCGCGCTCTCGCCGGCGCCGTAGCGAGGCCAGCGAGCGCTGGCGCTGCGCCTCGTCGAACGCATTGTTGATGGTGAGCTTGCCGCGCTCGCGGCGTTCCTCGCCGGGTCGCGCGGGGGTTCTTGCAACCTTGGCGCCCTTCTTCTTGCCCCGAGCATCCTCGTCGGCCTCGCCGGGTTCAATGTCGAGCTTGCGCTTGCTGACGCTCTCGGTGCGCCGCAAGTCGGTCCTCGGCTTGTCGGCCGAGGGAACGACGACGATGGGGCCCTTCACCGGCTCGGGCTTGGCGACCACAATCGGCTCGGGCTGCGGCGGAGCTTCGACAGGCACTTCCAGCTGCGGCGGGGGCGCCCCCGGCCGCGCTGGTTCTTCTTCCTGATGCCGCTGTGCTTCCAGCCGGGCCGTTTCCTGCGCCTCGGCCTCGCGTCCCCTGGCCACTTCCAAGGCGCGGCGACGGGCATCCAACTCATCGGTCGAAAGGCCGCCAAAAGCCTCGGGGCCGATCTGCGCCGCGTCAGAGTCACCCGGCGACTCGGGCTCCCCAGGCCCGGAGATGGTGCGCTTCTTCTTTTTCTCGACGACAACCGATTTCGATCGGCCGTGGCTGAAACTCTGCCGAACGTGACCGGACTCTACCGTCCGCTTCAAGCTGAGGGGCTTGCGCGGAGACACGGTGAGTGTCTTATCGCCTGTTTCCTTCGTCTCGCTCATGCACGTCCTGTGTTTCGATCCGCTTCTCGACCAGGCTCCCCCGAGCGGTAACGCCGGAGGCGCCGCGCCTCCTCGAGTACTCGCCCGCTGGCGCCACCCCCGGACGCCGCAGCATGTACCACATTTGACCGGCCAATGGCCAAATCCAATTGCTGACCCGTCAACTCGGTAACAGTTGCCACCGTGATGCGCTCCGGGCCCAGCAAGGCCCTGAACTTGCGCGACAGCCTGGCCGCGCCGTCCTCAGCCGCATCCGCCGCGTGGATGAGGAGCACCGCTTGCCCCTGGGCGATCAGCTCATCCACGCGCGCAAAACCCGCGACCAGCAATCCTGCCTTGTTGGCAATGCTGACTGCCTCCGCAAGCCGCTTGACCATGAGCCGCTCGACTAGGTCGGGCAAGCCCTCCGGCACAACGACTGGACGTTGCAGGCTACGCGCGAACACCTTCTGGCGCACCGCCGCCCCAACCGTCTCCCGCCTCGCCTCGACCCAGACGCCGCGCCCCGGCAGCCGCCGCGCCAGGTCGGGCGCAACGACCCCGTCGGGCCCGGCGACAAATCGCACTAGATCGTCAATAGGGCGCTGGCTGCGCGTAACCGCGCAGAGGCGCAGCGGGCTGTCGTCCCGCTCCCCATTTGCACCTCCGGTTGCAACCCTCGCGCCCATCACCGCCCGCTGTGCTGTCCCGCATGGCCTACGCCTTGACCGCGGCCGAAACGGCCTCGGCCGCCTTCGCGGCTTCAGCGGCAGCCGCCGCCTCCTGGGCCTGCCGCGCCGTCTCCAGCTCCTCCTCGGTCACCCAGCCCGCCGCGATGCGCGCAGCCATGATCATGGCTTCGGCCTCCTTGCGGCCGACTTCGAAGCCATCGAGCACGCCCTTGTGCCGCACCGGCTCGGCATCTCGCTCCTTTGCACGCTCGGTCCAGCCGACGAGGTCGTCGGGGATGGCACCGGCGAGGTCGTCGAGCGTCTTCATGTCGTTTTCGCCGAAGGCCACAAGCATGGCCGTTGTGACGCCGGGAACCTTGGCGAGCTCGTCGGCGACGCCCAGCTCCTTGCGCTTGGCGTCACGCTCGGCCTCCTGCTTCTCGAGGAACTCCCGCGCACGCGTCTGAATCTCCTTGGCGGTGTCCTCGTCGAAGCCTTCGATGTGGGCGATCTCGGGCAGATCGATGAAGGCGACCTCGGCAACCGTCTCGAAGCCTTCGGTGGCGAGCAGCTGCGCAATGACCTCGTCGACGTCCAGGGCCTCCATGAACAGCTGCGAGCGCTCGGTGAACTCCTTCTGGCGTCGCTCGGATTCCTCCTGCTCCGTCAGGATGTCGATATCCCAGCCGGTGAGCTGGGAGGCGAGGCGCACGTTCTGGCCGCGCCGGCCGATGGCGAGCGAGAGCTGACTCTCGGGAACCACGACCTCGATACGGTTGGAGTCTTCATCGAGGACAACCTTCGTCACCTCGGCCGGCGCCAGGGCGTTGACGATGAAAGTGGCGGCATCCGGGTTCCACTGAATGATGTCGACCTTCTCGCCCTGCAGCTCCCCCACGACCGCTTGCACGCGGGCGCCACGCATGCCGACGCAGGCGCCGACCGGATCGATCGAGGAGTCCTTGGAGATGACCGCGATCTTGGCCCTGGAGCCGGGATCGCGCGCCACCGACTTGATCTGGACGATGTTGTCGTAGATTTCCGGCACCTCCTGCCGGAACAGCAGCGACATGAATTCGGGCCGCGCGCGGGATAGGAAGATCTGGGGCCCGCGCTGCTCGCGGCGCACGTCGTAGATGTAGGCGCGGATGCGGTCGCCGAGGCGAACGTTCTCGCGCGGGATCATCTCGTCGCGCCGGATGATGCCCTCGGCACGCCCAAGGTCGACGATGACGTTGCCGTATTCCACGCGCTTGACGGTGCCGTTGACGATCTCGCCAATCCGGTCCTTGTACTCGTTGTGATGGCGTTCGCGTTCGGCCTCGCGCACCTTCTGCACGATGACCTGCTTGGCGTTCTGCGCCGCCACGCGCCCGAAATCCAGGGGCGGCAGCGTTTCGGCGACCATATCCCCGATTTTTGCCTCAGGATCGCGGCGCTTGGCGTCCGCAAGCGTGACCTGGGTGGCGTCGTTCTCGACCTGCTCGACCACGGTGAGGACACGCGTGAGCTTAGTCTCTCCGGACTTCGAATTGATCTCGCAGCGAATGTCGTTCTCGGCGCCGTAGCGCGACTTGGCCGCCTTGGTGATGGCGTCCTCCATCGCCTCGATGACGATCTTGCGATCGATCGATTTCTCCCGCGCAACGGCCTCGGCGATCTGTAACAGCTCGATCCGGTTTGCGCTTACGCCTACTTGCGCCATACCTGGCATCCTCCTTCGTCAACTCAATCGGCAGCGTTCGCTGCCGCCGGGCTCCCGCTCGCCTTCTTCGCGCGCCTGAGCGTCTCGCGAATGAGCTCGTCGGTCAGCAGCAGCCTCGCCTCGGCAATCAGGCCGATCGGCACACCGATCTCCTGCCCTCCCTGGTCAGGCGGCAACGCCAGGCGAACCTCGTTTCCGGCCAGCCCCTTGAGCACTCCGCGGAACCGCCTGCGACCGTCGAGAAGCGCCTTCGTCTCGATCTTCGCCTCATGACCCGACCAGGCCTCGAAGTCGGAGGCCCGCGCCAACGGCCTGTCGATACCGGGTGAAGAAATCTCCAGCGTATAGCCGCCGGCGATTGGATCGTTGGCGTCCAGCAGCGGCGAAAGATGGCGCGAGATGTCCGCGCAATCCTTCACGGTAATGGTTCCGTCTGGACGTTCTGCCATGACCTGCACGGTCGTGCCGTTGCGGGCGGAGATGACGACCCGCACGACACGAAAACCCAGCTCACCGAGTGCCGGTTCGACCAAGGCAGCAATGTCGGCAGCCACGCCGGTCTCGCCGATGAAGCGCGCCTCGAACACCGCGCCGCTCACGTTCTTTGCCTTCTGAGTATAAGGGGGCGATCGGCTCTTGGACGCTCAGAGGGTCAAACCCAAAACAAAAAGAGCGGACCCCTAGGGCCCACTCTCAGAGTTGAGATGATCATGAGCGTGTAAATGGTAGGCTAAAAATGCGCGTTTGGCAAGCAGGAAGTGTAAAAAATGTCGCAGTCCTCCCGCGGTGCGGTAGACGAGCCGTCTCAAGCTCGCCCGAAGCGAAAGTAATAGCAGCGGTGCCCCGCTTCTGCGGCCTTCAGCTCGTAGCGGGTGGGCGGCCAATCGGGCCCGCGCCGGCGCCAATCCTCCGGGCACGCCGCGGTCCACCGCAGAGCCCGAGTAGCCAGTAGCACACGCAACATGGCGCAGGCATAGTCGCCAACGTCGGTGGCCAGGCGCAGCTCCGCGCCGGGGCGCAGGATGCGGGCCAGTTGGCCGAGGGTCGCAGCCGAGATCAGCCTGCGCTTGTGGTGGCGCTTTTTCGGCCAGGGGTCCGGAAACAGGATGAAGGCCCGGCCGATGCTGGCGTCGGGCAACAGGCGCAGCAGCGGGCGGGCATCGCCGGCACACACCCTGATGTTGGTTATGCCTTCGAGGTCGATGGCGTTCAGTAGCTTCACGACGCCGTCCTCGAAGGGCTCGCAGCCGATAAAGCCGACTTTGGGATTGGCCTTGGCCTGCCAGGCGAGGTGCTCGCCGCCGCCGAAGCCGATCTCCAGCCAAACCTCGTGCGCCGGGGGTGAGAAGAGCTCCGGCAGTCGACGCAGGCGCTCGATATCGCTTGGCACCGCGACGCAAGGCAGCACGTCCTTCCACAATGCTCGCTGGCGGGCGCTCGGCGCGCGGGCGCGCCGACGGCCGTAGCTGCGCAAGTCCCGCTCCTGCATGCGATCTGCCATCACGGTTAGGGGGCTGCGATGCTGCCCGGCACCAGGAGACGTCAAGAACGCCCCTTCTTGCGCGGCGCAGATGTGTCGTTGGCCGGAAATCGGCGTGCGCTACGCTTCAAAGCATCCTTCAGGGTCACCGGCCGATCATGCTTGCGCAGCAGGTCGGCGAACGCCTCGTCGGCGAGCTCCTGCAGTGACTTCGTGCTGTCCTTCGCCAGCAGATGCAACGCGTGCCAGGTCGTGGCATCGAATGCGAACAGCTTGCGCCTTGTGGAAAGGGGGTCAGACCCCTTTCGACTACGCCCATTCATAAGTCACATAGGTCAGACGAAAGGGGTCTGACCCCCAGCTTACGCCATCGCCGACTTCAGCTTGTCGGCGAGGTCGGTCTTCTCCCACGAGAACCCGCCCTCATTGTCGGGGGCGCGGCCAAAATGCCCGTAGGCAGAGGTGCGCGCATAAATCGGCTTGTTGAGATCGAGGTGCTTGCGAATGCCGCGCGGGGAAAGATCGACCAACTCACCCAACACCTCCTCCAGCTTCGCTACGTCAATCTTGTTCGGGTTGCTGGCCAGGTCGACATAGATCGAGAGCGGCTTGGCGACGCCGATGGCGTAGGCGAGCTGAATCGTGCAGTTGTCGGCCAGGCCAGCCTCCACAACGTTCTTGGCGAGATAGCGCGCCGCATAGGCGGCCGAGCGGTCAACCTTCGTGGGGTCCTTGCCGGAGAACGCGCCGCCGCCATGCGGCGCCGCACCTCCGTATGTGTCGACGATGATCTTGCGACCCGTAAGTCCGGTGTCGCCGTCGGGGCCGCCGATGAAGAACTTGCCCGTCGGGTTGATGTGCCATTCCGTGTCTTTGCCAATCCATCCGCTCGGAAGCGCCTTCCTGACGTAGGGCTCGACCAACTCGCGCACCTGGGCCGAGGTCATCGATTCGACCAGGTGCTGGTGCGAGACGACGATCTGCGTGACGCCGGCGGGCTTGCCGTTCTCGTATCGCACCGTGACCTGGCTCTTGGAATCGGGACCCAGCACGGCTTCCTTGCCCGCGTGGCGCGATTCCGAGATCAAGCGCAGGATCTTATGACTGTAGTGGATCGGCGCGGGCATCAGCTCGGGCGTCTCACGGCAGGCGTAGCCGAACATGATGCCCTGGTCGCCGGCGCCCTCTTCCCGGTTGCCGCCGCTATCCACGCCCTGCGCGATATTGGCCGATTGCGGATGCAGCAGCACCTTGATGTCGGCCTTGTCCCAGTGGAAGCCGTCCTGCTCGTAGCCGATATCCTTGATGGCGAGGCGCGCAACGTGGGCCACCCAGTCCCTGGTTATGGTATTGGGGCCGCGCGTCTCGCCGGCGATGACGACCTGGTTCGTCGTCGCGAGGGTCTCGCAGGCGACGCGCAGCTGCCACGGATCCGCTCCAGCTTTCAGGCCCTCGCGGAAGAACAGGTCGACCACTTCATCCGATATCCGGTCGCAAAGTTTGTCCGGGTGCCCCTCGGAAACGGACTCGCTGGTGAACAGATACGACTTGCGCGACACGGTGGCATACCCTTCGGATGGATGGTGACGACCGAGCTTCTTGCAGCGTTTCCATCAGGGGTCAAGATGGTCGAAATGTCCAGGCGGACGGCCAAGTCCGTGATGGCTGACTTGGGGAGCCTCCCACCAGACGCTAGCACCCGGGCGTTCGGCAGCCCCGGATGAACGAAGCTCGGGGGCGGGTCCTATCCCAAAGCACCGCAGGCCTGCCTGGCCGGCGTTCGCGCCCTTTGGCCTACGCGTCGTTCGCCAGGCTGCGAACCAGCTCGACGATTGCGCGTCGGGCCTTGAGATCGGCGATGCGAACGAACGCCCGGTTCAGCTCCAGCCCGTCGCGGCTGCGCAGAAACTCCACGATTGACGACTCATCCGGCTTTCCGGCGAGACCATCGGGGGCCACGCGGCGCGCCTCAGCGACAGGGACTTCCTCGTAGAAAAACTGCACCGGAACACCCAGCACCTGGGCCAGATCGAACAGCCGGCTAGCTCCGATGCGGTTGATGCCCTTCTCGTACTTCTGCACCTGCTGGAAGGTAAGACCTAGCTTATCGCCCAGTTTCTCCTGGCTCATGCCAAGAAGCATGCGGCGAAAGCGAACGCGGCCGCCGACATGAATATCGATGGGGTTCGCCCGCCTGGAGCCCTTTTCATCGCTCTCCCGAGCGTCCGTGTTGGGGGTAGGTGTCGACATGTCCGCTCCGCACAACGTTAACCATCGCACAAGTGCTAGGTGCAGCCATATCAGGCGTCAACCTCCAGTAACATACCTATATGATATCTGATGATCTACATTCGGAGAGGTGTGTGATTGGCGCCACATCACCCAGCCAAGAAGCCCCGCACCCAGCAGCCAAGCTGCAAGAAAAATCGCATCGCCGAAGCGCGCATAGAGCGTCGGCTGCAGGGCTACCGGTAGCGGCACGTCGATCACGCCTCGGACGTTGAGGTCCAAGTGCCCCAGCAGGCGGCCGTAGGCGTCAATCGCTGCGGAGACACCGTTGTTGGCGGCCCGGATCAGAGGAAGTCCCTCCTCGACCGCACGCACCCGTGCCTGATGAAAATGCTGCTGCGGCCCGGTGGTATTGCCGAACCATCCGTCGTTGGTGAGGTTGATAATGAGGCCCGGGCGTGCGGAACCGTGCACGACCGCACCTGGAAAAATGGCCTCGTAGCAAATGAGAGGAACGGCTGAGGGCAAGCCGGGTATGTGCAAAATCGGGCGAGGCGTGGCACCGGCACCAAACTCTCCCCTCGCTGCCAGCTCCCGCAATCCGATGGCCTGAAGCACAACCCGCATCGGCAGGAATTCGCCGAAAGGCACGAGGTCAATCTTGTCATAGAGGGAAAGCAGCAGGGCGCTCCGGCCGAAGACCAGCAGGCTATTGAAGAAGGCGCGTGGACTTGGCGACAGAGCCGTGCCGCGCTCGACCCGGATGGCGCCGGCGATGAGAACCGTTCCCTCCGGCAGAAGATCGGCAATGGCTGCCAATGCCACCGGGGTATCGAGCGGGGCAAACGGCATTGCGGCCTCGGGCCAGACGACGTGGGTGATGCCGGCGAGCTTGTCGGCCTTGCCCGCAGGATCCTGCCCTGAAAGCTCCAGGTGGTCCTGAAAAATGCGCTCCTGGTTTTCGGGGCGCCACTTCTCGCGCTGGGGCACGCTCGGCTGCACGATCCTGATCTTGACGCCGGACACCGTGCTTGTGTCGGCGAGGGTGAGCCGAGCGTGGCCTAGTCCGGCAGCAACCGACAACGGCAACAGGGCAACGACAAGGGCGATGGCCTTGGCTCGCCGACCCGACGCCCGCGCCGGGGCTTCGGCCCACAAGATCGGCGGCAGGGCGAACACGACGACGGCGAGCAGCGTCAGTCCGTAGATTCCTACCGCCGCCGCGCTCTGCATGAGGGCAAGCGGATAGGTCAAGGCGTAGCCCAGCACGTTCCACGGGAAGCCGGAGAGCACGTGGCCGCGCAGCCATTCCGTTGCCGAAAGCGACAGCGCGAGAGCAAGCACGCGCCAGGCGCCCGAGTGCCAGAAGGAAGCCGCCAGAGCGGTCGCCGCGGCAAAGAATAGAGCGAGCCCGGCCGGCATCAGGATGACGGCAAACGGCAGGAAGACGGCGAAGACCTCGGCTTCGACCAGGAACGCTTCGCCGATCCAGTATAGGCCGGCCAGGAAGTAGCCGAACCCCCACCACCAGCCGATCTCGGCCGCCGCCCGCGGCCGCGCGTACCAGGGAATTCTGGCGCCGCCGCTGCGGTTGGCTCCGTCGACGAGCCATACGAGAACCGGCAAAGTGATCCAAAGTATGGGCCACAGGAAGAACGGCGCCATCGCCAGCGCCGATGCGGCGCCCGCAAGCAGCGCGGCAAGGCGCCGGCGCCAGCCGGCGAGGTCCGCCAGACGCTTCGCCAGCGCTGCGATCGACAGATTGTCGGGCATCCTCTCCCTCAAGACCCGCAGGCCCGCGCCAAACTCAGCGCGGCAACCAGCCAAGTCAAGCGGCCGAGCCGCCGCCGGGAGGTATCGCCTGCGGCAGATGCACCCTCAGCTTCTTTACGCGCCGCCGGTCGGCGTCGAGCACCTCGAATTCGATGCCGGAAGGATGCGCGATCAGTTCACCACGCGCCGGCACCCTGCCGGCCAGCGAGAAGATGAGGCCGCCCAACGTGTCGATGTCGTCTTCGTCCTCGACGTTGAGCAGTTTCAAACCCAGATACTGCTCCAGCTCGCGCACCGGCGTGCGCGCTGCTGTGACCAAGCCGAGCTTGGCATCGCGTGCAATGTTGGCGGCCTCCGCCTCGTCGTGCTCGTCCTCGATATCGCCCACGATCTGCTCCACGAGATCCTCGATCGTGACAAGCCCGTCGGTGCCGCCGTACTCGTCGACGACAAGCGCCATGTGAATGTGCGTCGACTGCATGCGGATGAGCAGGTTCGCCGCCGGCATCGAGGGCGGCACGAAGATCATGGGGCGGCCGAGCTTCGCCGACGCGATGGGCTTCGATAAATCCACACGGGACAGGTTCGGCGCCGATGCCTGGCCGGCTACCCCGGCGCGGATTGCGGAGGGGGGTTGGTAGCCGTCACTTGCGGGGCGGCCGAGCGCGTCGCCCATCAGCCAGCGCAGCACGTCCTTGACGTGGACCATGCCGCACGGGTGGTCGAGACTCTCGCGGAACAGCGGTACGCGCGAGACACCCGCCGCATCGAGCGTCTTCAAGAGTTCGCGCATCGGCTCGCTTTCATCGACCGCGATGATATCAGTCCGCGGGACCATCACGTCTTCCACCTTGAGCGCGCCAAAACGCAGAGTGCGCAGCATCATCTCGCGCTCTTCAGCGGAGAATGCGGGCTCGCCCGCATTCTTCAGCGCGGTCTCCAGGGTTGCCCGCAGGGTCGGCGTGCCCGGCAGGCCAAGCCGCGCCCTAATGCCCGTGAACCAGCCTTGCGCCTGCTCGCCGGCGTCGGGATGCTTGGTGCTCATCGTACTCTCATTGGCCATCGGCGAGCGCGTAGGGATTGGCGATCCCGAGCGTTGCCAAAATCTGAGCCTCGAGCCCCTCCATGGTCTCGGCCCGCACGGCCGTGTCGTGATCGAGCCCCAGGAGATGCAGGAGGCCATGAACTACGAGATGCTGGAGATGATGCACGGGGGCGATGCCCTGCTCGCGAGCCTCCCTGCGAACGGTTTCAACCGCCAGCACGACATCGCCGATGTGGCGGGTGTCGTCGCCCCCGGGCGGAGGCGAAAAGGGAAACGAGAGGACGTTCGTCGGCGCGTCCTTGCCGCGATAGGTGCGATTGAGCGAGCGCAGCAGCGCGTCGTCGGCCAGCACGACGCAAGCCTCGGCTCCGCGGGCCGGTCCACAGCGGGGATGGCGGGCAAGGGCAGCAGCGGCATCGGCGATCGCGTCCTCGCAGGACGCAAACCCGCTCCAGTCGCCGCTCTCGCTGACAACCGTAACCGAGAGAGGTTCGGGCGGCTCGGATTCGACCTCCGCCGCTTCGGCGGGCGATGAAGAAGGCGTACTGTCGCCTGGGTCGTTCATGGCGATTTGAGCGGCTACCTCGAACTGCCGGCCTTGTCGTAGGCTTCGACGATGCGCGCAACCAGATC
>Ga0247727_10015190_pt1 | contig 12667 bp, 4 predicted proteins | sample WisWelCaveWW1625_FD_202498 | JGI IMG/M metagenome (GOLD analysis project Ga0247727, IMG submission 202498) | Biofilm microbial communities from Wishing Well Cave, Virginia, United States - WW16-25 | ecosystem: Environmental > Aquatic > Deep subsurface > Groundwater > Cave microbial mat | place... | reverse complement strand
ATGCGCGTCATTCAAGAGGCCCGCAACACCAGCTTCTACACCGATCTGCTCAAGAGCAAAGGGGGATGATCTGGGCGTGCGGGTCTTCGCTCATCCGTAGGTCGCCCTCACGGGAGGTCCCTTGGCGAAAATCCACATCCTGTCCGAGAGTGTGGCCAACAAAATTGCCGCAGGCGAGGTCATCGAACGGCCCGCATCGGTTGTCAAAGAGTTGGTTGAAAATGCCATAGACGCCGGTGGCCAGAAGATTGTCGTCTCGCTCACGGGGGGCGGCTTGGGGGGCCTCTGCGTTTCCGATGATGGCGAAGGTTTGTCCGCCGCGGATGTCCAGCTGGCCTTCGTGCGCCACGCGACCAGCAAGGTTGCGACCGACGCCGATCTGTCCTGCATCGCCACGCTCGGATTCCGGGGCGAGGCGCTGCCGAGCATCGCCGCCGTCTCCCGCGTCCGCCTGGTTACGCAGACGGCTGGGGACGCCGACGGCACGGAACTCTTTCTGGAAGCGGGCGAGATCCAAAAGGTGGGGCCGATCGGCGCGCCCTCCGGCTCTCTTTTCGAGGTAAGCGATCTTTTCTTTAATACCCCCGCGCGCAAGAAATTCCTCAAATCGCCGCAAACGGAGATCGGGCACATCCACGACATCGTGCTTCAGGCCGCGCTGATCTCGCCCGAGATTCACTTTCGGCTTCTCTCCGAAGGCAAGGTCACGCTGGACGCGCCGCCCGTCTCCACGCTCAAAGCCCGCGCGGAGGCCCTTCTGGGTCAGGAGAGGGTCGCGTCGTGTGTGGAGGTCTGTGGCGAATCTGCGGGCATTTCGGTTGCGGCCCTCCTCTCGCGCCCCCCTCTGAGCAAGAATGACCGCCGGAATCAGTACCTGTTCGTCAATGGCCGACCGATCAAAAATGCGACGCTGACCCATGCCATCTACGATGCCTATGGCAGTTTTCTGATGAAGGGGGAGCATCCGTTTTTTGTGCTGGCACTCTCGCTCGATCCCGCCGTCGTGGACGTCAACGTCCATCCCGCCAAACGAGAGGTGCGTTTCCAAAATGCCGACCGCGTGCATCAGGCGGTCGTGGGTCTTCTGCGCAGTGCCCTTGCGTCGTCCGATGCGCCGTGGGAAACGACAGGACAAGCAGTGGCCCCACCTGCGCCCAGGCCCAAAATCTCCCCCTCCGCCTTCTCATCGCGGCCTGCCACGCGGGCGGCGGGTGGATGGCCGGGGTGGCCAGAGGCGGGTGGCGCGCGCGATCCGTCCCAGATTCAAACTGCGGAAGGCCAGGCCACAGCGCCCGCCGCTTCGGTCGTTCCCCTGCCGCTTGAAATGGGGCCAACGATTCGCCCGCTGGGACAGGTCTACGCCACATTTCTGCTGGCCGAGATAGATGGGGAGATGACCCTCGTTGACCAGCATGCCGCCCATGAACGGCTTTTGTACGAGCAAATGCTGAAAGAGAAAGCCCAATCCAACAGGCGCATTCAGCCTTTCCTCATTCCGCCGCAGATTGATCTCTCCCCCCGGCAGGCGGGCGTCATGGCGGAACATCTGGATCTGGTGGCGGGTCTGGGTTGGAAGATCGAGCCGTTTGGCGCGCGGACGTTCCTGGTGCGGGAGGCCCCGGCGTGCCTGGCCACGACCGACGTGCCCGCGCTCTTTGCCGATCTTGTGGAAGAGATGGAGACATTTTCATCCGTGACGACGTTGGAAGATCGGGAACGGGCGCTGCGCGTCTCGATGGCCTGCCACGCCGCCGTGCGCGCCGGGCAAGTCCTCTCCCTGGATGAAATCCAAGCGCTCCTGACCGACTATTTCCAGCGCCAGACGCCCCCCACCTGTCCGCACGGACGCCCGGTGCTGATCCGCTACACACGCGATGCGCTGGACAAACTCTTTCGACGGCAATAAACATGATCCTGGCGCCCGTCTGACTGTGTCATTCTAAGGCGCCAGCCGAGAACCTCGATTCCATTATAGATTGAGATGGTGAGATTCTTTGCTACGTTCAGAATGGCAAATGTGTAAACGATGGGTGGGTCGGACAGGCCCCTAAAGGACGTCGCATGCCGCCGTTTAAGATCCATTCTCCGTTTACGCCGAAGGGCGACCAGCCGGGCGCGATTGACGCGCTGGTGGACGGAATCCGAGGCGGCCGCGCCCATCAGGTGATGCTCGGCGTCACCGGCTCCGGGAAGACGTACACCGTCGCCAACGTCATTGAGCAAGTACAAAAACCCACGCTGGTGATCGCCCACAACAAGACGCTTGCGGCGCAGCTCTATGCCGAGTTTTGCGATTTCTTCCCGGAGAACGCGGTCGCGTATTTTGTCAGCTACTACGACTACTACCAGCCCGAAGCCTACCTCCCCACGACCGACACGTTCATCGAGAAAGACTCGGCGATCAACGACGCCATAGACCGGATGCGCCACGCCGCCACCGCGTCGCTCTTGCAGCGCAACGACATCGTCATCGTGGCGTCCGTCTCGTGTATCTACGGCATCGGCTCGCCGGAGGCGTACCACGGCATGCTCCTCTATCTGGAAGAGGGGGCGACCTTTGCGCCCGCAGCAGTCCTCAAAAAACTGGTGCAGATTCAGTACACGCGCAATGAGATGGACTTCTACCGGGGCACCTTCCGCGTGCGCGGCGATGTCTTGGACATCTTTCCCGCCGCATCGGAAGACCGCTGCATCCGCGTGGAGTTCTTCGGGGATCGGATTGACGCCCTCTACGAAATGGACGCCCTGCGCGGGACGGTGATCCAGCGGCTGCCAAAGGTGGCGATCTATCCCAACAGCCATCATGTGATTCCGCCGGAGCGGATGGCGCGCGCGCTTGCGGGCATCGAAGAGGAGATGCACGCGCGGATTGCCGCGTTCCGTGCGCAGGGCAAACTGCTGGAGGCGCAGCGGATCGAGCAACGGACGGTCTTTGACCTTTCGATGATCCGCGAGATCGGTTACTGCCAGGGCGTCGAGAACTATTCGCGCCATCTGTCGGGCCGCGCCCCAGGCCAGCCGCCGCCGACGCTGCTGGATTACTTTCCCAAAGACTATCTGCTGGTGATTGACGAATCGCATGCGACCCTCCCCCAGATCGGCGCGATGCAGGAGGGCGACCGTTCGCGTAAAACGACGCTGGTAGACTACGGCTTCCGGCTGCCGTCTGCGCTCGACAACCGGCCTCTCAAGTTCACTGAGTTTGAAGCGTTCATGCGCCAGACGATTTATGTCTCAGCCACCCCGGGCCCCTACGAGATGAACCGATGCGCGGGTCGCGTGATTGATCTGCTGGTGCGCCCCACCGGACTGCTCGATCCGGAGGTCTTCGTCCGTCCCGCGCGCGGGCAGGTGGACGATCTGTTGGACGAACTGCGCCAGCAAGTCGTAAAATCAGAACGCACGCTCGTCACCACGCTGACCAAGCGGATGGCGGAAGACCTCACCGAGTATTATCAGACGATCGGCCTGAAGGTGCGCTACCTGCACTCGGAAATCAAGACGATCGAACGGATGGATCTACTGCGCGACCTGCGGCGGGGGGCGTTCGACATCCTGATCGGCATCAACCTGCTGCGGGAAGGTCTGGACTTGCCCGAGGTGTCGCTTGTGGCGATTCTGGACGCGGATAAAGAGGGTTTTTTGCGTTCGTACCGTTCGCTCATCCAGACTGCGGGGCGCGCGGCGCGGCACGTATCGGGTCGGGTGATCCTCTATGCCGAGCGGGTCACCGACGCAATGCGGCAGATGATCGGCGAAACCCAACGCAGGCGGCATCTTCAGGCAACGTACAACGCCCAGCACGGCATCACGCCAGAATCGGTCCGCAAGGCGATTCAGAAAACGCTGAGGCCGGATGCCGAAGGCCCCGCCACCGAGGGGGAAGACGCCACGGGGGCGCTGGATGGGGAGGGCGGCGCCCGCCTGATCCGACGGCTCGAGACGCAGATGCGCGAGGCGGCCCGGAATCTGGAGTTTGAAAAGGCGGCATGCCTCCGAGATCGGCTCAAGAAGATCAAGGAGGCAGACTTGGGGCTCGTGGAGAGCGTCGGCCATATGTAGGAAAGAGGATGCCCGATTCCAAACACATTCATCTGATTGCCGTAGCGGGGGTGGGCATGTCGGCGCTTGCGGGTCTCCTGAAGGCGGCGGGGTATCGTGTCAGCGGCTCGGATGCCCATATTTTTCCCCCCATGTCTCTCCTCCTTGAGCAGGCCGGCGTGCCCGTCAAGTTGGGATTTGACGCCGCCAATATCGCGTCCGATGTAGACCGGGTGGTGATTGGCAACGCCGTGCGCGCCGATCACCCGGAGGTCGTGGCCACGATGCAGCGCGGCATCCCCTACCTCTCCATGCCGGAGGCGCTGTCCTCCTTCTTCCTCCAGAATCGCCGCCCCTCCGTGGTCGCCGGGACGCACGGCAAGACCACCACCGCCTCGCTTCTGGCCTGGGTTTTGACCCATGCTGGTCTGGATCCGGGAATGATGATCGGCGGGTGGGTCAAGAACTTCGGCACCAACCATCGTCTCGGCAAGCCGCCGCACTTTGTCGTGGAGGGGGACGAGTACGACACGGCCTTCTTCGACAAGGAGGCCAAGTTCTTCCACTATCGGCCGCACCAGGCCATCCTGACCAGCGTGGAATATGACCACGGCGACATCTACCCTGACCTCGCCGCAATTCAGGCGGCCTTTAGCAAGTTTGTCGGCCTCATTCCGCGCGATGGGGCGCTGGTCGCAGCCGACGATCCGGTCGTCCGCGACGTGGCAAAAGGCGCGATGTGCCCGGTGGTATTCTACGGTTTTGGCCCGTCGGCGGACTGGCGGGCCGAGGCGCTTCAGACCCACGGGGATCGGCTGACCTTCTCGGTCGCATTCCGGGGCCGGAGGATGGGCGTGATCGAAAGCCCCCTCGCGGGGCGTCACAACGTGATGAACACGCTGGCCGTCATCGCCCTGACGCACCACATCGGCCTGCCGTGGACGGACATCGCCGCAGGCATCGCGTGCTTTGAGGGTATCAAGCGGCGGCAGGAGGTCGTGGGCGTCGTGCGCGATATTCGGGTCATTGACGACTTCGCCCACCATCCGACGGCCATCGCCGAGACGCTCGACGCCCTGCGCCTGCGTTATCAACCCAGGACGCTCGTCGCGGTGTTCGAGCCGCGCTCCGCCAGCAGCCGTCGCAACATTTTTCAAAACGCGTTCGTTTCCGCGTTCGCCCATGCCGATTTTACGCTGCTGGCCGATGTTTTTGCCGCGGACAAACTCGCGGACGACGTTCGGCTCGATCCCAAGCGCATCGTCTCCGACCTGATTGCGGCGGGCCATCGCGCTGCGTTTGTCCCTACCGTGGATGAGATCGTGACCGTTCTCGCGCGGTCGCTCCAGCCGGGTGATGTCGTCTGCATCATGTCCAGCGGAGGCTTCGACAGCATTCACACAAAACTGCTGGCCGCACTGCACCGTCAAGAAATAACGTAGCCATTTGGAGGGTTCATTCTTGACGAGTCAAAGCGCGAGGGGCGTGCAGCAGGGTCTCGGCAACGCCGGCAGAACAATCGCCATTCCCGCGAAAGAATCGCCATTCCAGCGAAAGGTCGTCATTCCCGCGAAAGCGGGAATCCAGAAGGCATTGACCTAAAGTCGCTGGATTCCACGGCTGTTTTATTTCTTGACGGGGCCGTGAGATCACGGGCGTCTGCGTGGCCCGTCGCCGCGCGCGACCGACGATGCCGGCGACCCGTTCGCCCCCGCGAGAGCGGTCGCCCCGCCTGCGGCCAGCAGCGCATCGAGGCAGCGGCAGGTCTCCAGATAGCATTCTTCCCAGGCGGACGTTGCCAGGTCAAGGTCAAAGGAGAAGCCAGACGTAAAATGGATGCGCTTGCCGTAGCGCCCAACCATGTTGAGCGGATCCCCCGCAACCAGGCCGGACGCCGCATCGAATACAAACGATACCGTGCGCGCCTTCTCCACGATCTTGAGCACCCGCGCCGCCTTGGCCTTCTGTCGGATTTGCATCACCTGGATGAGTCGCGCGGCCTCGTCCGGAAGGGCGCCGAAGCGGTCCCGCATCTCGGCCTCAAGATCGCTCAGCGCCTCGGGCGTGCGGCAGACTGATAATCGTTTGTAGAGGATCAATCGCTGGCCGGCGTCTGGGATGTAGCCTTCGGGCAGCGCGGCGGGCTGCTGGAACTGCAGTGAGGGTTCCGTCTCGGCCACCGGCTTCTTGCCCCGCATTTCCTCCACGGCCTCGTTGATCATTTTGAGGTACATCTCAAAGCCGACTGCGGCCACCTGCCCCGACTGCTCGCCACCAAGCAGGTTGCCCGCCCCGCGGATTTCCAGATCACGCGCGGCGACCTTGAAGCCGGAGCCGAGTTCCGTAAATTCCTGAATCGCGCGCAGCCGCCGCCGCGATTCCTCTGTTAGAATGCGTTCCTCCTTCACCAACAAATAGGCGTAGGCCTGCTCGCCCGCCCGTCCCACGCGCCCGCGCAGCTGGTAGAGTTCGGCCAAGCCAAACCGGTCGGCGTTATTGATCAGGATCGTATTGGCCGATGGAATGTCAATCCCCGATTCGATGATCGTCGTGGTCAGGAGCAGGGTGTATTCCTTCTCGATGAATTTAAGAATGACCTCTTCGAGCGGCTGCTCGCGCATCTGACCGTGGGCGACGCCGATCCGGGCCTCCGGAACGAGCGCCGCAAGATAGTTGCCCAGGGCCTCGATGTCGTGCACGCGGTCGTGCACGAAAAACACCTGTCCGCCGCGCACCAACTCCCTAAAAATTGCCTCGCGGATCATTCGGGGATCGAAGGGCGCCAGCACCGTCTGAATCGGCAGCCGATCGGCCGGGGCGGTCTCGATGACCGACAGATCGCGGGTTTGTGAAATGGCCATCTGCAACGTGCGGGGGATTGGCGTCGCCGTGAGCGTCAGCACATCCACCTGCTTGCGCATCTCCTTCAGCCATTCTTTGTGACGCACGCCAAAGCGGTGCTCCTCGTCAATGACGACCAGACCCAGGTCGCGGAACTGTACGTCCTTTTGCAGGAGGCGGTGCGTCCCAATTAATACGTCAATCGCGCCCGACCGCGCGTCAGCGACGATTTTCTTCTGCTCGCCCGACGTGCGAAACCGGCTGATCACATCCACGCGCGCCGCGAACGGCGCGAAACGTCGCGTGAAGGTTTGATGGTGCTGGTGGGCCAGCAGCGTGGTGGGCGCGACGACCGCGACCTGTTTATGGTCGAGCACGGCGCAGAAGGCCGCCCGCATCGCGACCTCCGTCTTCCCGAAGCCGACGTCGCCGCAGATGAGCCGATCCATTGGCTTGCCCTGGCGCATGTCGGCCAGCGTCTCCTCGATGGATCGCAACTGATCGGGCGTCTCCTCATATTCAAACGCCGCGGCAAACTCCTCCATGGCCGCCTCTTCGGGCAGATAGGCGTGGCCCTCGACGAGCGCGCGCTCGGCATACAGTTTCAGAAGCGGCGCCATCATGTCGGAAATCGCCCGCGCTGCTTGCGCCTTGGCCTTCGCCCAGCGCGTGCCGCCCAAACGATCCAGGGCGGGCGCGAGACCCTCCGGCCCCACGTAGCGCTGCACAAGGTGGAGGCTGTCCATAGGCACGTAGACCTTGTCGCCTCCAGCGTATTGAATGACATAGAAATCGGCGGACACGCCCTTGCCCCATTCCTGTTGCCGAATCGGAATGGACTGCAACCCGACGTATCGCCCAATGCCGTGGTGCATATGGACGACCGGGTCACCCGGCGCGGCTTCCTGGGATGGGGTCAGGAGGCCACCCACCGCGGTCGGACTCGGCCTGCGCACGCGGGCCGGCTTGCCCGTCCAGGCCGCCTCGGTCAGAACGAGGGTCTTCTCTTGAGGGAGGACAAAACCCTCGGACAGATCGCCTGAAATCAGGCGCACCGGCGCGGGGAAGGTGGACGCGGCGTCCTCCCCAGACCAGGGCGCATAGGGAAGATCATGATCGCCGAGTAGGCGTTCGATGCGACCGATGTGCGGCTCCTGTCGCACGACCAGAAGGATCACATGGTCGCGCCGGAGCAGGTTGAGGCGCTCGGCCACCTGCGAGAAAGGCTGATCGGGACGGCAGAAGCCCAGCGCGGGGAGCGAGCAGGTATCGAACGAAAGGCGCGCCACATTCGGCGCGTTGCGGAGCGACAGCAACTCTAGGTCCACCGTCGTTCGACCCGCGCCCGCCGCGTCTAAATGCGACAAGGGCAGATAGAGTGCCTCCGGCGGCGGCGCCCCAGGGCGCGGCGGGTCCACCTCTCGGGCATCGCGATGGGACTCGGAATGCCGCGTGGAAAAAAGCGCACCCTCCTCGGCCCTATCACAAAAACGCTTGCCCTTTTGCAGCACGTCGTCGGGCTCGTCTATGACCAAAAGGGTTTCGGGAGACAGATAATCGCAGAAGGGAACAAGGCGGGTCGAATCGAGGCACTCGCGTCCGGGGATGATCTCAAGGGTGGCCAGTGGGGTCGTCGAGCGCTGCGTCTGCGGATCAAACGCGCGAAGCGATTCGATCGCGTCGCCGAAGAACTCCAACCGCGCCGGATGGGCCATCGTGGGCGAGAACACGTCCACGATCCCCCCGCGCACGGCCACTTCACCCGGACGGGTCACGCCATCCACGCGCGCATACCCTAGCCGATCCAACTGCATCAGCAAGGCGGACGGGGCCAGCGCGCCCCCTATCGAAAGCAGCAGGCTCCCTTCGATGAAATCCGATTTGGGGACGACCTTTTGGAGAAAGGCGTCAATGGACGTGACGACCGGCAGATGGTCATCCTGCGCCAGTTGATAGAGGGTGGAGAGCCGCCGGGCGATCCAGTCGGCGCGGGGCGGGGTCGGTTCGTAGGGGAGGGTGTCCCACGGTGGAAAGAAGAGAATCTCGCGTTCCACGCCAAGCAGCCGGAAGAAGAGCAGCAAGTCTTGGCGCATGCGCTCCGCGGCGGGTTCGGACGCGGCGACCAGGCAGAAGGGATGCCCCGCGCGCGCGACGTGAGATAAAAAGAGCGCCTCCGCCGCCCCCCACAGCCCGCTGACCTTGATCTGGCTCGGCCGCGCGGAAAGGGCGTCGAGCGCACGCTGAAACGGATCGGAAGAAAACATGCGGGAGGGGGGTTACGCGAACGACATTCCACGGGCGGGCACGCGGCAAGCCATCTCTACCTCCGTGTGTTCCGCATGGGGTTCCGCCAGACGTGGCATCGCACACGCCACTTTGGAGCCTGCCTTCCATTGAAGCCTGCTTTCCATTGGAGCCTGCCTTCCAATCGTGCGTTTTTACCCGCAGGCGACGGGCCTTTTATATCACACCTCGCGTGGGATCGAAAACGTGCGGTGTAAGGCCACCCGAGTTCTTCCAACACTCTTGGGGCGCGGGTCGCGGACGTGTATACTGCCCACCCAGCGGGGGCGTCTCGGATCACTGGCCTTCTGGAGCCTTGCATGATTGAAAACATCATCCACTGGAGCGCCCGCAACCGGTTTTTTGTTTTGGTGGTCATCGCCGGTCTGCTGTTTTGGGCCGGCTGGGCGTTTCAGCGCGTTCCACTGGACGCGATTCCCGACCTCTCCGACACCCAGGTCATTATTCTGACCGACTGGCCCGGGCGCAGCCCCACCCTCATCGAAGATCAGGTGACCTATCCGATTGTCACCGCCCTGCTGTCGGTGCCGAAGGTCAAATCGGTGCGCGGCCAGTCCATGCTCGGCCTGTCCTTCGTCTACGTCATTTTTGAGGACGGAACCGACCTGTATTGGGCCCGAAGCCGCGTTCTGGAATACATGCAGGGGATGGCCGGAAAACTGCCCGAAGGGGTCTTCCCCGCCCTGGGACCGGACGCCACCGGCGTTGGCTGGGTGTTCCAGTATGCCCTGCGGGACACCTCGGGCAAGCACGACCTGGCCGCGCTGCGCAGTTTGCAGGATTGGTCGCTGCGCTATTGGCTCCAGGCGGTGCCCGGGGTGGCCGAGGTGGCCGCGGTGGGTGGCTTTGTGAAGCAATATCAGGTCCACGTGGATCCGAATAAACTGGCCACCTACGCCATTCCATTTTCGGAGGTGATCTCCGCGATTCGCGCCAGCAACAACGACGTCGGTGGGCGCGTCATCGAGCAAGGCGGACGTGAGTATGTGGTCCGCGGACAGGGTTACATCAAAACAATCGCAGATATTCGCCAGGTGGTCATCGGGCAGGCCCCGCAGGGCACCCCCATTCGCGTGGACGACGTGGCGACCGTGGCCTTCGGCCCGGACCTCCGGCGGGGCGTGGCCGAACTGGACGGCGAGGGCGAGACCGTCGGCGGCATCATCGTCATGCGCTACGGCGAAAACGCCCTGACCGTCATCGAACGCGTAAAGGAAAAGATCAAAATGATCACCCCCTCCCTGCCCCCCGGGGTGGAAATCGTGACCGTCTATGACCGCTCCGACCTGATCCTTCGGGCCATGGCGACGCTTCGGAAAACCCTCACGGAGGAGTTGCTTGTGGTCAGCGTGGTCATCCTGATCTTCCTCTGGCACATTCCCAGCGCCATCATTCCCGTGCTCACCATTCCGGTGGCGGTGCTGCTGTCCTTCATCCCCCTTTATTACGCGGGCCTGACATCCAACATCATGTCCCTCTCTGGCGTTGCGATTTCGATCGGGGTGCTGGTGGACGGCGCGATCGTCCAGGTGGAGAACGCCTACCGGGCCGTCGCGCAGTGGCGGCTTCAGCGCGAGGCGTCCCCCGAGGACGCCAACCTCCCCTCGTCACGGGAGGTCTATTTGAAGGCCATTCAGGAGGTGGGGCCTTCCATCTTTTTTGCCTTGCTGGTGGTGGCCGTTTCTTTCCTCCCGATCTTCACCCTAGCGGGCCAGGAAGGACGCCTTTTTAGGCCGCTGGCCTGGGCCAAGAATCTGGCGATGCTCACCGCCGCCTTATTGACGCTGACCCTGACCCCGGCCGTCATGATGCTGCTGGTGCGCACGGAGCCGTTTACATTTCGACCCCGGAGACTCGCCTCCATCGTGAACGCCCTGGTGGTGGGAAAATACGTGCGTGAGGACGACCATCCGATCAGCCGGTTTTTGATGCGGCTCTACCAGCCCGTGCTCCACGGTGTCCTTCGATTTCGCTGGATCGCCCTGCTGCTGGCCGCCTGCGCCGTGGCCCTAACCGTCCCGATCTACCAGAAACTGGGTTCCGAATTCATGCCGCCCCTCAACGAGGGGACCCTGCTTTACATGCCCACCACGCTGCCGGGCATCTCGATTACCGAGGCCACGCGGATTCTGAAGATGCAGGATCGCGCGCTCAAATCTTTTCCTGAGGTGGAGCGGGTGTTCGGCAAAATGGGAGAGGCGAAGACCGCCACCGATCCGGCGCCGCTGTCCATGGGGGAGACGATTGTGACCTTAAAGCCCAAAGAGCAATGGCGGCCAGGCATGACCTGGGATCGGCTGGTTGCCGAGATGGATCGCACCCTGAAATTTCCGGGGATCGCCAATATCTGGTGGATGCCAATCCAGACCCGGACCGAGATGATGGCCACCGGTATCCGGAGCAACGTCGGCATTAAAATCTTGGGGCCGGACCTGGCGCAAATCGAAACGATTGGCCAGCAGATCGAGCGGGTGGTGGCCCAACTGCCGCAGACCCGTTCAGCCTTCTTCGAGCGCGTGACGGGGGGATATTATCTGGACATGACCGTGGACCGGGTGGCCGCGTCTCGATACGGGCTGCGGGTGCAGGAGGTTCAGGAGATCATCGAAGGGGCGATCGGCGGCATGTCGGCCACGCAAGTGATCGAGGGCCGGGCGCGCTACGACGTTTACGTCCGTTATGCCCGGGCATTTCGGGACGACATCGAAAAACTCAAACAGGTGCGGGTGCCCACGCCGGGCGGCGCGCGGATTCCCCTTTCTCAACTGGCGGACATCCGATATACCGAGGGCCCGGCCATGGTGAAAAATGAAGGCGGTCTATTGGCAGGGGTTGTCTTTGTGGACACCATGCAGTCGGACCTCGAGGGCTACGTCACCGCGGCGCAAGAACGGGTGGCGCGGGAGGTGGCGCTCCCCGCCGGCTATACCCTTATCTGGGCGGGGCAATACGCGTATCTGCTGCGCGCCAAGGCGCATCTTGCGGTGGTGATCCCTCTCACGATTGCCCTCATTCTGTTGCTGCTTTACCTGAACACGGGATCGGTGTTTAAGACGGCGTTGGTGTCGCTGGCGGTCCCGTTTTCCGCAGTCGGCGCGATCCTGTTTTTGTACTGGATGGATTACAACATCAGCGTCGGTGTCTGGGTGGGCTTGATTGCGCTGATGGGGCTGGACGCCGAGACCGGCATCCTCATGCTGCTGTATCTGGACCTGGCCTATCGGGCGCGGCAAGCGGCGGGAACGCTGCGCAACCGGCAGGATTTACGAGCGGCGGTCATCGAAGGGGCGGTACATCGTCTTCGGCCCAAGGTGATGACAGTAGCCGTCATGTTCTTGGGTCTGGTGCCGATTTTGTGGTCCACCGGGGCCGGCTCCGACCTGATGCGCCGCATCGCGGCCCCCATGATCGGCGGCATCGCCACCTCCTTTCTGATGGAGTTGCTGATCTATCCGATCCTCTACGAAATCTGGAGGGAACG
>Ga0247727_10015189_pt1 | contig 12668 bp, 14 predicted proteins | sample WisWelCaveWW1625_FD_202498 | JGI IMG/M metagenome (GOLD analysis project Ga0247727, IMG submission 202498) | Biofilm microbial communities from Wishing Well Cave, Virginia, United States - WW16-25 | ecosystem: Environmental > Aquatic > Deep subsurface > Groundwater > Cave microbial mat | place... | reverse complement strand
GATGCAGCTTCCTTGATCGGCTTCTGCAGTGCCGCAGGGAAATCGACTTCTGCGCCTCGCTTCTCATGCACGTACTGGCTGACAGCAGACTCAGTGATTCCGAAGAGCTCTGCGATAACTTTCTGGCTCTTGCCTTGCTCCTTCAATGCCTTTGCAAGCTCCTTTCGCAGAGCCGGCAGAATATAATAGACCTCAAGTTCCTGTGGTTGCAATAGCTGGATTGTCCCCATGCTCACACCTGACTTAACCATAGTGAAGACGGGTATATAAAGGTTTGCGCCAGCAAACCCTCGTCAGCTCTGCTGACGCTGGATTGCGGGAACTCTGTTAGAAAACGTATGCTTTATTCAGCGTATCTTGGAGTTTCCTTACCAGTCGGATTTCTTGGGAAAGAATCCACTCGATACTCAAAATCATCACGCCCTTGATTTGAACGTGCAAGATAGAAAATCCGGCCTTGAGTGTACGCGTAAAAAGGCGGATGAGAAGGGTCAGCAAGTATAATTTGACTAAGAATGCTTTTTGCCAGATCTTTGTCGCGAACCACGCCTTGCTGGGCAATGGTGACCGCTTCTAAATCAGCCCAGGCTAAGTGGTGCTCTTTTAGCGCATCTTCCAACGCAGAACATAACGTCTTATGCTGATCTTCATACCACAAGGGTTTGTCGGGCATACGCGCAGGTAACTCCCTGCGTTATATAAAATTTCGTAGTAAGGCGCGTCCAAAACCTTCATCCTGTCCTATAGTCCGAAAAGCTCTTTTTATAGTCGACCTTTTCTAACTGTTCAAGAAGGCGAAGGTTTTTATTGTAACTAACCATATGGTGATTCATGGGGAAGGTTATTGCACGCACTCAGCAAAAGTCCGCAATTGCGGTGCACAACAACTCAGATGTGCTAAGGGATCTGACAAGCATTCTAGATAACGTGCCAATCAAGTTTAAAGCCCTGATGGATGATGAGAGAAATCTTACCAGTCGCATTACTGGAAAGGATTTGTATTTTCTTCAATTTGATCATTCTCGGCCTGGTGGCGGTGTAGAGCAGTATGCACGGAGTCTTACGCCTGGCAGCGACGTTGTTCTATTTGCCGAAAAAGCCCCCTCAGCCACGGAGTTAATGGCCATTAAAAATTTGCCTAGCGACAAAGTGTTTTACGGTTATTTGTATCCGCATCGTTTGAAAAATCCTGATTATGCTGACTTTTTGAGAAAATTGGTCTCTCACTTCATGTTTGATACTCCTCGCAATGCGTTGCTCTTTCGTCCTGAAGGCTACGAACGTGTAAAGGGCTGGCTGGCCGATCAGTTCTCGCTTAAAGGATGGAATCCTCAGATTGAGACTGCTAGCTCTTTGCAGTCTGCACTTAGAAAGGCCTCCTTAAACAACTATTATGACCGGATTTATATTCCGGAAAGCTTCCTGCCCGATCTTCCTGGATTTACGGATCGTTCCCTAGCTTGGCCTTTCCTTGTCAGCCGGCACTATACCCATATGGTCAATGTTATACCCGATGTGACTTTTGACAAAAATTTCTTAAGGCACAAGTAATTAACATAATCGGGATTAGACAAAGCTTTGATCAACGCTTAAAATGAATAATAAAAAAATAATAAGTCAGGGTTTCACTTCTTCTTCATCATCGCCTGGCAGTCTGCGCACTTGCGCATTCCGAAGCTCGCCAGTCCGAGCCAGAGGAACAGTGCTGTGAACCAGCTGATGTTCCAGAAGGTCCAGTAGCCCAGGTCTCGCGCCAAGAACGCGATGCCGAGCAGCAGGAACACTGTTGCGCACACGCCTTGGCATTTCTTGCATCCCATCATTTAAGATCACCTCATTGGTTTAACATCAGAGCCCTGCGTAGGGCGATACTTCATCTTCAGGAGCGAGTGCCATAGGCAGCAGGCCTGTGCCGTTGGAATGATTGGTGAGATTGGTCATCTTTTCCGCGATGATTTCGAGCTGGTATTTGACAGCAGAGTTCTGTTTCTTTGCCCGCCGCTTTACCTCATCTGCGATGTATGCTGTCGGAACAATGCCTTCTACAGAATAGCTGTCCACCGCAAAGCGCAGGTGTTTCGCAACGCTTTGCACAAGATTATCGTTCTTGTCAGGCAGGCGGTCATCGCTTGGCACGATGTCATCAAGGCTGAATAGCATCACTACACGTGCATCTTCTGTGATCGGCTTCTTGAACCTCAGTTCGTACGACAGGTAGACGGCCATGCGTGACAAGGAAGAGGCAGGATATTTAATCCTTTCTCCAGAAATAGTAAACGCCAAAAGTGATATTGCGAGATTGTGGCGTTTACTAGTTAGTGAAGGACACAAGTGTACAATGGATACTGTCCTTCACTAAAAAAAGACAAATAAAAACAAAGGAACTTGATTGTTCTAGTCTCTCGGATTAGAACTTCTTGTGCTTCTTGAAGCATTCGCGGCAATATACAGGCCTGTCAGCTGCCGGTTTGAATGGCACTTCAGATTCCTGTCCGCATTCAGAGCAGGTGATTTTATGCATCTCCCTAGGAGGCATGTCACCGCGCGGTTCGAAACTCATTTTCTTCTCACTCCGTTGTTTTCCTTATACTAGAATTCGTATGAATTCGTCGTATATGCCCCTGTAGAGCTCTGCCCCCTTTATAAAGCTTTGTAAAAGAAAGGGTATGCACCGTATCTGCGGCGCAGCCGCCTGACTCGTATAATTCAAGATAAAAATAAAGAAAATAAACTACTCACATGCTGTGTGCTGGGCAGCCTGAGCATCCCTTCATCTTGACCATCTTGCCGATGCACAAGACGAGGAAGCCGAGCGCGTACCAGAATGCGATCCGCATCCAGTCCATGCTGCCGCCCCACTGCATCATCAAGCCCTTGATCAAGGCCCAGAATCCGAGCGCGAGCACGATCACTCCGAGAATCAGCCAGGCAAATCCGCCTGGCGTGCACTTGCATGTCATGCCTCCGCTGATAACCTTCATCTTTGCCATAGATAAATCACCTCAGGGGAGATAATGCGTAAAGGGTATATAAATTTATACGGTCCTTCCGAGGCGTCTTTAAAAACATTTAAATAGTGGATTGCGAAAGGATGGGCAAAGAGGTGATTTAGTGAAGGCATTGCGCGTGCTGTTCATTGTTCTCCTGTTGCTTGCCAGCATTAACTCTGTCGCGGCAATGCCCCAATTCCTCGTCAAGCTGTTCGGAGTGTGCGTTGATGGCGATGACGGTCCAAAAAACCCTGACGAGCCGCTGCCTTTCATCGGCATCCCTAGTTTTGCCCAAGACCGCTCTGGAAAGGTCTTTGACGAATGCGTGAGCGTCCATGGCGAGAAAATCAGCGCGAGCAAGGTCATCCGTGAGAGATTCTGCGTGAACGGGGTTGTCCAGACAAAGGAATATGATTGCGAAAAATATGGCTTCACCGCGTGCGTTGATGTGCCAGGCAAGGGCGCGCGTTGCGTGGAAGACGTGGTGCCGTCCACCAGGTGTGGCGATGGCGCAGTGCAATTCCCTGAACAGTGCGACCCTCCTGGGGTCGCGTGCATGAAGGGCGGCAAACCGGGCGTGTGCAATGCGGGATGCCAGTGCGTTGTCCCGCCGCCGAAGAAGTGCGGCAACAAGCGGCTTGATGCCGGCGAGCAGTGCGACCCTCCGGGCGCGAACTGCGTGTCGCCAGGCGGCAAGCCAAGCGTATGCAATCCTGGCTGCCAGTGCCCTGAGCCGCCGAAGAAGAAGTGCGGCGACAAGGTCGTGCAGCCGCCGGAGCAGTGCGATCCGCCTGGAAAGGCGTGCAAGAGCGCGAAAGGCGTCGGTGTCTGTTCTGCCGTGTGCGGTTGTGATGTTCCTGAGAAGCCCAGGTGCGGTGACAGCAAGCGCGACGCTGGCGAACAATGCGATCCTCCTGGCATGAAGTGTGTGAATGCCGCAGGGCTTGATTCGACCTGTTCGCAGGACTGCAAGTGCCCTGTCACCCGTGTCCGGACGTGGTGCGGCAACAACTACGTTGACCCGTGGGAAGACTGCGATCCGCCAGGCGTGCGCTGCCAGAAAGGAGGCATTTTCGGCATCTGCAATGATTACTGCATGTGCGTGGGTAAGGACGGGATTATCCTGACCGGCGAAAGGACGGAAATCGCGATTGGCAGGACACCGACAACACCGACCACGACAGAAACCACCACGCCGCCACAGCCGCAGAAGAGCTGCGAAGAGCTCTGTGCTGAGCGAGGGAAAACAACCCAGCAGCCTGACTGGTCGCAGGATATACTTTCACAGCTCCAGCAATATTCGTGCGTCAGCGGCGCCCAGATAACTTTGCAGGGTACGCTCACCCTGACAGGGCCTGGCGTGAGCTGCAGGTGCTATTCAAATGATCCGCCGACTGTGAATGTCGACAGGACTCCGCCAGTCTGCCAGACGCCTTGCGGTCCTGTGCAGTGCGGCTCCAGCGCGCAATGCGCCTGCCCTGACGCGCCGAATTGCGTCCTGACTGCGTCATGCACGTGGAACGGCTGGAAGTGGGCTCAAGGCAGGCCAGTGCCAATGCTCGGTGCCCAGGCAGCTGCGCAGGCGAGTTAGGCATTCTGTCCTGTGTTACGAAATACTTAAATAGGTGCTTCATCTACGTACATCAAATGAGCGAAATAATGACTGTTGCTATCGGGGAAGAGGAAGCGCGCTGGCTGCGCAAGGCTGCTGGAAAAGGGAAAGGGAAGTTAGGTGCAAAAATAACAGAGGCTGTGCGATTGCTGAAGGGTGTTTCTGAGCAAGACGAGGCAAAAGAGCGGTTGCTAGAGGCGATGCGCAACCCGAAGTTCATCGGTTCTAAGCGCGTGAGCAGGGATGAACTCCATGAGCGATAGGGCCTTGGTGGATTCGAACATCCTCATCTACGCTGTCGATGCCGCTTACCCTGAAAAGCAGCGTGTTGCACACAACCTTCTTGAAGAAGGACTCGCTGGCAAGCGTAGTCTTGTGTTGGCGCTTCAGAATGTCAATGAATTCTTCGTGAATATCACGCAAAAGGCGATAAAGCCGATGCAGGACGCCCACGTGCTTGCAGAGGATCTGCTTAGCAAATTCCCTTGTTATCCAGATGACCAGAACACAGTAGAATACGCTTTCAGCCTTTGCAGACTTTACAAAATCCCATTCTGGGACGCACTCATCGCAGCAGTGATGCTCGAGAACACCATACTCACGATCTATACCGAGAACGAGCAGGACTTCAGGAAGATACCTGGAATCAAGGTCGTGAATCCATTCAGGAAATAGCGATTTGGATTTCGCTTGGTTCAAAGCATTATCTGAACTGTATGAAAAGGCGAGGGAAACTATTAAAAAGGAGAACTTTCAAAGGAGAGCTATGCGTGTCATATATCTGCTGTGTGCATTCTTAATGTTTTTAGTTGCATGTGTGCCGTCACTAGAAAAGGGCAAATCAGAAATGAGCGTTCCCACCGGCCCATCAACTACCCCTGAAGGAACAATGCAATCTTTCATTCTTTCGTTGGAATCTGGCGATTTGAACCGAACGCTGAGTCATTACGTCTGGGGAGGTCATCGCAATCAAATGGAAGGATTCTTCCAAAGATACGGTGAACAAGGAATGCGCGATTTCGCAAGCTACTATCGCACTGCAAAGCTTGTTAGGCAAGAAGGAGATTACGCGTATTTCGAATATGAGTACACAATTGGAAATGAAACATCGCGTACTGAGATGCAGATGGTAAAGACACGAGAGGGCGTTTGGGCAATTTTGCAAAGCGGTTAAACACATAACCCTTCAATAACCCCTACCTTATTCTGCAGTCCCAAAAGTATGCATTTTAGGAGGGTCTCAATCCATCTCCCTCGCCTTGTCCATCAGGAACTTCGCTATCTCATCCTTCCACGCCTTTGGCACCCCTTTGCTTGAGAATTCCTTGAGCCAGGCGATTGTTTCTTCGCGGAAGCCTTCCTTGTCGCCGTCTATGAGGTTGAAGAGGTCGTAGCGTATCTGCGGGTCTAGCTTTGTCTTGCGTGATGCCTCATTGAGTTGTTCGCGCAACAGTTTCCTTTGCTTTTCCTCTTCTGTGAGTTCTTTCTTTTTCTGCTCTTCCCAGAATTCGTCGTACGAGAATCCTTCTATTCCTGCTTCTTTTAACGCCTTGAACAGGAATTTCTTCAGCTCTTCAGGCCAGTTCTGCTCGATTTCCTTGCGGTATTGCTGCACGCCCTTGAGGAAGTATGGGTCGATGCCTTCTCTTTTACCGTTGATTATGTCCACAAGCTCTGCTTTGGCTGTGCGTGGCACGTGCTCAAGGTTCCAGGCTTGCTTCTTCAGGGCCTCAAGGGCAGGATCTTTGTCTGCCTGCGCCTTCTCAACGTAATGCAGCGCGTCCACTTCCTCGAGCTTTTTTCCGCCTATCTTGGCAAGAATCATCTCGTGCATCCTTTTCAGGAATTCGTGCTTGTCTTCTATCTTCAGGATGTCCATGTAGCCCTGCAGGGCCAGGTTGAATGCGAATGGTGAGGGGATCTTAGTGTCGATTTCTTGTATCTGCAGCTGTCCTTCCTCTATTGCTTTCAGGACTTTCTTCGTGTTCCCTATGTCCATCAGGTCTTCAAGGCACTCGCGTCTCGCTTCCTTGAGTATCGTGAAGTCATTGCTGATGCGTTTCAAGGCAGACATCAGTATCATTGAGCTCACTTGCTGTCTTCCGACGCGTTTTTGCCTGCCGAGATAATTGCGCAATATCATCAATGATCTTGTCGCGCAGTGCCTGAAGCGGCGCTTGTACACCTCGCTCTTGTCAATGGCTGCCTGCATTATCTTGTCCAGCTTGTCTGCCTTGATCATCTTCAATGCCTCGATAGCGTTGACTTTCCTGTCGCCTGCGATGTAAAACCCATTGTCATTGATGCCCATCTCAACGTCCTTGTGCTCTGTCCTTGAGATGGCGAATGCTACTGCGCGGGAAAGGCAGTCATTGACCCGCCTTCCGAAGAGCGTGTGGAAGATTATCTTCTTGTCCCGTTCGTCATCGTAGTACTCGACCAGTATGTTCTTGTCTGTGGGCATAGCGCGAGCATAGTCATACTGCTCCTTGAAGTATTCATGGATCGCTTCTGCTGCCCTGCTGTCCACGTACAGGTAGTCGTGGATGAATTTCAGCAGTTCTGCCTTTTTCTGCTTGCTCGCGAGCCTCTCGAGCATCAGCCGCCTGAACCTGCCGATCTCGAGCGCGAGGTCAAAGCTCAATGGCAGCATCTCTGATATCCAGCTTGGCACTGTCGGCGGCCTGTTCGCAGAGGCGCTTACCTGCGCGACCATCCCGCGCGTGAACTTGAACTGGTATGTGTCTCCGCCGAGCACGAAGACATCTCCTGGCTTCATCTTTTCGACAAATGCCTCGTCAAGCTTGCCGACAATCTGCTCGCCGACCTTGACTGTTATGAATGTCTCATCAGGGATTGTGCCGACGTTCGTCATGTATATGACTCTGCCCATTTTGCCGCGCTTGCCTATCTTGCCGTCCTTGCGCCATATCTTGGCAAAGATGTACCGCTCCTCGAGGTCTGTGAATTTTCCTGCGAGATAATCAAGGATGGCATCATAGTCTGTCCAGGTCAGGTTCTTGTAGCAATAGCTCTTTTTCACCAGTCCGTACAGTTCTTTCTCGTCCCAGACCTGCTCAAGCGCCATCCCGTCTATCTGCTGCGCGAGCACGTCAAGCGCATTGGTCGGGATGTGTATCTTGTCTATCTTCTTCTCGACAGCTGACTTCAGCAGGACTGCGCATTCGACAAGGTCATCGCGGTCCATGACGATTATCCTGCCCTTGACTTTCTCGTGCAGCCTATGTCCTGCACGGCCAGCGCGCTGTAAGAAACGGGCAACACTCTTTGGACTGCCAAGGCAGATAACAAGATCAATAAAACCAATATCAATGCCCAATTCAAGGCTTGTGCTGCAGACGACGCACTTCAGTTCCCCATTGCGCAGCCTGTTTTCAAGACGATGCCTGTGTTCCTTGCCGAGCGAGCCGTGATGTGCTCCGATGTTGTCGGTGTACTTGCCAGGGAATTTGTGCTTGAGGTGGTCGACGACGCGCTCTGTCGCAGACCTTGTGTTCGTGAATATCAGGGTTGTCTTGTGCTGCTGGACAAGCTCGTCGATGAGCTCATACATCGCGTGGTGCATCGCTTGGTGGTCTGCATCGATGAGATTCTTGACAGGGCTCATCACCTGCAGGTCCATCTGCTTTATGTATTGCACGTCAACTATCTTGCACGGTCTTTCAGGGCCAACCAGATAACTGGCTATTTCGTCAAGCGGCGCGACTGTGGCTGACAAGCCCACCCTGCACATCGCAGGGCTAAGGTACTGCAGTCGTTCAAGGCTCAAACTCAGGTGCACTCCTCGCTTGTTCTCAGCAAGAGCGTGGATTTCGTCGACAATGCACCAGTCCACTGCCTTGAGGTGGTCGCGGAATTTAGGCGACGAAAGAGCGATAGCCAAACTTTCTGGCGTTATGATGAGTATATGTGGAGGCTTTTTCAGCATCTTCTGCTTTTCTGCAGCTGTCGTGTCGCCTGTCCTCACACCGACCCTGATGCCGAGAGAACGCGGAGTGTTCTCTGGCGCAGCAGAACCCGCGGTTCCGATTGTGCCGAGTTCTTTGCCTGCTATTTTCTCGATTTCCTGCAATGGCTCGACAAGGTTCTTCTTGATGTCATTGTTGAGCGCTTTTAAGGGGGAAATATAGACGCAGTAGACCTTGTTCTGCAGGATTCCCTTCTCTGCAGAGTCGACAAGTTCGTTGAGTATGCTCAGGAAGCCTGTCAGTGTTTTTGTCGCTCCTGTCGGTGCTGAGACAAGGATGTTCTCGCGCTGGTGTATCGGCACAACGCCGTGCAATTGCGGCAGGGAAAAGCTCTTGAACCTTGTGAAGAACCATTTCTTGACAGTCGGATTCAATATGTTTTCAACTATTTCTGTCTTGAAAGGCTCTTCCTGTTTCATTACCAAAATATTTTCTTTCATATGGAAAATAATGGTTGATACTCAACGTGCAATCATAGAGTAAGATGTCATTGCCAGAACTGCGGTCACTTAAATATCTTATGCAGCCTGCCCAGATTGTCCAGTGGGCTTAGGGATGCATGTGCAACTGCTTCTGCCGCTCGATCTCATTGCCGATCCTGACGACCAGCCCATCGAGCCTGCCCTTGAACTGTGACTGCGCATGATACGGGATTCCGCCCAGATGGTCTGCGCGGGCTGTGCATAATGCCAGGAATGGAAGATTGTGCGTGTCGAGATGATAGCCTATGACCCCTGCCGAGAGTATAAGCTTTTCCTTGCTGTCATCCGGGCCGCAGACAGTAGGCTCGCATGTCCGCGCATCCCCTACCTGCAGGCGCACGTCAGGCCTTGGTGCTGTTTGGAAGCCCACATAGATGTGCGGATTCCTGAAAAACAGGTTTGGGAAAGAGAAGAGCCCTGCGTCGACATACTGCCATAGCTTGGCCACGAATCCGTGCTCGCCTTCGCAGGCATAGTCCCAGAGCGCCGGGAAAACCGCCTCGCTGCGCTCAGCACCATCAGGCGGCAGCCAGCGGCCGTTTGTCAAAGAGGACGGCATCAGTCTCCAGGCATAATACAGCATCTTCACTCACCCGGACAGCAGGGAAAACGCAGGTATTTAAAAAGGTCGTGACCGAAAATAGAACTCCACAAACTTCCTGAGATGCCTGTACATCGCGTCTGTGAATGCCGGGTCAGGGGCGTCCTCTATCTCTGCGTTCAGCAGCAGCTGGGGGGACAGCTCGTGGGCTTCGAAATAAGAGTTTGCGCGGTCGAGGTTCTTCATCCTCGTCATCGCGTCATCGTCATGGGTGCACACTGCGCCCTGCTCGCCGAACTGGAGCCATACGCCATGCTGCGAGTTAAAATGGCTGGCATAGCATTGCAGGGGCGTGTCCCAGAGAGCGCCCTTCCTGACCAGCTGATAGACGAGACCGTAGATCCAGAGTTCCTTGCACACCCCATTCGGGTGCACAGGGTCAAAGCTGATGCGCTTCCATGCCAAATTCTCAGTCATCAGTCCTTCACTCACCTGAATTGCAGTCATCGCTGCAGTCTCCCTCACAAGAATCTGAATGCGGGACATGCCTGCTTTTAAACCTTACGCATCAGGACTTCCTGGAGGGCACGAGAATCCGAATTCGGCGCCTACGGCGCAGAAACATAACGATTGCGAAGTTTTCTATCGCACTAGCAAGCCTGCTCCGAATGAGAGAAGTATGCTCGCTATGAAGACTATCGCGTAGACGCCCTTGTTCCACGCCAAGACCTTGCTTCCGTCGATGCCTGGCAGGGGGAGGAGGTTGAAGAAGCCGAGCCAGAAGTTGATGTACATGCCGTACGATGCCAATGGTGCCAGTCCGGTTGGCAGGACAAAGCTCAGCCCTGCGAATGCAAAGCCAAAAACGAGGTTTGTCAGCGGTCCAGCGAGCGAGATTATTCCGTTCTTCTGCAGGGTCACATTGCGTGTGATATATACCCCGCCCGGTGCGGCGAATATGAATCCAAAGAAGCTCAGCAAGACCATGAGTCCTAGCATGAAGTCATTTGCCCTGAATTCTGCCCAGCAGCCGTACTTTTGGGCGACATACTTGTGCATCAGCTCGTGGCCCAGGAAGCCTATGCCTGCTGTAATCGCAGAGAACACGACGGCGATGGCGAACTTTGTGTCGAGGGAGAATCCTGCGAATGCTATCGCGAACGCCACGCTTATGAAGATCCATGCCCTGAGCAGGTGCCTTATCTCTTCTCTCGAGAATCTCATTCAGCCCTCGTCAGGACTTCTACCTTGTCGTCGACAAGCAGGGTGTTCTCGTGCACTGCGACCATCCCCTTGTTCTTCTCGACAAGCGGAGGGTATCTGTGCAATACCCCTGCCATGCCAAGCTCACGCAATGCGAGGTTTGCCTTGCCAAGACCGAACTTGGGCACGAGCCAGCGGGTGGTGAAAGGCAGGTTCTGGTATTCCTGCTCGACAAACTGCATCACTTCGCGCGCGTACTGCGACCTCACAGGCCTCTTGTTCCAGAGCGCGAACAGGTTCGCCCGTTCGCTCTCGTCGACAAAACCAGCGCCTGTCGTGGCAAAAGGCTCTATCGCGATGACCTGCCCCTTGACAAGCTCTGTCTTGAGGTTCGTCTGGACGTTCGGTATGGTCGGAGCGTCGTGGATTATGTACGGGCTTATCGTGTGGCCGGAAAGGTTTCTCACAGGCGCAAAGCCTGCGGAAACGATGGTCTCCTGTATCGCTGCGCTGATGTCGCTGACTTTCGCTCCGACAGCGACGATTTTCCTCGCCGCCTCAAAGGCGTCTTTGGCTGTCTTCACGAGATCAGAATGCTTGCCGCTCAGGTCGACAGTGAGCGCGTTGTCGCCTATGCAGCCGTCGACATGAGCCCCGACATCAAGGCATATGAGCTGGTCCTCGCAGGCTTCAGTATCGTCAGGGTCAGGGGTATAGTGCGCTGCCACCTCATCGCAGCCGACTTGTGTCGGCCAGGCAGGCTTCGCGCCGAGATCGGCTATCTTCCTGTCGACAGCATCGCAGACCTCCTTGAGCAGGGTGCCTTTCTTGAGAAGCTTGGCGCCGTACTGCAACGCCTCAGCTGCTATCCTGCCTGCCTTTCGCCATTTCTCGACGTTATCAGGTGTTACTGTTTCCACGAAGCAACGAGAGAACCGGTGCACTATAAAACGATTATGGTTTGGCGGCAGCGCGTTCCTGCTTCTTCCACTCGTCGATGGCTGCTGCACGGACACGGGGATGCACCATGGCAGAGCAGTATGGGAAGATAAGCAGCGGCTGGCTGTTCAGGCAGACGTACCTGCGGTTTCCCTCATACTCAACCCGTTCGTGCCTGCTAGAGAACGCGTCTTGGTCTGTCAGACGGTTGTCGATGAGCAGGAAATCAAGGGAGCCGTCATCGCTCTGGTATGGGCGGATATTGCACGGAGTGATGTACACTCCATCAGCATCAGGCTGGCTGACGTCTTTTCCACCCAGCAGCAAGGTGCCCTTTTCTTTTTGCTCTATGCTCACAATCTTGTCGATAAGGTAGCGAGGGCTGCCCATCATTAAGTGCTGGCCCCAGGGAAGGATCAGCATTTCCAGCGCCGCATTCAGGACGGCTCTCGACTCATCTTGATGCAGATCACGCCAAGCATCCCATCCGCCGATGATATTCTCCTCGAAGAGTGCCGCAGACAGCTCTTTTGTGCGGTGCATATGCGACAGCGTCGAAGAACTCCATTAAAAACCTTGCGACACACTCAGCTCGCGTTCTGGGTGAGCGCAGCTATCAGGCCGTCTGCTTCCTGCAATTCCACAATGAGTTTTTGGTGTTCCATCCAGGTGTCGTGCAGCGTTCTGCCGACGTAAAACGTTCTCCTGAGAATCTCGATTATGCGCGAAGTATCATGCCCCTTCTCGATTTGGGTCTGGAGCGGCGAGATGCTCATGCGCAACGCCATGTAATAGTTTGTCAATCTTTCCACTGCCCTGCGCATCAATTCGGTCAGCTCGAAGCTCTCGTCAGGGGCAAGCGGCCCTCCTTTTCTCGCCATTGCGGTCTTTTGAGCCAAAGAAGGAAGCTCG
>Ga0247727_10015188_pt1 | contig 12668 bp, 15 predicted proteins | sample WisWelCaveWW1625_FD_202498 | JGI IMG/M metagenome (GOLD analysis project Ga0247727, IMG submission 202498) | Biofilm microbial communities from Wishing Well Cave, Virginia, United States - WW16-25 | ecosystem: Environmental > Aquatic > Deep subsurface > Groundwater > Cave microbial mat | place... | reverse complement strand
CCCGAGTACCTTGTCGCGTGAGCTCGCTCGTCACGGGACCTCGCCCGTGACCTATCGGGCGGTGGCCGCCCACCAGCGGGCCCAGCGCTGGGCCCACCACCCGCGGAAGCCCCGGACGCTCGCCGTCCATTCCCGCTTGCGCACGGCGGTCTTCAGCCTGCTCGCGCAACGCTGGTCCCCCGAACAGATTGCGCGCGGGTTGCCGCAGCGGTATCCTGACGACCCGACGATGCGCATCTCGCACGAAGCCATCTATACCTATCTCTATGTGTTGCCCCGCGGCACGTTCAAGCGGGAGCTGGTCCGGTACCTGCGTCGCCGCCATCGGTTTCGTCGGCCCCGCAAGGCGCGGCGGTCGTCGCGGCCCATTCAGGATCTGGTCAGTATTGATGAACGGCCACCAGAGGTGGCGGACCGCACGGTGCCGGGGCATTGGGAGGGAGACTTGCTCGTGGGCCATGCCAATGGCTCCGCACTCGGGACCTTGGTGGAGCGGACGACGCGGTTTACGCTGTTGGTGCCGTTGAAGGCCAAAGACGCGGCCACCGTGCGGCAGGCCTTCGCGCGCGAACTCCGGACGCTGCCGGCTCAGCTGCGTCGCTCCCTCACCTACGACCAAGGGCCCGAAATGCGAGAGCATCGGCTGTTTACGAAACACACGAAGATGCGGGTCTATTTTGCCCATCCCCATTCTCCCTGGGAGCGAGGGACGAACGAGAACACCAATGGGCTGCTCCGCCAGTTCTTTCCCAAGGGGACACGGTTCACGCGGCTCTCGCGACGCGAGATCAAGCGGGTGCAGGTGATGCTCAATGATCGGCCGCGGAAGATCTTGGACTGGCACAGCCCCGCCCATGCCTTTCACCAACTGTTGCACTAGGACCATGAATGCACCCACCGACTTGCCCTGATTGTTGTAGGTCAGAACGCGACGCCCTTGCCAGATCAGCTCATCCTCGACCGCCTTGCACAGGGCTGCCTCTTAGGGGCAACGAAGACAAGATTGCCGGACTCGTGCATTGATGCGTCCATCGCATACCCGTTGCCGCCGTGATATCGCTGGTCGAGTCCTTTCGAGGCCTTGCCAACCCGCACCGGGTGTCCATGCTTGTCGGTCTGCACGTACACGCACGCCTGGTGTGGGAAGGACGCGCGTGCGTCCGTCAGTGTCGAGTATTTCGACCACCGGAGTTCAACTCGAACCGTCAACCTCGTCCTCACTTGTCTGCCGAACGCTAGGCATGAGCCGCGTGCTTCCGCGCGTCGGCTCCATGCCCTGGTTAGGCACGCCCGGGGGTGGGCTGATGATGTCCTACCCGTTAGCCTTATTGCCTTGGTCCCCGATACACCAAGAAAGAAAATCCGCTCCGACCCCGGTTTTGTGCGAACGTTGCCGCTACAAAGTCACCTGGTTGACCGAGATGATCCGTTGGCTGAAGCGACGCATGAAGATATGGAAGTCCCTCGGGTCCTCAGGGAGTGGAGGGAAATACAAACGTACCACCCGGGCGGGCATGGCTGCCATCACAGGCGAATGTTCGGGGACCTCAATACCCGGACGTGCAGTCGATCTGGTCAAGAGTGTGCCGAGATCCTTCGCTTCCGCCACCCTTTCTCCCACCCAGGGCGGCCTCGCAGGAAGGAATCGCGTCAAGATGGTCTTAATGATCGTTGTGTGGTCGTATACTGTGTGGTCAATTGTGGCGGGCTCAACAAGGCCTGAAATGACAAGGGCTGGGACGCGTACCCCCGTTCTTCCCACCCCAGATACGGCCGCTGCACTCCGCGGTTTGATATGGTCAAAGAAGCCGCCGTGCTCATCGTAGACAATGATGAATAGCAGCCTGTCCCACGCGGGGCTATTACGCAAAGCATTGTATATGCGCGCTACGAGCCTTTGCCCGTCCGTTACGTCGGAGGGAGGGTGGTCGTCGTTGCCGGGCGGAATCTCGGTCAGGTTAGGGTCGATAAATACGACCTGAGGGAGATTCCCTTCACGGGCTGCCGCGTAAAACCCACGCTCCGGATCATCCACTGACACCACATTCTCTTGGTCGAAGGTGTACCGCTCAAAGGTGCGAATCATGCCGACGTCATGTTCGTAGTAGCGCCACGTCACACCGCCTCGGGTGAGATGGTCAAAGAGGTTGCGCTCGAGAATGGGAGCGAACGTGAGGAAGTCGGGATTGTCCATTTGTGGTTTGCCATCCAGTCCCGGAGCGAGCTTCCCGCTGAGGGTCATGAAGCGATTCGGCCAGGTGGGTCCAGGGTGCGCTGCGAACCACTGATCACAGATGGCGTATGATCGGGCTAGCGTGTCGTACACCCAAAGATGGGAAGCATTGTAGTACCCCATCACGTCCCCCATCCTTGCCAACGCCTCAGCCTCGGAGAGCTTGAAACGCTTGCGCAACTTATTCCAGTAGCTCTCTACAAACCCTTCCATCTGCCCGGATGTCTGCTGCTCGGTACAGTCAAAATCGTGGCACGGGTCATACTCAATGCGGGTGTCCTCCAGAAGGAATGATCTCTTCGTCTGTCCCTGGAAGTGATTCGAGTGGATTTCTGAGAGACCACGCACGTCGGACATCCGGTCTCTTGTTTCCGTGTGGCTCAGATAGCCGAGCATGTGATCAAAGGAACGGTTCTCCATCATTAGGACAATGATATGGTCAATCTTCGCCAGGTTCCCGACCTCCAACGGGCCCATGGAGTGTTCTATCGGGTCCACCGCCCCCAGCGTCGAAAGCGGCTTTTGTAAGTAGACGATATCCAGCGTGGAATCGAAGCGGTGGGCCTCTCGACGGGCGCCGAGACTCCAGGTAACCAAACCCTCAGCCAATTCCCTCAGCCGGCTCTCTGCCCGTTCTTGTTCCTCGAAGACCTTATTCTCAATCTCGCTCACCATCGTGCCTCTGGCCACCTTTTCCAGTTCCAGCTTGTCGCCAGTGAAACTGCTTTCGAGTTCCAGCGAAACACGCACGACTGGCTGAAACCTGGGCGGCCTAAGCTCTTCCACAACTAGATGGATCGTGATTGCAAAGCTCTCGATGCCCAAGTCGGGGTGGCTTGGAATCTGGATCTCCCCGGTGTTGTTTGGGAATATGATCTGGATACGCAACGCAAGCTTGCCATCAAAGATCGTAGCTCTCAAAAAGATCCGCGTGGACGATGTCGGTTTCGAAAAGACCTTTTTCCCCAATGAGAACGCCCGATTACCCACCTGGCGCTGCCAGTCCTCGTCTTGGAATTCAAGGAAAGTGAAGGTGACTGTATTGAAAAAGCCAATCCGTATATCTCGTTCGCTAACTGCTGCTCGTCTTGCCATTTCTATTAGCGCAACTTGAAAGATTCCCGCATCTCTTAAGGCGTCCTCAATGCCGGGCTCAACCTTAAACTTTTCGATGTCAATTCCACGAGCTTCCAGCTGGCTTTCGAATTCACGGTTTCCGGTGTTGCGAAGAACTTTCCCATTTTTGAAACTAATTACTAGTGGTTGGGAATCGTTCCAGAGTTCGTGTAGCTTGCTGTTAATGAAGTCAAGGTCGACGCGCTTACTGAGGAGCCGCTGTCGACTGGTGAACTCGACAGTGCACCTTATGGTCCGGAAGGACGTCGTGGCATTTGTGACCTGGCATTTCCAAACTGCGCCCGGCAAGGCCACCTCGATCCGCCGTGGGACCACGTGCTCAGCCACTCCCCCACCGGCAGCCACATGCTCTCCTCTCGAGTTAAGGATCTCGACGTGAGCAACTTCCGCGAGCGAAGACATGCCGCCCTGAGGTGCATTGAGGATCTCGGCCTTTGCGGTGACGCGACCCGGGCTAGGTGCGCCAAATGGCAAATCAAATGAGTGACCTGGTGCCAGCCGTCGTGTCATCGTCTCTAGGAGTCTCGGAAATTCGATCATTGATCCTACCCTCCACTTGCCTTAGCTACAAATGTAAGAATGTGATACACGTGCCAAATTACCAGAATACCTGGACGGAACTCGTGCCTAACTATTGAGTATCCTGACCGGCATAGTACGCCCAGATAAACTGCAAGCTGGCCCGTGATTCTTGTCCGCTCTCAATCATTTGTCAATGCTCTCCACAGCGCCATGTCGGCGTGCTATAACGACCGGCATAGTCCCGTTGTAGCTGCGGAGAGTTGGAATTTTGCACCACCTACTCCCCAGATCTGCGCACTTCACTCCTACTCAAATTAGGAGTCTGTCCAGATCATAGCCCTGACGTAGGTTCCCAGATCATTCAAGCGTTAAGAACAGATAGGCTTCCGCGCTTCAAAAACACGACAGGCTGCTGGGACACCATTTTCTGTACCCTATTGATCTGATTCAGGGACACAGAGCCGCTAGTCTTGACAGGCTGGAATTCCGATGGATTGGGAGCGGAATTCTTGCAGGTTTTGTGGACGCCGACAAGCGGTTTAGGAAACCGTTTTCACGACCCTTCTCCAACTTACTCAGACTCACTCAGGCCCACTCCAGCCAAGGTTTCACTGAAATCCAAACTTTGGCTGGAGTGGGCTGGAATGGTGTGGAGTGTGGTGGGCTTGAGCACAGAACGAGCACAACGCTGCCGCTCAGCCGCTGCCGGAAGCGGGAGCGAGGCACGAGCGGACGCTATAGGCAGTCGGCTGCAGCGGTTTGTTAGGCCAGGACCCGTCGGTTACAGGGGTTACACAGGTTCACACTGGGGCCGGCCCGGCTTCTGCCGCCGTGCGACCTCCGCGCGGCAGGCAGACCTCACACGCAGGGCTGGACGGCAGGTGTCAGCCCCACCAAACACTGCTCGCTTCCGGACCAGTCCGTGCCCCCTGCGTGAGGGGACCCCTGGCAAGGCAGAGACCAGCGCAGTCCCCTAATGGCGCGGCCACCCCTAGACTGCCGGTCAGGTCGAGCCCACTTCGGTGCGCCCGACTTTATCTGAGGCCAGGGGTTCACGAAAACTTTGAGCACTTGTAGCTCCTATTAATTCGTCGCGCCCCTCAACCGGGCAATGCTGCTCTTTAACATCTTAATGTGCCTCCGAATCTCCAGAGGTGCATTGGATTCCAAGGCAGCCACTTCTTTCTGCTTCAACACCTCGGATAAACTTTCAGCCACTTCCTGGTTTTGGAGAAGTCCTGCTTCATACCGGCTCATTTTCTCAGTAATTAGTTTGAGCTCATCAGTTTGTTTTCTATTCTTCGTTTCAAGCGTGCGGATGGCGTCGGCGTTGAACTCGGCACTCTTCAACCCTGTGACCAGTGAAATCAAAGCGATGATAACACACACGGCCATGAAGAATCGGAGGGTCCTGTGTCTTTCTGGATCGGGGTTGGCCGGAGGATGCCAGATAAGCCATCCAATCCAGAAGATTGCAAAAATACAAATACCACTTGTGCCTAAGCTGGCGAGTTTGACCAACACGTCCAGAAATTCCTTGCCAGGCATTTGGACCTCCTGATCTACAAGTGGCCTAACCTATTAAGTATGCTGACCGGCATAGTACGCACCGACGGACTGCAATCACTTATCAACGCTTCCGCTGGCGCCGCGTCGGCGCGTTCTACAGACCGGCATAATTCCGTTATAGCTGTATGGCTCTGGACGGTTGATTTCTCAGTCCGTATGTGCAGCGAGCCCCGAGATGAAAAAGCCCCGCGATCAAAATCCTCTGTCTCCACTGTCATCGCAACGCCCCATGTTCCTCCTGTTTCCACTGCTTGCAACGGCTGGTTCAAAAACAACAGTTATTGAGACCCTGGACAGCCCCGAGCCAGACTTCTCCTGCTAATCAGGTTGGATCTTGTCCATCCAATGTCGCATATCTGGTAGAGCATCCGCGATCTCATGAGCAATCTGGGTGGTTTCATTAGCAAGTTCCCATCCGTACGTTAAGGCATCAGTCCGCAGGTTGTATGTGAAAGTCTTTGCCGATCGCACCTCTGGGTTGTCTGGGAGGAGGGCTGAGCATGTCCAGACACCGCCAGTCAACCTGTTCATCTTGATGTTCGGCCAACCGCCGCCGATCGGAATGTAGTGCAGAGCACAATCCCTGTAATCTGTAGCCTTCTGGCCGAATTCTTGCCAGCTTCGCTCCAAGCGCAGCTTCAATGGATTGGGAAGGCCTATACACTTTTTCAGCGTGTCCGGAAATGAGCTGGGAGTTGAGCCTTTGTTTGTTCCCAGTCCGTGCCAGATGAGGTATCGCATAGTGTCATAGGCCCTGCGGACAGAGGTAATCAATGCTTCGAACTCATAATAGGGAAGAGGCCTATTGGCAGCCCAAAACTGTTCGGTCGCTGGATCGCTCGGCATCTCTTCATTATGTAAGTGTACGGACTGTCCATACTCCCGAGTGATCTCGGCATATAATAGAGCAAGATTCTTGCAGTGATGGACTGGAGCCCCGATTACATAGAGCAGGTTAATTACATGATCAAAGAGAGGCGATGCTTTGGAAAAGAGCAGCTGCGGCAATTCAGAAGGCTGCAATTCGAATGGGCTCTTGTCCGTCTTGAGAGGAAACAAGTGTATACGTTGCCGGGTTGAGTTGAGATCCGCTACGAGCAATACAGGCCGAATGCCGTATTGCTTACCGAATGCTTCGGGCTCTCCGACTGACTGCGGTCCCCTTGCTGATTGAAGCTCCCAGCCATGTCCCTCGCGGAAGGAAAATGTGAGACCCTTCTCAAGGACAATTTTTAGCATCTTCGAAGTAGCTTTACCGGCGACGTTGGTCTGTTGAAAAGATTACCATGTGGAATCCAATGGCCGAGAAAGAGCGAGCCGAATCTGCTCCTCAATGCTTTGTGAATCGAAACTCGGGATTACGATTGCTTCGAGACACCATTTGTCGCCGAGATACATTCTAAGCAGTTCGATACAGGAGCTTGCAATCTGTTCTTTCCTGGGCGGTACAATCGCGAAGTAGCGTAGAGGTTTCAAAAGCTTCAGGGCTGTCACATTTGCTAAAGCTGCGCCGCCTACGCGATGTTTGCGAGAAGGATCTTTGTCGACTTCGAAAATCGCAAAAGCGTTTTCCTCAGTTGGCTTCCCAAGAAACCAAACGCAATCGGGATTATAGGTCGTTGTCCTGGTTGCCTTGATCTCTGGAAATCGGAAGGGAAATCGGCAGTCTGCCGTGTATCCAAATAAAGGGGCCATCGACGCGAGGATAGGCTTAAGATGTTCGGACATCGATCTGCTTCCAAGGCAGGTTTTTAATCCTTGCTTAGGTACTTGCCCGCAACTGCCATAGCAGGCTCCCAATAGGGACCATCTTTCTCCAGTCCATTTTCCACCCACCGGCGATATTTCGAGAAAAATTTCTCGGTGAGGGCTGGAGCACGGACGTGATAAGCTATGAAATCGGCCTCTAGATCCTTTAGGTTTCTCATACAGGCGATAAAGTCAGCCAGGCACTTCTGCCTAAAAGCCTTCTGGTAAATCCTTCCTTTTGCTTTGCCTAGGTAGGGGACTATGAACACCAGTCCTGCTATATGCTCGCCTGCCTCATCCGCGATCAAGGTCTTGCAATCACTCATTGCATCGTCAATTAGCTTCTCGCGGATCTGGTTGGTCATTCGTTCCTGGGTTTTTGCAATTGACATTTCCAGAAACTTAGCCTCGAAATTCAATGTTGTACCGTTAGGTCTGTCTATGTATATGTCCGCGCGTCCTGGAATGGTTTTCCGAGACTTTCTTCTATTCGTTGAGTATTCCTCTAAAACCATCGTCTGACCTTCAGCTCCAGCGGCCTGAGCGAGAATTCCAATCTGAGTTCGTTCTTTCACCCAGGTTAGAGAGAATTCGTCTTGCATGAGCCACCTGTCATACTGTGTTAGAGTCTCATGCCATCTCTGAAAAAGAAACTTCAACGATATTCGCCTTCTGTCCTGAAGATACTCAAACCGTTGAATTTTCATGACGAATATAATCTCTCGAAGAGCCAACGACTATTACTGCCAAACTCGCGTTGCAGATGAAGGCCAAAAGGATTTGTTTTTGAACCTTCGGGAGGATGTGCCGAACCCCCCAAAAAATCAACAGGCGGACTTTTGATCGGAGAAGAGGATTTTGAACAGTGGAGAAGGGGGGGCGACTATGGAACGAAATGCCTCAACGAGATACATTGCTTCGCGTTGCCTGGTTGCGCATTGCGTGGTATGGTCGAGTGGCCTAAACTGGGATTTGCGGATCGCGACCGTAACGAAGAACGCGACGGCTAAGAGTTTAAGAGAAGCGGGCCACGAGAAATGTGCGTCCTTTTTGAAGAGAGCGCTTCAACCCTCAGTGTGCCTATTTGCCGTTCCCCTTCAACTCGATCGTTTCCATGATCGGTCTTGCCAAGTACAGCTTCCCCCATGCCCGCCCAGTCATTTCCTCCAGCATCCCTTTTCGCTGAAGGAGCATCACGGCTTGTCGAGCGGTGGGGTTGGAGACCTTCAGGACTCGTTCAGCTCTGGCAACGGACATGTACGGATTGAGAAAGAGTTCATCGAGCAAGGCCAGTGCTTTCGGTTTATCTCGAAGGCGGGCACGGAACTTTTCACGAAGATCCATCAGACGGCTGGCCTGTCCCACGGCTTCAAGAGCAATTTCCGTTACGCCAGCAATGAAGAATCGAAACCAGCCCATCCAGTCTCCGTGAGTTCTGACTCGTTGCAGAAGATCATAGTAGTCTTGGCGATGGGCCTCAATGTAAGCGGATAGGTAGAGTAGGGGTTGCGGCAACCGGCCCCGCTCGATGAGAAAGAGAGTGATCAAGAGCCTTCCCAGTCGGCCATTCCCATCAAGAAACGGGTGAATCGCTTCAAACTGCTCGTGCATGATGGCGCACTGGATAAGATCGGGGAATGCATTCCGTTCGTGGAGAAATCGTTCCCAGTCTCCTAGCAAGTCGTCCAAATATTCCGGTGGCGGAGGGACATAGGGAGCGGTTTCGATGGTGCTTCCTGACGGACCAATCCAGTTCTGGCTGCGGCGGAATTCTCCCGGCGTCGCATGATCGCCACGGGCTCCTTTCATCAACCTCGCATGGATCTCCCGAACGAGCCTGAGCGAAAGAGGCAGCTTGTGTAACTGTTCGAGACCATGCTCCATAGCAGCTATGTAATTCCGTACTTCCTGAACATCGTCAACTTCGGTGCGCTGCTTCGGCAGTTCCATCTCATCGATTAAGAGATCAGACAGGCTGGCTTTTGTCCCTTCGATACGGGACGACAAGACCGCTTCGCGTCGGACATAGGGAGCAATCAGGAGGTGGGGATTGGGCAGATGTCGGCCTAGTCCCGAAAGTTCACTGAGGGCGGAATCGGCGCGTGAAAGCGAGAGAACGAGTCGATGATCGTATGTGAGCGCAGGCGGCAGTTTTGCCGGAACGTATGCCGTATAGCCTGTTGGCGTCCGGATGACTTTGCCTGCGCTCGGGGCTCGGAAGTCTTTTGGATTCATGGTGTGAGAACTCAGTGTAAGGCGACTTTCAAAGCGGAAGTAGCTTTAAAAGAAATCGTCAGTATTCTTTCAAAGTGAGCCGAGCTTTGCAAGAACTCTTTTAGACCGGGAAAACTTGAAGGGAAAGAGAAAGCGAGGGTCCGCTGGAGGATGTAGCCGTTCGCCCTGAAAACTAGGCGAACGGCACGAGCGAGCGTAGCTTATTGGGAGAAGATCACTGGTGGTATTGAATATCCGCCGCGATATGATCGAACGCGGCGGCACGAGCGAAGCGAGGTTTGGTGGGCCGTGTAGGGGTCGAACCTACGGCCCGCTGATTAAGAGTCAGCTGCTCTACCAACTGAGCTAACGGCCCACCGGGTATGTGTGTGGCGGATATATGTGTGCGGCCCTGTCCCTTGCTTGTTTGCTGGTGCGCCTGACAGGATTTGAACCTGTGGCCCTCAGCTCCGGAGGCTGATGCTCTATCCAGCTGAGCTACAGGCGCTCCCGCAACCAAGGGGGGTGACAGTAGCACAGGATTTTAACCTCTGTCTAGCCCGCAAACCGTAATGCTCAATGTGCAATGTGGAATGTTCAATTGAACATCGAGAATTACGCATTGAACATTCCTTGGCAACACGAGAGACGCTTCACGAGGAAAGCGCACTCGGGTGATCTCGTCACGAACCCTCGTGAATAATGCGCGTTAAGAACCCATAGGGCAGGAATACTTCCTCTCCTGTTGATCCGGTGGTCCGACGAAATGTTTCCAGGGAGGCGGCTTCCTCCTGCACCAAACGATCTTCCTCCTCTCGAAATGCAGAGTGGAGCCGCGAGATCGGGATGAAGGTTTGGACTTCGCAGGCGCCATGGGCCAGGCCGCGATCTTCTGTCGGGATGCCCATCGATCGGCAGACCAGAGGACGGTGATCGTACACGCCACAGCGTCCGTTTGTTTCCAGCGCTGGACAGGGATGATGGTGAAATTCTGTGACCAATCGGTCGATCTCCTGATCGGACCAATTGTCGAGCAGATCAGTGTGGATCAGTTGTGGGAAGGCGGCCTCCATTGCAGCGGTTTGTTCGATGGCACGCTGTTCGATACGATGGCGGTGATCCGGCGGAAGGCCGGCGAGTCCCTGTTGGAGGGTGTGGACGTCGAGGAGGGTGATCGGAAAGGGGCCGATGCAACAGCTGGTGCAGCCGAGTCGGCAGGGAACTTCACCGAGCAGGGCGGCGGTTGCCCGCTGGAACCAGTGGTCGGTTTTTTGATACAGCGGAGGAGGGTCGGGTGGAGTGGGATCTGCCACGGTGGCTTATTCCACTTTGATGGAGAGATCGACGATGAGATCGCCTTTGGGTGAGTAGAAGCCCTGGTGGTCAATCTGGACGATTCCGTTGCACTGATCTTGGTAGAACTCCAAGATCCATCCGTTGAAGTCATAGCCTTCATCGGTCATCTCATTCTGGACGAACCGAGTCGTGAGCACAAACCGCGCACGCTCCACATACTCGCGTACGAGTCCTGCTTCGATATCGTCGTGGGCGGAGAGGAGGCCTAAGAACAGTTCCTTCTCCTTGTCGAACACATCTTGATAGGAGCCTCGATCCCGGGCACAAAACACCTGAATCGGTTTTCGGTTGCGATCGTAACCGAGCGTCACCTGGACCCAGGCCCATTCATCCAACAGGATGTCGTCCATGTCCGGAGGAGTAATCGGCGCCTGACCACGTGACTTGAGAAATTCTAAGAGCAAACGCAGCGGGGGGGAGTTTTCCTTCTGACAAAACACGCGAGAATACTGGTACTGCTCTGTCTGTGCAGCGTCGGCCGGTTGGGCGGTCGATGGCAGAATAGGTAGTTCTTTCGCCATGCTAGCGACTCGGGGTACGGCAATCGTGACTCACGAATACGATAGATGTCGTACTGTACGCTGGCTGGTCTCAAAACTGCAAGAAGCCGGTGAGGGCGTTTCCCTACGCCTAGCCTGTGTTTTCTGGTTGACAGCCTCGGAGCACTTGGATAGACTCCCGCAGGTTTTCGCCGCTTCCAGCGACACGACTATTCGTTCATGATCATTCATTGAGTCTGAGCGGAGTCAAGAGGGGCGAGTTCACTACATTTCACCATCTTTATTCTTTAAGGAGGTTACTCGTATGGCTAAATCAATGACCAAGTCGCAGATCGCCGATTACCTGGCTCAGAAGACCGGGTTGACCAAGAAGGCGTCCGTCCAGCTCATGGACGACTTTGCCTCCTTGGCCTACAAGGAAGCGAAGAACGTCTTCGTGATACCTGGAATCGGGAAGCTCGTATTGGCGAACCGCAAGGCCCGCATGGGACGGAACCCACAGACTGGGGAGGCCATCAAGATCCCAGCCAAGCGTGTGGTCAAGTTCCGCGTGGCCAAAGCCGCCAAGGACGCGATCCTCGGGAAGAAGTAAGCGGAGATCGTCCGGCGCAGATCGTACGTGACGCGCCTTCTTCCGGCTTCATTCGCGCCGCATGAATAACCACAGGGCCGGCTCCCCGAGAGGGGCGCCGGCCCTGTACTTTTCTAGCGGGCTGCGGGAAGCTCGGTTTAAATACCATACCGTTGTAATTTCATCTAAAGGCATTGAAGAAAAAATAGCCTCAGGATGCTCAAAAAGGCCGTCCTCGTCGTTCGTGAAACATGAAGCGTGAAACGTCCGAATCCTCAAACGAACGACGCTTCACGAGATACGCTTCACGGGTTTCGAGGACGCCGCTGGTGGTCTTTTTCAGCATCCTGCTAGCCTCGTTACATTGAGGGGCCTAACCCGGTTCCGTCCATGCCGTCGTGCCCCACCAGCCGAATCGCATCGCCGTCCTGAACCAGTGAGTCCTCGCTGGCGATCTTCTTATTGATGGTCACCAGCACTTTCTTCTCTCGAATAAGTTGGAGGAGATGGCGCAATTGAATGCCCTGCCGCTGGATCACCCGGCGGACGGACATGGGGGACGGAACTTCACAGGCGAGGTCCCGTTCGCCGTCGGCGGTTTGAAGCTGACCCATCAGCGAAATGGTAATCATGATCGGACACTCCTCATCTTCAGTCGTGATATCTGCCGAGCCCGCACTATTTATGAGTGCTTCTGCTGCAATCGCCAATGTTTGGGCGAGAGGCGCGGGGCCAGCCCGGACGGATGAGCGGGACAGGCACCGCCGCAGACGGCGGAGCCAGTCCCCTGGCACGACTCTTCCCTCTAGCCACTCGC
>Ga0247727_10015187_pt1 | contig 12669 bp, 7 predicted proteins | sample WisWelCaveWW1625_FD_202498 | JGI IMG/M metagenome (GOLD analysis project Ga0247727, IMG submission 202498) | Biofilm microbial communities from Wishing Well Cave, Virginia, United States - WW16-25 | ecosystem: Environmental > Aquatic > Deep subsurface > Groundwater > Cave microbial mat | place... | reverse complement strand
TCACCGACGTGCAGAGAGGCTCGTCACGCCTCCCTGCACGTCGGTGAGCTGGGTGATGGTGCTGTCCCGGGGGTCGTAGAGATGGATGTTCGACGCCCCGTCACGGTCCGTGACGAAGGCCAGCTTCCGGCCGTCCGCCGACCACGCGGGGGAACGATCGTCCCCGTGCGTGTCGAGCACCGGGGTTACGGCCCCGTCGCCGACCCCCAGGTTGAAGAGACCGTAGGCGCCGAAACCCCGCTGCTGGCGCAGAGGATGGAGCACGACCGATGCAAGTCGGTCGGACGAGAAGGTCACGGCCGCGCCGTCGGGAGTCCAGGTCAGATCCTTCTCGTCGTGTGTGTCGTCGGTCATTCGGGCGGTCTGGCCGGTGCCGGAGTCCAGAAGCCAGATGTCCGATCGCCCCTCCCTCAGCCCCACCACCGCGAGCGTGTCCGACACCGGGGACCACGCGGGATAGGACAGTGCCCCACACCCGAGGTCGAATTCCCGCAGGACCTTTCCGCTGCCGGCCGAAACGACGTAGAGCAGGTCGCGGCCGCCGCTGCCCGCCACCAGCGCCAGGCCCTCGCCGTCCGGGGACCAGGCGAGCGCGCTGCGGAAGGACGGGATGGCCTCGAACTGCACGTTGCGCTCGCCCCGGATCACGCGCCGCAACACCTTCCCGTCGAGCGCCGACATGAGATAGACGTCGGTGTACTGCTTGCGGTCCGAGATGTAGGCGACCCGATCGCCCTGCGGCGAGATGGCGGGCGCCATGTTGATGTTGCTCTGGTCGCGCCGATGATCGGTCAGGCGGCGGGCGAACTGCTCGGGGTCCTCCTTCGTGGCGACGGCCGGCCAGTAGCGCTTCCTGAGCCACGCGCGCCACTGCTGGTCGAACTTCTCCACCGGCATGCCGAGACTGCGCTGGAAAGCCCGGTCGAAGCCCCGCATGACTCGGATGCGCTGAAGCAGATCTCGCAGCCGATCCTCCCCGAAGCGATCGACCAGATACGCGATCGCCGACTGCCCCTGCTTGTAGACAAAGTAGCCACCCGAGAACATCAGCGGCGGCAGGTACCCGGCGATGGTTCCGTCGCGCAGGAACATCTCGGCGTTCGACTCCATGCCGAGCGAGACGTATTCCGCCAGTCCTTCGGCGAACCACAGGGGAGCGGAGTAGTAGCTCTGCCGCGCGATCATGGAAGCCGCCGATCCGCCGTAGAGCAGGTCGAACATGTAGGCGTGCACCAGCTCGTGCACCACCACATGGCGGAGATCCTCGTAGGAGCCGCTGAAAGGCAGCACGACCCGGTTGCGGAGGACCTCCGTGAACCCACCCGTGCCCGCATCGATCAGCGCCGGGGTGACGTTGGTCTGGGAGAAATCGTTGTGGGAGCCATAGAGGATGATCGGCACCCGACGCGTGAGACGGTGCCCCATGCGCTGCGACAGCACGGCGTCGGTCTTCTCCGCCAGGTCGAGCACCCGGCGAGCCAGGCTGTCTAGCTCGGGATAGAAATAGATCTCGAAGTGATCCGAGCGGATGGAGTTCCACTCGTAGGCGCGGTACTGGACCTTGTTCTGCCCGAAGTACTGCGCCCCGGCCGGACCGGCGTGGTTGGCCAGCGCGAGCGCGACCAAGAGCACGGCGGCGCCGAGCGGCGCCCCCGATGCTCCGGCTCTCCTGAAGTGCTTCCCGACCTTCATGCCTCCCGTCCCGCGGGCCACTCCTGCATGGAGATACCACCCATGCCGCCCCGGGTTCGGAGATTCTTGCACCCGGGTCCCGCCGTTCAGTATTCCCATCGCGCCTTGAGGTTCACGTTGAAGTCCGGGCTGCCGCTGATGGCGCTCGTGCTTCCCGTCACGGTGCGTTTCTGGGTCAGCTGGCTGGTGAAATAGAAGAATCGGCTGATCCTGTACTCGGCTTCGATGTCGCGTTCGACCAGGGTCGGCGTGGACGTGGACGCGGACGTGGACGGCGTGTACCGGCCGGTCCCCGGCACGCGCTGCCGGACGCCGAACCTGAGCCGGGGGGTGAGCTGGCTACCCACGCCCACCAGCAAGTCTCCCTGTCCCAGCCCGCCGCCGGTCTGGCTCGCGATCTCCCAGTCCGTCAGATAGCCGCGGAAGGTGCGCGAAAGCTCGGCCGAGAGTTGGCGGCTGATGGTCCGGGTGAGGTAGCTGTCGACTGTCCTGACCTGCTCGCCCTCCACGAAACGTCCGACGGTGAGCTCCCGCAGGATCTGCGCCTGGTCGAGCTCTGCAGGCTCGCTCTCGAACTGGACCGACGGACGGCTCGAGCGGCCCTGGATCGCGACCGTGATGTTGGTGGACTTCTCCTCGCCGTTGCCGATGCTTCCCGCCGTCACCTCGGCCGGGCGGCTCAGCTCCAGCCGCGTGATCGCTTCGGCGTCCACCAGCGGATCCACGCCCCCGACATCGTCGAAGGTCAACGTCGCGCGATTGACGGTGAACCGGTTGCTCAGGAAGTAGTAGGTGCCCCGCAACGCCTCCATGTCGCCGAAGATCAGCAGCTTGTCGGGCGACTGGTCGAGACTCAGATCGGCGCTGAATTCGATATCCCCGTCGGGCGGCTGCCAGCGCAGATTGTCGTTGGCGTGGATCTGGATGCGGTAGGTCCAGTAGAGCGGCTGGGTGCTGGCCTGGACCTGCTGTTCCTCGGTCTGCCGGGCGAAGTCGTAGAGGATCACGGCCCGGCGGATTTCGACGTTGTCGCTGGTCACGTGCGGCAGGACGTGCCCCCGGACCCCAGCGCCGTTGACGATGTGGAAGTCGCCGTCGAAACGCGCCGCGTAGAGCCCGGTCTCGAGGGCGGTGAAATCACGCAGCGCGACGTCGAACCGGTAGGTGGGGTCCGCGCCGTCGCGCAGCTCGATGGCGCCGTGGCCGCGCACCCGGCCCGGGTCGCCCTGCTGGGTGCGGAGTTCGGCCTGCAGCGAATCGAGCGCCACCCGTCCGCCGTCGAATCGGAAGGCGGCCCGCACGCCCTCCAGCACTTCCTCGCGGCCGGCGATCCGCAGCTTCCCGTCGTCGATCCTGGCCTGGCCGAAGAGCTGGGGCTTGCGCGGCGTGCCCCTCACCTCCCCGTCGATCTCGAACCGCCCGGTGGCCGCGCCGATCTGAGGCACCAGCAGCGGAACCAGCGCGAGGTCGCCGTTGGGAAGATCCACCCGCCACCGCATCGGCGCATCGAGGACCTGGGGCACGCGCCCGAGGGCGAGATCCACGTCCAACTCGCCGCTCACCTCGGACACCGCGAGGTCCCGGATCATGCGCAACGGGGCGAGACGAAAGCGTTTCTCCCGATACTCGGCCCGGGCCGTGATCTCGTCCATCCGAACGTTGCGCCACGACACCGGCCGGGTCTCCAGAGTCAGGGAGAACTCGGGCTTGCCCGGACGCCCGCCGAGCGTGAGCACGCCCTGGAGCCGCCCGCTCCAGCCGGCGTCGCTGCCCGAGAAGCGCGCGAGCCGGTCGAGCGGCAGGTCGTCGGCGCGCGCTCCCCCGGTCCACTGCTTGGCATCGGCCAGCCACCGCACCACCCCCGCAGCCGTGAGCGTGTCGGGCCAGGGGCGTGCGGTGTCCCAAACCTGGCCCTGGGCCGCGAAGCTCCCGCCCCCCAGCATCAGCTGCAAGTTCTCTACCCCCAGCCGCGATGAGGCGCCCGACAGCGAGAGACGAAGCGAATCCGCCCGGTGTCCCTGTGCCTCGGGGCCCAGGGCCCGGCCGCGCAACACCCAGTGCGGATCCCCGGAGCCGCCGGTGACCGAGAGATCCACGTCGGCCACCCCACCGACCCCCAGCTCCGGCGGGAGCCCGAGGCGGTCGAGCCGCAGCCCCCCTGCGCGCGCGCGCCAGTCGTAGGAACCGCCGGGCACGGCCCAGCGTCCGGTGATTGACAACCGGGCGTCGCCGTCGGCCGCGGCCAGGCGGTGGAATGTCACGCCCTCGGCGTCGCCCGAGATCTCGACCGGTGGCTCGGCCACCCAGTCGAATTGACCGCTGCGCGCCGACGCGCGGGTGCCCACCAGGCGCCACGTCTCCTCCCCCCACTCGGCGCCGGCCGACAGGGTCACGAGCGTGTCGCCCGCCCACGCCTCGAGCCCGGGGAAGGTGAGCGAGCGGTCGCCCAAATGGATCGCGGTGGAGACGCTGTCGAAATGGATGCCCAGGTAGAGCACATCCTCCAGTCGGGCACGCGCTTCCAGGTCCGGCGTCGGCAGCAGGCGTCCGCGCACCTCGTCGAGCCGCCAGCGGGCGGTTTCCAAGCCCAGCCACCGTGTCGTGTGCCCTTCGAGCGCTCCGGTCACCTGCATCACGCCACGTCGCACGTCCACCCGTCCCTCACCCTCCGCCAACAGCCCGGTGAGCCCGCTGGCCCGGCCATCAGGCCATTCGTCGAGCGGGAAGCGTGTGATCCGATACGGTCCGGACCAGCCGGTGGAATCCACCTGCGCCGAAAGCGCCAACTGTCCCCCGCGCCGGCGGACGAGCAGGCGGAAGCTGTCCGGGGCGCTCGCAGGCATCTCGACCACGACCACGCCGCTGTCGACGCTCCAGCCGGCCCAGCTCGAGGGGGAAAGACGCGCGTTGAGCCGCGAGGCGGTCGCGCCGCGCGCGCCGGGCGTATCCACCCCGTAACGGAAGCGGCCGTTGAGATCGCCCGCCGGCCATTCCTTGATCCCGACGACACCCCAGTGAGCCGGGTTCGCGCGCCGCGCCGTTCCCTCCACCTCCCATCCCTGTTTCGACCACGCCAGCCGGCCGCCGACCAGCTCGCCGGCATCGGAGCGGCCGGACAGCGGCTCCAGCAGCAGACGCCCGTCGTGCCAGCCGAAGCCACCGCGCGAATCGAGCGCCAGACCCGCCCACAGGCCGCGGGCCCGCACCTCGCCCGCCCACGCCCGGTCGCCCCGGGCCACGACCTCGAAGTCGCCCTCGCCGGGAACGTCGAGCGTGGCGTTGTCGAATACCCGCGCCAGCCAGCTCCAGCGCACGCGCTCGATCCGAGCGTCCACCTGCTTCTCGCTTCCTCCACTCATCCACTGCGCGCGCCCGCGCAGGGTCAGGTCGGAGCCCCGCAGCTCGGCCACTTCGACGCGCACGCTGTCGCCGACCACGACACTGGCCTGGAGACGCTCCAGCGCCAGGCCGTGGAATCCCGTCTTCCACGCCAGCGACCGCACTTCAACGCGCGTGGGTGCGCCGGTCGCGATGTCGGCTTCGAGGTCGAAATCCTCGATCGACATCTCGCGCCGGGGCAGAAGGAGGTCGCCGTCCCGAATCCGCAACGCGAGGTCGAAGACCCGCCCCGGTCCCCTGGCCCGGGCCCTGGTTTCCGCCTTCCAGACCGGCAGGCGCAGCCGGCCATCCGGTCCGCGCGCCAAACGCACGACCGGGCGATCGAGCTCGATCACGAGCGCGCCGCGGCGCCCGGTGAACAGGGCCAGGGTGGAGTAACGCAGCCGCATGGCGCGGGCTTCCAGAAGCGGCGGTCCGTCCTCGCCGCGGAAATGGAGACGCGGCTCCAGCACCTCCACCGCCGACAGTGGATTGCCCCGCACCGCACCCACGCTCAGGGAGACATCGCTGCGCGTGGTGAGCAGGCGGTTGACCCGCCACGTGACCTCGTGCGCCGCCCACTCGGTATGGTTCCACACATAGTAGGCGGACGCCGCGATCCCAACGACCACCACGAGGGCCGCCGCCAGGCTGATGACCAGCACCAGGCGCTTGACCGTCCAGCGCACCGGCGCCCGCATCCCTTCCGGGACATGCTCGGCGACCTCATCGGCCACTTCTTCGGCCGCGCGCTCGACGCGGTGCTCGACGCGCCCCACCGCTTCGCCCACGGCCTCGACCCCGTGCTCGAGCCGCTCCGGCAGGCTGGGCCGGTGCTCGCCTTCCGGCGAATCGGGTTGGGGTGGATGCGGATCGCGGGGTTGGGTCATGGCTCTCAGAACGACGGTCCGATGGCGAACTGAAAGATGGGGTGCGAGGGCGTCGGATGCCAGCGCCACGTCACGTCCAGTCGCAGCGGCCCGACCGGAAGATCGATCCGCGGCCCCAGGCCCGCAACGTAGCGCACGGTGTTGGGATCGGCATCGTCGACCTGGCTGAAGTGGCGCCAGCGGACATACTGCGGCCGCGCCCAGACATTCCCGGCGTCGGCGTAGGCCTCGAATCCCAGCGTCCCGAGGAAGGGCACTCGCGCCGAAGTCGGAATCCTTAGCTCGACGCCCCCCTTCAAGACTGCGAGCCCGCCCGAGGCCGGGATCGAGTTCTCGTCGTAGCTCCGGATCGAGTTGACTCCCCCAATCCGGAAGCGGTCCTCGAGCGGCACCCGAGCGACTTCAGAGTCCACCACCGCGCTGGGCGAGAACTCGGGGCGCGGCCCGTAAGGATCGATGATCCCGGCCAGCGCTCGGGTCGCGAGCGTCCAGCCGTTGGGCAGCGGGGTGTACCACGAGGCGCTCATCTGCCCCTTGCGGAAGCTGCTGGTGCCCTTGAACGGGCCCCCCGCCACCTGGACGCTGATCGCGGTGGTGGATCCCCGGGTCGGGCTGAAAGGATTGTCGCGGAGGTCGCGTTCGAAGCCCAGCACGAGCCGATGCGTGGTGTAGTTCGGGACAACGTCCCGCTCGAGGATGACGATGATGGAGTCGGGTAGCGGGACCTCGGGATTGGCAGGCTCGAACTTCTGGTTCGCGAACAGGTTCTCCTGCGTGAGGCTCACGCGCGTGAAGCGAGTGAGCTCCCGTCTCAGTTGGAAATGAACCCCTGCGAATTCCTGGTGCACGACCCAGGTGGGGTCGGCGCGGTCGTCGTAGCGTTCGTAGTAGGGCGTGATCTGGGCGCGGGTGCGCGAGCGCAGGAACCACGGCTCGAGCAGCGACGTTTCCGCGCGCCAGCGCTGGAACTTGCCGTCGGCGTAGAACGTGAGTCGGGAGCTCAGCGCGCCCTGCAACCCCTGCCCGAGCAGGTTGCGGTGCCCCCACTCGCCCACCAGGCGGAAGCGCTCCTCGGTGCCGCTTCCGATGCCGGCGTCGACCCAGCGCGGCCGCCGCTCCCTCACGCGAAAGTCGAAGTGCATCAGGGTTCGCGTGGAATCGGGAAGCAGTTCGATCTGAACCTGTCTGAAGAGCCCGCTCTGGTAGAGGCGCTCCTGCGAGCGCTCGACGCGCGAACGCTGGTAGAAGCTCCCGCGCGGCAGCACGATCTCCCGCGCCACCAACCGCTCCTTTACCCGGTCCTGACCGCCGATGGCGACGTCGCCGACACGGTAGCGGTCGCCCTCCACGATGTCGTAGCTCACGGTGATCTTCAGGGAGTCCCCCGGATCGCGGGCAAAGCCGCCCGCCACCTGCGGCAGGTAGCCCTTTTCCTGATAGAGCTCGGAAACCCTCAAGGTGTCGAGCTGGACGTACGCGGGATCGAAGGGCCGGCCGCGCCGGGCCCAGAGCTTGCGGGCCACGTCCTTCTCGGAGAAGGCCGTCATGCCGGTGAAACGCACCGCCCGCACGTCCGAACGTTCACCCTCGCGGATCGCGAAGGCCACGCTCACCTGGTCGCGATTCCTTACCGACGCGACCTGATACGCGATCTCGGCGTCGAGAAAACCGTAGCGGCGGTAGAGCTGCTGGAGTGCCAGGATGTCCGCGCGCAGGTAGTCGAAACGCAGCACCTGGGTTTCCCGCCAGGGCCAGATCGAGGGCCTTCGGGTCTTCATCACCCGCCGCAGCGCTTTCTCGCTCAGCTGGCGGTATCCTTCGAGCCGCACGGAGGAGATCGTCTTGAGCTCCTGGAGGAGCTCCTCCTGAGCGAAGGCGGGCGCCGCGGACAGCAGCGCCGCCAGCGCCCACGCACAGGAGATTGCCGCGCATCGGACGCTACGGCGGACTGGGTACAACCTGGCCCTCCTGGGGTGCCTTGCCGAGCGCGCGGTGGCGCTGCACCAGGCGCAGCGGGTCGTTGGCCAGGATCAGGATGAAGAGCGTCCCGATGACCGCGAGACCCACCTTCTGGAATCGGGCATAGGCGCGCGAGGAAATGGCCTGGCGCCGGAAGGCTTCGAGCAGGGCCAGCACGATGTGGCCTCCGTCCAGGACCGGAATGGGGAGCAGGTTGAACGCCATGATGGCCACGTTGATCATGGCCAGAAACTGCAGGTAGGAGTCGAGGCCGCGACGCGCCTGTTCGCTGGCCGCCTGCGCGATGAAGAGCGGGCCCCCGAGGTACTCGCGGTAATAGAGCGGACGGGAGAACGTGAGCCACAGCCCGCCGTACACGCTCGTCACGATCTGCCCGGTGGCGAAGAATCCGTACTGGATGGAGCGCGCCACCGAGTAGCGCTTCACGTAGACGCCATGCCGCGGCGCTTCGATGCCGATGCGGCCGCCGTGGGGTCCTCCCTTGCCGTCGGGGCTCATCGGGGTGACCGTGACGTCGAACACCCGACCGCCGCGGTCGATGGTGAGGCGCACCGGGCGGTCGGTGCTGCTCTGCAACAGCGCCGGCAACTCCTCCCAGATCCTCACGGACGTCCCGTCCACCGACAGGATGCGGTCGCCTTCCTTGAGTCCGGCTTTGTAGGCCGGCATCCCGGTGACGATATTGCCCACGATTGGAGGATCGGGCGGCGGACGAATCCCCTGCAGCGCGGCTTCGTGTTCGTCGCGACCCAACGTCACGCGGAAGGTCGAATCGCCGCGCGCGATGCCGAGCTCGAGGGGTTGCCGCTCCGGCGTCTCGAGTGCGGCGTCAATCATCGGCGCCCAGCTCTCCACCATTCGGTCGCCCACGGCGGTGATGCGGTCGCCTTCGCGAAGGCCGAGCTCGAAGGCACGCGTCGTGTCCGCCACCGGGCCGAGCACGTTCGTGAAGTCCGGGTAACCCACCCCCACCAGGCCGATCGAGCACATCACGAGGAAAGCCGTGAGGAGGTTGGCCGCCGGACCGGCCGCGGCGATCAGCAGTCGGCCGAACCAGTGGTGCGAGAGGAACTCGTCCTTGCGGTCCGGCATCGCCCCGTCCTCGCCGGGCGTGTCCCCCGCCATCTGCACGTAGCCGCCGAGGGGGATCCACGAGAGCCGGTACTCGGTCTCCCCACGAGTCCACTTGACCAAAGCCCGGCCGAACCCCAGCGAGAATTTGAGCACCCGGACGCCGCGCCACTTGGCAACCAGGAAATGCCCCAGTTCGTGGACGAAGATCACCACGCCGAGCAACACCAAGCCGGGAAGCACCATCGACCAGATCACGGGCAACTCCTTATGGACCAGACGATTGCGAAAGTACGCCCGCCTCTCGGCAAGCGTCAAGCCGCCGCCCGGTCGCGGTGGCCGCACGGGGCCTATCTCTAGAGCGCCTGGAAGTCGGCGCCAGGGCACCTGAACGGAAGGCAGGTTTCATGCCGCCGCCTCCCCCCTTCCCAGCAGCGAAAAGTACTCCCGCAGCGTGTGATCCACCGTCCGGTCGATGTGAAATTCGCCAGCCCGCTCGCGCCCCTTCGCCCCCCAGGCCTCACGCAGATCCGCGCGTGTCAACACTTCGATCAGGGCTCCGGCCAGCGCCGCCGGATCGCGCGCCGCGACCAGCCGCCCGCTTTCGCCGTCCGCCACCACCTCGGGAACGCCGCCAACTGCCGTCGCCACGACCGGAACACCAGCGGCCGATGCATCCATGAGCGAAGTGGAGAGGCCTTCGAGCTCGGATGCAAGGGCGACCACGCTGGCCTGGGCGACCAGAGCGCGCGCGTCGGAGCGAAAGCCAAGCACGTGGACGCGCGGGTCCAGCCCCAGGTCCGCGCGCCGGCGCTCGAGCCACTTCCGTCGCGGTCCGTCGCCGAGCCAAACGAAGTGAGCGTCGGATACGGCGGTCACCGCGACCGCAGCTTCGAGCAGATCCTCGTGACGCTTCTCGGGCGTCAGCGCCCCCACGGTGAGCACGACCGGGCAGCCGGCCGGGACGCCGGCGAGCCAGCGAAGATCGGCAGCTTCCCGCGGCGTCTCCTGCGACACGCCGCTCCGAACCAGCGCGAGCCGCTCCTCGGGAAGCCCGGCCCGCCGCATCGTCTCCAACACGCTCCGGCTCACGCACAGGTAGCGGTCCACCGGCATGCGGTACTTGAGCACGCTCCAGATCCCGACCCCCACCGGAACCGCGACACGACGCGACACCACGACGGCGCCCACGCCCGCGAACCGCGCCGCGGGCACTCCGACCGCATGAGACCGCCCGTCGTGACAGTGCACCACATCGGGGCCGATTCGCCGCAGCAGGGCGACCGCCCGGATCAGCGCGAACCCGTCGAGGTCGCTGAGAGGACTCCACGCCCGGGTCTCGAAGCCGTCGTGCTGCGCGTGTTCGAGTAGCGGCCCCCGGGGCGCGAGCAGGGTATTGCTCACTCCACGGCGCGCCAGGCCCTTGAGGAGCAGCAGCACCTGAGCCTGCCCTCCACGCCACGCGCGCCCGCTGTCGAGGTGCGCGACGCGCAGCGGCGCCGTACCGGTCCCGTTCATCGGGGGCCGCGAGGATCGAGCCACAGCTCCATGTACTTCAGGAAGACCTGGGCCGAGCCCAACGCGCACACCGCCAAACCCGGCCCCCCATCGAGGAAGCCGGCCTGGAGCACGTACATCCGCAGGAAACGCAGCGGCGGCCGGAAGACGACGTCGAACGGCCCGGCCCGACGGCCCTTCGTCCGCGCCTGGCGCGCGCCGGCGGCCGCGTAGCGCAACAGCTTGTCACGACAGTCGCTCCAGTTCTCGTAGCTGAGATGCTCGATCACGCCATCCAGATCGCCCACCGCGCCGCGGATCGAAACTTTTTCGTGCACCGCTGCGGGTTCGAAGTGCGCGGCGTCGCGGCGGAACAGGCGCAGCACCTTCTCGCCCCGCCAGCCGCAGAAGCGGATGCGGCGCCCCATGAACCAGGTGCGCCGCTCGATCCGGTAGCCACCCGCACCGCCGGCGCCCACGGCCTTCCTCACCTCGCGCTCCGCCGCATCGTCGAGACGCTCGTCGCCGTCGAGCCACAGAACCCACGGTTCGCGACATTGCTCGAGCCCGAACTGGCGTTGGAGCCCGAAATCCTCCAGCGCTCGCTCCACCACCCGCGCCCCGCCCGCGGCCGCAACTTCGCGCGTCCGGTCGCGCGTGGCGGCGTCCACGATCACCACGACCTCGCGGGCGAAGCCGAGGCGCGGCAGCAGCGACTCGAGCCGTCCCGCCTCGTCACGCGCCAGCAGCAGCACCGACAGCGGCAGCGCTTCCAACCACGACCTCCAGGTGACGGGTCACGAGCGTCGCGGCCTCGCCCGGATCGAGCCCGGGCAGGCAGCTCCAGTGCGGGCAGGCGGTGCGGTCGCACCCCCGGCAGGGTAGCGGCGTCTGCCAGTAGCCGTGACGCGGACCTGCAGGCTGCCAGGTGTCGGGGTGCGTGGGACCGAACCAAGCGAAGGTCGGGACGCCGAGCGCGGCCGCGATGTGGCGCGGCCCGCTGTCCGTTCCCACCACCGCTCGCAGCCTCTCGATCACCGCCGCCAGCGTTGACACGTCGCACGCCGGCAGAACCACGAGTCCCCGCGCCAGCGCCGTCATCGCCGCGCTGACGGCCTCGTCCCCCGGACCCGCAACCAGCAGCACCGCGTGTCCGGCGGCCATCAGGCGCCGCGCCAGGGTTGCCGCGTGGGACACCGGCCAGGTCTTCGTCGGCCAGGTTCCAGCGGCCACCAGCCCGAGGGTGCGGGAAGGGTCGGCGATCCCGACCCGCGCCAGCAGCGTGTCGGCGGCGGCCCGCGCGTCCGCGCCCAGGGTCAGTCGTGGCGGCTCGCCGTCGGGGACGCCGCCCACCGCCCGGGCCAGACGCAGCAGCGCGGCGGAGGCGTGCTCGCGGCGCCCGCCATCGCCGGGCGCATCACGCGGCACCCGCACGTCGTAGGCGTAGCGCCGCCCGCGCAGGTCGAAGCCGGCGGTGAGGCGCGCTCCCGCCGTGCGCGCCAGAAGCGCGCTGCGGGGATTGCCGAAGAAGTCCACCGCCACCGCGTACCGCCGCCGCCGCAGCGACCCGATCAGCGCCAGGGCTCCGGCCGTGCTCCGCGGCAGAGGCCAGACCCGATCCACCTCATGGAGCGGCTCGAGCAGTGGGGCGTACCGCGCATCCGTCACCACGTCGAGGGCGGCGCCGGGGTGGCCGCGTTTGAGCGCCCGCAGCGCCGGCGTCGCCAGCACCACGTCGCCGAGAGCGCGCAGGCGGATCGCCAGCACGGGATCGCTCACGATTCCTCCGCCAGCGAGCGGCGGATCCGCTCCACCAGCTCGCGGCTGGCGTGGCCTTTGTCGTCGCCCGCGATCGCGGTCGTGCCGCCGAGCTTCGCCATCGTGTCCCGCTCGGGCACGGTGTCGACCCGGTAGTCGGTGCCCTTGGCGTGGACATCCGGCTTCAGAGCTTCGAGCAGGGCGTCCACCGTGGGCTCGTCGAAGATCACCACCGCGTCCACGCCGCGCAGCGCGGCGACCAGTCGGGCGCGGTCGCTCTCTCCGACGATCGGGCGGTCGGGCCCCTTGTGGGCGGCGGTCGAACGGTTACCGTTCACGGCCACCAGCAGACGGTCGCCGAGGGCCCGCGCGCCGGTGAGGTAGCGCACATGTCCCACGTGGA
>Ga0247727_10015186_pt1 | contig 12669 bp, 11 predicted proteins | sample WisWelCaveWW1625_FD_202498 | JGI IMG/M metagenome (GOLD analysis project Ga0247727, IMG submission 202498) | Biofilm microbial communities from Wishing Well Cave, Virginia, United States - WW16-25 | ecosystem: Environmental > Aquatic > Deep subsurface > Groundwater > Cave microbial mat | place... | reverse complement strand
AGAGTGCCGGAAGAAGTCTCGACAGAGCCGAATCCCAAGCGCTCGCATATATAGGAAGTCTCGCTCGTGATCTGCGTCATGAAGAGATACCTCGCTTCGTCATTGTGTCTGATTTTACTCGATTTGCTCTTTATGACCTTGAACCCGAGGAACAGGAAACCCTCCCGCTCTTCGATGAAAGCCGCCGATATACCATCACTGAATTCCCCCTAACCGAACTCCACCAGCACATTCGCCAATTTGCTTTCATTAAAGGCGAGCGCACCGTCCGCCTAGATCCTGAGGATCCAGCTAATCAGAAAGCCTATGACCGCATGTGCCAACTCCACGATGAGTTGCAACGTGGGGGGTTATTAGGCACTGACCTCGAACGTCTTTTAGTTCGCATCCTTTTCTGTCTCTTCGCGGAAGACACCAGCATCTTTGAGCCAAACGCCTTTCAATCATTTATCCGTAACCACACGCGAGATGACGGATCAGATCTTGGGGCTCGATTAAACGAGCTCTTTGAAGTTCTTAATACACCGTCCCCGCGTCGATTGCTCAATCTCCACGAAGACCTCGCTCTTTTCCCTTACGTCAATGGTCAGCTCTTCGAGGAACGCTTGGCGTTCTCCTCTTTTACAAGAGCTATGCGCAATGCACTATTGGAAGCTACCAACTTTCAGTGGGCTCGCGTTTCACCAGCTGTTTTCGGAAGTTTATTCCAAGGCATCATGCTTCCGCAGGACCGCCGACAACAAGGTGCCCATTATACGTCGGAGCGTGACATCATGAAGGTTATACGCTCCCTCTTTCTTGACGACCTCCGCGATGAGTTCGAACATTTGCGATTGGATCGATCGACGCGCCGTAGGGCTGGCCTCGAAGCCTTTAATCTCCGGCTTAGAGGAATGCGTTTTCTTGACCCTGCCTGCGGATGCGGAAACTTTCTCGTACTTGCATACCGCGAATTACGTCTTCTTGAACTCGACATACTCAGGGAGTTGGAGTCTCGCGATACCCAGAGCGCTGCCCTTAGCCTACTCATACTCGTTAACGTCGATCAATTTTACGGCATTGAATATGCCGAATGGCCAGTAAGAATTGCCGAAGTAGCTATGTGGCTTATGGACCATCAGATGAATCAGGCCGTTACTGAAGCGTTTGGGCAGAGTTATGCTCGTCTCCCCTTGGAACAGTCACCGCACATCGTACAAGGCAATGCACTCCGTCTCGAATGGCGAAGTGTTCTTTCACCAGACCAGTGCAACTATATTCTTGGAAATCCCCCGTTCGTCGGGAAGCAATTTCGTAATTCTGAGCAGCAGGCTGATATGGAGTTGGTGTGGAATAATGTAAGAGGAGCAGGCGTCCTTGATTACGTAACATGTTGGTATCGTCGAGCTGCTGAATATATCAATGGTACTCAAATCAGAGTAGCACTTGTTTCCACAAATTCTATTTCTCAAGGTGAACAGGTTGGCATTCTCTGGAATGAACTTTTCGGACATTGGCATATAAAAATTCTCTTCGGCCATCGAACCTTTGAATGGATGTCCGAAGCCCGTGGCCGTGCGCACGTACATGTTGTCATCATTGGTTTTGGAATTGAAAATCAACCTCGGAAGAGACTGTATGAATACGGATCTGACGATGGCCATGTGACTGTCACTGAAGTATTAAACATTAGCCCGTATCTTCTGCCGGGTAATGATGTAGCCATCCTTAAACGAGAACGACCTCTATGCGGTCAACCTGAAATCGTGTTTGGAAGCATGCCAAATGATGACGGTCAACTGATTCTTACATCTGAAGAACGTATAGCATTGCTCGCGGCCGAACCTGGAGCGGACAATTTTATTCGTCCATTTCTTGGGTCCGATGAATTTCTAAATGGTATCGAACGATGGTGTATTTGGCTTAACGGTGTTGCTCCAAACCAGTATCGCCATCTCCAAGGGATAATGCAACGCATCGATTCTGTTCGTAGTTATCGCGAAGGAAGCCGAAGACCGAGTACTCGCACCCTTGCATTAACACCTGCTCTTTTCGGGGAGATAAGACAGCCTACAAACGAATATCTTTTGATCCCCGGTGTCTCATCGGAAAATCGTCGATACGTTCCTATGGGATTTATGCCGCCAGAAGTTATTGCGAGTAATCTAGTGTATTGCATGGAGGGTGCAACACCCTGGCATTTCGGCATTCTATCATCGTCAATGCATATGACCTGGATGCGTACCGTATGTGGTCGGTTGGAATCTCGCTATCGGTATTCAAACAAACTTGTCTACAACAACTTTCCCTGGCCGTTGGAAGTGGAAGAGGGCCGAAAAAGAAATGTAGAAAGAGCTGCGCAAGAAGTTTTGACTGCACGTTCTACTTTCATGCGTCCCAATGAGGACGGTAATACACTGGCTGATCTTTACGATCAGCTGACTATGCCTCCTCAACTTGCTCTTGCTCATGCAGAGCTAGATCGTGCCGTCGATCGCTGCTATCGACCGGAGTCCTTTCGAAGCGATCGCGAACGAATAGAGCATCTCTTTGCACTCCATGAACGTCTTATCAGTCCGCTACTTCCCGGGACTGTACGGCGTAGAAGACAGAGGCGACCTTGATCCATGTGTGGGCGATATACCTTACAAGCCACTCCTGAAGAGATCGCAGCGCATTTTGCGGTAGAAGACCCGCCACTCTTTAAGTCCCATTACAACATCGCCCCCACTCAGAATGTTCCGGTGGTACGGCTCAAGCCAGACACCACGAAGCGCGAACTGGTCCTGCTTCGATGGGGGCTAATCCCCTCCTGGGCCAAAGATCCCAAGATTGCCTACTCGACCATCAATGCCAAAGCAGAGACTGTGGCTGAGAAACCTGCCTTTCGCTCGGCCTTCCGTAAGCGAAGGTGCTTAATTCCTGCATCTGGGTTCTATGAATGGCAGCAGGAGGGCAAGCAGAAGCAGCCGATGTATATTCGTCTACGGGATCATCGTCCGTTCGCTTTCGCAGGACTTTGGGAGCTATGGGAGCCAAAAATCGGTGAGCCGATCGAGTCCTGCACGATCGTTACCACCAACGCCAATGAGTTCATGCTACCCATCCACAACCGTATGCCTCTGATTTTGACTGTTCAAGACTATGACCGGTGGCTTGATCCTATCGTTCAGACAGACATCCTCCAGACCTTACTAAAGCCCTATTCGGCGGATGAAATGGAAGCCTATGCCGTGAGCAAGATGGTTAATAATCCTCGCAATGACATCCCCCAATGTATTGAGCCCGCGAATATCGATCCAGTAAAATAGAGTAGAAGGGAATTGGTTCAGGAATAGGTTCGTGACACCTTTTCTTATACCAACGTTCTCCCACTAGCATAAGAAAGGCTACCTTAAGATCTATTTGTATGAGTGGTAACCTTTTGCAGTAATGGTTCAAGTTCACCCAATACGGCCAGGAGATTATTTTTCAGGAGTACCTTGTTTGCTTCATTGCCACTGAGTGCCGACGTTACGCCTATCGACATCTCCAGAATACGCGAGTGCATACCATTTGCCCGGTTTATCAAGTTATAAGCCTGCATAAGATTTGGCAACAGTTCATCGTCTAGTCCCAAAAGCAACTCACCCTTTGAGACTGTTTGCCATGCTGCAGTTTCAAAGGCTTCGAGAGGGATTTGATTTTTTGGAATGATGTCTCGAATACTGATCAGGGTTTTCTGGTTTCGCTCTAGCTCAGGCTTCAATATGGATAACGCTTGCGTAGCCATCTCGCGTTTACTCTCTACTTCACGAACACGGTTATATTGAATGTTTGCGATCGCGACAATAACGGCTCCGATCGCGAGTACAATAACCCAGAATGTGCTATTCAGCATGCTCTTCGCCTCTCATTTTTAATCAGAAAGGTTCCTGACACCTTTTCTCTGCTCAGCCATAAGTTTGGCTTCAACATCACTAATGAATCGGGATCTACCATTCTTCCACATTCTTCCATAACGATCTTTGTACCATCCCGAATAGACCAAATGTACCTCATGACGTGCTCGGGTGAGTCCTACATAGAACAACCGACGTCTCTCTCTAATGGTTTCTCCTGAATCATTGTAGTAGGGCATCCGCCCGTCCTCGAGTCCAAACATGACCACGGCGTCATATTCCAGTCCCTTGGCTGAGTGAAGCGTGGTTAGACGCAGGTGATCAGGTGATCCACCTTGCCCTCCGAAAAAACCAAGCGTAAATGCTTCTAGCGGTCCTTCTCGAGATGAAATCTCAAGCAGTTTCTCGACTTTATCTTTGTCATCCCGCAATCTGGGTTCTCGTTCAAGAGATACTTGCAACCCCTCTGTCAGGAACTGAGAAAGCCATTTATTAAGTGACATGTTAGGATCGCGCCGCTTTTGGAGAAACCTAACAAGTGTCATCCGTGCAATGCGTCGCTCTTTATCTGTGCGTAAACTCTCGTTGAAAGCTAACCACCGGCGCACCAGTTCAGATAAACGAATCCTGCCAGTTTTCCACGCACCAGCACACCAAGCAGCACAGTCCTCAAGCCAATATGTTACAGGTGACGGTTGGTAAGGGTTATTCCCGTCGACGCGGATGAACTGCCACCCAGCATCGCTAACTGCGCGAGCGATAATGCTTCCATCCCCCTTATCTAGATAGAGTACTGCTACATCGCCCAGCTTACGACCAACCCGTCGCTCGATGGCCTCTGGTATGAGTCTCCCACAGATGAAGTCCGCCTGATCCTCTATGCCTTTAGGACGCTCATGAAAATATATGATCCCTGGCTCATCCCGAGCAGATTGAAATCCCCGCGCTTCACCAAGCGCTACCTCCGATGCCTTGATGATTTCAGACCCGCAACGGTAATTCATGCGCAGTTGCACATGATTGACATCCTCTCTTGCAGCTAGGTTTCGGAGCAGTGAGGGCTCTGCCCCAGTAAAGCCATAGATGGACTGATCGGGGTCTCCCACTGCCACCAGTCGTATTCCTGCCTCGAAACAAAGGCACTGTACAATACGGTCCAATGCATGTCCGAGATCCTGATATTCGTCAACAACAAGCACGGGGAAGCGAGCAGCTATGGCTTTTCGAACCCAGCCATAGCCCTGCACGAGGTGCAGACCAATTAACACCATGCCATCGAAATCGATCAGGCCTAGCTCATCTAGGAGAGATTCGTACTTCTCAATCGCACGGGCGGCATCTTCATCATCCGAAAGCCATTCAGGGGCTGTTCTGTCTAAGTGATCGCGCCGATACTTATCGAATCTTGGTCCCCAGCGTTCATCACCAATGGTGTGACGCAAAGCTTTGTCTTGGAGTCGATTGACTTCCTCAGTTGAAGCAACAGTGATTGGAAACTTCTTGGGCAGTGGTGTGAGATGCGTGTATGGTAAAACAATACACTGCAAGCAAAACGAGTGCAACGTACCTATTGAGATTCGGCTGCCATCCTCAACACCCAAACCCGACAACCGTTGCTTTAATTCACGGGCGCATTGATTGTTGTAGGTGATGCAGGCAATACCACGAGGTGGCTGCACATCTTCTGCAAGCATCCGAGCAAACTTAATGGCAAGCGTCTTTGTCTTGCCGCTGCCTGGTCCAGCGAGGATAACGCAGTTTCCGGTGGAGTTGTATGCTTGCCACTGCTCGGCGTTCTCACGAAGCTGATCGGCAGCCAATATGTATGCAGGCTTAATCCCGCTTGCACTTTTTACTGACATATTTCACCGCTTGGTCGATATAGTCAGGACACGATTTGGTTTCAGACTCCGTGACGATGCTGGCAAGACGTTGTGCGAAACGTCCCTTACCAACAGTATCGATATCATTAAGAAATGCCTCGGTATCAAAAGTCTTCATGTCCTTAGCCCAACTCTTCATTCTCTCTTTCATTGCCTCACTCGTTCCCACGTCATTCATCGCTTCAACTAACTCATCGGAAAGACCGGACCTGAGTAGATCTATTTCGAAGGTGTGTGAACCCATGAATATTCCGTTCTTCGGAGCCATTTTCAGTAAAGCATCGAAGTCATTTGTCTTCCAAGTTTTTTTATCGAGCAACGCTTTCATCATTTGGTTCACGATACGCTTTGGACCAAGGGGGTCTCTGGGCGTGCCATCATCCCTTGGCTTTCTGGGGTCGTAATCCGTCAACGCCGCCACAGGCATACTTAAAGTTTCCGGACCTAAGAGCATTAGGTACGGATAGAAGTTGGTCCCAGAGATTGAACAGACGGAAATACCAAGTTCATCGAGATCATAGCCTTGGTTTTTCGCCAACACTGGAACAAGATATTTTTCGGCATCGCCTTCCACTAAGATTACACCCCTAGCGAAGAGAAGCTCGCCTCGATTGACGTCCATGTAACGCTCAAGGTCAGCTACTTCATGATCCGCTAGATCTATACCAGACGTTGATACCGCCTCGGTGGCATCACCCTCTTTATTGAGACGCAAGAGAAGAAAGTCTTTCAACGGTGTTACGCTGGCGATATGAGGCGAATGAGTCGACACTAAGACCGTAGACGCCTGCACAGTATCCTCCCCTTCTTTTTCTCCACGGACCTGTAGATAGTTCCTGAAGATGAGCCGCTGGAGATTCGGATGGAGATGCGCCTCAGGCTCCTCGATTGCGAGGAAAGTGTGATCGCGGTCTCCGTCCTCAACAAGTAGCTCGTACTCAAGATTCTTCAAGGCAAAGTACAGCACGTTGGCAGAGCCTAGGCTGGCGTCAGAGATGCCACGACGACCGCCGTCGATAAAGATTCGGAGGGCGCGAATAAGTTTGCCAGAATCGGTTGGCGAGAAGCGAAGAACCGTTTCCAGCGATTGAGTAGAACCAACCATATCGATTAACTTGTCTCTGATAGATTCGGCAACTGACTGTACCTGTTCAAGCTCTGTCAGCTTTTCAGTCGACTTGTCGATGCCATCGGCCAGCCTCTCAAGCTCATCACGATCAATCTCTCCTGCAGCCTTGTCTAACAAGGGACGAAGTGGCGAGCGGGTCCACCGGGCAAGGTCACCTTCGCAATCTCGTAGCGCAGGCATCAACTCCATCGGCAGGCGCCGACGGACCTCGTAGCTGATCTGGTTTTCTGGTCTGTCTCCGCCATAGACCATAAACTCGTAGTCACCCTCCTTCTTCGGACTATCACCTAAACTTGGCAAGGGTTGCCAGACATAAGTCAGTCGGGCGACCATCGGTTCCGGTTTGATCAAGTGCGCTGCAAGAAGCGCAAGTTGATTTTCATCATCTTCAAAGTCAGCTAGATCGACAGAGATGGTGATGCGATCATCTTTGCCGAGCGGTCGTTCTAATCCGTCCCAAAAATCCTCTTCCCTTAACTTGCGCGCAGAGTCAGGCAGAGCAGGATCAAGAATCAAGCGCAGTGCGTACAGGAGGTTTGACTTGCCAATTTTGTTTTCACCTACGATGACAGCATGAGTACCAAGCTTGACATCGATGTTCGCAAAGTTGCGAAAGTTCTGAATCTGCATTCTGGAGATGCGCATAGCAGGATCAAAAATGTGACAAGAACCATTCCACGATAAAAAACAGGCTACGCTTTCCTAAGAATTGCGTCAATCGCGGAAGCTCCTTCCCTTGATCCGCGTGAAAGTTTAGAATACCGCCATGACCACCAAGGTTGACATCATCAACAGCCCCGATCTCTCTACGGCCTGTCAGCTCCCTGTCTTTCTGGAACGTGTCCCTGCTGGCTTCCCCTCCCCTGCCGGCGACTACATGGAGGGCAAGCTCGATCTCAACCAGCACCTCGTCAAGCACCCTGCTGCCACGTTCTTTGTCCGTGTCACAGGGGATTCCATGATTGAAAAGGGCATCCATTCGGGGGACCTTTTGATCGTAGACAAGTCGCTGGACCCCCAGGACGGCAGTATTGTGATCGTGGTCTTGGATGGAGAACACACGGTGAAACAGTTAGAGAAACGAAAAGGCAAGCTTCGTCTGCTTCCAGCCAATAAGAACTACGAGCCGCTGGAGGTCTCTGAACCACAGTCTCTTGAGATTTGGGGCGTCGTCACAAACGTCATTCATCCCCTCTGAGGCACTATGCCTCTCTTTGCCTTAGTTGATTGCAATAACTTCTACGTGTCCTGTGAGCGGGTGTTTAACCCGAAGCTCGCCGGCAAGCCTGTCATTGTGCTTGGGAACAACGATGGGATTGTCGTAGCCCGGTCAAACGAGGCTAAAGCCTTGGGTGTTCCAATGGGAGTGCCTGCCTTCAAGTTTCAGCCGCTCATTCGCAAACATGATGTTCAGGCATTCTCATCGAACTACGCCCTCTACGGTGATATGTCACAGCGAGTCATGGAGACCTTGCAACAGTTCAGCCCCGAGGTGGAAGTCTATTCGATTGACGAGGCGTTCCTAGGCCTCACCGGCTTCACCCATACCAACCTGACGGACTACGGCTGCACGATCAGGGCGACAGTGAAACGGTGGACGGGCATTCCGGTGTCGGTCGGGATTGCTGAGACTAAGACGCTGGCGAAAATCGCCAACCATCACGCCAAGCAATCAACGGAATCATCCGGTGTGTTCGACCTGACAACCTGGCCAGACCGGGACAGCCTGCTCGCCCAAGTGCCGGTCGAAGATGTGTGGGGCATCGGGCCAGCCCACGCAAGGCGGCTGAGTCGGCATGGGATCACCACCGCCCTAGCCTTACGGGGTGCTGACGATCAGTGGATTCGGAAACAGATGGGCGTGGTAGGGCTTAGGACCGTCCAGGAGCTACGCGGATTCTCCTGTATGCCTCTTGAGCAATGCCCACCTCCAAAACAAGGCATTACCTGCTCCCGGTCGTTTGGGAGGCCCGTGACAACGCTGGTCGAAATGCGGGAAGCGGTCGCAGCCTATACCGCCCGGGCCGCTGAAAAGTTACGGGGTGAGCAGCTAGCGGCGTCTGCTCTGACGGTGTTCCTGACCACCAACCCGTTCAAAGAGGAGCCGCAATACAGCAACGCCCTGACGATCAGACTGCCAGTGGCCACCGAAGCGACGCCTGAGCTGCTGAGAGTGGCCTTGCAAGGCGTGGAATCCATCTATCGTGACGGTTTCCGGTACAAAAAGGCCGGCGTGATGCTGCTGGGGTTAGTTCCTGTCAGTCAGGTGCAATCGAATCTGTTTGACCATGTCGATCGGGAGCGATCGAAGCGGCTCATGAGGGCCGTGGACTCTGTGAACGCCCGTGACGGGGCAGACACGGTTCGATTTGCCGCGACAGGACTTGCCCAACGCTGGCGGACAAAGTTTACCAAACGGTCACCGGGCTATACGACCAACTGGCATGAGCTTCCACTGGTTCAAGTCTCATAGCCTCGTTCTTGTCACTGTCCTCTGGTTCGTTCCACACCTATCTTAGGGGGACCGATATTCAAGAATTGTTCTGCATGATGTTTGGTTCTAGCGAGATAGGACTCCTTCGACTCCACGTCTTCCAACGCCTTGATGAGTTCCTGCGTAAATGGGTCCGTTATTTTAATTGCGCCATCTTCGCCGGTAACCTCTGTGCGCTCCACAGGTCTCCCAAAAGCGTAGTGGTAGAGGAGTTCTTCGATCTTTGGGGCATTGCCGCAAATTAGACGCTTCTTGAGACTCGCCCTGTAGTTAGGGCTTTCCAAAACCGAGCGCGCAAACTCTTTTATATCACGGGTGGCCTTGTTCGGTGTCCCACGCATTCGCCCCCCCGTCTTGGGTTTTCCTGGTCGAAATGACATTCTATAATCCTTCTACTTTAGAAGACGAACGAATTAACACCTTGGCCTGTTCTGCTGCTCGCCAAAAGACACCCCAGTCTTTCCGTTTATAGGCTTCATCACATGCAGTCAGGGCGTCCAGCATAGGCCGGTAGCGGGGACTGTCTTGGGTGATCCCGACTGAGAGAGCGGCGAGATCCCGCCAAGACTGCAGATCGGGTTTGACATACTCTCCCCCGATCATCTCTAAGACTTTCTCGACTAATTCGTCCTGCTCGTAGAGGTTCATAGGCACCCTTTCTTTGCCTCTCTGACACTTACCCCCTAACTTAGCCGTCAAAGCGTCAGCTAGCTGCTCTGGGAGCGGGTTTCTTCGCAGTTTCACCCATCAATCATTAGACGCATGGGAAAGGCTCTCATCGCCGCTCTGGGAGCGAGTTTCTGACGGTTTAACGGCAAGAAGTGGGGGGATACCGTCAGACGCCTATTAAGCACCTCCCTGGTCCACTACTTGGTAGCGTGCCCGCCAGGTCGCCACCCATTTACGGGTGAACAAATACCCGCGCTTCCCTCCGTCCGGACTGTGCCGAGTTGCTTGGCCAAAGTTCCTGAGAAATCCTGCCAAGGCCCGACCGCCGCGTTCCCGGTCAAAACTGAATTCTTCACGTTCCGCACAATGCTCCAAAAGCGTCGCTGTTTCGATAAAAACATCCTCATTGCTTTGCAGGAAGGATTCGACAATTTCGAGGAAGGCCAAGAGCTGCCGCTCTTTCGCCGAGATTTCGCGCCGGCCAGCGGCTTCCTTCAGAGCCGCTATCAGTCGAGGCAAAAGCAAAGGACCATCTGGTCGTTCGGCATCGGCAAGGCAGGCGAGAACCAGAAAGGGCTCAGAGATGTCCTGAAACCGATGGTCAAAACTAGCTAGATCCGGAGTTTCGTTGGGAAGCCGATTGTAGGCTGCTTCGAGTAGAGACTGGTTTCTGTCTGCCCACGTGGTCAGGTTTTCACGGATCGTCCGTGCTTCTGCATCAAAGAGACGCATATTAAAGCGGGGCATTTTCTTGGTACTGCGCTCCATTTGAATCTGAAACGAGCGAGATGTCAGCGTATCGCTCAGTCGTTCCAGACCCGCAAAGGCTTTCGGTCCGTAGGTTGAGAATGATTCCACCTTGAAACTTTGCATGTTCGTGCGCCGAATCACACCATCGACCTTAAATCCACTATTGAGAATCGCCAAGACATCGCTGAATTTTTCCTTGTCCTTATTTCGCAAACTATCCACTTCATCAAGAATAAGAATTTTGTCGTCAGACCGAAACAGAACTGCGGCAGTTGGGACGGTTTCGACGGAGGGGCGACCGAAAGAGAGGGCACTGATGATTTCCAAGGCAAGACTCTTTCCACAGGATGGCGTCACTGACCGAAAAGCCAGATACCCGCAGTAGCGGAAGGCTTTATAGACATAGGTATTGACTACCCAGAAGGCAGACAGCATCGCCAAGGGATCCTTCGGGAAGGCAAGGTACCGTCGAAGAATGCCGTCAATCTGGTCAATGATATCCGCGAGCTTGGCTGGCGGCTGTTCTGTACCGGGTTCGAGTGGCCTTTTGCGGGTATCAAGAATTGCTTGCTCTACGGAGTTCATAGCGTGTCCTTTCTTCACGGATTCCTTGTTCTCGTAGTTGGAAGGCAGCTTGATCCAGTCGATCCGCAAAATCACGATCGGCATACGCATCCGCTACCGCGTTCAATATCGTGTTGGTTTCATCATCTGACATTGGGGACAGGTCCACCCCAGTTGCCGTTGCAAGGGTACGGGAGGCCCTCAAATCTAGCGCATCGCGCCGGTGGAGTTGATCCTTCGACACTGTCCGCCAGTCGAACAGACGTAGGCGTTGGGGCAGCACTGTCCGCTGACGTGGTGTCCGGAGAGAGTCAAAGAATAAGTCGGATTCATTCAGATCTAGCGCCACACAGATTTCTTTGATGGTGCAGCCGGCGAAGCATTTAACAAGCAGGCCTCGCTCACCTACCGCTACAGAGAGACTGGGCGAGCGGTCATTATGGGCCGGACATCGTGCCGACCAGCCACGGCTCGATCGTCGTACCGCTCCGAGTTGGTTTAAGAAGTCATCAACGCGCACGGCCACCCCCTTGTAACACCCCAGCCACCGCATCATTTACGATGGCTTCAAGGTTTGGCGTGGGTCGTATTTCGCGGGTCAGGAAGTGTTCGATATCAGACGGCTTGACGAGACGTGCTCCGCGAGGGGATTCACGATAGACCGGAAGTCCGCGCCTTATCCAACGTTCCAGTGTCGAAACACTACGCCCCCCCGCCCAGGCTGCTGCGAGACGAACGGATAGAAAGCCAGGAGGAATCTGGAGCGGTGCGGGAGATTTTTTAGTTCTGTTTGATTTTGTGAGCATCCGTTAAGGGTCTCCGTGAGGAGTACCACCGTTAAGCGCGATGCTCACACTTACCAGCGACACAGTCGCCGGTGGTGAGATGGGGCGTTATACGTTGGGTATTGCAGGCGTCTCTATATGAGCCGCCCCAACCGAGGAAGGATGCTTGAACCAGGCCATCTGGAAAGTATCCATTTCGGTTATTTTTCTTGTATCACCCTCTCGCAAGCCTTGTCAATGCACATTCCAACAGCCTTTCATTATCATCAGAATTTTTCCAACAGGGCTAGAGAATCCTCTTGGCACCAATCCTCCGTGATGGGTTTGACGTGACCGAGAAGGTTCTTTGAGGTTGCGCCCGGGTTGCGCCGGTTGCAGACGGATGGCCTCTTGTGGCATGTTCCTGACACAGCGTTCACCGCTGTTTATGCAGTTGGCGTGGGTTTCGGCTTGTGACCAGTGCGACTCTTAATCAGCGGGCCGCAGGTTCGACCCCTGCACGGCCCACCACACCAAGCTTGCTGAAGCCAGTCGT
>Ga0247727_10015185_pt1 | contig 12670 bp, 10 predicted proteins | sample WisWelCaveWW1625_FD_202498 | JGI IMG/M metagenome (GOLD analysis project Ga0247727, IMG submission 202498) | Biofilm microbial communities from Wishing Well Cave, Virginia, United States - WW16-25 | ecosystem: Environmental > Aquatic > Deep subsurface > Groundwater > Cave microbial mat | place... | reverse complement strand
ATTCACCGGATTGACCGCCTTATCGGTGCTGATCGCCATCACGTGGCTGACATCGTGATTGATGGCCGCGTTGATCACATTTTCCGCGCCCATGATATTGGTCTGCACCGCCTCAAAAGGATTGTATTCGCATAGCGGCACCTGTTTTAACGCCGCCGCGTGCATGACAATGTCAGTGCCATCCATGGCGCGTGAAAGCCGCTTGCTGTCACGCACATCGCCTAAGAAAAACCTGAGTTTGGCATGGTGGTTGAAAGTCTGCATCATCTCATACTGTTTTAATTCATCGCGGCTGAAAACCCGTACCGCCCGCGGAGAGTAATCTTTCAATATAATCTCCACAAATTTCTGGCCGAACGAACCCGTCCCGCCGGTCAATAAAATGGTTTTATTAAAAAATAGATTCTTTCTCACCGTTCCTCCTTAGTTAACAAATCTCTCAGTCTCGTAATGGCTTGGCCGTCGGCAAAGGCATCAATTTCATCGACAATCACTTGATCGACCCAGCGGTTGAATTCCTTATCAGAAACTTCGTAAAGATAATATTTCACCAGAGCCTTCAATTCCTCATAACTGTGCGCGACCAAATAAGGGAATTTATCATAATACGTTCCTTTCAGAAATCCGTTGGGATCATAATAAATAGCTTTCTTCCGAGCGCCTAAGGCCTCCACCGTCGTTGAAGAAAAGCAGGCGGTGATGGATAAATCCGCCACGGCATTGATCTCGGAAGGGTCTGTGAACCAGCCCGTAAAATAGCAGCGCTGATGCCCAGCCAATTTTTCGTAAAGAGGCAGGATTTGCGGGCATTCGACCTCGACTTCATCGCGGATGTTCTTTTCTTTAAAAATAATCTGGATGTCGGGAAACTCATCTAAAAGGCGCCAGATGTCTTCCGTGAAAAGGATGATATCCTCCAGCCGCAGGACATAACCGGTCCCAAATCCGAAACTCGTGTCAAAAACCGCGATCATCTTCTTAGCCTGGACTTTAAATTTTTTACGGTAATCTCCCCGGATTTTCTCAAAGTCCGGGCGCTGACTGATCGACTTAACATGTTCCGACCATAAACATCCCAAATCCAAAAATCTCTGGATGCAATGGGGTTTATAATAATTCTCGATATTCCAGCTCCAGCGGATGAAATTATCATAATACAGATAAGAAAACGAAACATAAACATGACGATGCCGTTCCGATTCGGGAGCGAAAATATCGTCACTGTTGCGCGAATGCAGATAATACCACGTCTGGGTTTTATCCCGCGACAAAAGAATGTTCCGGATAATATGCTGTTCCCCAAAATCATTATAGACCACTAAATGCCGGACGGAGTAACTCTCCAAAAACCTCATCCAGGCCAAATAAGTCATCCAATTCTTTAAAGTCACTTTAATAAAAAACGTCGGAGTCAGCATAATACCTCTCCAACAGCGAAACCAAAACATAAGAAAATCTTTAATGAGAATTCGTCTAAAAAAATCAAAGCTGACAGAGCGTGGCGCGTTTGGTAAATCCACAAAATGATAAGACCGTTGGCGCAGTTCCTGCCAATACTCCGGAGATATTTCTGTCTCAACGCAAAAAAGGGTATTCTCCTTTGTGATTTTCTTACCATCCAAGAGAAAATCTATGCTCCGATAGGGGAATTTAAAGGCGATATCTGTCTTATACGCCCTGATGCCTACCTGAAAATGCTGTTTTTCTTGCGGACTTCGCTGTATGGTTCGGATACGGCAAAAGACCCAAATAGGAAAAATGAAAAATCCTCCTATCCATTTTAACGCCCGCCCCAGCACGATAATCTTGGAATACACCCAACCCCACCAAGGAATATGGATATTCGCCGGAATTAAAGGGGCATTCAAACCATGCCCGGCGGATTCAAGCCACCTTTGGATGGTTAGAGAGTCATTCGGGATAAAAACAACATATTCTTCGGCCAAATCTTGGCTTATCTTATGAAGAGCGGCCTTGGCCCGATAAAATCGATGGAGCGTTTCCAACAAAACTTTTTTATACGCCAAGTGCATCTTTTCAGAATTTAATCTTGCCACAAAAGTCGTGATGACCCTTAACTTCTCAAATTTCACCCGATAAACATCTTCCACCGTCTGTATGGCATCGTAATGACAATAAATCTCGGTGTGATAATCCAACTCGTGTTCAATGGCCTTGTTGATCCCCCAGCGTTTTTGAAGACGCGCAAACCAGAGAACACTGCTTAATCGCGGGGGGACATTCAGATAAAGGATACGAAATCCTAATCCTTCCGCTAAGAAAGCCAGCGGGAAAGAAAATATAGTAAAATGCTCAAAAATAAGATTCTTTCTTTTCTTGCTCATGTGATTAAATCCGCCACAATGTCCCAGAAGAATTTCTCTGGAGTTTCGGATCGTTTGATATAGTTTTCCCGGTAGTCGGCATAGCGTCGCTCGTCGACTATTAATTCTTTCTCAAAATTCACAGATTGAAGGGAATCGACCTCAAGCGGAATCTTGCCGAATTGAGCGGCAAAAGACGCAATGAGATATCCATAATAGTCTCTCTTAATTTTTCCGGGCATCAAAAAAATAATGGGCTTTTTATAGAGAACAGCGAAATTAATGGATGTACTGCCGTGGCAGAGCACACCATCGGCATGAGCGACTAAATCAATCGTCTTTCCTTGAAATACCTGTCTTCCCCGGAACATATCGGGCGTGCCCTCCGGGGTTCTCGGATGGGCCGCAATCACAACAGGCATCTTCAGCTTAGCCTCCAACACAGAAAAAAAATCATTTAATTCCGAATAATATTCCTCCGGCCATTTAAAAGGCATTCTTCTGCACCCCCGCAAAGAAAAGTCCGGATGAAAGGGAAAACATTCATCTAAAAAGACGGCATAGGGCCTTGTGACCAAGATTTCCTTCCGGTTTTGTTCATAATCGAGATATAGGTCGTAATCCAACGCGTGCGCCCAAATGATTTTTGTCTTCCCGTTTATTATAGGAAGACTTTTTTGATCACATTTCCCGCCAGCAAAAATCCATTGGGGAACGACTGTCCCGACCCGATCAAAAATTTTTCTTTTCAAAACACCGATCACCCGGTGCCAAAATTCCTTCGAAATCAGCGGAAATCCTTGGGTTAGATATTTCGTCCTCGGGATTGAGTTCGCGCAAAAAACCGCATAAGCGATTTTCTTTTCCCGGATATATTTGTCCATAAACGGACATGTGATGGTCTTTCCGGATAAATCGATGATGATCAAATCATCGCCTGACCGCTCATCAAAAAACCGCTCAAAATCCGCCGAAGATTTAATGGTAACCGTCTGCTTGTAAGGAAACGGCCGTACTAAATCTCTTGCGACAATCTCCGGATTCAACAACTCCGTGAAATCCAGGAACCAAATTTCGAAACCGCGGTTTTGAAGCCTTTTCACTCCATATCGGTTAAAGTCTCTTTGAGTCAACGGCGTTGGGATCAAAAAAATAATTGTCATCATGACAACAGATTCTCTAAAACATGGTAACAATCTTTGATCTCTCGCGCATCGACATTGCTGATTTCCAGAATCCATGTCTTGCTCTTGTTTCTTTTGATGACGTCTTTAAACCAAACATCTTCGCCAAAAGGGCGGTTGATATCTCCCAGGCCGTCATTGTCACTTAAATGTAGAGCTGTTGTAAATGGCAAAACTTTTCGCAAATAATCTTCCCGGTCAAATCCCATCGCCGCGCTTGAGACCTTCAAATGCCCAAGATCAATTAAGAAGAACAGATGATCGGACGCTAACCTTTGATAAAAATCCATGGACTCTTCAGCCGCTGCCAAAAGAGCGATTTCATTTTTGCCGTTAACCAAATTGAATTTAGCGACAACGTTGTTTTCAACCGCCAAATGAACATTTCGCTTAGCTGCGTATTCCAAAACCACCGCGACATTCCTCACAAAATTTTTATAGGCCATCGCGTAAGAAATCCTGGGGAGGTCAAGTTGAGGCCGGCCCAAATCTTCCGGTTGCGCGTGAAAGGCAAATCCGGCATGAACGCTGAAAAACGGCGCCCCCAAATCTGCCGACAAATCTAAAGCTGTCTGACAATGCTGGATGCTTTGCCTGACAACTTTCTCATCATCGGAAGCCAGATTCAAGACAAAATCCTCTTTTGGCCGAGGGAAATAATTATGCACTAGAAATCTCATCTGCCCGTTTTTGTATAATTTCCGTACCACATCCACATTGTCATCCGTATAATCCACGTTGGCGCTTAATTCCACGTTCGTAAAACCACCTTCAAGACACTCCTTAAGAATTTTCTTTAAGCTTCGGTTCTTAAACGCGCTGGTTGAAATATAAACATTAGACAGCATCGACAATCCTGAGAACGTTCTCAGCGACATATTCCAATTCTTGAGAACTGATCGAATGAAACATCGGTAGATTCAAGACGCGCTCGGTCATCCATTTCGCGTTGGGACAATCATATTTTCGATTCTTCTCGCGATATCGCTCAAAGAACGGCTGCTCATAAACGGGCATCGGATAAGCCACACGCGTGGCAATACCAGCTTCGCCTAAAGCCTTCGCTACTTTATCCCTGTTCTCGACAAGAATGGGGGCGAAGAACCAGGCATTCTTCGCGCCTGTTCGGATGATGGGTAATTTAATTTTAGAAGAAACCTTGAAGCGGGAATAATAACATTGCGCGATCTCGGCACGCCGTTTGAGAATTTTGTCAAATTTATCCAGCTGTTTTAAACCAATCGCCGCCTGAAGGTCGGTCAACCGCGCATTTGTTCCCAAGACCTGATGAATATATTTTAGGTCGGAGTCTTCACCTTGATTGCGCATCATGCGGATGCTGCGGGCGATCTCATCGCTTTCGGTAAACACCATTCCGCCTTCAATCGTCGTCATCAATTTAGCCGTATGAAAACTCGTTGTCCCCACCAAACCCTGTTTGCAAAGTTTTTCTCCCTTGTATTCGGCCCCTAAGGACTGAGCGGCGTCATGGACTAACGGAATTCCGCTGTGATGAGATAGACGTTTGAGCCCATCGTGATCCGCCGGGTTGCCGCCGTAATCAATATACAGAATACATTTTGTCTTTTTGGTGATGAGCTTTTCAATGGCGGCCGGATCAATGTTGTACGTATCCAATTCAATATCGGCAAAAACCGGTGTCGCGTGCTGATATAAAACCGCGCTCACCGTGGCGATAAACGTCATCGCCGGCACGATCACTTCATCTCCGAGGCCAACCCCGACAGCTTTTAAAGCCAAGTCAATGGCGTCGGTGCCATTGGATACAGCAATCGCATGTTTGATGCCGATATAGGCGCGCATGCGCTCTTCAAAGGTTTTTGTCCGCGGCCCCATCGAAAGCCATGTCGAATCAAAGGCCGCCATGAGCTCTTTGCCTTCCGAATCATCCAGCCAGGGGTTAGCCCAGGCAACCTGCATTTTTTTGTCAATCACCGGCATACTTTAACCTCCCCGCAATTTCTCTAAAGTCGAAATGGCCGCCTCGATCATATAAGCAAAATCTTCCTCCGGCATCCAGCTGTGGAATGGAAACGAAACCATATTGTCAAAGAAATGATCGGTCACCGGACAATCGGCCCGGCCCAAACCGGCTTTCTCAAACATCGGATACCGGTATAAAGGATAATATTGCACAATCACTTTAATGCCATGTTCTTTGAACATCATTCCAATAAAATCATGATTCGTTTTACCAGTGGTCTTCCCATCGTATTTTGCCGGTAAAAGATGCGCGGTGGTCGTCTGTCCGCCGGGAATCTTCTGAAAGACAAGTTCAGGATAATCTTTAACGGCGGCTATGAATTTCTTCATCCGTGAAACTCTTTGGCCGATCAGCTTGTCCGTACGCTTAAGAACCATGGTCCCCAAAGCGCACTGAACCTCTCCCATACAAAAATTATAGGGCCACAGACCGTCCACATCAAAATCAACGTTTCCCATCGCCGGCACCCAGTAACGATCACGCGGTTCTTGAAAGGCACGCAATCCATTATGACGAAGACCGGGGACCAATTTCGCCCAATCAGGACTTTTAACCGTCAGCATCCCTCCTTCGCCTAAAGTCGTGATATTTTTGTGCGTGTGAAAAGAAAAACATCCCAAGTCGCCCCAGGCGCCGACTTTCTTACCCTTTGATTCTGCCCCGAGAGCCTGGGCGCAATCTTCAACGACAATAATATTATTCTTTTTCGCCAACGCCATAATGGACGGCATTTCAACTGCCAAACCATACAAATGAACTACGACAAAAACTTTTGTCTTTGAAGTCATTTTGGCCTCGATGGTTTTCGCGGTCACCACCAAGGTCTGGGGGTCAATATCCGCCCAGACGATTTTGGCTTTTGTTCTGGCAAACGGAATCGCCGTCGCGCAAAAGGTATGCGCGGGGATAATCACTTCATCTCTTGGACCGACCCCGGTCAATAACGCGGCCAACTCCAAAGCCGCCGTACAGCTGGATACCGCAAACGCGAAATTGTTTCCATTGTAGCGGCAAAACTCCTGCTCAAATTCCTTCTGATATTTTCCCTGAGTAAAAGTATCCCGGGTATCGCGCATAACGCCGGCCACCAAAGCAATCTCTTCCTCGGTATAAACAGCGCCAACTCCGCTCCAGGGGATTTCTTTTCTAATTGTCTTGACCATTTGTAACCATCTAACACCTACGAGGTGTCGACACCTCGTAGGTGTTATTACCTTTTAATATCTCTATCCAACCGCCTAATTCGCTGAGTTTGTGGGCATCCGAGCCCAAGGAAATCAGCGGATTATGTTTTTGCAGAATCGGCTTTAACATCGGATAAACCGCGGCATGATATGAACAATCCAAATCAAACGCGATGTCTTGTTTTTTACATTCGGCAATGATCTCTTCAAAAAATTCCAAAGGGAATTCATCGTATCCTCTTATCGACATGCCTCCCGGATGCCCCAAGACATTGGCCTGCCCTTTTTTAATAGCGGCGATGGATAATTCCAATTCAATCTCCTGGCAAATCTTCTTGTCGAATTCTTTCGGGCTGTAAAGTTTTCGCCCCAATGGGAATCGATGGACACTGGCGATTTTTATTTCCGCCTTCTTTAAAACATCTTTCGAAGCGTCAATCTCACCGGTAAAATCCTTAACCTTCACTTCAAAACCCGCCAGAATATCCAAGGAACATTCCTTTTGGACTTTCTTTATCTCTTTAAAATATTCAGGAAAATACGTTGAGGCCTCCCGGATATGATCCGTGATCGCGATGGTCTTTAACCCGATTTCCTGAGCGCGCTGGGCGATCTGAAGAATGCTCCCTTCCCCGTCTGTCCAGGTGGAATGAATGTGTTTATCCGTGTAAAGATACTTTCGGTCAAGCGCGTTGAATCGTTTAAAATAATTGCCCTTTTTCATATTCTGCTCTCACAACCAATGCTTCACCGCGGCCGTGGCCGTTGTGCGCGTCTTCTCTCTAAAATCATCGATGGCTTTCGGCTCCAGATAGACATAATCCAAATACACCAAAGCCACCTTCTTTTTATATTGACGAATATATTTCTTTTCACCCGTTAAAAAATGTTCTGCCAGCAAAGCGACTTCATTGTATCCGCAGGCGGCCCGCACCACGTTGGTTGTCGAAAACCGCGCGTTGATTTCAAAAACATAAGCCTTGCCTTTTTTCAGCCGGCATTGAACATTCATCGGCCCCGGAGAACCGATTTGCCGGGCCAGTCTTAACATCTGTTCTCTCAACTCGGGATAATGATCAATGATGATCTTCCTGGAATCTCCTTTGACCAATTCCCGCCTTGAACAAATGCATCCTAAAATATCGCCATCCAAGGCCACCGAAATACTGTTGGAATATTCGCCTTCACGCTCATCGATATACTCTTGGATCATGTAATCTTTGGAAGCCTTCAAATTTCCAAGTACATAATCAAAATCTCTGCGACTCGAAATCAAATGAAAACCCCGCTGGCCCCATCCAGCTTTCGGCTTAACAACGAAAGGATAAGATAATTCCTTCAAAGCCGCGCGATGTTCAAACAAAGCATAAGACTTCAAGAATGGAAAGTTATTGTCTTTCAAAAAAGCAGCCAGTTTCAATTTATCATTGCCGATGTCAATCAAGCGTTCACTGCCGATTAAGACCCTTGTCCCCTGCTCTTCAAACTTTTGTTGCGCCTGCAAAATAAAGGGAAGTTCGCTGTCAAACCCGGGAATCAAAATCGCCACTTTCTCTTTTTGACAAATTTCAAGCAAGGCCTTAATAAATTTACCGTCTTTGCCCTCGCGGGGGATCAAAAATCCAGCGTCCGAACGAAAGGCCCCAACCGATGCCGGGAAAATATCCGCCGTGATGATCCGGTATTTGCCCGAAGCCTTTAATGACTTGATAATATTGATGGCGCAAAAACTGCCGGCACCGGTAACTAAGACGGTATCTTTTCGCATGCGATGATTTTCTCCGCGGCAAACAAGACCTTTAAGATTTCTTTTAAAGGCGTCTGCGGCACATTGATCTGCTCAAATAATTTCCGACAATCCAGGAAACAACTGGGTTTCTCGGCTTTTCCTGGTAAATATTGAACGGAAGCTCCCGTGAGCTCTCCGGCGACTTTGGCGATCTCGCTCACCGTTATCGCCCGTCCCGCACCAAGATTAAAAGTCCCTGCCAACGGTTCCGATAATACGCGGACCATGACCTCGGCGGCATCTCGCGTTGACATACAATCATATACCCTTTCCCCGGCGCCAAAAACTTCGATGAGATTATTCCTTTTGATCGAATCCAGCAAAAATGACAAAAAGCTTTGCGGATGAACCTTCTCCCCGGCCAAAACACTCAGTCGAAAAATCGTCAATCCACGGCGGTCCAAAGACATTAATTTTTCTTCTGCTTTTAATTTTGATTTCGCGTAAACAGTCGCGGGCGCTGTTCTCGAATTTTCGTTGAAACCAGTTTGCGGAAGAGCGTTTAAATCATACACATCCTGGCTTGAGGCGAAAACAAATGGATAAATCTTCTTTTCTACCGCGATCCGCCGTAAGAGATATGTCCCTTCGGCGTTCACCTTAAAAATTTCAGCTTCAGATCTATTCTTAAACGACTGGCAGGAGGCCAAATGAATAACCCCATCGACACCGTCCAAGGCTTCTGAACAATCCTTGGGGTTACAAATATCCCGCGGATTTTGCGGCGTGCGAAATAAAATCGCCTGATACCGCTGGCTGTTGTTCAGCGCGCGGACCACCGCGTTTCCCAACAAACCGTTATTGCCGGTTACTAAAATTTTTTTCATGGATCACACCAGAGAAAAATACGGGAACGAATATTGCTTTAAAATGTTACCAATCACATCCTGAAAACCCACCGGGACCACGCAAACTTTATCAACCAGACTTTGCAGGGTCTTTTGTGTCGGGGCGTTGACCACACCGCGGATCCCGGAAATTTCCTTCCCCTGCTTTTTCACATCGCCATCGAAGATCGTATACCTTTTTAGGTTCGTCAGGCTGATCAGGTTCGCGGCCGTCGCGCACGCCCCCCACAACCCCAGCCGTTTAGCCGGCGCCTTTCGTTTCTTAAAATTTTTCAAAAGGGCTTGAAGAGAATTGCGGTAATGGAAAAGCGGATCAGCACGCCTTTGATTTCTTACCCTTTTAGACCCCGCCGCCAACTTGCGGGCGGTCACATAAAAATCACTTTTCGTTTCCTTGATTTTTTCAATACGCAATCCCGCCAATGAAAAAATACTTTTCAGACTCTGCCTCGTAAAATGACTCAGATGCTCGTGCATAAAAAGTCCCGGATCGCCCATCTTCATCTGCCGCTCGGCATTCGGAACGGCAATGATCAATTGACCCTTTGGGGAAAGAACAGCGGCCAGGGAACCTAAGAATTCGACCGGCGCCTTCACGTGCTCCAATACCCAAAGCGAGATGATCGTGTCAAATTCCTGCCCGTGAAATCGCCGTTTATTAAAAAATTCCTGAAAAATTTTTGCCTTGAACCCATTCTCTTTAAAGGGCACCTGTGGGCTCGGTTCAACGCCGACTAATTTCTTGGCCCCGCGCTTAAACAATTCATACAAAAGGTACCCGTTCTGACACCCGACTTCTAACACCGATGACGGGGGAATCAAAAAATCGGTATTCTCAAAAAATGCCCTGGCCCTCTGTTGCCCCCAACCGGCGGCCGACATCGGGGTGGAGGCATCACTGCTTTGTCCCCGATAAATTCCCTCCACCACCTCCAGGTTGTCTGCGTATAAAATCTGCTGGGTCAGTCCACAATACAAACATGTTGCCAATTGTGCTTTCAACGTCTTCCCTTTTAAGTAAGATTCAATCTTAGAATTCTTCACGCCGTAATAAAAAGGTAACGGGCCTAAATCAACCTTCTTCTTCATATCCAAAGGCTTATCACAGGCCAGGCATATCTTCGCTTTCCGCAGGTTAGGGTTTGCCATCAAAATAAGCTGGGATTAATTCAGCATCCGCTCGAATATTTTTGTTTAGTAACCGATTCTGATACCGCAAAAAGAATTCTTTCGGAGTGATTTTGCCCAACGGCCGAAGGAATTTCACGTCTTCCAACCGGACGCGCTCGCCTCTTATTATGTCCCGTCTGGTATAAACGCCTTTCTGCATGGTTTTTCTCTGCGCGGTTTCTTCATCTTGAATATCCCAATCCTTGTCCCCTAAGGCCTGCTCAACTTTGCGGACCTCTTTGACAAATCGTTTCATTTCATTCGGCGTCAAAGACGCTTTATGATCCGGCCCCCAGGCATTTTTATCCAAGGTAAAATGCCGTTCAATCATCGCCACATCCAATGACAGCGCGGCCAGGCTGATTTCATTTCCCACAGAATGGTCGGAAAACCCAATCAAATATTGCGGAAACTCCTCCCGGAGTTTTTGAATACCGCGCAAGTTGATGCTCGCCGGTGATGCCGGATAGTTTGACGTGCATTTAAGGACACAAATATTTTTATTTAATTTCCCGACAAAATGAATGGAATCCACGATTTCTTCCCAGCGGCTCATCCCCGTAGACAAAAGGACATGCTTTTTTGAACGACGGACAACATCTAAAATCGGATAATTCATCATTTCACTGCTGGCGATTTTTATGGCATCACAACCGAGCTTGATTAAAAATTCAGCGGATACAATATCGTACGGCGTTGACAGAAAGATAACGCCCCTCTTCTCACAATGTTTTTTGAGTTCCGCGAAACGTTCAAACGACAGTTCCAGTTTCTTGATTAAATCAAAATGAGACATCTTTCTGCCAACATTAGCCAAATGATGGCCGGCTAAAGGCGTTGTTCGGCCAATACTCTCTTCCGTGATAAAAGTCTGAAATTTAACCGCGTCGGCGCCGGCCTCGGCCGCCTCGTCAATCAGTTTATGCGCTAGAGTTATATCGCCGTTATGATTGACACCCGCTTCGGCGATAAGCAAGACCGGTTCGCCGTGGCCCACCCATTCTTTTCCTATTCTTAAACGATCCATATTCTTCATGTACCATTAATACCTGCGAAATGTCCTTCACCGATCCACCTACGAGGTGTCGTTTGAGTATAACTCTCGCGACACCTCGTAGGTGGATTATTGGCGGCATCTCGTAGGTGTTAAGCAGGCACGTTATTTAAGCCGGTTTTTTTCAAAATCCTGCTCGGTTAAGAGTCCGCTTTTGATGGCCGTGACCAGTTCCTTGACGCCGTCACGCACCGACATCACCGGCGCGAAGCCCAGGATCTGTTCAATCTTGGTAAAATCAACCCGGTAACTGCGTTTGTCTTCCACCGTGTTGATATAATCCACTTCAAAATCGCCGATGACGCTTTTGATCTGCTCAATGATACCGCGCTTGGTGAAATTCTGTTCGTTCCATCCGGCGTTAAAAATTTGTCCTGACACCTGCTCTTTGGAAAATTCTAAAAATTTACAATAAATCTTGGCCATATCCAAAACATGGATAAACGGCCGCCAGGCTTCTTCCGCGAAAACAATCAGCCGCTGGTCACGCAAGGCCTCATAGGTAAAGGAATTAACCGTCAAATCAAATCGCGTCCGTCCCGATACACCGAAGGCCGTGCTGAAACGAAGCATCATCGGGCAAAAACCATTGTGATCCGCCTGCGCGCTTAGATAGCGCTCGCAGTCAATCTTTGTTTCCGCGTAAAGGGACACCGGATTCAATTCTCCGTCTTCTGGAATAGGCTTTGAGGTATCGGCCACACCGTAATTACTGCACGTCGAAGCAAAGAGAAAGTGGTTGACCTTTTTTTTCTTGGCCTTCTCGGCCAAGGATTGGGTGGCCTTGTAATTAACTTCAATAGAACGTTTGGGATCGCGCTCGCAGGGTTTGTCACCGACAATCGCCGCCAGGTGGATGACATCGCTCACCCCATCGAGAGCCTTCTCAAGGACAGATGATTCCGTCACATCGCCGTTGATGAATTCGAAAGAGGGATGATTGACGAGTCCGGCTAAGGACCGGCCGCCGTACATCAAATTATCTAAAACACGGACCCGGTAGCCGTCAAAAAGCAATTCACGGCAAAGGGTCGAACCTTTGTATCCAGCACCGCCCGTGACTAAGATCAAGCGGTCTTTGCGACCATGCGTTGCTTTTTTCTTAGGCTTCA
>Ga0247727_10015184_pt1 | contig 12670 bp, 18 predicted proteins | sample WisWelCaveWW1625_FD_202498 | JGI IMG/M metagenome (GOLD analysis project Ga0247727, IMG submission 202498) | Biofilm microbial communities from Wishing Well Cave, Virginia, United States - WW16-25 | ecosystem: Environmental > Aquatic > Deep subsurface > Groundwater > Cave microbial mat | place... | reverse complement strand
GTCGATGCGGCAGATCAAGGAAGACCCCGGTCTCGTTCAGAGCTTCTTCACGCATCCAGAAGTCCGGTATGTCCGCAAGACGCTCCATTGGTGATCCCATCAACCCCATCCAACGCATCTATGAGTATTCGAACGCCTTGTCCCGACGGTCGCTGTTTCCGATGGACGCCTCTCCGTGCGCTGTTCTTGACATCGCCAGTCTGATGACGCCCAACTCAGCCCAGCATTCGAGGCGTGAGATGTTCGGCATCTGGCCTCGCGCGTTGATACAATTCGCATCGAGACAGAACGTCTCCTCGATGGCGCGCAACGGCTCGGGAATCTTCACACCGCCGTAGGTAGCCATGTCTCGGGATTCTATCACCGATGACGCGTGCACTACCTCCACCCATCAATCCATCGCCCCGTCGGATCGAGCCTGCCGCCCATCGTGATCCAGTTGGACCACGCGCGCATGCGGCCCCCCCCATCCTCTAACTCGCATGTCCACGTTCCCCATTCCCGGTGCCCTCAGCCCGCCCGCATCTCCCCCCCTCCGATAACTGCCGACAGACCTTCTCGATCTCCTCCGAGAGCATGCGTCTGCACTCCCCAGGATCCGAGATCCCCGCGATGATCGGCGCGATCCGATGCGGGATCGCGGTGAGTTGATCTCTCGCCGTCCGGGCGCACCGGAACGCCTCGGCGCGGACTTCGTTCACGTCGACGAGTTGGCCTCGGCGCTGCTCGTAGTCGAGTTGCGCGAGCCGCGCTGCATAGGACTCCCGGATCGCGCGCGCCGCGGCGTACCCACCCGCAATCTGGTGCGAGCCGTGGCTCATCCCGCGATCGCTGCCGAGCGTTGGGCGTGACGGCTCGTCCGGCGCGCGGCGGTGCTTCGGATCGCCTGAGACCGAGTTGAGCGGCTTCGCCTGGTTCGTGCTCTGCGCCCAGTCACGATCGGCCGCTTCGGAGTCGATCTTGCCGTCCGCTCCACGGCGGATGCGGCCCGAGGAGAGGGCTTTCAACACGGCCACGTGCGACACGCCGCGATGGCGCCCGTAGGCTCGGACGGACATTAGGGGCATGAGACGCCTCGCCGCTCGGCCGCGGCCTCGTTGAAGGTCTGGCCTGTAATATTGAGAATCGCCGATCGGCCGGTGAGCGCCTCCCAGCGCTGGACGATCACGTCGACATATCCCGGATCGAGTTCGACCGATGCGCACCGACGGTTGAGTTGCTCTGCGGCGATGATGGTCGTCCCGCTGCCGGCGCAGACGTCGAGGATCGTGTCGTCCGGCCGGGAGCTGTTGCGAACCGCTCTGGCGACGAGTTCCGCCGGCTTCATCGTCGGATGGAGCGGACTGGAAGACGGCCGATCGATCAGCCAGAGGTTCGACTCGCCGTCGCCGCCGTTGAACATTCGGTCGGAGCCCTCGCGCCAGCAATAGACGATCAACTCGAACTGCGGGTTGTAGTCGCCGCCGCCCAAAACGAAATGATTCTTCCCCCAGCAGATCGTCGTCGACACGTGCGCGCCGGCGGCCATTAGTGTGTCGATCAGCGTCCCGACGCGCTGCCAACCGATCGCCACGTACACGCCGCCGTTCGTGCACGCGAGGATGTTCGCGACGAGCTTCGCGATGAACGGCTCCCAGTCGGCGCCGAGATCATCATTGGCGATCGGTGCGCGCGCATTGCCCTCGGCGACCTGCCGCCCGCTGCCGCGATACGCAATGTCATACGGCGGATCGGTGAAGCACATCGCGGCCGTGTCGGGCAGCACGCATCGCACGACATCGATGTCCGTCGCGTCGCCGCACACAACAATGTGATCGCCCATGCGCCAGACGTCGCCCGTTCGCGACACGGGATCTTTGGGCAGCTCGGGGACCTCATCCTCGATGACCGTCGCATGCGCATCGGCGAACCCGTCGAGGATCTCGTCGATCTCGGCCTGCGAGAAGAACGTCGCCGTCGGATCGAGTCCGAGTTGCTCGATCTGTTCGAAGTACTGCGCCAGGATCTCCTCGCTCCACGTCGCGTTCAACGCGATTCGGTTGTCCGCGATGATGTATTGCTTCTGCTCGCCCGCCGACAGGTGCCCAACGGGGATCACGGGCACCTCTCGCATCCCGAGCTTCGCGGCGGCCGCGAGTCGGCCATTGCCCGCCAACACGACCCCGCGCGCTTCGTCGACCACCAGCGCGGCGAGGAACCCGAACCGTCGGATGCTCTCGACGATCTCGTCGATCTGCGCCGGCGAATGCTCCCGCGGGTTACGCGCCAGGGGCCTGAGCCGATCGATGGACCACATCTCGATGCGGGCGACGACGGGCGGCTCCGCAGTGACCGTGGTCACCCCGCCGACAGGGTCGTTACCGCCCCCGATGACTCGGTCTGCCGCCTTCCGTGCGGTTCTTCGGCCCTTCATGGTCTCAACCCCTCCCGTCCGGTAACTTGCCCTGAAACCCCCTCACTAGCAGAGAGTCGGGCTCGCCGCGACCCCCATGCAAGCCAAAGGAGGACCCGCGCTTACGGCCGTCGCCTCATGTACATTGGTATTACTATCACGCTCACACCACACGCTAATTAGCACTTACGCCGCCGCGCACCACCCGGTTCAGAACCCAACGCGCCCAACCCGTCATCGTCTTCCCCGTACGATCGAACGGCCCGACCACGCGCACGCACGGAAGCAGCATCACGGTGATCGCGGCGTCTCCCCGTTGGTGTGCGTTGGTGTTGCCGCCTGCGCGTGTGTCGCTGCGGCGCGGCGCATCGGTGGCGTGTATCGCCCCACATCGGTCTCACGCTCGGCCCGCTCGATCACATCCACGCCGAACGCATCGACGGCCCACGCGCGGATCTCGGCGAAGCGCGTGCAGATCGCGTCGAGCGCGGCTGCGGTCATGCGCCCGGCGGCGTGGGCTTGCGTGGCCCGGTCGACGCGGTGGGATAACCAGGCGAGATACGGAGGATCGACGCGGCGGTAGACGACGTCGTCGACCGTGATGTCCGTTGCGCGCGACGCGACGCACGTGCGGTGGCGGAGGTCGGTCGCGGCGAACAGCGCGGGCGCGAGCGTCGGATCAGTTACTACGGCGCGTTCGTGCGTGTCCTGTCGACTCGTGCGCGCTGCGCGACTCGTCTCCATTCGATCGGACCTCCCGCAGTAGAAACAGAAACGGGGCCACCACGCGGTCGAGTCATGCGTGGGGACCCCGGTTGCGGGATCGGCTGGAAGTCGAGTCTTGTTACTGCCTCAGTAGGCTACTGCCTCCTCACTCGATGCGCAACGTCTTTCTGGGTCGCGGGCGCGAAGTCAGACCGCGACCTTCTCCGGCTCCCACGTCGTTGCCTTGCGCTTCATCCTGATGCGCCTGGGGGCAGCCTTGTCCCAAAGGCGTTCCACGTGCGCGAGCAGCGATTCGCTGAACGCGCGCAGCAGATGGTGGTGCTGTGGCGCGAGGTGGTCGTTGTCGGACTCCCCGATGTACTCGGTGAATGCTTGAGCGATGACCATTCGGAAGAGGATCTCGTCGCCGGCTCGTACGCGGGGCTGAGCCTTGCGCTCCCGGTCCGCCACGGAGGCGCGCCGCACATGAAGTCGCTCGGCAAGATCCTCCTGTGTTAGATCCGCGGCCCCCCTGAGGAAACGCATCTCCGGGCCCGAGAGATGCCCCGGCTTCATGAGGAGCGCAATGGCGATCACCTGCAAGAGCTGGCCTTCCTTCGGCACGTAGATATGCGTCTCGCTGCATTCCCTGCACGTTGTCTCCACCGCGCCGCCGATGAGGACGACGTTGTCGAGACCACTCTCCCGATAGCGGTACTCATCGAGGACGCGCCGGGACGCCTTGGATTTTCCGCAAGAGGGGCACATCGCCTGGCTCATGATCGTTTCCTCGTGTGCTTCACGTCGATAATGGAGATGACGCTACAGGGGCCGTAGTGCCGCAGACCGAGGACAAGGCGCGTGTCTCTTCCATCCAATGACTTGCCTCGCAGGCGAACGACGAAGTTGCCGCACGCCGAATCTTCCTCGGGGTCGTCCTCCAGACTATGCGATCTAAGAATCTTGCGCACATCTTGGATCGTGTAGCCCTCCTTCTCGGCCTTCTCCCAGAAGTGCTTCGTCCGCTCAAGAGGGCGCTCATCCCGCCACAGCAGCCGAACGATCGCCTCCGCCTCCGTCTTCTTCATCGACCCTTTCGACCGCCGAGGATAGAATAAATGTACGCCCAGCGTACATTGAAAGCAACGGGAGATTTTCACCTGGGAAGGAGATTCGATCATGACCAAGCCCGGCCCTTCAAGAGAGCGAGCGAAAAGGCCTATCGTGCCACCGGTTAGCGCGCCAGACGACGAGTACGTGATCAGTCGTACTGGCTTCAATGTGGTGATTCTGGACCCACGCCCGAACGCCGCGGAGATCGCGCTCAACGAATCCGTCGCGACGATCGAGCACTGGGTCGCGCGGCGGCGAGCGTCTACGGAGGGGAGGCCACAGCGGGAAGAGCAACGGAAGGTGCTCGTCGCAGACATGCTGAAGGCGGGTGTTCCGCCAAGAGTCGTGGTCGGCGTCTACTCCTACGTCGAACATCAGGTGGAGGTGCTGGTCCTGCGCAAGGATCTCAACGCGCTCGTGCGCCGGCTTGCGTCAGAAGTCAGTAGCCGTCGCGCCGCACGATCCGATGCACAGACAATCCTGGGGCACCTGGATGCGATCCTGGGAACGGAGTCTCCCCTGATGACGGGGCATATGCGCGAGACGATCGACACCGTTCGCAGGGAGATTCAGACTGAGACGCCCTGCTTGCGACGCGAGGATCTCGAGCGCCTGATTGCCGAAGGGTATGATGCCTGTCCAGGCAAGCCGTTTGCCGGCAGGTCGGAGGACCTTGCCTGGCTCCTCGGGCGCTTCTGGGAGAAAGGCCGGCTCAAGATCCTGAAGCCCGCCGCCCGCAGGCCAAGAACCGACCCATGGCCGGATCACGTGGCGGCTATCGTCAGCGCGCTCGTCCAGGGCGGCGTGTCGGAGAATGCCGCCACGACGTACGTTGCGCGGATTCTCGTGCTGGAGTTCGTAGCAACCGGACTCGTGCCGCAGGATTTTGAGCACTCATTCAAGCCGGACGCGATCCGGGCGTTGATGAAGCGTAGGCGGAAGACGAAAAGGACGTAGTCGCTCGGTGAGCGTTCAGGGCTGGTTGGACATAAGTCCCCGCGCTCCACCAAGTGTATTGTCCAATGGTACTGGGATCGATTCTGATAGCAGAGTGGCCGGCGAGCGACGAGCTCGTCGGCCTCTCTGTTCCGAGGCGATGAGCCCGCTCGAAGGAGCTCATCGTGATGCGGGACCGTGAACCAGACTCCTGCTTTGAAGCCGCCCTCACCTACGCGGGCCGCGGCTGGCCCGTCGTCCCTATACATCCCGTCGACAGCGCTGGTTTCTGCGGCTGCGGAACTCCCGCGTGTCGCAACCCGGGGAAGCACCCCGCCGGTGTCGCGCACGGCCTGCACGACGCGACGCGCGATGAAGAGATCATCGGCGGCTGGTGGCAGAACAACCCGGACGCGAACGTGGCGATCCTTGTGGGCCCGCAGTCGGGCCTCCTCGCGATCGACATCGATCCGCGCCATGGGGGTGATGTCGCGCTGGCTGAGCTGGAGCGCGAGCACGGCCCCCTGCCGAAGACGGTGCGCTCTCGCACGGGCGGCGGTGGCTCTCACATCATCTTCCGACTGCCAGACGGCGTTTCCGGCTCGTGCGAGCCGGCGCCCGGCGTTGAGATCTACGCAAATGATCATCTACTTGTCGAGCCCCCGTCGCTTCACGCGTCGCAACAGCGGTACGAGTGGGGGCCGGGCTGTGCGCCCGACGAGTGCGAGATCGCCGAGCCGCCCGAGTGGGTCGTGGCCGCGCTCGCCACCGCGAAGGCGACGCCCGCGGCCGCGGGGGTAGCGATCGCCGCGCCGAGCGGCGGCGCGATCGCCCCGATCCCCAATGGGGCGCGTCACAAGGCGTTCGCGAGGCTCGCGGGCACGCCCCGCGCTCGCGCGCTGTCCCCGGCCGCGATCGAAGCGGCGCTTATCGTTACTAACCGGGAGCGTTGCCAACTTCCGTTGGACGCCGACGAGATCGCGGAAATCGCGCGGGACATCGGCGCGAAACCCGCGGCGCACGACGACGCGGGCGAAGTTGCGGCCGAAGTGGCGGCGAGCGAGCGGGTCAAGTCCGCGCTCGCGACGGCGATCATCGCCGGCCCGGCGTTCGAGCAGCGCCACTACGAACCGCGACCGCTCGTGTTCGGCTCCGCCGAGACATTCCAAGTCCGCCGGGGCAGCCTCGTCGTTCGTTCCGGCCCGATGGGGCTCTACAAATCGACATTCGGGGCACAGCTCGCGCGCGCGCTCACGCTCGGAGAGCCGATCTTCGACATCCCGACGACGCCGACGGCCGTGCTGGTGATCTCCGGCGAAGAAGATGGAGAGGAACTCCAGGACCGTTTCCGGCGCGTGTTTCGCGGGCAACCTTTCCCGCCGACGCTCCACGTCATGCCGGTGGATGAGATCGACGGCTTGGAGGAGATCCTGGCGGAACAGGGTGCGTCGTTCACGCTCGACTCCGCCCGCTCTCGTGACGTTCTCGGCGCGCTCGGAGAGCGATGCTGCGAACTCGAGATCGGCTTCGTCTCGTTCGACCCGCTCGCGTTCCTCATGGAGGGCGACGAGACGAACGAGAACTTCAAGCCGATGACGAAGGCACTAAAGAAATGGGCTCGCGCCTTCAACCTCGTGGTCGAGCTGACGCACCACGACCGAAAGGTGTCTGCTGGCGCCGGCAAGAGCGCAACGGGACCGCGGACGTCCGCGCAGGCCCGCGTGCGCGGCGGCACGGCCCTCATCGGCCCCGCGCATCTGCTGTTGTCGTTCGAAGAGGGCGGCCTGCCCGACTCTCTCCGAATCACCTACGCGAAGGTGCGCCGCGGCAAGCTGCCGCTGCCGCTCTTGCTGCGGATGGACAACGACACGGGGCTACTAGTCCCGGAGGACCGCCACACGGCGCCGCAGGAAGTTAGGGACGACAACCTCGAGCGCGTCTTCCGCTACGTCTCGGAAAATCCCGGCGCGACCGCAAAGGCCATCCACAAGGCGATCGCGGCGACGGACACCACGGGCTCACCGCCGGCGGCTCGAACTATCAGCAACTACCTCGATGCGCTCGAAGAGAAGAACCGCATCACCGGCGCCCCGCGCGGCAAGGGGCGCGGGAAGGGCAATCCGAAGCTCTGGCGTACGGCGGATGCCCAGGTCATCCCATTCCCGCAACCCGATCGCGAGGGCCAGTAACTTTGCAAGGCGCAAGACCCGGCGTTCCCGTTTGCTGCAAACGTCAAGTCGTTGATTTCACTACATCACGCCGTGCAGCGCGTTCCTTTCATGCATGCACGGCCCATCGGTCATTCATTTGTTGCATGCAAGGCACTCTCCCTTTAGGGGGAGTGCCCTGCTTGCATGCAACAAATAACCAATGACCCGCATGCGGCATTTGAAGGGAAGGGAGGGGTTGATGTCATCTGAAAGCTGCACGACCGGAACGACCGCGCCGCCGCGAATCAGCGAGGTGCGATTCAGATTCTCGCCCGGCGCCAACGGTCTCCTCGGCTACGCATCCGTCCGCCTCGGCGATCACTTACTCAACGACATCGGGATCGTCCGCGCCGCCGATGGCAATGTGATCTGCGTCTACCCCCGCCGGTTCTCGGCCAGCGGGCATCCGCACTACATCCACCAACCGCTGAACCGATCGATGGCCGATGCGCTGCAGGACGCGATCGTCGGGCGGCTGCGTGGCCTGTTGGATGGCACTCAACCCGTGAAGGCCGACGAGACCTCATGACCGCTTGCGGACGGGGCGGGGCGGTGATGGCCGGGGCCTCTTCTGTGGCCGGCGGTGTTGCCGTTGCGGTGTGCACCGCCTTTGCGGGCGTCGCCGCGGACGCCGCACCGGTCGCTTCCATACCCGGCCGCAGTGGCCTTTCCGTTTCGGTCTACGCCAACGGTGCGGGTGCGGCGGACGCGCGGCTTCGTGCGGTCGCCGAGGTTCTTGCCGTTGGTGTGGTCCGTCTTCTCGTGGCTGGCCGTACTCCGACTCCGCAAGCCCCGGACACGTCGTCTCTTGTGGCCCCTCTTCTTTCTCGCTCTCCATCTCTCATTCGAGTGGATGTGAGAGCGCTAGCCAAGCGTTCATTGGTGCAACGGCGGACACACCAGCCGCCGAGGAGGATGGACCGATGATCGCACCAGCCACGAAGGAGAAGAAGACGAAGCGGATGCGCGGGCGGAGACGGGCGGAGGTCGTGAAGACGCCCGTGATCGAGGGGCCTGTGTCGGGTCGGCCGCCGAAGCTCTCGGTCGGCACGAAGTTGCTGCGGATCTTCAGGGGCTGCCGCGTCCAGGTAACCGTGGTCGAGAACGGATTCGAGCACGACGGAACGGTCTACCACTCGCTGAGCGCAGCGGCCTGCGCGATCTCGAAGCAGCACGTGTCGGGACCGAGGTGGTTCGGGCTCGTCAAGCCGGTCGCGAAGAAGTCGAAGGTGAAGTCGTGAACGCGGCCCGCGAGTACCGAGCGCTGCAGAGCGAGATCCGGACCATCATCGAGAAGCTGCCCGAAGCGCTCAACGGACACGTTGCTCGCCAGGAGCAGCATCCCGAGTACTGGAGTTTCGTCGCAGATCTGAAACACGCGCGGGTCGAGTTGCTCCGGCTGGCCAGCTTCCTCGGCGACGAGCAGGCTCGCGAGCAGCTTCATGCAGAAGGAGTCGACCGATGACGCCCACTCCGAAGTTGGACGCCGCGATCCGCGAATCACGCGAGCGTGCCATCGCGGCGATCGAGTCCAAGAACACGCTCGACGCCCTCGCGGCCGAGACCGAGATGCGATTGCTCGATAAGAAGCGGGACTTCATCCGGCACGCCACGCGCCTGGCCGAGAGTCTCCTGGCGACCGCGGAGCACGTCGAGAACCAGCCGCTCGACCACCACAGCCTCAACTCGCTCGGCGAGGTCATCGCGTGCAGCACCGCGCTCGACTGCGACCGGACGTGCATCGAGATCGGGGCGCTCCGACAGATGCTCGACGACATCGCGCGGGCGAAGAGGGCGGCGACCCGATGACCACCACCCAATTCGACCAGGAAACCATGAAGTCCCTCCACCGCGAGATCTACGACGCGATCCAGGAGATCGCAGCGCGGCGCGGGATTCAACTCACGGTCGGGCGCAGCACGTACACGGCGGAGAACGCGACGATCAAGATTGAGGCGGCGGTGAAGAGTGGGGACGGAACGGCGATCACGCGGGAAGCCACCGCGTTCCGAGAACTCGCGCATCTCTACGGGCTGCAGCCGAGCGATCTCGGGAGGACGTTCACGCTCAGCGGGACCGAGTACACCATCGTGGGGCTCAGGACACGAGCCACACGCGCACCGATCCTCGCGCGGACGAGCGATGGGAAGCTGGTCGGGTTCCCCGCCGAACCGATCGCGGGGAAGCTCAAGAGGATGTCGGCGGGCTGATGGCCACAGTCCTCGTCCCTGGTCGGCGGAACGGGAACGGCCGCGGAGCCCTCGTGTCCGCTCCCTCCGTTGTTCGCTGCGCGGTGTACGCCCGTCAGAGCGTCAGCGAAGGCACGGGAGAGTCCGCGAGTATCGGTGTGCAGAAGGACGCGTGTCTCGCGGCCATCGCGTCTCACGCAGCGGAGGGCTGGACCGCGCTCCCCGACGTGTACTCCGACCAGGGGATCAGCGGGGCGACGCTCCAGAGGCCCGCCATGCAGCGGCTCCTAGCCGACGTGGCGGCCGACCGGATCGACGCGATCGTCACGTACAAGTTGGACCGCATTTCCAGGAACCTCGCCGACTTCGCCGCGCTCGTCGCAGATCTCGATCGCCGCGGGGTTCGGCTCGTGAGCGTCACGCAGTCGTTCGACACGAAGAGCGCGATCGGTCGGCTGACCCTCGGGATCTTGATGAGCTTCTCAGAGTTCGAAAGGTCGCTCGTCTCCGAGCGCACGAAAGACGCAGTCCAAGCCGCTCGTCGGAAAGGCCGTTGGACGGGCGGATGCGTGCCGTGGGGTTTTGTTCTCGTGGCCGGAAAGCTCGTGCCCGACCCCGTGGAGGCGCATCGCGTGGCGGAGACGTTCCGCGTCTACCTGGAATGCGGATCCTTGATCGCCACGGCCTCGGCCCTCAACGCCCGTGGGTGGCGGACGAAGGTCTCCGCCACGAAGAACGGCGGGACCCGCGGGGGCGTGGCGTGGTCGAAGAGTTCGGTCCACCGCATCCTGACTTCGCCGATCTACATCGGGAAGATCACGGCGGGCGAGGAGGCCGTGGTGGCGGAGCACGAGGCGATCGTTCCGGTCGACGTGTGGGCGGCCATCCAGGAGCGGCTCCAGGCGAACGGCGGCCCGCACACCCGTGCCGAGCGGGTCGGAAGCGACGCCTTACTGGCCGGGGTTGCCTTCTGCAGTTGCGGGGCGGCTCTCACGCCGACGTTCGTGTCTCGCCGCGTCGGCCACGCAAAGAAGAGGTTCAGCTACTACATCTGCGGCGCGAGAGCGAAGCGCGGGAAAGCGGTCTGCGGCCAGCCGTACATCCCGGCGCATCGGCTGGAGAGCGCCGTGGTCGAGAAGATCGCCGAGGCGTGCCGCGAGAATCCAGCGCTCGTGGGGGCGATCGTCGAAGCGGCGAAGGAGCAGATCGCCAGCCAGCGGAAATCGCTCGCCTCCGAGAAGCGTGCGCTCGGGAGGGCGATGCGGCAAGACGACAGTCGACAGGCCTACCGCGAGAGGCTCGGGGAGATTGAGCGGGAGGCTGCGGGCTTGGCCGGGATGGTGGTCGAGGAGGGCGACGTGGCCCGCACCGTGGCCGAGTTTGACGCGCTTTGGGCGAGTCTCGTCCCGAGAGAACGGCGGCGGGTGGTTGAGATGATCGTCGAGCGGGTCGTCGTCGCCTCCGATGGTGGGCCGGTGGCCGTGACTCTCCACGTTCAGGCGTGACTTCGCGCAAGCCCCCGAAGTGACCAGGCCCATATTTCGGGCACTCGTGATACGCTGCCTCACGCAGCCATGCCACGACGCACGGACGCTCGCTCCAAACCGAAGCAGATCCAGCGACCGCTGCCAATTCCCGATGATGCCGATGGCGGGCCCACCTCCGCCGATGTCGCGGCAACGCCTTCCGCTCGGCCAGCTGCGACGCCGACAGGCATCTACGCCGTCCTCGGCCAGTTTCGAGAGGAAGCCCGCTCGAACCGCGATCTCGGCGACCGTTTCGAGCGGTTAATCTGCGCCTATCTCCGGCTCGACCCCATCTACGCTGAGCGGTTCTCCAACGTGTGGATGTGGAACGAGTGGCCCCGAAAGGGAAACGTCGGCGACGTCGGCATCGACATTGTGGCCGAGGAGCGCGCGACGGGCGAGTTCTGCGCTATCCAGTGCAAGTTCTTCCTCCCCGAGCATACAGTTGCGAAGGAGGACATAGACTCCTTCTTCACGGCCGCCGGCAAGCAGTTATTCACCGCCTGCATGATCGTGTCTACCACCGACAAGTGGGGAAAGAACGCCGAGCACGCCCTCTTGAATCAATCCAAGCCTGTCACGCGCCTGACAGTTCATGACCTTGAGGCAAGCCCGATCGACTGGTCGAAGTTCAGTCTTCGGCGCCCGCAAGACCTGTCTCTCCGCGCGCGAAATAGCATCCGGCCGCATCAGGCCGCTGCACTCGCATCCGTGACTAAGGGCTTTGCAAAGTCTGACCGTGGAAAGCTCATCATGGCCTGCGGCACCGGCAAGACGTTCACGGCACTTCGCATCGCGGAGAAGCTCGCGCCCAAGGGCCACGTGCTGTTTCTCGTTCCCTCACTGTCGCTACTCTCGCAAGCGCTGCGAGAGTGGACCATCGAGGCAGAGCGAACCTTCCACAGCCTCGCCGTCTGTTCCGACACGAGCATCGGTAAGCGCTCCAGCAAGGCCGACGATGATAAAGCCGACATCACGACCTACGACCTCGCGTTTCCGGCGACGACATCCTCGCGACAGATCATACGCCAGTACGAAGCCATTCAGCGCATGGCTGAGAAGAAACGCACCCCCGCGCAGATGACGGTCGTCTTTTCGACGTATCAGTCAATCGACGCCGTGTCGGGGGCACAGAAGGCTGGTCTGCCAGTATTCGATCTCATCATCTGCGACGAGGCACACCGAACGACCGGCGTCACGCTCACCGGCGAAGACGAGAGCCATTTCGTCAAGGTCCACGACGCAAAGTTCATCCGGGGCGAGAGGCGCCTGTACATGACCGCCACGCCACGCATCTATGGCGACGAAGCGAAGGTCAAGGCGAAGGACGTCGACGCCGAGCTCTGCTCGATGGATGATCCGGCCTTCTTCGGCGAGGAGTTTCATCGCCTTGGCTTCGGCGAGGCCGTCAGCAAATCGCTCCTATCTGACTACAAGGTGCTGGTGCTGGCGGTGGATGAGAAGTACGTCTCTGACCTTGCCCGGACTTGATGGACACCTCGAAGAGGTGGGATTCTCCCACCGGGGGGTGTTCGATGGCGAAGCGGACGTACACGAAGGAGTTCAAGGTCGAGGCGGTGCGACAGGTGGTGGAGGGGG
>Ga0247727_10015183_pt1 | contig 12672 bp, 7 predicted proteins | sample WisWelCaveWW1625_FD_202498 | JGI IMG/M metagenome (GOLD analysis project Ga0247727, IMG submission 202498) | Biofilm microbial communities from Wishing Well Cave, Virginia, United States - WW16-25 | ecosystem: Environmental > Aquatic > Deep subsurface > Groundwater > Cave microbial mat | place... | reverse complement strand
TCCCATAATATGTCTGGGGAGAAAACTTCGAAATACTCAAGATTATCAGTAAGATGGCTTATTGAAAAGTCAAACATTGCTGTTTCGTTTGACTTTGTCTTTACTTGTTCTGGTTTTATGTCTGCTGCAAACTGGGGTTCTTCAGCAGTTGCAAAAGTCAGTAATGCAAGAAATATTATCGCAAACAGGTATTTTCTGGGCACAGGCGATTTCGTGTTAAACTCATTTATATAGTTTTTGGAATTTACTACGGCGTAACCATACTGCAGTGGTTCTCTTTCTCAACCCTCAATACCCTGTCCACGAAGCTTTCTATCTTTCTTTCATGGCTGACGAGGATAACCTGCCTCATTCCAAGCTCTTGGATTACTTCCCTCATCTTGTCCAGCTGTTCATCGCTGAAGCCGTCTGTCGGCTCATCTAGTATAATCAAGTCTCTGGTGGTAATTGTTGAGACAACATCATTAATCACTTTGTTCAGCGCTAATCTATAGGCCAGTGCGCACGCTGTCTTTTCTCCTCCGCTCAGATCTTCAAACGGCATATCATAGCCGTTTTGCTGCAGAATAGGCGCGAACAAGTCGTCCAAGCGCGCAATTATCAATTCGTCTTCTACAAGCGTGCCGAACCATTTCTGGAATGTTGCATTGAATTCGTTGTAGATTTTTGCAAGAACTTGTTTCTCTATGAGCGCGACCATTCCCATGAAGTGTTCGTCAAGCCAGTGCTGAAATAATTGCTGTTTGGCCAGCGATTTCTGCATTTCTTCTTTTTGGCTTATTTCTTTTGTCAATTCTGCTTCCTGTTTTGATAGCATTGTTGTTTTTTCCTGAAATCTGCTTATTTGCACTGCAAAGTTTCTTTCCTGTGTTTGTATTTCCAGGAGTTTTTGTTTTTCGTTCTGCAAAGACTGCTCAATTGTCGCTGTTTTCTGCAGTTCTAATAATATTTGCGCCATCTTTTCTGTTGTAATCTTGATGTGCTTTTCCTGTTCTGCAATCTTTATTGCGAGCTCTCTTGCTTTTTCGTCCTGCTTTGTTCTTATTTGCTGTTCTGCGTTCGCTTTTAGCGCCTGCTGGTATTGCTGCCTCAACTGCATTACCTGCATTGAGAGCGCTGTTCTTGTTGATTCAAGCTGCCCGATTTTCGTGCTAAAAACATCAAGTTTTTCTTTTGCAGAGCTCATTTCAGAGGTTGCTTTTGTTGAAATTGCGTGCTTGTGAGTTTCATTTACCTGCTGGAGGCATACTGGGCAGGAATCCATTTGTGTTATCTTTTCCTGCAGAGTCTTATGATGGTTATGCTGAGCCTGCAGTTCTCCCATCTGCCTTGACATCATAGAACGTTCTGTCTCGATTGACTGCATTTGCTGTTCTGCTTGCTTCAGTGACTGCTCAACTCCTGCAGGTTCCGCATAAATCAATGGCGCTGCATTCAACTGCTGTCTTATCATCTGCAGTTCTTTTGAGTTTGCTGAATACTGTTGCTGGTGATAGTTTTGCTGCTGCTTGAGCAGCTCGTGTTCTTTTTTTGTCTCAAATACCTGCCTTAGCTGCTGCTCCATCTGCAGTAATTTCGAGTTTTGTTCTGATAATTGGATGGAAAACTGCTTTCCTTTCGGCTCAAGTTCTTTCAGGGCAGTTTGTACTGAAGAACTTTCCTTCCTTAATGATTCCAATGTTGTTTTTTTCTGCGGAATGTCTGAAGTTTTGCCTTGGAGCTCCCTGCTTCTCTCGCGCAATACACTCAAGTATCTTGAAGTGTTTTCTTGAATTCTTTTGTACTTGTCAAGATTGAATACTTTTCTCAGGACATCCATTCTTTCGTCAGAACTGCTCTGAAGTATCCGCTTCATCTCTTCCTGTGGCGTATAAACAGTAAACCTGTACAATGCATTCTTGCTTTTTGTCAGCATTTCTGCAGGATAACCAAACAATTCCAGAACGAATGTTTTCAATTCCTGGCTCGTCATTTCCTGCCTTGCATCATCGACAATAAGATATCCTGCTCCCTGCTCAACGCTTGTCTTTGTTCTCTTAAGCGTTCTTCCGATGCAGTATTCCTTGTTTCCAAGCGAGAATTTAAGCTCCACAAGCCCATTGGACGCTCCGTTTCTGAGAAGTGACGTTCCTGCCAGCTCTGCCCTTAGAAGTCCGAACAGCGCAAACTCAATCGCCAGCAGTATTGTTGATTTGCCCGACCCTATGTCGCCTGAAAGAAGCACTGTTCCCTCTGGAAAGTCTATTGCCTGCTCAACATAGCTTCGAATGTTCTTCAGCACCACCCTTTTGATAATCATGTCTTTGGTAAAACCTTTGCGTATATAAAATTATGGACGATAAAGAGCATTGTCAAGGGCGCGCCTTTATTCTATCTCAGCTCGAAAAATCCAGCAAGACAATAATAAATTGTTATTTTGTCTTGCCGGATTTTTCTTTATGAAAATAACTGAAAGGCGCAGAAGCTACAAGGCTCATTATTAAAAAAATATTAAAAATAAAAAATTAGCTGAACGCGCCAAGGTCGAATGTTGGCGGCCTGTTGACGTCCTTCACTGCAATTGTTACGTCCTTTGTTATCTTGTTCAGTCCGTCGTTTGCAGTTATGGTCACGATGTGTGTTCCAGCATCCTCATAAGTTGTCTTGTAAGTATTGCTGTTCATCCATCCTGTGAACGTTATTGTCATTGCGTCGTTTTCAGGGTCTGTGACCTTTGGTGCGAGAGTTATTATTTCCCCCTCATTCAGGCTCATTTCTGCTGCAATAATGATTACAGGCGCCTTGTTTAGCGCTTCTACAATCACGCTGAATGCAATTGAAGCCATTTCTGTGCCGTCAAATGCAGTCAAGTTTACAGTGTACTTGCCTACATCTCCAACTTGTGTTGACCAAGTTCCTTCTGAATCAAGAGGCGAGCTGAATGAAACGGTTACTTTGTCTCCGTCTTCATCCTTCACTGTTGGCTTGACAGTTATCTTGTCTCCTTCCTTGATTACGACATCGTTGATTGTCTCGATTATTGGAGCCCTGTTTACGTTGTTTACGACAATCTTCACTGTTTCTGTTGATGTTGAAAGCTTGTCGTTTGCAGTTATTGTTACTTCATATTCTCCTGCATCAGTGAATGTTGTTGCCTTTGTCTTTTCAGCCATCCAGCCTTCAAGCAGTGAAGTTACTTCATCGCCGTCTGCATCTGAAATAGTGTAATCAAGCGATACAGTCTCGCCTTCGTTTACAGTTATTATCTTGCTTGCGAGGGAAATTGCAGGCGCCTTGTTCTTTTGCTGTATGATTAAAAGAACATCCTGGCTGACTTGGTTTTTTCCGTCTGAAGCTGTTATTGTGATTTTGAATTCTCCTGCATCGCCGACAACTGTCTGCCATTCGCCTTTTGCGCTCAATGGCGCCGAGAATGTGTATGTGATTGGGTCTCCGTCAGGATCTGCTGCCTTCAGGTTTGGGAATGAGACAAGGTCTCCTTCTGTTGCGATTTTCTGGGGGAGTTTTTCTGTTGTTTCCTGCACAACTTCGCTTACTTCGCTGTCTATTTCGTCTGTTTCATTATTCATATCAGTTTCGTCGTCCAATGAAACATCTCCTGTTATGTCTTTGCCGATGCCTGTATTCTGCATGCATCCTGCAAGAAGTAAAATAAATGTTATTGCTGCGAAAAGTTGTGCTGTTTTCATTATTTTCTGCCCCCTCGATTTGTTGCTATTCTGGAATAGCAACGTCTTTAAATAGATTGTTACAGGGAAACATATATTTTGCACTATCTACTTGCTACTTTTGCGTAGTGCCATAAGAATAATCACTGACAAGGATGCTGCTCTTCCTGCCAAAACAAGGGCAAACTGCGCAAAATATTCCTGAGGATAATACTTGAGCATGACGCTTTCCAGCCCAAAAGTCCAGTTTCCTTCAAAAAATGCCCTGTGCATAGTATCAAACAGCATATTGAACGACAAAAATGACAGCAAAGGAACAAGTAATGCAAGAATGCTTCCGTAAAACAATATTCTTCTTCTGTCGCCGTAAGCTAATGCAAAAGCAAGCACTGTAAACAGGATAATCTTCAGATAATCAAGCTTCAGCAGGACTTTCTTGACGTCAAGCAGATGAGAGTTCTCCTGCACTGTGAACTCCGGGATTGCTGGAGCATTCCACTCATTGTTTGAATAATATGCAATCAGTTCTTTTGTTGTTTCAACAGCTTCCGGATTAAGAATTGATTTGTGAAAACTAATATCATACATCATCGAATCAAAAGCAAAGAAGTAAATGCATAATGGAATAATAAGAATGCCTACTATTGTCAATAACTTCATCTTATTGATGCGCCGTCTGGCAAATCAACAGTCACAGGTCCTTGGTTTGTCTGCAAAACTGCATTGTTGTAAACAGCCTGCCCTCCTTTGGTTGTTAGCTTTATCTTCAAGAAAGCATCGATTGTGATTTCTTTCTCGCCTTTATGGTATCCTTTTACAAAAACATCGTCTCCTGGCTTTCCTTTTGGCTCAAGCACTTTTACAATTCCGTCTTTTTCTGCTGCAAGAAGCATTCCCCTGCTTTCTTTTCCCCTAATCATTGCAGGCTTTAGATTCGAGATTATGACTATATTCTTTCCAGCTAATTGTTCAGGAAAATAATGTTTTCTTAGTCCTGCGACAAGAGGCCTTTTTTCAGTTCCTATGTCTATCTGCAGCACAAGCAGCTTGTCGGCGTCAGGATGAGGCTCTGCGGAAGTTATTTTAGCAACTTTCAGGTTTAATTTGTTGAAATCATCCTCTATAGGCTCGTCCGCAGGAGCTTGGGCCTTGAATTCAAGCTTTGAAAACAATATTTCCGGTTGCAAAAGCTTTCCTTTTGTTGTCTTCTTGAATTTCGCCTGCTTTAGCGTTCCAATCTTCTGTCCGAGCTGCGCTGCTATCTTTTCTGCGCTTGCTGGAATGATTGGATAAACATAAATGGATATTATTCTCAGGCATTCTGCAACAGTATATAGTATTGTTCCGAGCCTTTCCTTGTTCTCTGTTAAAGTCCATGGCTGCGTCTCTGTGACGTACTTGTTGCACTGCCTTATGAAATCCCAGATGCATTCTATTGCCCTGTGCCATTCGTAATTCTGAACATGCCTATTAACATCCTCGAATATTTCTGATTTTGCAATCAGTTCTTTGTCTATTTTTTCGAGCTTTCCTGGCTTTGGTATTTCTCCGCTGAAATTCTTGTGTATCAACACGCTTGTTCTCTGCAATAGGTTTCCAAGCGAGTCTGCAAGCTCTGAATTGTTTCTATTGATAAGTGCTTCTTCGCTGAACTCGCAGTCAGCTCCTGCAGGGGTTTCTCTCAGTAAAAAGTATCTTAATCTGTCTGCTCCATATTTTTCGGCAAGGTTCAGCGGGTCAAGCGTTATACCCCTGCTCTTTGACATTTTTTCCCCGCCGATGTTGACAAAACCATGTGAATGCACTGTCTTTGGCAGGTTTATTCCTGCAGAAAACAGAATTGCCGGCCAGATTACTGTATGAAACCTATTGATGTCTTTTCCAATGATATGAACATTTGCAGGCCAGTATTTCTTGAATTTCTTTCCTTCAACTCCGCCTAATGCAGAAATATAGTTTAGCAATGCGTCAAACCAGACATAAATAAAGTGGCTTTTGTCATTAAGCAGGGGAATCCCCCACTTTGTTGATTTCCTTGAAACACTTATGTCCTTTAATCCTTCTTTAATCCAGTTAACAATCTCGTTTCTCCTGAAATCAGGCAGGATGAATTCCGGATGCTGAGAAATATAATCAAGCAGTTTCTGCTGGTATTTTGACATCTTGAAGAAATATGATTCTTCTGAGATTTTTTCAGGCTCTTTCTGGTGCACTGGGCATTTTCCTTTGAACAGGTCTTTTTCAGTGTAGAACGCCTCGCATCCTGTGCAGTAAAGTCCTTCATATTTTCCTAGGTAAATGTCACCCTTGTCAAGCACTTGCTGGAATATCTGCTGGCAAACCTTAGTGTGTCTTTTTTCTGTTGTTCTTATGAAATCATCATTTGAAATGTTCAGTTTCTTCAGCAATTCCTCAAAATGAAGAACCATTCCGTCCACGAGTTCCTTCGGCTTCTTTCCCTGCGATAATGCTGTTCTTTCTATCTTCTGTCCGTGCTCGTCTGTTCCTGTAAGAAAGAATACGTCTTCTCCCAATAACCTGTGCCATCTGGCAATAAAATCGGAGATTATTTTCTCATAAGCATGCCCCATGTGGGGTTTTGCATTAGGATAATCTATAGCAGTCGTTATGTAGAACGTTGGCTTTGGCATAACAAACAGCCAAGAATAACACTATTTAAAGTTTTAGTAGAATCACTTCATCTTCTTGGTGATATCTATGTTCTTCTTGCATTTTGCGCACTCGAAGCGTATTGCATCTGCAGCCTTTTCCTTGCCCGATTCCTCGTCAAAAATCTTTATTTTCTTTCTTTTGAATGATGTTTGCCCTTCGCCTGAGAAATTACAGTGAGGGCAAGTATATTGTATGCTTACTGTGAGCGTGTCCTCATAATCATCTTTCGGAACAGTGTAGTCACATTCTGGGCAGACATATTCCTTTGCCCTTATCTTGGTTTTTCCATCATCGCCTTTTGGTTTTCCCATTATTCCTTTCTTGCATTTTGTACAAAGTTCCTTTAAAACCCACGCAATTGCCTTTCCCTTGCCAATATTCCTTCTAGTAAAGTAAACGCATTCTGCAGTGTTTGACGGAAATTTTAATGCCATGACTCAAATCTAGCATATCCTTTATTTAAGCGTTTCGCCCGAAAGGCTTTTATATGTGTAATAGCTAAACTATGTAAAAATATGCCCAACTATGACAAAAGAAGCTGAAGAACTCACATTTGCAAAGCGCGTTGCAAAATCAGGCAGAGGATACTTAGTCTGGCTTCCGAAGGATGTTACTGATTTTCTCGAAATAAAGAAAGACGAATACGTAGAAATCAAAATCAAGAAATTGAGGAAAAAATGAAGAAAGGCCAGATTTCATTGTTTATCCTGATGGGTATTGTCATTTTGATAGCAGGAGCGCTGATATTCTATCTGTTCACAGGAGAAAAAAAGACGCCAATGACCGAAATGCCAGGGGCAGTCCCGCTTAACCAATACCTGTCAACGTGCTTCAATGACCTTGGTAAAGCCTCAATTATCAGGATGGGAATGCAGGGAGGTTATCTTGGCATTCCAGAACACGCGCAAATTACTGAAAAAAGAATTTTTGCAGTTAATTACGACAATGGAATAATCTATTCCCAGACAACAGAAAACGTTGCCGATGAGCTCAAGAAATTCATTGAAAGAGGATTATCTACATGCATAGATGAAGAAATGTATCCTGGAAGCAAAATTTCATATGAAAATCCTTCTGTCGATGTAAAAATAGGCGCTGACCAAATTGTAATGACAGCAGACTTTCCAGTCACGATTGCTGACGAGAAAAGAAAGACAGTGCTTAAGGATTTTGCTGCCTCTTATCAACTGAGCCTTCCTAAAATGATGGAAACAGCAACAGCTATTGCAGAGCATACAAGAGAAAATCCTAACTGGCTTGATCTCAGCTATCTTTCAAAGCAGGAAGTTTCAGTGGGTGTTTTCCCATTTGACAAGGAAACAACATTAATAGGACTTCTTGACAAGAATGCAAAGATAACTCCAAATGGATTCATGTTTATGTTTGCGCTGAAGCAAGATCATAACAGGCCTCCTATTCTTGACAACATTCCAAATTTTGTTTTAACAAAGAGTTATCCTTTCACTTACCAGCTTCACGCAACTGATCCAGACGATGAGGATTACAAGAAAGACGGCCTGCAGTATTATTCTCCGAACGCGCTGATAAACATTGACAAATACAAAGGCGCTCTTGAGTTCACCCCGAAAATTCCTGGTGAATACACCATAGATGCGTGCGCAAAAGATATGCACGGCGCGTCAACCTGCAAGCCTGTGAGGTTTGATATCAGATGAGAAAAATAGCCTCGCTATTCATCATTGCATTGCTACTTTTGTCAGTTGTTTATGCTCAGGAAGAGGAAAAAACAGACTTGGAAAAGTTCGAGGAAAGCCCTACTGCAGACAATTTGAAGGAAGTAAAAGATCTCTCACCAGCACAATTCTCGGAATTATTTGTAAAGCTTCCATCTCAGGAAAAATTGAAATATTTCAAGGAAAACCCTGGAAAAGCATTGGATTATCCTGAAGCTGCCCGTTCATTTTTCGCAACGCCTTCAAACATCAAGGATGCTCCTGAAGCTGCTGACCAGTATTTCCCGCTTCATCTCATAGATGATGCCTCATCATCTCAGATATATCTTAATCTCGAAATTGGAAGGGATACTGCACCAATTTCATTCACACTAATAGACATGGCAAGATATGATCCTGAGCTGAAAAAACTAATATCAGGCAGTGCAAACATAATTGTTAAAGATTTACCTTCCGATGTTACAGGAATCACCACAAAAGAAAACGAAATAGTTATCGAGAGAAAAGACGCAACAGGAATAATAATCGGTGCTGACACCTCGCTTGCTTCCTTTTACAAGTTAAATGAATATGTTGTGATAACTCTTAGTGATGGACGGGAATTTAGCGGCACTGGATACGGAAACATCATCATCAAGGGAAATACTATTGAGCTCCAAAATGCAGAGCTTACGATTTATGAGCAGAAAGACAAGAGCCCTGCAAGAATAAACGGCAATGCAAAAATTACATTTGTAAATGGCATTTTAAAGGAAGTAGAACTCATACCAATCTCTGCACGAGGAAATATGTTTGCAGGCGTTCAAAGCACTTACACTCGCCTTGGCACAAAGCAGGAAATTGAAACAAAAGGGGAAACGATAACAATTCATCCTTTCACAGCTCCGCCTAATTCATACCCTGAGATTTCCGGAAACCACGTATGGTTTGATGACAAGGCAATAGGAACAAAAGGTTCTGCAGGAGTCGCTTGGGGCAGTTATTTGACTTTCAGCAACGACCCAAGCGCTTGGACATATTACGATGGCATTAAGACAAAAGCAGGCGGAAAAGTTTATGTTGAAGATGAAAGCACTATTTTTAATTCTCAGTCATATAAAGGCAGCGAGCCTGAAAAGATTTTCTTCTCCAAAAATACTTTAGAAGTCAATGGATTGAAAGGCCCTACAGAGTATGTAGAAATTAGCGGTCCTGATGGAGACATTGCAACACTTACAAAAAAAATCGACATGCCTGTTGCGTCTTTCAAGAACATTGTTGCGACAGAAACGACAAATCTTGCAATGAAAGTGTCAATAACTAATGGCAATCCGTCGTTTCTTCTTGACATTGCAGCGCTTGCGCATGCAGGCCTCCAGAATCCAGGAATAACAGGACTGATTAACAAAAACCTTCTTTTGAATTTGCAGGACGGCAAGGCATACTATGGAATCACGACTGGCGGAATAATGCAGTATGAACAGGGCAGGGAGCCTGTTACAATTGCTCCTTTGGGGCTTGTCAACTATGGAGTCGGCTCTGGATTAATTGTTCTCAAGAATCTCGATAACGGACAAAAGGACCAGTTATTGCGTTCGCAGCAGGAAAAAGATAAAGCAAACGAAATACTGCTAAGGCTTGGAGAAAAGAAAGTCGCTGATTTGACTCCTGAAGACATCAAGGAAATGCAAAATGCGCAGTTCCTGCTTAAGAGCTCTGAAATAACTAGTTACAATGCAATCATCACTAGCCTTGAAAGAGAAAAACTTGATTCCCGCGAAGTTGAATATGCAAGAGCAATTGCAAATGCAGAACAGGGAGCAATCATTGGCGGCGGAAATGTCCTCTATCTTGAAGACTTCATCAGCAAATATCCTTCTGGCGCTGACAGCGATGACTTGAGAATAAGAAATATTGATGTTATGGTTACAGGAGCTGCAAAAACAGGCGAGGGTTGGAAGGAAATTATAGAGCAGTATTCTGCACTCAGGGAAAAGATGCCTGACAGGTATAATGATATTACAATGAAGGTTGCCCAAGTTCAGCTCGCGAGCGGCGATACAAGAAGCGCAGAAGCATCATTCCAGGATTTCATACGCCGTTCTCACGATCCTGCGCAGTTGTCTGAAGCGCACAAGGGGCTTGCAATTACTGCATTGCAGGGAAACAACATTGAAATAGCACTGCAGGAGCTTGGCAGTGCACTGAAAGAAAATCCTGACAATGCAGAAGCAAAAAATACTCTTAGAAAACTTCAGCTCAACATTCTTACTGCAGTAAACAAAGGGTTAGGCATGGACAGCGACAGGCTGCTTAAGCTTGTTGACCAGAAGCTTGGCATTGAAGGCTATGAAGAAGGAACAGGAGCTTCTGATTTCTTCAAGAGAGTATGGAACGGAATGGATAACACGGGAAAGGCATTTGCAGGAGCAGTCGGCTACGGAGACGCTGTTAATGTATTTTTCGAGGATAAACAATTCGAAGTCAGCCAGCAGCAGACAGGACTGATGGTATTGCGGCAGGCTGTAATGAAAGGATATACTATTCAGGACTTGGACGGAGTTTCTGCAATAAAACAAAGACAGATTATTCAGGATGTTCTTGGACACAGCGGAAAGGATTTCAGCGAGCTTTCTGCAGACGACCAAAAGAAGATACAATATTTCCAGTCAGCACTTGGAACTGCATTTCATAATCCAGATGTAAGGCTTGTATCTCAGAATGCAGTCCTAACTACTGAACAGCAAAAAGAATTCTCAAAAGAACTTGCAGAAGGAAAGAAAGGCGCTGAGTTGACTCAGCCAGGATATTTCAAGTTCAAGTCAGGTGAAGGCTATGTTGCAGGCGGAGAGCTTGAGCACAGCTGGACTGATGTTGTTGCAGATGGACTTGACGTAAAGAATATTGCGCTAATTGCATTACCGATGGCAAAATTGTCAACAGTTTTTGCATATGGAATGACAACTGCCCGTGCGTCACAAGCTCTTGCAGAGGCGCTAACAGTCAGACAGTACCTTCAGGGCGCGCTTGGAATAACTAAACTCGGAGAGGCATTCAAGGGAGCTTGGGGTGGAACAAGAGTTGCCGGTGCATACGGCGAACTCAGCGGGTTTTCTCAGTTTATGCTGAGAGAAGGAGCAATAAATCTTGGCCAAGTCGGCCTTGGTGAAGCTGCAAGTGCAGTTAATCCAGTCCTTGGAACAGGAATTAATCTTCTTGTTGGCAGCGGCGCCATTGATTTTGATGATCTTGGAAAGAAAATTATGAAGGACACTACAAAGGCACTTGTTAAAACACTAGAGAATTCTCTTGATAATCCAGAAATTATTGCAAAGGTTGCAAGAGGAATCGAAAACGAGCTTCTTACTGCTTCAAATGAAGAAGAAATTGCAGAAGTAATTACAAACGCGTATAAAAAAGCAGGCGTGTCCGTTGATCCTGATTTTAAAGTTGCAGGAAAAGATATTGCATCGTGGCACGAAACTGTTGACAGTGAAGTTTCCAAAGCGTTTAAGCTGGAGGGAAGCGAAGGAATTCCAGCAGCATATGCACTTCAGCAGGAACATTTGAAGTTTTACTATGACAGCATTCCTCAAGAACTCAGGGCTGCTGAAATAAAGGCAAATCGCGCATTATTCCCTTTAACACCATCTAACGAATTGCCGACGTTCCCGGTGAGGAATTATCATGATGTTGTCAACAAGCTTCTTCCTGTTGCTCAAGCAGAGGGCGTAAGTCCAATGTATGGCGATGCTTTCCTTGTTTTCACAAATACATTCAAGAAAGCAAATATCGATCCATTCAGCCCCGAGGCTGCTGTTATCATAGACCAGCTTGAAAAAAGAGTTTCTTCAGCAGATACATATGCAAAAACACTCTCGTCTCTAGGCAAGAGCGAGTTCGAAGTAATTGACTTGCCGAGAGAAGGCATAAGAAGCATTCCTGAAGAAGAACTTATTGAGAGAGGAAAGCAGGTTTTAAGGGAAAGATACGCTGCTGCAGGCATTGATCCTCTTGCTGCAGAGTTCATACAGTATCCAGAACTTAACAAAGTGTTTTCTCCGGATGAAGTAACTATAACCCTGACAAAAGTTGCCAAAGAAGATATTGTTGATGAATTTGTTGACCAGGCATATATTGATGCTTACAGGATGGAAAATGGCGGAGACCCATTCCTTGAGGCAATGGTAAATCCTAAAGGTGCTGCTCCGCTTAGAGCTGCAAAAGACATGGTTGATCAAGATGCTGAAAAGCTGGCTTTTGCATTGAAAGATGAATTAAGCGGAAGTCCTGCTGAAGTTGTTTCTGCACTTGAAGCAAAAAAACCTCAAATAGGAATGCTTGGGTTGAGGGCAACAACAGATCCTACATTTGGCGCGCATTATGCATTTTACAACAAGGCAGTTCTTGCTGACTCCATTGCTGGAAGCGCTGCTCCGACAAGAGTTACATCTGTAACTGTTGAGCTTTCAGATTTGAGGCAGTCTGAAGACGGAATTCTGAAGTTTGCAAATGACGAAATCTCGCACGAAGCAGGCACTGCCCTCAAGAAAGCGCAAATGGCCGAAATTAGTAATTTTGCTGAAAAGCTTAAGACAGACCTTGGTGTTGATGTGATGGTTAACGACCTTGGACTCAAGGGCGCTGAGATAAAGATT
>Ga0247727_10015182_pt1 | contig 12673 bp, 14 predicted proteins | sample WisWelCaveWW1625_FD_202498 | JGI IMG/M metagenome (GOLD analysis project Ga0247727, IMG submission 202498) | Biofilm microbial communities from Wishing Well Cave, Virginia, United States - WW16-25 | ecosystem: Environmental > Aquatic > Deep subsurface > Groundwater > Cave microbial mat | place... | reverse complement strand
AGCCCGTAACCCGTCGCTTCTGTTCTACCGGCCATGCCACCAATCCAAGGACAAAGCGGATCAAATGGCTTCCCCGTCACAACGCCGCGCACGTAGGGTTCGCCACGATGCAGATATCCATAACGCTCCGCCATCCAAAACATAATCGTTGAGTCCGTTCCCATATCCGGCGCAGGCACATCAATGAATGGGCCGATCGCCTTTCGCTCGTTCAGTTCATCCACAAACTTGAAAGTAATTTCTTTCAGTTCTTCAGGAGTGCAATCTCGCGGATTGAAATTGATGCCGCCTTTCGCACCGCCATAAGGTAAGTCGTGCTGCCAGCCCTTGATAGACATTTCTGCCGCGTGGCTTTCCACAGAAGAAAGAGTAATGCCTTCGCAAAATCGGTTCCCGCCCTTAAAAACATCGCTGGTCAAAAGACGGCGATGTCCGACTCTAACGGCTTTTAACCTTCTCGGTTTTCCACCAACATGAGCATCAATATCGCAGGAAGTTCTCACCTTAAAACTCAACAGCTCTTCGGTAATTCTCTCTGGCAAAAGCAAAATTTCCGCTCCCTTTCGGTAACGATTCCAAACGTGTTGCAGGGCGGTATCCATGGCCAACCTCCTCGTAGTCAAAGAACAGCCCTTATAGAGTAGGGAAATTTTAAGGACGGTTCAATAGAGATGAGAAAAATCCGTTTACAATCCCAGCTCCTCTCTAATATCTTCCGGAATCGGAATCATTTTCCCCGGCTTGCTGATACCCGGATACCGCCAAGCGCTAATCACCGTTAATTTTGATTTTTGAATTTTGATTTTTGATTTATTGGTATACATGGCCCAGATTTCTTCTTTTTTCTTTCCGGCACTGGGACGCATCACCGCCACCGTATTTTCCGCCACGCCTTCTTCCTTTCTTTTCGGATTGCGAATCACGCCCTTAATTTTGGCTTCGCTCAAGCCATAAAAAAGCATTTTATTTTTCACGTGCCTGGTCCAGGAATAATCGGCAGTGTCCTCGGGAAACTTAAAAAACATATTTACTTAATAAACATTCTTCCCTCCACCGTCAAATCCACATATTCAAAACCAGCGCGATTTTTATTGATTAAGTCCTTCAAGGCAGCCAATGAAGCTTGAGAAAATGGAAAACGAACGCTAAAACGTAAAACTCCCTTATTAGTTAGCGCCCGCAGTTCCTGTAATTTATCGTTATAAATTAAATCGTTTGTTTTAAGGGAAACCGCCTCCAAACTCGCCAAAATGCTTTTCAGGTTCGCGAATATCTTTTCTGGAAAAACCGCGTGGCCAGGCACCGGCTCTGGACCATCTTCGGTTTTAATGGAGATCACCAGTGAACCCTCCCCAGCCGGCGAGGAAGCTATTGCTTCGCCATTTTTATCCAGCCAAAAACAATTATAATTAGTTTCACTGGACTTGCACCAAACCAGATACGGCTGGCGCTCTTTGACCTCAACCAGCACGGTCCGAGAAAATAATTTTTTAGAAATTGCCGCGCTTTCAATGTAATTATTAGAAAATTCCAATTTCTTGGACCAACTTAAAAAATTCTCCGGCCCTAACCAATAACCTAACCAATGCTCATAGACAACCGGTTTCACCTGGCTCAAAAGCCAATCTCGATTCAAATTTTCCGCTCCGATTAACTCAAATTTTTGAATTTTAAAAAGCGGCGTTTCCTGAAACACGTAAGCCACGCCAATCAATAAGAATGAAGCTAAAAAACTCGCCGCGTATAATTTCAACCGAAATTTAAATCTGGCTTTTTGCCGACCTCTTTCGTTTAAACCAAAGTTCATGCGACAAATCTTTCAATTAAAGGATTAATGCGCGTAATCAATTCATAAGGAGAAGCATTCATTTTGGCGGCCACTTCCGTAGCGAAAATGGTCTCGGATTTTTGAGAACCGATTAATACCGCCACGTCTCCGGCCTTCGCCTTGACTTCGCCCGCGTCCACCACAATTAAATCCATGGAAACCCGCCCAAGTACCCGGCATCGCTTGCCGTTGATTAAAACTTCACCCACCCCAGAAAGCGCGCGGGGGTAACCATGCCAGTAGCCAATCGGCACAATCGCCATCTCCGTTGGTTTATAAATCCGCTCCACTAAATCGTAGCCGATAAAATCCCCTTTCTTAATCGGCTTCACTTCACTCACCAACGCGTACCAAGAAAGAACCGGCTGAAGCTCTATCTCCTTTCCTTTTTGCATTTCCAGCTCTCGGGACGGCCAAATACCCTGCAGACCAATGCCAATCCGCACGGCATCCAAGTGGTATTCTGGACTGATTAAAACTCCACCCGTGGCTGCCGCGTGACGAATCAAGCCCTTAAAACCAGCTTCTTCTAAAACCATCGCCGCTTTTTTAAAATCATGAAATTGCAAATCAGTAAAAGTGGGGTAATTCACGTCTTTGGCGGCCGCGAAGTGAGTGTAGATACCCTTCAATTTATCTCTAATCTCTAATCTTTCATCTCTAACTATTTGAACAACTTTTTTAAGTTGTTCAAGATAGAAACCTTGCCTGTGCATGCCGGTATCAATTTTCAAATGAAATTCCGGCGAATTTTTCAGTTTCGCCGCCGCCTCCAAAGTTTCCAAAGTGGAAATTGTCACGGAAATTTTATTTTTCTCCGCCTCTTCCAGCATTTCCGGAAAAACTGGCCCTAAAACCAAAATCGGCTTTGCGATCCCCTCTTGGCGCAATTTAATTCCCTCAATTAAGCTGTCCACGCAAAAACCATCCACGCCATATTCTTCCGCCAGCTTAGAAAAATGCAGTAAACCGTGCCCATAAGCGTTGGACTTCACCACCGCCCACAATTTTGTCTCCGGCCTCAAAAGCCCGCGGAAAACGCCAATATTGTGCTTTAACGCGTCTTTATTAATTTCCACCCAAGTTTTCACCCGCTTCATAATTGACATCTTATCATCTTTTCAGCTATAATAAAAGCCATGAAAACAGGTATCCATCCTAAATATTTTGAGAAAGCCAAAGTGACTTGCGCCTGCAAGCAGGAATTTGAAGTCGGCTCCACCCAAGCCGAACTTAAAGTTGAAATTTGCAGTAACTGCCATCCTTTTTACACTGGCAAAGAAAAGCTGATTGACACCGCCGGTAAAGTTGAAAAGTTCAAAGCTCGCCGCGAGAAAGCGGCCACCGCTCCGAAAGCCGTCAAAAAACCGCGCGTCAAAAAGAAAAAGTAAATGGCCCAGAAACTTATCATCGAAGTTCGCGCTGGCGCGGGCGGAGATGAAGCGTCTATCTTCGCTGGCGAACTCGCCCGCATGTATCAAAAATACGCCGCTAAAAAGGGCTGGGGTTTTGCTACGATTGATAGTTCCTCGGGAACCATCGGCGGCTATAAAACCTTCGTGGGAAAAATCTCCGGCGAGGGTTGCTATGACGCCCTGAAACAAGAATCCGGAGTGCATCGCATTCAACGCGTGCCCGCTACCGAAAAAGCCGGTCGCGTTCATACCTCTACCGCTTCCGTAGCAATTTTGCCGGAGGTAGAAGCTAAAGAAGTAAACATTAATCCAGGCGATTTAGACATTAGCTTCCAACGCGCGGGCGGCCCGGGCGGGCAAAACGTTAATAAGGTGGAAACAGCCGTTCGCATTGTTCACAAACCTACCGGTATCAGCATTCTCTCCCGCTCTGAACGCTCCCAGAGCGCCAACAAAGAAGCCGCCATGTCTATTTTGCGCGCCAAACTTTACGAAGCGCAAAACGCCGCCGCGGCTCAGCAAATGGGCAGTGCCCGCCGCGAACAAATCGGCACCGGCGACCGCTCGGAGAAAATTCGCACCTATAATTTCCCGGATGACCGCATCACCGACCACCGCTTCAACGCCAAGGTCCATAATATAGAAAAAGTATTGGAAGGCGATTTAGACATTCTCTTGGATAAAATAAAAAAACGCTCCGAATAATTTCGGGGCGTTTTTCGGAACATTTTAGGTCATTTTCACCTTATGTTTGGGCACAATCCGGAAACAGGGCTCCGTGCTGTCTTTTTCTTCATCATCCCGAAAACGCTGGAGAACTCCCAAAACAATTTCTTTTATCTTGTAGAGTTCGATATCGGGCAAATTATTTTCATCAAGATTCGCTATTTCACCCACAACAATTACGCGATGGCCATTTTTGATTTGACCCGCCAAATCATCCAAAACATGAAGAGCGCCTTGAACTAATTCCTCCACGGATACCGCGAAAAATTTTTTCTTAAGCTCTTGAATCTTATTTTGACAATATTCATTTAGAATAATTGCCTCCGGCGCCTCATCCTCCGCTAAAATAGCGAAGGGGGTTGGCCGATCAATTTCCTCAAGCTCATTTTCTTTTTTCTTATTTTTTTGAGAATTTTTTGGCAAGGTCTTAGCTGAAAAATTCAAGCAAGCAAGCAAAGAACCGAATAAACAACCAATGTTAAAAATCAGCAAAAGAGTAAGAATAATGGCGACAATGTCTTGAAAGCCAACGACAAAAACCCTACCGATTAATCCGCTTAAATTAATTAGGAAACCAAACAGGAAAAACTGGAAAAGCTTGTTTGGCAGGCGATCCATGAGACCTCCCGAGATAATCAAGTTTCTGCCAATAGGATAAAACTATGAATTGATTACGTCAATATCCACCTGAAATTGTTGCGCGCGGGTAACCACGCGATCGCCATAACCCCAAAGATGGCGCCGCCAGCGGCTGCCGGCGTAATATTTAGCCGCCGCGCAACGTTCCACATCTAATTTCTTACTATAAATCGCGTCGCAACCTTTCATGGAATTTTTTAAATAAAGTCCAGTCGCCACAAAAGCGTCTCCGTTTCGCCAAGGCGAAGCTGGTTTACTACCAGTAATTTCCCCCACCTTATCCTTAAACAAAACCCAGGTAGAAGGAATAAACTGCGCGGGACCCATCGCGCCACCGTAAGCGCCATCCGCGTTCGCGCAAGAAACATTCACGCTATTCGCGCTAATCCCCAGCTCTTGAAGTAGGGCGAGAAAAACAGGCACATCACGAGTGGGATGCATGGCAGTTTCATAACTGCACCGTCCAACATTCTGACCAAGCGCCGATTCTCTATCTAAAACTGCCAAAATTAAAGCGGCGCGAACACCCGTGGAATCCTCGGCGAATCTGGCAAATTCATAAGCCTTTTCAAAAGTCATCTCTCCCCCGCCCAGAAATTCAAAGATTCGACTCCTAATCTGCGCCGCGGTCTTGCGAGTCTCTTTCAGAATCGCTTGATATTTTGTCTCCTGCCCCTTCGTTACGCTTAAAAGATTATCTTTCTCTTTTTTCGCGCTGGCTAAAGCCGCCTGCTGCGCCGCCTGGTAAGCCTTTAATTCGGCGATATCCGAACGCTTGAGCGCCAAGATTTCTTTTTTATCCAATAAATCCTCGCGAAGATCGGAAATCTTATTAATCGTCAGCGTCAAATTATCTTGCACTTCTAATAAATTATTAAGGTTCGCGAAGAAATCCGAAAGCTTCATGCTTTTCAGAAAAAGTTCTACCAGACTAGTTTGTTCATTTTCATAAAGCCGACGAACTGTGGCGGAAAGCGCTCCCTTGTTGGTACCCAAACTTTCTTCCGCCAATGTGATTTGGCTTTTGGTTTGGGAAATTTCGCTGTCAATATTTTTTAAATTCAAACTAATTGCCTGAACCTGCAAGTTGGCTTTTTTAATTTTGGCGTTCAATTGGCTAATTTCTCCCTCCAAAGATTTGCCCTGCTGTTTGTAAAGTTGGATTGTGGATTCATACTCGGCGATTTGGCCCTCCAACTGCACCAATTGCTGTTCCAACGCCTGCCGTTCTTCCGGCGTGGGTTGAGCGGCTAAAAGATGCGCTGGCCAGACCGGCGCGGTCACCGAACCGAAAGCCAAATAAAGCGCGGCGAGGCCCAGAATAATTTTTTTGAAAACGCCAGCATAAGAGCGGCTGAACCGCGACCTGGAAAGATTCACCCTATTATTAAGCCGCGCAAAAGAATGGACCCTGTGGGTCGCCACGTCTAATAAAACTCTTGGTCTCGAACGCATATTTCCCATTAAAACAATTATAGCAAACTTGAAAATCAAAAACGCCCAGTAGGCGTCTTTGTGCTTGCTATTTTTTAGTAGGAGCCTCGGTCTTCGCGGTCTCTTCTTTCTTAGCGTCGCGCTCTTTCTTCTTCTCTTCCGTTTCTACCTTAACCTCATCTAATTTAACTTCCGTCACTGGCGCCTCTTCTTCCGCCGCTTGAGCAGTAATCGTGGCAATAACGGTCTTGGGATTAACCAACACGCGGATACTGGCCGGAATCTTCAAATCACCCACCTGAACGCTCTTCCCGATATCAGAAAGCATAACTAGATCCACGGTGAAGGCGCGAGGAATATCCGCCGGCAAGGCCTCAATTTCCACGTCTTGAATGGCCTTAACCAAGATACCGCCCACGGCCTTCACGCCAGCCGACTCGCCAATATATTCAAAAGGAACTTTAACGCGAATTTTTTCATCCAAACGAACCGCGTGAAAATCCACGTGCTCCAATTCCTCGGAAAGAAAATGCGCGGTCAGATCGCTCATCATCACCTTGTGGACCTTACCGTCTATCGTTAAATCAATCAGCATGCTCTCGCCCGCCTGCTTGAAAACTTTCTTTAATTCTTTCACTGGCACGGCTAAGTGTAAATTCTCAACTCCTTTGCCATAAAGTTCAGCCGGAATCAGGCCCTTCTCGCGAAGTTCCCGCACGGATTTCCCTAATTTCTCTCTAATTTGAGCAGTCAATTGCATAGGAAATAGTATACTGCATTACAAATAAAAAATCAACAACTAATACAACCCAATAAAATCCCAGGGCTTAAATTTAGTGTTTTGTGCGGCAAACCTGCCTGCCGGCAGGCAGGTCGCGGAGGCGGCAAAGCTCGGTCTTGTTTGCCGCCGAGCGCTTAGGCGCGCTCGGCCGCTGGAGCCGAGCGACGCCGGTGCCGGTAAAAATACTAAATTTAAGCTAAACCCTAAACCTCAAAATACCCCTCCAAAATATGCGCTTTGCATCGGCGAGCTAATTCTTCCTCGCCAAAATAACCTACGAAAATTTTATTCCAAAGCGCCTCCTGGTGATGATAGAGATACTTTACTAATTCTTTCTGCATGACTAACGCCATAGTGGTATCAATCAAGTTGAAGCTGGCTAAAACATCCACCCCGACATCCGTCTTAAAATAATCCCCCACCCAACCCAATCCTTTCCAAAAATCCAAACCGTTATGAAAATCAGGATAAACTTCCATAATTCGAACCATATCTTCTTCCGCCCTCTGCCAATGCAGCGCCTCCGGATTAATTCTCGGCTCAAAAAGCCGCCAGTCGTTCGGATCGTCTTTCGCCAAATAACGCTGAACCAAGAGAAAGCGAGCGCGACGCGCTTCCGGTATTTGCTCCGACAAGCGTTCTTCTAATACGTCTCCCCTCAGTAGTGAAATGACTTTTTGGGCGAAAGTGCCATCGGATTTTTTATATTCGGCGAAGAGCTCCGAATAAAATTTAACCTCATTCAAATAATGGGACAGCAAGGAAACCAAGCGCAAAGTCTCGCCGGAGATGTTCAAAAAAATCGGGATAATAAAAATCACGCCTAACTCTTTCAGATGGCTGACATTGTGATATTTTTTCGCCACAAAGCGTTCCGCCGCCACCCCCCATTTGGGATTCAGCGCCCGCAAAACAATTTGGCGCTCCTCAAAATCTTCCATTCGCAAGGATTCATATTGCTTGAAAAATACATCATTCAACCAATCGCGATCTTCCAAAAAACGGAGAGCGCTATAAACCTCTAAAATATCTTCCTTCTCTAACATTTCTTCCACGTATTTATAACCCAACGCCTCTAATATTTTTTTCGGTGGCTCGGCGATTAAAAACTTCTTGGCTTTTTCAATTTTTAAGAAAGTTCCCCGACCCGGCGGATGCAAAACTTTGACAAAATCAGCTATTTTTTGGGCGGAGTCGGGATTTTTTAAGGAATCAATTTTAATGTATTCAAAAAGGCGCAAATCGTCCGATTCTACCTTGCTAATCAACGCGTTATAAATATCCACCGCTTTAGCGTGACGATTTAAACCAAGCTGATCTAATTTTTCCGAAACCAGCCGCTCATTTTCTTCCGCGATCCGTTGAATAACTCCGGCCTTGCCGGTGATTTTTTCTAAATCCTGCTCCAACTGAAACAGGTGGCGCTTGTCCACCCGCAAGATATTGGCAATTTTTTCGTGATAGGAATTAATCATTTAAGGATTAAAAAGCCGAAAAATCTTTTTAAAAAAATTACCAGCATTGCCGGAACCAAGCAGTTCACCCTGATTTTCTTTCATCAGTTCATAACCATGACTAACCAAACCAAAAACGCAAGCGTATTCCGGATCTTCCGCGTCCACGCCAACCTCCGAACTTACCTCAAATAACGTTAAATCCGGTAAACCAATTTGCGCCGGCAAACGAAGCTCCTGACGAGCTAAATCAACTAAGCCGACCATCTTCGCACCGCCGCCAGTTAATACGACCCCGCCGGGTAATTTATTCGCCTTGCCGATTTTTTTCAATTCGTGATTGATTAAATCAAAAACTTCCGCCAAACGCACGCCGATAATTTCCGAAACAAAACGACGGCTCACTGTTCCTTTAGCCGCTGGACTAATTTTTTGCAAATCAATCATATCCCGCAAGGAAACGTCTTTGGAAGCAGCGGAGCCAAAAGTTAATTTGATAGTTTCCGCCGCGTCCACCGACGCTTTTAAGCCAATCGCCAAATCATTAGTAATATTACCCGAACCAACCGGCACCACTACCGTATGCAGTAATTTATTTTCTTCGTACACGCTCAAACCGGTTTTTCCAAAACCAATATCTACTAAAGCCACGCCTAATTCTTTCTGGTTGCGAGAAAGCGCCGATTGACTAGAGGCCAAGGGACTAAAAATCAATCCCGCGACTTTTCCGCCGGCCTGCTCCACGCACATAATAGCCCGCTTAATGTTGGGAGAAAATGCGTCCACAATCAGAGAGTGCGCCTCCAAACGATTGCCAATCATACCCACCGGATTCCGAATGTCGCCAATGGCGTCCACGATAAATTCGCGCGTCACTGAATGTAATACCATGCGGTTAGGCGGCAAGCTTAAAGCGCGCACCGCTTCCAAAACTCGGTCCATATCTTCCTGACAAACCTCTAAATCCGCCCGAGAAACCGCCACAATGCCTTTGGACGGCTGAACTTTTACGTCCGCCCCGCCCACGCCAAGATAAATATTCCGAACCGCGTGCTTGGAGGTCTGTCGGATTTCTTCTAAAACATAACTAATCGCCCGCACCGCGTCCGCCGGATCGTCAATAATACCCTTACGCACGCCTTGCGAGGGTGATTTTATAAACCGAATTAGGGAAAGGCCGCCATCGCGCTTAATTTCGGCGATCGCGGCTTTAATTGTATGCGAACCAACATCTAAACCAACAATGTAATTAGGCATAAAGACAATAACAATTGACCGATAACTAATGACTTAACTAACGACGCAAAAAACCGTCATCGTCATGGTCATTTGTCATCGTTGGCAGTTAAAAATTTCATTAACTGCCGTTCTTTCTTTTCCATTCTGATTCTATCATCTTTTTTCTCGTGATCATATCTGAATAAGTGCAAAAATCCGTGGACCAGCATAAAAACCAGGCTTTCGCCTTTTTTTTGGATATACTCGGGATTCAAATATATCTCGCCAAAGTAATTTTTACGTTTTATGCCGGAAAGATCGGGACGCGGGAAGTGTTGATTGGCCGGAAACGACAGAACGTTGAATTCTTTTTTTTCTTTACCATTTTTTTTCCTGGCGAAAAAATTGCGAACCAAATAAATTTCAACATACGCCTTTTCTTTTTTTAAAAGGACGGCGATTTTTCGCGCGGTTTTTTTAATAGTCGGAACCAGCCGCCTCAAGGCTGGATCTAAAGCTTCAACAACTATCATTCCAACTTTTTCTTTACTATCTTAGCCACCATTTGGCCGTCCGCCTTGCCTTTCATTTCTTTAGAAACCTCTTTCATCAAAGGGCCGAATTCCTTCAAACCGGTTTTCTTCATAATCGCGTCTATCGCCGCCGCCGCCTCCGCCTCGCTCATTTGCTTCGGTAAATATTTTTGCAAAATCGCCAGCTCCGCTTTTTCTTTATCCGCTAAATCCGCGCGGTTATTTTTCTCAAAAACTTCAATGGACTCGCGGCGCTTCTTCGCCTCGTTCATTAGCACTGCTAACGCGTCCTCATCACTGGCCTCTTCAATCCTTTTTTCAATTTCTTTATTTTTAATATTGGAAATCGCCATTCGTAAAACACCCACAACAAGAGCGTTGCCGGCTTTCAGTTCAGTCTTAACGTCTTCAACTAATTTTTGTTTAAGCAACATCTAAAATTCGTAATTCGCTAATCATTCGTAATCAGTAGTTTTTTCTAAGAGACGCCCAACTTCCTCAAACGGAGGAATTCTTTCTGTTTGATATCCCGATACATGGCGGAAACACGGCGCTTGTTGCGACCGATATTCCGATGAGAAAAGCGGCGCTTGCGGGCCTCAATTAAGACTCCGCTTTGCTGAACGCGCTTAATAAAGCGATAAATCGTGGAGGAATTGGATTCGTTCTCTCTTTTTCTAATAGTTACCATTGTTTTGGAATTCTAACATCTTTTATTCTACTTATCAAGACCGGGATTCGGAAGATGGTTTTTCTCGCCCTTCTGCCAGCCGCCCAATAAATGCAAATGCAAATGATCAATCACCTGCCCGCCCTCGCGTCCCACGTTAAAAACCAGCTTATAACCGTTCAGTCCCGCCTTCGTCGCCAAATCTTTGGCGGTATAAATGAGCGCCGCCAACATCTCTTTGTGATTCCCCTGTAAATGCGCGATGGAAACGATATGTTCTTTCGGAACCACTAGAACATGCACTGGTGCCGAAGGACGAATGTCATCGAAAGCGATTACCTGATCGTTCTCAAAAAGAATCTCCGAGGGAATTTCTTTTTTAGCTATTTTGCAGAAGATACAATCCATCCTAGTAGTTAGCCACTAGCGACTAGTGGCTAGTGGCTATTTTAAGCGGCGGCGGATCGCCTCCGCCATTTTCGCCAGCGGCACGGTTTCTTGCGCGCCAGTCACCATGTCGCGAATGATAATATTTTCCTCAAAAGCTTCTTTTTGGCCAAAAATTAAGGCCAGTGGCGCGCCAGCGCGATCGGCATTTCGAAACTGCGCCTTCAAGGAGTCCTTGCCCAAAGACTCCTTCACTCGAATATTCGCCTGACGAAGACGCTCAATAATTCCCAAACTGCGCTTGCGGGCAATGTCACCCACGTGAATTAAGAAAACTCTTGGTTTCGGTTTAATCGCCTCTCCAATTTCCCGCGCCTTCATCACCTCAATTAAACGCTCCACGCCCAGCGAGGCGCCCACCGCTGAAGTTTTGCGTCCGCCCATCTGCTCCACCAAATCGTTATAACGCCCACCACCACCCAACGCGAAATCAAAACCCTCGGTGGTAATTTCAAAAACTACGCCGGTGTAATAATCTAAACCGCGCACCAAATAATGGTCCGGCAAATAAGGAATATCCAATTCCTCAAAATATTCCAAGAGCCCCTTAAAGCTCTTGGTACAGGAAGCGCAAAGATGGTCTAAAATAACCGGCGCGTCTTTTTTCATTTCCACGCACTTTTCTTCTTTGCAATCCAAAAGACGCAGAGGATTTGTGGCCAAGCGTCGCTTGCAGTCGACGCAAAGGTCCTTTTCTTTATTCTTGTAATATTCCTGCAATTTTTTCTTATAAACCGGACGGCAATTCTTACAACCGAGCGTATTGATTTTGAGCGTGGTATTTTTGATTTTTAATTCCTCAATTAAGCGATAACACGCCTGCATCACTTGAATGTCATACAAAGAATCATCCTCGCCGCCCATCACCTCAAAGCCAATTTGGTGAAACTGGCGAAAGCGTCCGGCCTGCGGCTGTTCATAGCGAAACATAGGGCCTTCATAATAAAGCTTGAGCGGCTGACCCATGTGACTCAAACCATTTTGAATATAAGCGCGCACCACGCCTGGTGTTCCCTCCGGACGCAAAACCAGCCGATCGTTGCCGCGGCTGGCAATATTAAACATCTGCTTTTGCACAATATCGGTTTCTTGGCCGGTGGCGCGTTCAAAAAGTTCTATATGTTCCACAATCGGAGTATCAATGCGGTGGAAATTATAAAAATCAGAAATTTCTCTGGTGGCCTTGCGGACTTTTTCCCAAAGCGGCTGATCTTGCGGCAAAATATCGTGCATGCCCTTCGGCGCGCCCGCTAACTGAACTTTTACTTTTTTAGCTGGTTTCTTAGACATATTACTGACTTTGCCAACTATAATACGACGCCTGGGTGATTGGGAAGAGGCGCAAGCGAACTAAACCGATAATTTCTTCGCGCTGGACCGCGCCCCAATTGCGAGAATCAAAACTATAATAACGGTTGTCACCCATCACAAAATATTCATCCGAGCCGAGTTTCAAATCCACTTTACCGGAAGTGCGAACTTCCACCGGCAAATAACTCTCTTTGATTTCTACTGGCTTGCCATCCTC
>Ga0247727_10015181_pt1 | contig 12675 bp, 6 predicted proteins | sample WisWelCaveWW1625_FD_202498 | JGI IMG/M metagenome (GOLD analysis project Ga0247727, IMG submission 202498) | Biofilm microbial communities from Wishing Well Cave, Virginia, United States - WW16-25 | ecosystem: Environmental > Aquatic > Deep subsurface > Groundwater > Cave microbial mat | place... | reverse complement strand
GCAGGTCTACGGCCCGCTGAGCTTTAAGCTGACCACGTTCCCGATGCTCCTGCAGCGCGCCGGGTACGAAACGGCTTACGTCGGCAAATGGCACATGGGCAACGACGACGCGCCGCGACCGGGCTTCGACCGCTGGGTCAGCTTCAAAGGGCAGGGCGTTTATAACGATCCGCCGCTCAACCTTGACGGCAGGCAGGAGAAGGCTGCGGGCTATATGACCGACCTGCTGTCCGATTACGCGGTCGAATTCGTCAAGCGCCAACACGCGAAGCCGTTCATGCTCTACCTCGCGCACAAGGCGATTCACGGCCCTTTCACGCCCGCCGAACGTCACAAGGATTTATTCGCCGACAAAACGATCAAACGCGCGCCGAACGCGGCGGACACGCTCGAAGGCAAGCCGATGCTCAGGCGCACAGTCGGCGAAAGACCGGTGGCGCGTCCCGGTGGAGGACCGAACGACGAACTCATTCGCAACCAGATGCGCTGCCTGACTTCGATTGATGAAGGCATCGGACGTGTGCTGAAAGCTTTGGAAGAAACCAGGCAGTTAGACAATACTATCGTCATCTTCACGAGCGATAACGGTTATTTCTGGGGCGAGCACGGCCTGGGCGACAAGCGGGCGGCTTATGAAGAATCCATCCGCATCCCGCTCTTCGTGCGCTATCCAAAAACGATCAAAGCCGGAACGATGCGCGAACAGGCGGCGCTCAATGTAGACATCGCGCCGACGCTGCTGGAGTTGGCCGGCGCGCCAATCCCGAAAGAGATGCACGGGCGTTCGCTCGCTCCGCTGTTCAAAGGCAATCCGCGAAAATGGCGCGAATCGTTCCTGACCGAATACTTCGCCGAGGAACGGTTCCCGAACATCGCGTCGTGGCAAGCCGTGCGCAACACGCGCTGGAAATATGTGCATTACACCGAGCTTGAAGGTGCGGACGAGCTTTACGACCTGAAGGCCGATCCGGGCGAGATGAAGAACCTGCTCGCGGAACCGGGCGCGCAAGCCGCGTTCAGAGAGATGAAGCGGGAATTGCAGCGGTTGTTGAAGGAAACTCAATAGCGGAGACCACCCGAATGAACAGATAGGTTGTTATGGCAACCGTGCGGGAAAACGCGGGCAATAAACATCGGAATGCCATGAATCAAACGATAAACAAAACCTGGCTGAGTTGTTTGCTGCTCCTGATCGTGACTCACGCGGCGTTAGCGCAAACGGGCAAGTCATCAAACTCAAAGCCACCCAATTATCTCTTCATCGCGATTGATGATTTGAATGATTGGGTCGGCTGTTTAAGCGGCCATCCGCAGGTCAAAACTCCGAACATTGACCGGCTCGCCGCGCGCGGGACGCTCTTTGCCAACGCGCACACCCAGGCTCCGCTCTGCAATCCGTCGCGCGCCAGTTTGCTCACCGGCTTGCGGCCTTCGACGACGGGCGTCTATGCGCTGCAACCGAAGCTGAGGAACGTGGCGTCGCTGAAGGACGCGGTGACGCTGCCGCAGTATCTTCAACGCGGCGGTTACCGCACGCTGGGCGTGGGCAAAATTTTTCACGACAACCTGTCGGCGACGGAGCTTGCGCGCGAGTTCGACGTGTGGGGCGAGGTCGAGCGCTACAAGAATACGCCCGCCCGGAAGTTCGTCGCGACGCCCGACCCGATCAGGCTGATGGACTGGGGGCCGTTCCCTGAAAAGGATTCCGATCACGACGATTGGAAAGTCGCAGATTGGGCGATCGAACAGCTCAAGTCCAAACCGCCGCAGCCGTTCTTTCTGGCCGTCGGGTTGCGGCTGCCGCACGTGCCGCTCTATGCGCCGCAAAAATGGTTCGATCTTTACCCCGATGACAAGCTGGTGATGCCGCCGGTCAAAGACGACGACCGCGCCGACGCGCCGGAGTTCGCCTGGTATCTGCACTGGAAACTTCCCGAGCCGCGCCTGTCGTGGTTGCGGGCGAATAATCAGTGGCGGCCGATGGTGCGCGGGTATCTGGCGACCATCAGTTTTATGGACGCGCAGGTCGGGCGGCTGCTCGACGCGCTGGAAGCGAACGGGCTGGCTGAGAACACGGTCGTCGTCCTGTGGTCGGATCACGGCTGGCATCTGGGCGAGAAGGGGATCAGCGGCAAGAACACGCTGTGGGAACGCTCGACCCGCGTGCCGCTTATTTTCGCGGGGCCGGGCGTCGCCCGCGGCGCGCGTTGCGACCGGCCGGTCGAACTGCTCGACCTTTACCCGACGCTGCTTGAGTTGAGCGGACTGCCGCCGAAAGCAGGTCTCGAAGGCCACAGCCTCGCGCCGTTGCTGAAAAACGCCAAGGCGAGGCGCGCCTGGCCGGCGATCACGACGCACAACCGGGACAATCACTCGGTGCGCAGCGAGCGTTGGCGCTACATCCGCTACGCCGACGGTTCCGAAGAACTCTACGATCACCGCCGCGACCCGAACGAATGGACGAACCTGGCGCGCGATCCGCGCCACTCCAAAGTCGTCGCCGAGCACCGGCGGTGGCTACCGAAAGTAAACGCTCCACCCGTCGCGGGCAGCGCGGCGCGGCTGCTCGTCAACGAAAACGGCGTGTGGATGTGGGAAGGCAAGCCGATTCGCAAAGAAGACAAGGAGCCGTAATGAGACCTAAAACCTAAGACCCAAAACCTAAAACCTATAAACAATTCCTTCAACCCATTGCTTGATCGAGCTAACGAAGAGTTGGTTGATAGGTTATAGGTTTTGGGTCTTAGGTTTTAGGTCATCAGCAGAGACCTCAACTAACTTTGCAAAAACTCCGGAGGCGCCGAATAAGAACAAACTATGCGTAAAAACACCGCCTGGATTATCACAATGTTGTTTCTGCTGCTGACGCCGTCTGGTTATGCGCAGCGGCAGCCCGCCTCCGCTCCGAATCCAAATTCGACCGGCGCGCAACTGGCCTCGCGCCGCCCGAACGTCCTGCTGATCATCACCGACGACCAGGGCTACGGCGACCTCGGTCTGCACGGGAACGAACAGATCGGCACGCCGACGCTGGATCGGCTGGGGCGCGAGAGCCTCCGTTTCGACCGTTTCTTCGTCAGCCCGCTGTGCTCGCCGACGCGCGCGTCTTTGCTGACCGGGCGTTACAGCTTGCGCACGGGCGTCAGCGGCGTCGCCGAAGGGCAGGAGACGATGCGCGCCGAAGAAGTGACGATTGCCGAAGCGCTCGGCGCGGCGGGGTATCGCACGGGCCTGTTCGGCAAATGGCACAACGGCGAGCATTTCCCCTACACGCCGAACGGGCAGGGATTTCAGGAAGCGTTCGGGTTCAACCTGGGGCATTGGAACAACTACTTCGACACGACGCTCAAACACAACGGGCGCGGCGTCAAGACGAAAGGCTTCATCACCGACGTCCTGACCGACGCCGCGATTGAGTTCATCAGCGCGAAGCGGGATCAGCCGTTCTTCTGCTACCTCTCCTACAACGCTCCGCATTCGCCTTTCCAGGTTCCCGACAAATACTTCGACAAATACCAGGCCAAAGGGCTGGACGATTATCTGGCGAGCGTTTACGGGATGGTCGAGAACGTGGATGACAACATAGCGCGCGTACTTGGCCGGCTGGACGAATTGAAGCTGCGCGACAACACCATCGTGATCTTCGTGACCGACAACGGGCCGAACGGCGCGCGCTTCAATGGCGGGATGCGCGGCGTGAAAGGCAGCCTGCACGAAGGCGGCTCGCGCGTTCCATTCTTCCTGCGCTGGCCGGCGCGTTTCAAGCAGCCTCGGTTGATCACCCAGATCGCCGCGCACATTGACGTCTTCCCTACCCTGCTGGAGTTGTGCGGCGCGCCGACGCCGAAAACATTGCCGCAAGACGGGCGCAGCCTGATCCCTTTGCTGGAAGGCAAAGAAGGAGACTGGCCGGATCGAATGTTGTTCACGCAGCACCGGCTGAACCCAAACACTGGCGCTGTCCGTACCGAACGTTACCGGCTAGTCAACGAAGGGCGCGGCTGGGAGTTGTTCGACATGGAAAGCGATCCCGCGCAGAAGAGGAACATCGCCGCCGAACAACCCGAAGTGGCAAAGCGATTGACGACCGCATACGAAAATTGGCGCCGGGAAGTCCTGCCGCAAACTCGGCAATCCCGCGCGCCCATTCCCGTCGGGCACGCGAAAGAGAACCCGGTCGAACTGCCGGTTCCGCAGTCGCAGTTTACGGGCGGCTTGCGTTACAGCGGCAGGCATCCGAACAACGCCTGGTTGACGAATTGGACGAACCTCGAAACCACAGTCGAATGGGAACTCGATGTGGCGCAGGCCGGAAGGTACGAGGTGAGCCTGCAATACCTCTGTCCCAAAGCCGCCGCCGGAGCGCGCGTGCAAATCAGCGCCGCCGGAAGCGCAACCGAAGCGACGTTGCGGGAAACCAGCGGCGCACAAATCAAATCGCCCGACCGCGTGCCGCGCACCGAAGTTTACGAGATGGACTGGGCGACGTTGCGAGCCGGAGCGATCACGCTGCCGCAAGGCAAGACAACGTTGACCGTGCGCGCGTTGACGAAGCCCGGCGAAGCGGTTATGGACTTGAAATCCGTCGCGTTGAAACGAATCGCCAAATAGTGGCGCCGCGATTCGAATCGCATTGCCACTCGTTACTTAACCCCAGTCTGGAGTTGGAACTCAACCACGGGGAACACGGGGAAGAATTGATGGTCTGCGCGAGCCGAATCTTTGTTCCAAGCTACCTTCTCCCCTTCTTTCCCCATGCTCCCCGTGCTCCCCGTGGTTTTGCCCTTCAACTCCAGACTCGGGTTTACTTACAGCGGTTTTCAGATGCGTGCGACCGATACGGTACAGGGAGCGGTAGCGACCTGGCGCCTTTTAAGGCGCACACCCGGAGGCGCCAGGTCGCTACCGCTCCCTGTACCGTATCGGTCGCAGGTCGCACGCATCTGAAAACCGCTGTATACGCGCCTGCTTATGAAACGAATCTCCATCTTATCGGCCCTATCGGTATGGATTCTTTGCGGCATCGTTGCGCCGCCGTGTTGCGCGCAATCGGAAAAACGCCCGAACATCCTGATCCTTTACGCCGACGACTGGCGGCACGACACGCTCGGCGTCGCGGGCAATCCCGTTGTCAAGACGCCCAACCTCGACCGTCTGGCGGGCGAAGGCTTCCGCTTTACGAACTCTCGCGTCACGACCTCGATCTGCGGCGTGAGCCGCGCAACGCTCTTTACGGGGCAGTGGATGTCGCGGCACGGCAATAAAGCCTTCGATGCTTTCCGCACGCCGTGGGCCGAAACTTATCCGGGGTTGCTGCGCGCCAACGGTTATCACGTCGGCCACATCGGCAAATGGCATAACGGGAAATTCCCGGCGGAGCATTTCGATTTCGGCCGTTCGTATAGCGGCGCGCATTTCATTAAAGAGGCGGGCGGCTCGACGATTCACGTGACACGGAAGAATGAAAACGACGCGCTGGCATTCCTGCGCGAGGCGCCGAGCGACAAACCTTTCTGCCTGACGCTGGCGTTCTTCGCCACGCACGCCGAAGACCAGAACCCGAAGCAGTACCTTTACCAGCCGGAGAGCGAATCGCTTTATCAGGACGTGACGATCCCGGCGCCGAAGACCGCGACCGAGGAGCATTTCAAACGTCTGCCGCCGTTCATCGCCAACGAGAAGAACGAAGGCCGCAACCGCTGGCATTGGCGTTTCGATACGCCTGAGAAATATCAGCAATACATGAAGGCCTACTACCGGATGGCGACCGAGGTGGATGCGGCGATTGGGCGCGTCCTGGCGGAATTGAAAGCGCGGGGATTGCTCGACCAGACGCTGGTCATCTTCACCACCGACAACGGCTATTTTCACGGCGAGCACGGGCTGGCGGACAAATGGTATCCATACGAAGAATCCATCCGCGTGCCGCTCGTCGTGCGCGACCCGCGCCTGCCCGAATCGAAGCGCGGCAAAACCAACGATGATTTCGTGCTGAACGTTGATCTGGCGCCAACAATTCTTGCTTTCGCCGGCGTCGCTGCGCCTGCCGGAATGCAGGGGCGTGATTTCGCGCCGCTTTATCTGGCGGCGAAAAGGGCGGCGTGGCGCCAGGAGTTTTTCTACGAGCACGCGGTCATCCGAAACACCGACTTCATCCCGTCGTCCGAAGCGCTGGTGCGCAAAGACGTGAAATACATCTACTGGCCGGACTTCAAGCACGAAGAGTTGTTCGATCTGAAACGCGACCCGCTTGAAGAGCGCAACCTGGCGCAAGACGCGGCGCGCGCCAAGACGCTCGCCGGCCTACGCTCGCGCTTCGCGGAACTGAAGGCGCGGGCGAAGTGATCCGCCGCTCGCCGGCAGATACCAGGTGGCCGCTCGCCGGCAGATACCAGGTGGAACAGACTTTAGTCTGTTCAGAATGCGAACAGACTAAAGTCTGTTCCACCTTTGCAGAGGAGCCAGATATGACGAAAGCATTTCTGCGAATTTTATTCAGCGTAATGCTGGTCGCCGCCGGCATCATAGGCCACGGCGCGTCGCCAAGCGCGAGTCTCAGGCCCGGCGTGGCTTCGCCGCCGAATATCGTCGTCATTATTTCGGATGATCACGGCTGGACGGATTACGGTTTCATGGGGCATCCGCACATCAAGACGCCGCGCCTGGATAAGCTGGCTTCACAATCGCTGACTTTCACGCGCGGTTACGTGCCGACCGCGCTCTGCTCGCCCAGCCTGACTTCGATCATCACCGGGCGTTATCCGCAGGAGCATCTCATCACCTACAACGATCCGCCCGCCCCGCCGGGCGGCAAACAAGGCGATTGGCGAAACAGACCGGAGTACGTTGCGGCGTGGAACGAGATGCGTTCGTTCATCACGCGCGTTCCAACCCTCCCGCGGTTATTGCGACAGAAGGGTTATCTCAGTCTGCAAACCGGCAAGTGGTGGCTGGGCAATTACGCAAACGGCGGCTTCACCGACGGGATGAGCCACGGCGACAAACGCCGCGGCGGTCGTCACGGCGATGACGGTCTGGAGATCGGGCGCAAGACGATGCAGCCGATCTTCGACTTCATCGGCAAGGCGCGGCGGGAGCAGAAGCCCTTTTTCGTCTGGTACGCGCCGATGCTGCCACACAGTCCGCACACCGCGCCTCAACCTCTGATAGACAAATACAAAGACAAAGCCCCCAGCTTGCAGCACGCACGGTACTGGGCGAGCGTTGAATGGTTCGATGAAACCTGCGGGCAATTGCTCGATCACCTCGACCGTGAACGGCTGGCGGAAAACACCGTCGTCTTCTACGTGACCGACAACGGGTGGACGCAAGGCCCCGACGCCGACGCGCAGAGTCTGCGTTCCAAGCGGACTCCGTATGACGCCGGAGTGCGTACTCCGATCATGATTCGCTGGCCGGGCAAGGTTAATCCGAGCAGGACGGACAAGCTGGCGACTTCGCTCGATATTTTCCCGACAGCGCTCGCTGCCGCGGGGATAAAGCCGCCCGCCAAACTGCCTGGCGTCAACCTGCTCGATGTGAAGTCCGTCAATGCGCGCAGTAGGGTTTACGGCGCGTGCTTCACGCACGACGCGGTGGAACTGCGCAACCCTTCGGCGAACGTGTTGTCGCGCTGGGTGATTGACGGCGACTGGAAACTGATCGCGCCGGTTGCGGGCCGGGAAGGTGAGGACGTGCCGCCGGATCGTCCTCAGCTTTACAACGTCGCAATTGATCCGATGGAGACCAATAATCTGACCGGCAAAGAAGCGTCGCGCGTCGAAGCTTTGCGGCGGAAGCTGGACGCCTGGTGGAAACCGTAGAGTCGCGCCGAAATTGGAGGAACAATGAAACCAAGTCGCCTTTTCCTTGCGTTGTGCCTGGTCTGTTTTCTTTGCGCGCCGACCCATTCGACGGCGGGTCAATCAGGCAAAAATCAAAAGTACAACGTGCTGTTTATTGCCGTAGATGATCTGCGCCCGGAACTCGGCTGTTACGGCAATCGGATCATCAAGACGCCGAACATTGACAAGCTCGCGTCGTGGGGCGTGCGGTTCGACGCGGCTTACTGCCAGTATCCGCTCTGCAACCCGTCGCGCTCGTCAATGCTGACGGGACGGTACCCGACGCAAACCGGCGTGCTGGATAACCGCGTCTGGTTCGGCGCCGGGCATCCCGACTTCGTCTCGCTGCCGAAATATTTCAAGCAGAACGGCTATGCGTCTTTGCGCACCGGCAAGATTTTTCACGGCGGGATTGACGACGCCGACGCATGGACGGCGGGCGGCGAAGCCCGGCGGTTTGAAGGCGCGGTCAACACGACCGCGCCGGGACAGAACCCCGCCAATTCCGACCGCATCGTCGAGCTTGAAGGCAACGGTGAGTCGCACGCCGATTATCGTTTCGCCACGCGCGCGATTGAGTTTTTGGAAGGGCACAAGGACAAGCCGTTCTTCCTCGCCGTCGGTTTCACCAAACCGCACAGCCCGCCGACCGCGCCGAAGCGGATGATCGAAATGTACGACGCGGCGAAGATGCCGCTGCCGCCCGATTTCGCGCCGGCGCCGAAAGCCCCGGCGGGTTTCCCCTCGCTCTCGATCCCGCCCCGCAACTCCGACCTGTTCATCGGACGCGAAGCTTCGCCCGATGCGGCGCGTGAAGTGATCCGCGCTTATTACGCCTCGACGACCTTCACCGATTACAACGTGGGCCGCGTGCTGGATGCGCTCGAACGGTTGAAGCTGCGCGAGCGAACGATCATCGTCTTCTGGGGCGATCACGGCTACCACCTCGGCGAGAAGGGTAAGTGGTCGAAGCACAATTCGTTGTACGAAGTCGGCGCGCGCGTGCCGTTGATGATTGTCGCGCCGAAAGCCAGGGGCAATGGCAAAGCTTCCCCGCGCGTCGTGCAATCGCTCGACCTTTATCCGACGCTGGCTGAACTCTGCGGGCTGCCGGCGCCGAACGGCCTCGCCGGTCACAGCCTCGCGCCGTTGCTCGCCAATCCGAACACCAAGTGGGATCATCCGGCTTACACGGTGACGCGCTTTCAGAACAAGCTCGGTCGCGCCGTGCGCACCGAACGCTGGCGTTACGCCGAATGGCCAGGGGAAGACGGCGGCGCGATGCTCTTCGACCGCGCCAAAGACCCGCACGAGTTGAAGAACCTGGCCGGCGATCCGGCTTATGCGAAAACAGTCGAAGAGATGAAGAAGCTGCTCGAGCGGCTGCCGTAACTTTCAAATTGAAATGTGGGACAAAAAATAGCGGCAGATTGCGTTCGGCCTGCCGCGTTTATGGGAGAAAATATGAAACGAAACCTGCTTCTCGTTCTGTCACTGTTCTTGCTGGCCGTCGCGCAAACGAGCGCGCAGACGCAACGCCGGAACGGGCAACCGGCGCAAGCCAAACCAAACATCCTGCTGATCGTCGCCGACGATCTGGGCTATGCCGACATCGGCGTGAACGGCTGTCAGGACGTGCCGACGCCGCACATAGATTCGATTGCCAAAAACGGCGTGCGTTTCACCAACGGCTACGTGTCGGGGCCGTATTGCAGCCCGACGCGCGCGGGATTGATGACCGGGCGCTATCAACAACGCTTCGGACACGAGTTCAATCCCGGCCCGGTGGGCAACGCTGATCCCGAATTCGGCTTGCCGCTGACGGAAACGACACTGCCGGATCGGTTGAAGGCGCTGGGCTACGCGACCGGGATGGTCGGCAAATGGCATCTGGGCTTCGAGCCGAAGTTTCATCCGATGAAACGCGGATTTGACGAGTATTTCGGTTTCCTCGGCGGTGCGCACAGCTACCTGGAGAACGGCGACAATCTCAATCAGATCATAAGAGGCACGGAACCTGTGAAAGAGGTTTCGTATCTGACCGATATGTTCGGCGATGAAGCGGTCGCGTTCATCGAGCGGCAAAAAGACAAGCCCTGGTTTTTGTATCTGCCGTTCAACGCCGACCATTCGCCGATGCACGCGAAGGAAAGTTATCTGGCGAAGTTCGCCCACATCAAAGACCCGCTGCGGCAGAAGTTCGCCGCGATGCACGCCGCGATGGACGACAACATCGGGCGGGTGTTGGAAACCTTGCGCAAGCACAAGCTCGAAGAGAACACGCTGATCCTGTTCGTCAGCGACAACGGCGGCCCGACCAATAACAACGGTTCGCGCAACACACCGTTGCGCGGCTTCAAGGCGCAAACCTGGGAAGGCGGCATCCGCGTGCCGATGCTCGCGCAGTGGAAAGGCGCGCTGCCCGCGGGCAAGGTCTACGAGCAGCCCGTCATTCAGCTCGACTTCCTGCCGACCGTGATGGCCGCCGCCGGCGCGGAGGCCAAAGCCCAATGGAAACTCGACGGCGTTAACCTGCTGCCGTACCTGACGGGCAAGCAGAAAGGCGAGCCGCACGCGGCCTTGTACTGGCGCTTCGGGCAACAGATCGCCGTGCGGATGGGCGATTGGAAGCTGGTCAAAGCGCCGGGCGCGAACGCCACTCAAGGCGAATTTCGAGCGAAGGCGACGACCGAAGGCGCGCATCTGTACAACCTGGCCGGCGACCTCGGCGAACAGAACAACCTGGCAGAGAAGGAACCGGTCAAGTTCAAACAACTCGCGGCGGCGTGGGATAAATGGAACGCCGAGTTGCAGGAGCCGCGCTGGATTCCCCAACGCGCGGCACAGAATCGAAGGCGGTAGAGTCGCTCACTCGGCGGGCCGCAGTAGCGCAACCTGCCAAAGAAAATTCCTTCCTCTGCCCCGATTCCTTGGCCAATGGCCGGGGAATGGCGGCAAGAGAATAAAAGGTGTGCGGCGCCTGACAAAACGTGAAATTGCACACTGACCTGAATCTTATGAACACGAAAAGGTTCCGACAAATGCTGACTCGTTTCGTCCTGTCGGGCTGTTTGCTGCTGGCCGCGCTGGCAGAGACGGCGCCGATGCTGGCCGCCAAGACCCGCCCCAACGTCATCATTATTTTGGCGGATGACTTGGGCTACGGCGATGTTCGCGGCTTCGGCCATCCCCACATCAAGACGCCCAATCTCGACCGGTTGGCAGCCGAGGGGTTGAAGCTGACGAACTGTTACGCCGGGATGCCGGTCTGTTCGCCGTCGCGCGCGGCGTTGATGACCGGGCGCGTGCCGCAGCGCGAAGGCATCAGCGATTGGATTCCCGAAAATTCGCCGGTGCATCTAAAACGCGAAGCTGTGACCATCGCCAAACTGCTCAAAGGCGCGGGCTATGCCACGGCGCTCAGCGGCAAGTGGCATCTCAACTCGACGCTGGATGGATCGCAGCCGACGCCTGGCGATCACGGCTTCGATCATTGGTTCGCCACGCAGAACAACGCGCTGCCGTCGCACGAAAATCCGCGCAACTTCGTTCGCAATGGCAAGCCGGTTGGCCCGCTGCAAGGTTATTCCTCCACGTTGATCGTCAATGAAGCGATTGACTGGCTGGGGCGGCGCAAGGGCAGCCAGCCTTATTTTCTCTACGTCGCCTTTCACGCGCCGCACGAACGGGTGGCGACGGCCGATGAGTTCGTCAAACAGTATGCGGGTGTGGCGCGCAACGCCGACGAGGCGCAGTATTTCGGCAACGTCGCGCAACTCGATCACGAAGTCGGACGGCTGCTCGACGCGCTTGAAAAATCCGGCCAGGCCAAAAACACGTTCATCTTTTTCTCCAGCGACAATGGCCCCGAAACATTGATGCGATATCCGGCCGCGAACCGCTCGTATGGCTCGGCGGGCGAAAATCGCGCAATGAAACTGCACCTTTACGAAGGCGGCATCCGCGTGCCCGGCATCATCCGCTACCCCGGCGTCGTCAAACCGGGGAGCGTGAGCGAAGAGCCGGTGCGCAACACCGACCTACTGCCGACACTGTGCGATCTGGCGGGCGTCAAAGCGCCGTCGGAGCGCCCAATTGACGGCGTCAGCCTGCGTCCGTTGTTGCAGGGGCGTCCGCTCAATCGCGCCGCGCCGCTCTACTGGCAGTACGACCGCGCCGTCACCTCGTCAAACAACAACCTGCCTGTACCGAAGGTCGCGATGCGCGCGGGCGATTGGAAGCTGCTGGCCTACGCGGGTTTCACGAAATACGAACTCTACAATCTGAAAAACGATCCGGGTGAACAACACGATCTGGCGGCGGCTGAACCGCAACGCGCGCAGGCGATGGCTGAGCAGATGCAGCGCCTGCATCGAGAGATCAATCAGCAACCTCAAGCTCCCGCGAACCTCAAATACAATGTCGTTTCAATCGTCACTGACGACCAGGCGCTCTGGTCCATCGGCGCTTATGGAAATCGTGAAGCCATCACGCCGAACATGGATCGGCTGGCGCGCGAAGGCGTCAAATTCAACCACGCCTTTGTCACGACGCCCGTCTGTTCGCCCAGCCGCGTGGCGTTCCTGACCGGCCTGTATGGTTCGCAGGTCGGCGTCACCGATTACCTGACGCCGGACGAAGGCGCGTCGGGGATGGGGTTGCCCGCTTCCGCGATGACGTGGCCGCGGGTCTTGCAGCAGAACGGGTATCGCACCGCGCTCTTCGGCAAATACCACCTCGGCACGACGCCGGAATTTCATCCGACCCGGCGGGGCTTCGATTACTTCATGGGTTCGCAGCAGGGAAGTTTTGCGCCCGTAAATCCGCGGCT
>Ga0247727_10015180_pt1 | contig 12675 bp, 9 predicted proteins | sample WisWelCaveWW1625_FD_202498 | JGI IMG/M metagenome (GOLD analysis project Ga0247727, IMG submission 202498) | Biofilm microbial communities from Wishing Well Cave, Virginia, United States - WW16-25 | ecosystem: Environmental > Aquatic > Deep subsurface > Groundwater > Cave microbial mat | place... | reverse complement strand
CGCCGAACACGGTGTGCAGGTTTTGTTCGCGGTGGGGAAGTGGGCCGATGCGATGGCGGACGCGGCGAAGTCCGCCGGGTTGAAGGATGTGCGGGTGTTCGCCGAGGTGCCCACGGCGGCGGCCGCCGTGAAGGCGGAGTTGAAGGCGGGTGACTGGGTTTTGCTGAAGGCTTCGCGCGCAACCGCGCTGGAGCGCGTGGCCGAAGTGCTGAAGGGCGCGAAGTGAAATGCAACAGGTGGGGCGTCTCGCGCTGCGAGACGCCGCCGGTCGCAGCGCGACCGGCACCACCTGACCGGACGAGATGACGGATGCTCTACTATCTGAGCCAATGGCTGCTGGACGCGGTGAGCGGGACGGTGTGGGCCGACTGGCTGTCGCCGCTGCGCGTGTTCCGTTATATCACGGTCCGCAGCGCGGGCGCGGCAATCACGGCGCTGGCGTTGAGCTGGTGGCTCGGGCCGAAAGTGATCGCATGGTTGAAGGACCTCAAATTCGAACAGAACTACGTGGACCGCGCGCACGAGCAGGGCGACCTGAAGACGCGCCTGATCAACAAGCAGGGCGTCCCCACGATGGGCGGCGTCTTGATCGTGATGGTCGTGGACCTCACGGCGCTGCTGTGGGCGCAGTGGAATGCGTTCGTGGTGCTCACACTCGTCTCGATGCTGGTCCTCGGCGCGCTCGGCTTCTGGGACGACTACTTGAAGATCACGAAGAAGAATGCGTTCGGCGCGACGGCGAGCGTGAAGCTGGTCATCCAGTTCTCGCTGGCCCTCTTCATCGCGCTCTACCTGTTGCGGATGCCCGGGACACGCGAACTCGTGACGAAGATCATGGTGCCATTCCTCAAGAACGAGCTGATGACCAGCGCGCTGATCGGCGTGGTCATCACGGTCTTCGCGATCGTCGGCAGCTCGAACGCGGTGAACCTCACCGACGGCCTCGACGGTCTCGCCATCGGCTGCACGCTCATCGTGACGATGGTCTTCCTCGTCTTCACTTACATCGCGGGCAACGCGGTCATTGCGAAATATCTCGCGGTGCCGCATGTCGTTGGCGCGGGCGAACTGACTGTGTTCTGCGCGGCGATGGTGGGGGCGGGGCTTGGGTTTTTGTGGTTCAACTGCCATCCGGCGCAGGTGTTCATGGGCGACACGGGTTCGCTGGCGATTGGCGGAGTGCTCGGGATCATTGCGGTGCTGATTCACCAGCCGTTCGTGCTAGTGATCGCCGGCGGGGTCTTCGTCATGGAGGCGGGCTCCGTGCTGGTGCAGCGGGGCTGGTTCACATACACGCGGCGGAAGTTCGGCGAGGGGCGGCGGGTGTTCCTGATGGCGCCGGTGCATCATCACTTCGAGAAGCTGGGATGGTATGAGTCACAGATTGTCACGCGATTTTACATTTTGGGTTTGCTCTTCGCGGTGGTCGCGCTGAGCACGCTCAAGTTGCGCTAGTGAAACAGAAACCAAACATGGGCACGAAAGGGCACGAACTTCATTGCGGCGGCGTCCCGCGCTTGCGGGACGCAGCCAGCTTCTTTCAGGGAGGAACTGAACCGTGTTCGCCAGAACACACCTGCTACAACGCCCGCCTATTCGTGTCCCTTCGTGTCCATGATTGGTTGAGTGCGCCGTCGTCCTCCGCACTGCGCTCCGTCGGAGTCAGAAAAATGACGAATGACGAAGCTCGAATGACGAAAGAAGCACGAATGACGAATGACGAATGCGCGCGCGGGTCCGCCAGCCGCGCGCGGCGCATTCGTGCTTCGTGCTTCGTCATTCATTCGTCATTCGTCATTCCGCGGTTCCTGAGATGCATTCGCTGAACGACAAATCCGTGCTCGTCCTCGGCCTCGGGTCGAGCGGACGCGCCGCCTGCCGGCTGTTGCAGTCGCGCGGCGCGCGGGTCACGGCCGTGGACAGCGCGGACACGCCGGCGTTGCGCGAGATTTCCGCGCCGCTTGTCGCCGCGGGAATGCGTGTCGAACTCGGCGTGACGATCCCGCCAGTGGGGCACTTCGATCTCGCGGTGGTGAGCCCGGGCGTCCCCGCGACGCTGCGGCTCGTGAAGGATCTCGCCGCCCGCGCCGTGCCCGTGATCAGCGAACTTGAGCTCGGCTACCAGCACACGGTCTGCCTGACCATCGGCATCTCCGGCACAAACGGGAAGACCACGACGACCGAGATGGTGGAGCGGCTGCTCACGCATTCCCACAAATACACGCTGGCCGCCGGCAACATCGGCACGCCCGTCTGCGACATCGTCGAGCGCACTCGCGAGCTGGATTTCCTCACGCTCGAAGTCAGCTCGTTCCAGCTCGAGGGCATCCAGTTCTTCCGTCCCGCGGTCGCCGTGCTGCTCAACATCACTCCGGACCATCTCGACCGTTACGCGAGCATGGCGGATTACGCGCGGACCAAGGCGCGCCTGTTCGAGAACCAGCAGCCGTTCGACTGGGCCATCGTGCAGAGCGAGGCGCTCGCGCAACTCCGCTCGCTCGGATGCAAGGTCCCCTCGAAGACGCTCACCTTCAGCGCGAACAACCGGCGCGCCGACATCTGGATGGACCGCAGCCTCATCATCAGCCGCATCGAAGGCTGGGAAGGCCCGTTGCTCGACATGGACAAGACGAAGCTTCGCGGCCAGCACAACGCGGAGAATCTCATGGCCGCGCTCGCCGTGGGGCGCGTGTTGCGGCTGCCGCTCGAACTCGTCGCGGAGGCGCTGTCCTCCTGCGAACCGGGAGCGCACCGCTGCGAATTCGTCGCCGAGATCAACGGCGTGAAGTTCATCAACGACTCGAAGGCGACCAACCTTGACGCCGTCACCAAGGCGCTCAAGTCCATGCCCGCGTCGCGTCCCGGCGAGCCCAACGTGTGGCTCATCGCCGGCGGACGCGACAAGGGGTTCGACTTCCACGACATCGGGCCGCTGCTCGCGCACCGGGTTCGCGAGGCGTTTCTCGTCGGCGAAACGCGCGAGAAGTTGCGCGCGGCGTGGAGCCTGTTTACGCCTTGCGCCGTCAAAGACTCGCTGTTAGAAGCTGTGCTCGGCGCGGCGGAAAAGGCGGAGCCGGGCGATGTGGTATTGTTGTCGCCAGCTTGCTCGAGCTTTGACCAGTTTCAGAATTACAAGCAGCGGGGTGAAGTGTTTCGTCAGGCGGTGGAAACTTGGGCTCGCACTAGGGATGGTGGCGCATCCCGGGCGGGCCCCATTTCTGGTGGAGACTCCCCCGCACGCACATGAGTTTTTCAACGGCATGAATCTCGATTGAACACTAAATGACACTTTGCGCCGGTCGTCTCCGCCCGGCGCGAAACCAAAAACCCAAACACAACCAACCATGAGCACACCCAATCCGACCAACCCACAAGGCTCGCTGCTCGAGCAGAAAGCCCGCAAGAAACCGAACCTGCCCGTCGTCGTTTTCATCTTCCTCGCCATCCACGCCGTCGTGCTCGGCGGCATCCTGATGAGCGGGTGCAAGAAGGACGAAACGGGCCCCACCGGCAAGGGCAACACCGGCAACCTGAAGCCCATGATCAACACAAACGATTGGCTGACGCAGCCGCCACTCCCCATCACGCCTCCGTCGAACGTCACAATCATCACGCCACCGCTCCCGATCGCGACGAACATCGCCGTCATCAACCCGCCGCCCACTCCCACGCCGCACCTCCCCCCGGTCACTCCGGCGACTGAGATTCCGGTGACAACTCCATCCACGCACGTCATCGCGAAGGGCGATTCCTTCTACAGCATCGGCAAGAAATACAACGTGCCGATGAAGGACATCGAGAACGCGAATCCCGGTGCGGACCCGAAGAAGCTCAAGCTCGGGCAGAAGATCAACATCCCCACGCCTGCAGCGAAGGCCGCGCCCACCGGCGCCGCCAACGGAGCCGGCAAGACAAGCGAGCCCGGCACCTACGTGGTGAAGTCCGGCGACCGCCTCGAGAAAATCGCGAAGGCCAACAACACGACCGTCGCGCGAATCAAGGAGGCCAACAACCTCCCGACCGACACGATCAAGGTCGGCCAGAAGCTCGTCATCCCGCAGGGCGGCAACGGCAAGAAGACCAACGGTTCCCCATCTCCGACTCCTCCAGGCGAAGGCGGTGCCGCGCCGGCTCCGAAGAACCCTTGATACGCGCCACGTTGAAAAGTCGGCACAACATTCGCCGGACGCGATGAACCGTAATCGTCACACGAACTGGAGTGCAGTGAGCGCGGGGCAGGGTGTGCCCCCGCGCTTCTGCGGCCCGTCGAGGCGATGCGTCCCATCCGTCCCATCCGTCCCATTTTCCACAGTGCGATGAAAGCCATCACCACGTTGGTCATCAGCGTCTGCGGCCTGCTTGTTCTCGGCTTGGTGATGCTCTACAGCTCGAGCATGGCGGATAAAGGTGCCAAGTTCATGCTCCTCCAACTGGCGTGGGCGGGCCTCGGGATCGTCGGCTGCGTCATCGCGGGAGCGACCGACTACCAGCGCCTCCGCAAGTGGAGTTGGGTGCTCCTCGCCTTCGCGATCGTGATGCTCGCGCTCGTGCTCGTCCCATCCATCGGCAAGAAGATCGGCGGCGCGCGGCGCTGGTTCGATCTCGGCCCGGCGAATTTCCAACCGTCCGAATTCGCGAAGCTCGCACTGATCATCGCGCTCGCCGCCTACTGCGACTGGCAGCGCCGGCACATGGGCGAGTTCTGGCGCGGCATCGTGTGGCCGTCGGCCATCATCGGAGTCGTCCTCTTCCTCATCTTCGTCGAACCGGACCGCGGCACGACCATCCTGCTGGGCGCCGTCGCCGGCACGATGCTTGTGGTCGCGGGCGTCAAGCTGCGCTGGGTCATCCCAACCGTGCTTTTCGCCGCCAGCGGAATTGCCTGGTCCATCTATCACGACCCGCTGCGCATGGCGCGCGTCGAGAGCTGGCTCAAGCTCATCCGCCTCGACCCCGACGTGCGCATCACGGACGCGGACTGGCAGGTGTGGCAGGGATTGCTGGCGTTCGGCGCCGGCGGCATCGAAGGCGTCGGACTCGGCGAAGGCCGCCAGAAACTCGGCTTCATCCCCGAACACCACACCGACTTCATCCTGCCCGTCATCGGCGAGGAACTCGGCGTGATCGTCTCGCTCTTGGTTCTCATCGCTTTCGTCTCGCTCTTCGCCAGCGGCATCTGGATCGCGTGGCGGGCGCGCGACACGTTCGGGCAGTTGCTCGCGTGCGGCGTGACTTTTCTCATCAGCTTTCAAGCCTTCATCAACATCGGCGTCGTCACGTGCATGCTCCCGAACAAGGGGCTGCCGCTGCCGTTCATCAGCTACGGTGGTTCGAATCTCTTGATGATGCTCACCGCGGTCGGCCTGCTGGTCAGCGTCGCGCGCCAGATTGATGAACCGGCGCCCGTCTCCGAATTCGCGCGCGGCCGCGCCCTCCCGCTGCCCATCACCGGATGAACCCCGCGCCCGCCAAACCTTTTGTCGCCATCGCGTGCGGTGGCACGGGTGGGCATCTCTTTCCCGGCATCGCGGTCGCGGGCGAACTCCGCGCGCGAGGCGCCTGCTGCGTGCTGCTCATCTCCCGCAAGGAGGTTGACCAGGAAGCCGCACGCACAGCGCCTGAACTCGAGGCCGTCACGCTTCCTGCCGTTGCCTGGAACTGGCGGCACCCCGTCCGCTTTCTGCGCGCGGCCCTCAGCAGCCACGGCGAGGCGCGCGCCCTGTTTCAGAAACGCGCGCCAGATGCGGTGCTCGCGATGGGCGGCTTCACCAGCCTGCCCGCCGCGTTCGCGGCCCGCGGCTGCGGCGCGAAGATCTTCCTCCACGAATCCAACGCCATCCCCGGCCGAGCGAACCGGTTGCTCGCGCGACACGCCGACGAGGCGTTCATCGGATTCGATTCAGCCTCGGCCCAACTTGCGGCGCGGCGCGTCACGCTCACGGGAACACCGGTGCGCGAGCAATTTCAGGTGCAGGATCCGGCTGCCGCGCGCATCGCGCTCGGTCTCGACCCGGTTCGTCCGGTGCTGCTCGTGATGGGCGGCAGCCAGGGCGCGCGTGGCGTGAACGACCTCGTGCTCGCCGCGCTGCCGTCACTCGTTGAAGCCGCGCCGCAACTTCAGTTGATCCATCTCACCGGCGCGGGCGACGAGGCGAAGGTCCTCGCCGCACTGTCGAAGCTGCGCATGCGTGCCGTGGTGCGGCCCTTCTTCAGCAAGATGGAACTCGCCGTGAGCGCGGCCAGCGTGGCGGTGTCGCGCGCGGGCGCCTCGACGCTCGCCGAACTGGCGGCGCTGCGTGTGCCGTCCGTGCTCGTGCCGTATCCGCACGCGGCGGACAACCACCAGTGGTTCAACGCGCGCGCCTTCGAGCGCACCGGCGCGGCGCGCATGTTGTGGAGTCACCACGCCACACCCGCAGACCTCGCGCGGTTCGTCCTCGAACTTCTTTCCCAGCCTCCGGCGCGCGCGGCGATGGCCGCCGCCCTCGCCCACTGGCATCACCCGGACGCCGCCGCGCGCATCGCCGGCCGCATCCTCAGCGTGCTGGGAATTCCCGAGGGCGTGGCGCGTCGCGCGGCGTCCTCGCACCGCGACTTCGCCGGCGGGTCCGGCGACTTGCGGGAAACCCTCCTCCACTCCACACCATGATCCGGCTCACGGCAGAGGAAGTGAATGCCATTCTGCACCGCGCGGAACCGGCTGTGACGGTTTACCTCGTCGGCATCGGCGGCAGCGGCATGAACGGCCTTGCGAACCTTCTGCTGGACCTCGGCCACCAGGTTGTCGGCTCGGACCTCGTCGAGAACGACGAGACGCGAAACCTCCGCTCCCGCGGAGCAAAAATCTTTGTCGGCCACTCGGCTGCGCAAATCCTCGGCGCGCAGCCGTCGCTCGTCGTGTATTCCAGCGCCATCCCGAAGGACAACGTGGAACTCGAGGCGGCCTTGCAGCGGCAGATGCCCATCGCTCGCCGCGCGGTCATGCTCGCCGCGCTCTTCCACCGCCAGCGCGGCATCTGCGTCGCCGGGATGCACGGCAAGACGACGACCGCCGGCATGCTCGCGTTCGCGCTCGAGCAGCTCAAGGTCCAGCCCAGCTACGCCATCGGTGCGCTGGTGCCGCAGTTGGGCCGGCCGGCGCACTTCGGCGGTGCGGACCAGTTGCCGGTCGAGAGCGGGCTCGTGGCCAATGAGTCCGCGACCCGCCACGGGCACGGCTACGAAGTCCGGCCCGAGCGGTGGTTCGTCATCGAGGCCGACGAGAGCGACGGCACGCTGCGCGAGTTCCATCCCGAGCACGCCATCGTGCTGAACGTGGACGAGGAGCACCTCGATTACTTCGCGAACTTCGAGGCCATCTGCGGCGAGTTCCAGCAGTTCGCGGAGCAGACGCGCGGGCAGCTTGTGTTCTGCGCGGACGACCCGCAGCTCGTGACGCTTCTCGCGCGGCGGCCGAACGCCGTCTCGGTCGGTTTCAACCCGCTGGCCATGTATCGCATCGAGCCGAAGATCCCCGCCACGCCGCGCGGAAAGGCTGCCAGCGTGCTGACCGCCTTCGAGTTGTGGCACGAGGGTGAACGGCTCGGCGAATTCACGCTGCACCTGGCCGGCGAGAAGAACGTCTCCAACGCGGCGTGCGTCATCGCGCTCCTGATCGAGATGGGATTCCCCGCCGAGGAAATCGCGGACGCGATCGGCGCGTTCAAGGGCGCGCTCCGCCGCCAGCAGGAGCTGTTCAGCGACGAGAACTTCCGGTTGTTCGACGACTACGGGCATCATCCCCGCGAAGTGCAGGCCACACTGCGCGCGCTCAAGTCATTGACCACGGGTCGCCTGCTCGTGGCGTTCCAGCCGCACCGCTACACGCGCACGCGGCACCTGCTCCGGCAGTTTTCGACCAGCTTCGCCATGGCCGACCGGCTGTGGATCGCGGAAGTTTATGCGGCGAACGAGCCCGAGATCCCCGGCGTAAACGGGATGGCCTTCGCGGACGCCGTGCGCGCCACGGGGCAGGCCGTGGAGTTCGTCCCGGTGCTCGCCGACCTGCCGGCACTCGTGCGCAACGCGATGCAGCCCGGCGACGTCGTCCTGTTCCTCGGCGCGGGCGACATCACGCACGCCGCACACCTTATGGCCCGGAGACTTCGTGACGAGACGCCACCGTCGCAAAAGCAAACACTCGCCGACCTGGCGGCGCGCCTCTCGCCGAACACGACCGTTCGGGCCAACGAACAGCTCGCCAAGCGCACGACGCTGCGTGTGGGTGGAAAGGCCGACTTTTACGTGGAGCCCGCGAGCGAGGCTGAGCTTTCCGAGATTTTGAAATTCAGCCGCGAGCGCGCCCTGCCCTTCATGCTGCTCGGGCGCGGCTCCAACCTGCTCATCCGCGACGGCGGCATCCGTGGCGTCGTCATCTCGCTGGGCCACGCCTGCTTCAGCGAGGTGCAGGTGCAGGGCGAGCGGTTGCGCTGCGGCGCGGGTGCGCGGTTGAAAGCGGCCGCGAACGAGGCGAAGAAGCATGGCATCGCCGGGCTGGAGTTTCTCGAGGGGATTCCCGGCAGCGTCGGTGGCGCGCTGCGCATGAATGCGGGTGCGATGGGCTCGTGGACGTTCGATGTCATCGAGAGCGTGCGGTTCATGGACTACGAGGGCCAGATTCACATCAAGCCCGTCAGCCAGCTCGACGTGGCGTATCGCTCGTGCCCGACCTTCCAGTCGAACATCGCCCTCGGCGCGGTCCTCAAGGGCCGGATGGCTTCGCGCGAGGACATTCTGAAGCGCATGAAGGAGTGCCAGCAGAAGCGCTGGACGTCGCAGCCGCAGAACCCGAGCGCGGGTTGCATCTTCAAGAATCCAAAGCTGCTGCCGGCCGGCAAGCTCATTGACGAACTTGGGCTCAAAGGCCGGCGCGTCGGTTGCGCGATGGTCAGCGACGTCCACGCGAATTTCATCGTCACCGAACCCGGCGCGAAGGCGTGGGATGTCTTGCAGTTGATCGAAGTGGTCAAACAACGCGCCCGCGAGGCGCGAGGGATCGAGTTGGAGACCGAGGTGGAGATTGTGGGTGAGGATGTGTGAGCTCGGATTCGGTTCTTAATCCTAATCTTGCTCTTAATCCTCCGACCCTAGGCTGAGGATTAGGATCAAGATTACGATTACGATTAGGAGCAGGGCGGAATGGACATGGGCAAGAAACTGAACATCACCGTGATGTTGGGCGGGCCGAGCGCGGAGCGCGAGGTCTCCCTGAACAGTGGCGCTGCCGTCGCGCGGGCTTTGCGCTCGCTCGGGCACACGGTGCATGAACTCGACCCGATCGTGCCGGGCTGGACGCTCGCCAGCGGCACGGAGATCGTGTTCCTCGCGCTCCACGGCACTTACGGCGAGGACGGCACGGTGCAGGCGCAGTTGGACGAACTCGGGATTCCCTACACGGGCTGCGGTGTCGAGGCGAGCCGCACGGGCTTCGACAAGGTGCTGACCAAGCGGCGTTGCCTTGAGAACGGCGTGCCCACGGCGAGGTTCATCGTTTTCCATTCCGCTTCCGCGCAATGGCCCGCGGGCTGGCAGCCGCCGGTCGTGCTCAAGCCGGTGCGACAGGGCTCAAGCGTCGGGCTGCAGTTCGTCGAGCGCGCCGAGGACTTCGCAGATGCGCTCAAGGCCGCGCTGCGGTTCGACAACGAGGTGCTGATGGAGGAACGCATCGCAGGCCGCGAAACGACCGTGGGCATCCTCGACGGGCAGGCGCTGCCCGTTGTCGAGGTGCGACCCAAGGCCGGTCGCTACGATTACCAGACGAAATACACCGCGGGCACCACCGACTATCTCTGCCCGGCGCCGTTCGACAGCGCGACCACGCTGCGCATCCAGCGCGCGGGACTCGGCGCCTTCCACGCCATCGGCGGCCGCGATTGTGCGCGGGTGGACGTGATGGTCCGCGAGGACGGCAGCCCCGTGGTGCTCGAGGTGAACACGCTCCCCGGCATGACCGAGTTGAGCCTCTTGCCCAAGGCCGCCGAGGCCGCGGGCATTGCCTACGCCGAACTTTGCGGCCGCATGATCGAACTCGCATCGAGGAGGACACGGTGATTTCCCACGACACTGTTTTTCAAATCGCAGCGGTTCGGAAGGGACCGCGAAACTGACGCGCCATGTTCTGGAGACGCAGACAATTCAACGCCCGCAACCGGCACGAATACGTGCTCGACGTGAAGCTCCACCAGCAGCAGGCGCGCGCGGGTGCCGTGCGGTTTGCGGGGAAGGCGTCCTTGTATCTGTTCGGAGCGGCGGTCGTCCTGCTGTGCATCTGGCAGGTCGGGGCGCTCGTGCTCGACCGGCTCATCTACAGGAATCCGACGTTCGCATTGCAGACGATTGATGTGCGGAGCGACGGCGCGTTGCTGCCCGAAGCCGTCCTGCGCTGGGCCGGCGTCAAGCCCGGCGAAAACCTGATGGCGCTCGACCTGCGCCGCATCAAGCGTGACCTTGAGTTGCAGCCGTTCGTGGAATCCGTCGCGATCGAACGCGTGCTTCCCAGCACCCTGCGGCTGCGCGTCACCGAGCGCGAACCCGTCGCCGTGATTTACGAAGTGCGGCCGCGTCCGGGCGGTGCGGGCTTCGACACGCTGCCGTTGTTCCTCGACCGCGGAGGCCACGTGTTTCCCGTGCCCGCGCGGCAGATCACGGTGGAATCGCAGTTCACGCTGGTTGGGCAGTTGCCCGTCTTGACCGGCGCGGCCGGAATTGAACTCCGCATCGGCCTGCCCGTGTTCGCGCCGAAGGTCCAGTCTGCGCTGCGCCTTCTCTCGCTCTTTGACGAGTCGGAGATGGCCTCGGCCACCGACATCCGGCAGATGGACCTGAGCGCGCCGGAGATTCTCCTCGTGACCACGGGGCAGGGCAGCCGCGTGACGTTCGCCACGTCGCTTTCGCCCGACATGCAGCTTCGGCGGTGGCGCACGATCCACGAGCTTGGCCTTCGCAACAACAAGGCCATCGCCACACTCGACCTCTCCATCACGAACCATCTTCCGGCTCTCTGGGTCGAGGCGGGACAGGCGCCGGCCGCGACTCCGAAGTCCTCCAAACCCATCCGAACCAAAAAGAAAAATGTTTGACTCATCCCCCACCGTCCTGGTCGGCCTCGAGATCGGCACCTCGAAAATCTGCGCCGTCGTCGGCGAAGTCACCGGCGACCATGTCGTCAACATCGTCGGCGTCGGCCAGCACCCGTCGAATGGCGTGCGCAAGGGCGAGATCGTGGACCCGAAGGCCGCCGCCGCCGACATCCGCGAGGCGCTTTCGCAGGCCGAGGAACAGGCCGACCTGGAGATTCGCGCGGTCCACCTCGGCGTCACCGGCGCGCACATCTGCGGCTTCAACAACCACGGCCAGCACCCGATCGTCAGCGCCGACCGCCTGATCTGCGAGGAGGACGCTCAGGACGTGATCAAGAACGCCAAGGCCACGGGACTTCCGGCGGAGCACTGCATTCTTCACACCTTCCGCCAGCACTTCATCGTGGACGGCCAGCCGGGCATCGTGTCGCCCGTGGACATGGTCGGCGCGAAGCTCGAGGTGGACGTGCATGTTCTCCGCGCGCACTACAACCGGCTGCAAAACCCCATGCGTCTCCTTGAGGGCATGCAAATCAATCTGCAGGGAGCGCCCGTCTTCAACGGCCTGGCCTCGGCGCTTGCGGCGCTCGATGTCGAGCAGAAGCACATCGGCGCGGTGGTCATTGACCTCGGCGCGGGCACGACGGAGTTCGTGGTTTATTCGCAGGGAATCATCCGGCATCTCGGCGTGCTCGCGGTCGGCGGCGATCACGTGACGAACGACCTTGCCTGCGGGCTCAAGGTTCCGCAGGCCCGTGCCGAGGCGCTCAAGCTCTCGCACGGCTGCGCCATGGTGGATGCCGCGGCGCGCGGACGCTCCGTCACCCTGACGAGCGAATCCGGCCACGCCGGCAGGGAGATCAACGTGGAGCATCTTCAACGCATCATGTCCGCGCGGCTGGAGGAGACGTTCGAACTCATCGCGGCCGAGCTTGACCGCGAACGGTTGCTCGATCATCTCGGCGCGGGCGTCGTGCTCGTCGGCGGCGGGGCGCACATTCCGCGGATTCACGAACTTGCCGAGCGCGTGTTCCAGCTCCGCGTCGCGTCGCGCCACACTCACACGGTGAACGGCGTCAAGACTGTGCTGGATGCGCCCGAGTTCACGACTGCCATCGGCCTCGTGAAGCACGGCTCGATGCAGTCCCAGCGCGCCGAGTCCGGCGGCTGGTTCCAGCGCGTCTTTGGCGACCGCTTCGGCGCGCTGCTCAGCCGTTGAGTTCACGACCAACCCGCACACTGCATGAACACTGAACTTGCACCCAACCCGTCCGTGAAACACGCCCTCGCCGTGAGCGTCTTTGGAGTCGGCAGCGCTGGCTGCAATGCGCTCGAGCCGCTTCTCGGCGCCGGGCTCGATTCCGTCAAGTTCGCCGCGCTCAACACCGATGCCCACGCGCTCACGCGCTCCTCGGCTCCGGTGAAGCTGCCGCTCGGCGTGAAAGTCACACGCGGCCTTGGCGCGGGCGGCGACCCGGACCGCGGGCGTTCGGCGGCCGAGGAATCGCTCCCGAAGTTTCGCGAACTCGTGCAGGGCTCCGAGCTGGTCTTCATCACC
>Ga0247727_10015179_pt1 | contig 12675 bp, 14 predicted proteins | sample WisWelCaveWW1625_FD_202498 | JGI IMG/M metagenome (GOLD analysis project Ga0247727, IMG submission 202498) | Biofilm microbial communities from Wishing Well Cave, Virginia, United States - WW16-25 | ecosystem: Environmental > Aquatic > Deep subsurface > Groundwater > Cave microbial mat | place... | reverse complement strand
CCACCTGCGCCACTACGGCGCAATAGGCTCCGGCGCCCTTGTAGCGGGCAAAGCCGATGCCGCGGCCGGCGCCGTCGCGCTTCTTCCAGGCGCTCCATCCGGCGCGTCGGGCAGCGGCCTCGAGCACCGCCCGCGCGCGGGGGTCTTTCAGGTGGCGCAAACGAAACGCGAGCGGGTCTTCGCCGCGCTCGGCGGCCAGCTCGTCCATGAACGACTCGATGGCGAAGACGTTGGCGAAGGCGCCAAGCGAACGCAGCGACGAGGTTCGGATCGGCATGGTCAGCAGGCGGTGATTGACGATCCGCCAGGCGGGGAAGTCGTAGAGCGGCGTGGCGTTGCGTTCCGAGCCGCCGCCGCCGGCGAGCGGCGGGTTGGTCGCCACGGTGCGCGGGAAGGGCTTGGCGAGCTGCCAGGCGGCCTGCAGCGTCGGCGTCTTGCCGCGGCCCGGCCGCGACACGTGCCCGTTGCCCCACACGTCGTGGCGCCAGGCGACGATCTCGCCCTTGTCGTCGAGGTCGGCCTCGATATCGACCGCCTGCGCGGCGCCCAGCGGCGCCCAGGCCATCTCGTCCTCGCGCGACCACAGCAAGCTTACGGGGCGTCCTTTGACGGCGCGCGCCAGCAGCGCCGCCTCCAGAGCAACGTCGTCGGCGCCGTTCTGCCCGTAGCAGCCCGCGCCCTCTGCGTGCTCCACCACGACGCGCTCGGGCGGCAGCGAGAAGATGAGCGCGAGTTCGGCGCGGAGATTGTAGATGCCCTGGCTGTGGGTCCACACGTGCAGGCCGGTGTCCGACCACTGCGCGATGGCGCACGACGGCGCCATCGAGGCATGCGCGATGTAGGGTCGGGAGTACTCGCGACGCACGGTTCGCACCGGCTTGTCCGCAGCCGCGGCCTCGCGCAGGTTGATGGAGGTGGTCTCGACCGGCTGGCCTTTCAGCCACGCCCGCAGGTTCGCCTCATCCGGCAGCGTGTCGCTCTCCTGCCACGTGGCGCCGGCACCGAGCCGCTTCAGGGCCGCCTGGGCCGCCTCGTCGGTCTCGGCGACCACACCGGCAAAGCTGCCATCGCGCGCAACGGCCACGACTCCGGCCGTGGTCGTGGCGGACGCATCGTCAAGCGCCATCAGGACCGCGCCCGGCGACGGCGGCCGCAGCACGCGCGCGTAGAGGATGCCGGGCAGCTGCATGTCGTGCACGAAGCGCGGCCGGCCGAACACCTTGTCGGGGATGTCGAGGCGGCCGGCGGCTGTCCCTGCAACCTGCCGCGCCGACGCTGGCTTCGGCGCGACCCTGGCCGTTGCATCGCGGTCGAGCAGCCCCTGCTCGGCAAGCTCCCAGTAGCTGGTGCGCAAATTGCCGGGGCCGGCAATGGTGCCGTCCCGCACCGCGAGGCTCTGCGCGGCGATGCCGAGCCGCTGCGCGGCGGCGTCGAGAAAGATCGCCCGTGCCTCGGCGCAGGCGTAGCGCAGCGCCGAGCCCGAGTGCTCGATCGAGTAGCTCCCCGATGTCACACCCTCGTTGGGGCTCGCGGCCGTGCTCGCCGGCAGCATGCGAATGCGGGCAAGATCGATCTCCAGCTCGTCGGCCACGATCTGGGCGATGGCGGTGAGTATCCCTTGCCCGATCTCGACCTTGCCCGAGGAGACCTCGACGATGCCGTCGGAGCGGAAGCGCAGCCACTGCGACAGACGCCGGTTGGTCTCGAGACTGCCGGGGAGCGCGGCTGCTCCAGTGTCGAGCATGTGATAACCGAGGCCGGGACCGGTGCTCATGCTCTGGCGCCCTCCTTCGCGGCCCGAATGACGGCGCGCACTATGCGATTGTGCGCCCCGCACCGGCACAGGTTGCGATCGAGCGCGGCCCTGACCTCCGCCTCGCTCGGATCGGGGTTGCGCCGCAGAAGCGCCGCGGCGGAGATCAGAATGCCGGAGATGCAGTAGCCGCACTGCATGGCCTGCTCGGCGATGAAGGCGCGCTGCAACGGGTGCGGATGGTCTTCCGTGCCGAGCCCCTCCACCGTCGTGATATCCTTGCCGGCCGCCGCCCACAGCGGCGTATCGCAAGCCGCCACGGCTTGGCCGTCGAGCAGCACGTTGCAGGCGCCGCACTGGTCGGCGCCGCAGCCGAAGTGCGCCGCCGTGAGCCCGAGCGTGCCGCGCAGCACGCTGAGCAGCGGCGTCGCCGCATCGGCCTCGACGGCGCGCTCCACCCCGTTCACGCGCAGCCGCACGGCCATCGCCGTCCTCACTGCGCCTTGATGCCGGCGGTCTGGATGACCTTGGCCCACTTCTCGATGTCGCCGCGCAGGTATTTGTCGAACTCGGCCGGCGACAGGATGATCGGCACGGCCCCCTGCTTGGCCCACGCCTCCTTCACCTCGGGTCGTGCCAGCACCTTGTTGATCTCGGCGTTGAGCTTGGCGACGATCGGCTGCGGCGTGCCTGCCGGCGCCATCAGGCCGAGCCAGATGGTGGCCTCGTAGCCGGGCACTCCGGCCTCGGCGATGGTCGGCACGTCGGGCAGAAGATTGGAGCGCGTCTTGCCAGTCGTCCCGAGCGCCCGCAGCTGTCCGCCCTGCACGGTGGGCGCGGTCGTGGTGATGGCATCGATCATCATCTGCACGTGGCCACCGAGCACCGCGGTGCGGGCATCGCCGCTGGCCTTGTGCGGCACATGCACGATGTCGGTGCCGCTCATGGCTTTGAACAGCTCGCCGGCCATGTGATAGGGCGTGCCGAGCCCGGACGAAGCGTAGTTCAGCTCGCCCTTCTTTGCCTTCAGCAGCGCCAGGAACTCCTTCAGGTTGTTGGCCGGAACGGACGGGTGCACCACCATGATCAGGTCGGAGTAGTTGACCGGCGCCACCGGCACGAAGTCGCGCATGAGATCGAACGGCCGGTTCGGCCGCAGCGTCTCGTTGACGGTATGCGTGTTCGACATCATCAGCAGCGTGTAGCCGTCGGGTGCGGCCTTGGCGACCTCGCTGGTGCCGATGAAGGAACCGGCGCCCGGCCGGGTCTCGACCACGAACGGCTGCTTGAGGGTGTCCTGGAGATGCTGGGCGAGAATGCGGGCGTAGTTGTCTGCGGGACCGCCGGCGCCGAACGGGACGATGATCTTCACCGACCGCGACGGATACTCCTGGGCCGCGACCGGGCTTAGAACCGTGCTCGCCAGTGCCAGAGCGATTCCCATCCTCCACAAGCGCGACATAGGCTTCCTCCCTGTATTTACATTTGCCGGCTGGCTGCCCGGCCCGCCTGGTATACCAGATCGCGCCGAATGCTCCAGACCAAAGGGGTCAGACCCTGCGGGTCTGACCCCTCCGCCGAAGCGGGAGTTCGCATCACGCGTCATAAAGCGGAATGCCGAGCGCCCGCGCGGCCGCGACGAGCCGATCGTCGAAGCTTGCCAGCTTTGGTGTCTGCTGGTGAGCCCGCAGGAACTCGATGGAGGCTAGATGCAGGGCATCGAGCATCCGCACGGCCATGGGAAACGGCTCGAGCGCGCGTGCAAGCACCGGCGGCGCCAGTTCGATCAGCCCCACGCGGCCGATCAGGGCCCGAACCTCCTCCCCATGCGAGCGGCCGAGTCCGCGCGCATGAATGCGGTTCCACATCTCGTATTCGAAGAGGCGGCTGGAAACGAGCGGCTCTTGCCAGAGGGAATCCGGCGGCGAGCGGTCTTCGGTCAGCAGATGCGCCAGTGCGACCGAGGTATCGAGGTAGATCACCGGTCCTCGCGGTCGCGCTGCAGCTCGTGCATCAGCTTGCGAAAGGTCGTGACCGGTTTGCGCGGCGGAGGCGACTTGCCGGGAACCGCCGGGGGCGTCAGCCAGCCGTTGCGAACCGCCTCGGCCAGCAGCGCATCGGCGAGGAACGGGCTGCGGCCGGCCTGCGGCGGGACGATCTCCGCGACCACGCGGTCGCGGTCGGTCACCAGCACGATCTCTCCGCCCGCGGCGAGGCGGACGTATTCGCTGAGCTTGTTCTTCAGGACCTTGAGGCCGACCGAGCGCATGCGCACTATGGTAGCTACCGGAAGCTACCAATGTCAACGGTAGCCTCGTCAAGACGCTTGGCGTGGCGGCTCAGCTGCTGCTGGAGCAACTAGCGGACGGAGCCGGTGTGGAGCGGTCCCTCCGGAACCCCGAGCCGGCGCAGCACGGCGGCGATGCGCTGGCGCTGCTTGGCGACGGTCGCGTTGCGGGCTGGGAAGTCTCGCTTCACGGTCTGCATCGTCAGACCCGGCGTTCGCGCAAGATACTCGGCCATCAGGGCCCGGCCCTCCTCCTCGCGTCCGGTCTCGGCATACGCCACGGCGAGCAACGGAACGGGAAGGCGGTAGGCCGGCCGGGCCCGGCGCGCTTTCAGCAGCCATCGTGCTGCCTCCTCGCTCTTGCCGGCGTGCAACGCGGCCATTCCCGCCCAGCAGTACCAGACGTCGACGGCGAGCTCGGAGGGGTTGATGCGCAGGGCCGTCTCGATGTCCCTGAGCGCCTCCTCTGCGCGCCCGAGCTCGATCTTGGCGCGGCCGATCTCCGCATGCGTCCACGAGTTGTCCGGGTTGAGCGCGAGCGCACGTTCCAACGCGGCGATGGCGCCATCCTGATCGCCGCGCAGCCGCAACACGTTGCCCTACGCCGAGCGAGCACCTTGCAGCCCGCTCGGGAGCACGGAGACTGAGCGTGATCGGAGCAAGCATTCACGGGAGCTACGGCTCAGCAAGGGGCATCGCGGGCATCGCTGCGTTCTTTGGGTGGCTGTCCGTAGCAGGGGGAGCGCTGGCTGTCATCGGCGGCCTCGCCGCGGGGCCCTTTGGTTTCATGATTGCAGCCATAGGTATCGGCATCGCCGCAATCGGCCTGCTGCAGGTGGCTGCCGGACAAATGCTCAGGGCCTCGGTCGATACTGCCGACTATGCGCGGCAAGCGCTTCTTCTCCAGATCGGGATGGCCGAAGGACGATCCGAGATCGACCTGCAGCGGTCGCTTGCGGGACCGGCACAAGGCGCGCGGCCGGCGGCCTCACAATTCGGAAACGAAAGGGCGGGCGCGGTACGACCTTGATCCCAGCTGAAGATTGTCGGGTTACGCGCCGCCGCGCTAACCCGACCTACTGTCCGGGCACCATGTACTTGAGCGCCGCGCCGGATACCGCGCCGCCGACGATGCATGGGATGCCCACTTCGACATGCCCCATGGCGCCGGCGACGATGCAGCCGAGCGCCAGCGCCGTCTGCCCGGCCTGTCCCCACCAGGCGGTGTTGCGCGCCGAGGCGGGGCCCCTGGTCTTGAACTGGTCGATGGCGGCCATCGCGTCCCGGCGCACGCGACCGAACTCGAAGGTCTCGGCGGCGTCGATCACCTCGCGCAGGACGGCGCGCGTTTCCTTGGTCTCGTGCCGCATGGAGGCTTTCAGCATGTCGAGCAGCGCCTTGTCGCGCGAGGCGTTGGTCGCCAGTGTCAGCTTCGTCATGTTGCCGACCGTCAACCGGTCGAGGTTGTTGGCATCCTTGGACCACTCGAGGATCGACACCATGCGCAGAACGGGGTCGTAGGAGCCGGTGGCGAAGTATTGCCCCCACAGCATGTCGAGCGGGCCCGCGCCGGTGTCGAGCGGCATCTGCTTGAGGGTAGGCTGTTTGCCCGAGATGAAGCGGTCGATCAGCACCCTGCGCGCCGGCATGCGCTCGGAGAACTTGGCCAGCAGCTCCTTCCACTCCGGATGCCCCGAATGGGCGATGGCCCTGACGATGGCCACCTGGTCCTCGGGCGGCATGGGGAACATCTTGGCTATCAGGGCTTCCGCGCGCTTCGGATTGGCCTCGATGATGCCCGCCATGAAGCCGACGTAGACGCCGGCGGTCTCCATGTCGCGGAAGAGGCCGATCGCACTGGCGGCTTGCACGAGCGCCGGCACTTTGTCGGGGTTCGGCTGGGTGCGGTAGCCGTTGATCCAGCGCAGGATGTGCTCCTGCGACGCGAGCTCGGCCTGCCGCTTGGGGGGCGCAGCCTGTACAGCGGCTGCGCTCGAGACCGCGAGCGCAAACAGCCAAACGATTGCGGAACGCATGACTTCCCCCAATTCAGCCAAGCCCGCCAGCCTCCCTGCGGACACGAGGGGCACGGAATGGCGGATTTGTGGCAACGCTCGCAGCGACTGGAGTTGAAAGCTTGCGACAGGCATGGTTTGTCGGAAACCTGGCGCGCAGACCGGCGTCAGCTCCCCTGAATCACCCGATGGAGGGAGGCTAACGTGCCACGAAGATTCGTCGCCGCGCTGATCCTGGGGATGCTTGCAGTCTCGGCGCTCGCCAAGGACGATCGCGCGGCCGAGCGCCACCGCATGGTGGAGACGATCCAGAACATGGCGCTCTCCATCGCAGGCGGCGTGGGCGGCCTCGATGCGCGTGTGCTTGCAGCTTTGCGCTCGGTGCCGCGCCACGAGTTCGTCCCCGGCGACGTGTCGCACTTGGCTTACGCCAATCATCCGCTTCCCATCGGTCTTGGTCAGACGATCTCCCAGCCGTTCATCGTCGCCTTGATGACCGACCTCTTGCACGTGAAGCCGGGCGACCGGGTGCTGGAGATCGGCACGGGCTCCGGCTATCAGGCGGCCGTGCTGTCGCTGCTTGCGCGCGAGGTCTATTCGATCGAGATCGTCGAGCAGCTCGGCAAGAGCGCGGCGCTGACCCTCTCCCGGCTGGGGCATGCGAACGTGACGACCCGGATCGGCGATGGCTACCAAGGATGGGAGGAGCACGCGCCCTACGACGGCATCATGGTCACCGCCGCGCCCAACCACATTCCCCCGGCGCTCGTTACGCAGCTGAAGCCGGGCGGACGGCTGGTGATCCCCGTCGGGGAAATGTTCCAGGATCTCATGGTCATCGTGAAAGCCGCCGACGGAACCACGACCAGCCGTCGCGTCGTTCCGGTGCGCTTCGTCCCTCTGACGCGCGGAGGGAAATCGAACTGAGGTGCGGCGATGCCTCACTGGCTGAACATGAACACCTGCACAAGGCCGGGTATTGTCAGGAGGTAGACGGCAGCTCCATAGCGGCCGTCGCGGCCAGCGCACGCTGCCGGTGATCTGCGGACGGGCCCACGCCGGCCTTCCTGCCAACCACGCCACCTACGCGGTGGAGGATCGCTCGGCCTCGCCACGATCCATTCGGCAAAGGCGGCAACCTTCGCGGCCTTGGGCGCCCTTCTGGCGCGCAGCAGGGCATAGGAACGCCCGCCCGGCAGGAACCCGAACGGGGCGACAAGCCGGCCGCTGCCGAGGTCCTGTTCGAGGAGAGGATGGGAGCCGACGGCGGCGCCGAGGCCGGCTGCCGCAGCCTCGAGCAGGAAGTACGTGTGCTCGAAGCGAGGGCCTTTCGTCGCATCGAGCCCCTCTGTTCCCGTGATCCTGAGCCAATGGGACCAGGCCCGCGGCCGCGTGTCCGCATGCAGGAGCGGAATCCGCCTAAGGTCGGCGGGACGCCCTACGCGGTGCTTGTCGCGCAGCGCCGGTGACAGCACCGGGCCGATGCGGTCGGCCAAGAACGCGCGCGCTGTGACGTCACGCGGCCAGGGTCCCGCCCGCCATCACCCGCAACGCCATCCTGATCCCCGCCTATCGCGATGCGCTGAAGGTCAAGGGCGGGGGCCCGGCCGTACGCTCCGGCCGCGCCGTCATGCTGGCCCTCGGCGTGCTCAACCCGCTCGCGTCGTCCGCCCTCCTGACCGGTGGCATCACCTCCATCACCGCGGCCACGCTGATCGGCGGGTTCTCGTGGCTCGGCTGGTTCGCGCTGATGGCTGTTCCCTACTACGCGCTGCTGTGCGGCGGCGCCGTCATCGTGCGGCTGCTGGTGGGAAGGTTCGAGGCCGGCAGCGTTGCCGAAGCGGCCCCGTCGCAGGCGCAGCCACTGTCGCCGGCGGAGAGGCGCACGCTTGCCATCCTGGCCATCACCGCCGGGCTCTGGCTCACCGACTCGATCCATCACGCTGCCCTACTGGGCGCTGCTCGGCCTGCCGCTCAGGCTGCCGTGACGCGTCAGGTCCGCTTCAGTTCGGAGAGAGATAGAGCGCGGCACTGACCCTCTCGCAGCTGGGTCGTGCGCACGGAGCATCAGCGCCCCATTCTCGGATAGCGCCAGTAGTCCCCCTTTGCAGTCTTGACCCGCTCTAGGATTGGCACGCGTTTGTCGGGTGGACGCTCGCCGGTCTGGATCAGAAGCTGGATATCGTTCAATAGCGCGATCTTTTCAGAATAGGTCGAGTGGTTGAGCGCAAACACTTCCGTGGAGACTGCTGTGATATCGATCGTGTCGATACCTTCAGTCACCAGCGGTCCGCCAGGGGGAACATCGCCCGCGCGCGGTACCCCGCCCCAGAAACGGCGCGCGATATCGAGCGCGAGGTCGTTGCCGGCGGCCAGCAAGGTGATGCCCCGGCTAACGCCTACTAGCTCTCTGGCAATGTTCTCGAACGCATCGCGATCGACATCGGGGGCGGCCAGGATCACCTGGGAAACTACGACCCCTGACGGCGCCATACGCTTCAGATCGCGCAGCACTGGCAGCAACAGCTGATTACCCATGCTATGGGCGATCAGGCTCACCGATGTGGCCCCGGTCTCTCGCGCAACCATATCTATAAATTGGCGCAAGTACGGCTCTGCTTGGCCGGAGCTTTCCCGATCATAGGAATAGTCATGCCGACTGAGCGCCCCCTTTGAAGGCCAGCTGTACAGAAACGGCGCACCATCGAACTTGAGGTCGTAGGCAATTTGTGCCGTGCGGTAGAGTGCATGCTCGAAGCTGGTGTTGAAGCCGTGCACGAACACGAGTGCGTGGTCCTTGTAACTATAGGACGGACCTAACCGCTCCCGCACTAGGCGCAGGAATTCTTCTTTTGTCAGCGGGCGTACCTCCTTCAGCGTGAAGTGGCGGTTCGGGTCTTCGCGCTCGCTGTGAAGGACAATTTGCGTGAAGGGCAGTCGAAACGCCCACGGCCGCTTGATGTTGGGAATCTGATGCGCCTTAGGCACCGTGACCAGCGCACGGCCGAGTTCCAGCCGTCGGGCCCGCTCCGCCCCGTAGACCGTGCTCGCGCTGCGCTCCTGGCGATTGCGGTCCGTCCCGTAGAAAACGGGCACCACATCCCACAGCTGGGGGGACGCTTTGACGACTGGCGGTGCAGCAGGTGCTGGCGGGGCGGCTTTGGGCGGCTCCGCCTCAGTCGAAGGCCTTGCTTGTTCCACCCGTGCCCTGCGGCGTGCCTCCCGCGCCGCCTTTTCCGCCTGCTCCTCGGTGCTCCGTTTGGCCTCCTTCTCCGCAGCATCCGGCCGCTCGGGCGTCGCGCTTTTCGTCGACGCGGGGCCAGCGGGCGGCGAGGCGCTGCGAATGGCCACTGCTCCGCTGGAGGTTTGCAAGCCTTCGATCGCGATGGTCGCTGCGTCCGGTTCTCCCGCTACACTGCGAAATGACAGCACAATGCTGTCGAGGAACGTGTCCTCGCCGCGGCCCGCGATCGGCCGCGTTTGCTGGTTCTGGCGCAAGGCGAGAGCACGACGCTCCTTGTGGATTGTGCCGTCGCTATATTTGAGCTCGACCTGCGTCAGCGCGACCGCGCCAACTCTTACAGCCACGCGGACAGCCCTAAAAGCCCCTTTCGCCTTGCTAAGGTCGATGCTTGCGCGCCCGGCCTTGGCATCAATCGTCCGCGTAGCGAGCGTGACCCAACGGTCCCCAGCGCCTTGAGCCCAGGCGCGCGTGCCCGCGAGAAGCGGGGCAACTGCCAATACCGCAATCCATACCCGAAGTGCACCGGACCAACGCGTCCACCCCTGTGCCGACGACATGAACATCCTCACAATCTCAGCTCCAGACAAACCTTCGATTATTCTAGCGAGGCCCCCGCCGCTTCATAGTGTCGAGGGCATGACAAACCACATATTCGCTCTACACGGCGGGCTGTAGGCAACGGTGGGTATCACCTTTCCGGCGATCTGGTTTTTGCTTTTGCGGTGCCGAAGTCGGATATCGACACTTCGCGCCCGTCTGCAGCGTGTCAGCATGTAGGCGGTGCCAGCCGTCGGCACCTCAGGCACGCGGCATCTGGTGGCACGAACGTTTCTCGTCCCAGAGCGCTACCCGGCGTCCTTGACCACCGAGATGTCGGGCGCGTCCTCGTTCTTCATGCCCTGCACGTGATAGCCGGCATCGACGTGGTGGACCTCGCCGGTGACGCCGCGCGCCAGGTCCGAGAGGAGATAAAGCGCGGACGCGCCGACCTCCTCGATGGTCACGGTGCGCCTGAGCGCCGAGTTGTACTCGTTCCATTTCAAGATGTAGCGGAAGTCGGCGATGCCGGAAGCCGCGAGCGTCTTGATGGGACCGGCCGACACCGCGTTGACACGGATGCCGCCCCTGCCGAGGTCGGCCGCGAGGTAGCGCACGCTCGCCTCCAAAGCGGCTTTGGCGACGCCCATCACGTTGTAGTGAGGCATGACTTTCTCGGCGCCGTAATACGTGAGGGTGAGCAGCGAGCCGCCCGGTCCCATGAGTTTCTCGGCACGCCGGGCAAGGGCCGTGAAGGAGTAGCAGGAGATCAGCATCGTCTGGGTGAAATTCCTCTCCGACGTGTCGACATAGCGGCCGTCGAGCTCGGCCTTGTCGGAAAAGGCAATCGCGTGCACCAGGAAGTCGAGCTTGCCCCACTGGCGGGCGAGCTCGGCGAACACGGCGTCGACCGATGCCGTGTCGCTCACGTCGCAAGGCAGGACCAGCTTGTAGCCGAGCTCGCCAGCCAGCGGCTCGACCCGCTTTTTCAGCGCCTCGCCCTGAAAGGTGAAGGCGAGCGTCGCGCCCTGCGCCGCGACCGCCTTGGCGATGCCCCAGGCGATCGACCGACTGTTGGCGACGCCCATGATGAGGCCGCGCTTGCCCCGCATCAGGGTTCCGGCCGGAACTTCAAATGCCGCGGCAGGTCCGCTCATTTCCCTGGCCCCTTCTGAATTGTCGTCTTTTCCTGCCGCCTCTCGGCTCAGGCGGCATCCTACACGATCGGACTTGCCGGTCCAGCCGGGCTCAAGCCGGCGCCAGCTTGCTGAGCAGCCGCAGAAGCTGCTCAGCTTCAGCTTCATCGAGACGGGCCCCGAAATGCTCCTCGATGGCAGCGGCATAGGCTGGCCACATGGCCCGGCGCAAGGCTCGCCCTTTGGCCGTGATGACCAGGACATTGTTGCGGCCGTCGACCTGGCACTGGTGCCGTTCCACCAGGCCTTCGCGCTCCAGGCGATCGACCAGGCGACAGACGTTGTATTGCGCGAGCTGTGTACTGTGCTGCACGCCCGACTGCCGCAGCATGCCTTTGGGGCTGCGGTCGACTTCGTAGAGCACGTGATACCAGTCGAGGGGCGGGAAGCCCGCGCTCTTCAAGTGCTCCTCGATCCTGTCGAACAGCGCCTTTTCGGTGCGCAGGAGACTGGCCCAGGCGTCGATGACAGCTGCTGGCAGTTTCGTGCTCATTGCGCCTCAACCCCTAGCAGAAATCGCTTGCAACTGCATCTCCCTTGAAATATGCAGTTGCATTATATGCAGATGCAAATGAAGGCCTTTCCCACGCACAAAGGAGACGCCCGATGAAGCTTTACTACTCTCCCGGTGCCTGCTCACTCTCACCCCACATCGTGCTCAACGAGGCCGGCCTCGCCTTCGAGAGGGTCAAGACCGCTACCAAGACCAAAACCACTGACGGCGGCGGCGACTTCGGGAAGATCAACCCGCTGGGCTACGTGCCGGTGCTGGAGCTCGACGATGGCACGAGGCTGACCGAGGGGCCGGCGATTGTCCAGTACATCGCCGATCAGGTGCCGGCGAAGAAGCTCGCCCCGCCGAACGGCACGTTCGCGCGCACTGAGCTGCAGCGGTGGCTGAACTTCGTGTCGAGCGAGCTGCACAAGGGCTTCTCGCCACTGTTCAACCCGGCGATGCCGGAGGAGGCCAAGAAGATCTTCCGCGAGCGGCTCGGCACCCGCTTTGCCCACCTCGACACGCACCTTGCCGGCAACGAATATCTTTTGGGCAAGGAGTTCTCGGTGGCCGACGCTTATCTCTTCACGATTTCGAACTGGGCGTCCCGCGTGGACGTCGACCTGTCGCCGCGGGCGCACGTGCTGGCCTATCGCAAGCGCGTCGGCGCCCGCCCAGCCGTGCAAGCGGCGCTGAAGGCTGAAGGGCTGATAAAGTAGGTCTTGAGACATCTCCGCGTGCAGCGTTGAAAATGCGATGCGGCCGCTGCCACCCGTCATCCCGGCCGGAGCGTTGCGAGCGATTGCGCGAGCAGCGCTCCGAGCCGGGAACTTGCGGGGTTCGACTCGTTCAGGGAGGTCCCGGATAGCCTCGGCCGGCTCGGAGGCCGGCCTCGGCTTCCGGGATGACGGGTGGATGCCTTCTTGCACGGCGCCGTGTCGGGTTTACGCGTCGTGTCGAAGACACGCCTCCGGCATGATCGCGCTAACCCGACCTACTTGCGCAACAGCTTCGCCATGGAGACGGCCGTGTCGGCCATGCGGTTGGAGAAACCCCACTCGTTGTCGTACCAGGCGAGCACGCGCACCAGGCTGCCGTCCACGATCTGCGTTTGCGTCAGATCGAAGGTCGCCGACATCGGGTTGTG
>Ga0247727_10015178_pt1 | contig 12675 bp, 5 predicted proteins | sample WisWelCaveWW1625_FD_202498 | JGI IMG/M metagenome (GOLD analysis project Ga0247727, IMG submission 202498) | Biofilm microbial communities from Wishing Well Cave, Virginia, United States - WW16-25 | ecosystem: Environmental > Aquatic > Deep subsurface > Groundwater > Cave microbial mat | place... | reverse complement strand
ATCAGAATCAAAATCTAGTTCAGGAAATTAAAAAATCATTCAAGTTAGCTAAAATCCAGCTACATCTCTCGTATGGGAATATGGCTAATGAGAAATTGAATAAATTCAATGATATTGACTGCATGATTTTTGTTTTACCGAACACCATGGAAGATAAGTGGCTTGATCAAATAAAACTGAAACAAACCATTGAAAAGTTACATAAGGCTATAGCCCTATCTACGCAAGGTAACGTAAACCGAGAAAGAACGGTAGCTTTTGTGCAATTTGGCGCTGGAAACTTTGGAGATAACAATTCGCTTAAGAACGTTGAATCATGTTGTGCGAGGTCGATCGTCTCGACGCTTCATCTTGAAAGACCAGACTTGCGGATTAGGATTATTGATTTCGATAGGCGTTCATTAGGGCGCGATGTTACAGATAGAATTATCAATGAATTACAAAGTCCCGAAATGTTTTCAATCGCCGGCTACGATTATGAATTAAAAAGAAAAGTTCCTGTCTATCAAAAATCTGAGCCGGTTTCTTATAAAAAGCGAAATATCAAATGGGATAGCGAAGACGTCGTGCTGGTTACTGGCGGGGCTAAAGGCATTACCGCTGAGTGTGCATTGGAGTTCGCCAGGAGCACCAAGGCGCAAATGGTTTTGGTGGGAAGGTCTCCCGTTCCTATTGATTTCAAAGACAAGAAGAATGAGATCGTGAATACGCTCAGTCGGTTTAAAGAGGAAAATCTCAAATGTCAGTATTATCAGTGCAATATAACCGATGAAGAAGATGTTCAAAAACTCATAAAAGAAATTCGCAAAAAATTCGGCAAGATCAAAGGTTTTATCCACGGAGCTGGGTTAAACAGTTTAAAACGTTTAAAACAGGCGACTTCTGAGGAAGTTTATCATGAATCTCTGCCCAAAATTATAGGCGCCCTAAATATTTTGAACGCTTTCAAAGAAGAGTCTCCGGCATTGATTATGGCAATAACGTCTGTGATTGGCTTAACTGGGATGGAAGGGAGCGGGTGGTACGGTTTTGCTAACGAAGTTCTAAATTTATTGCTCAGAGAGTTTAAGAACGAACATAACGAAACACAAGTTCAAACTGTTGCATACAGCATTTGGGATGATGTCGGGATGGGTGTTAGGCTCGGGAGCGTTGACCGACTATATGAAAAGGGGATTGCTGCGATTCCGGTCGACGAAGGCGTTAGGCGTTTTAGACAATTAGCAGAATACGATCCTAGTACACAACAGGTCATTGTCATCGCAAGGGTTGCCGGACTTGATACTTGGCGGCCACCCTCCATCGAGCAAAGAAAAGATTTTAGATTCATCGAGGATGTTAAATATTATTTACCTGGGGTTGAGCTTATCGCTCAAGCCCACCTAAATATTCAGGATGATCCTTACGTACTTGATCACAACTGGAAGGGGTCTTTACTATTCCCATTTGTTTTTGGCTTGGAAGCCATGACGCAGGCTGTGGCCTATGTAACGGATAATAGCCGTTTTGATTGTATTACGATAAAAGACGTTAAGTTAGAAAGACCCATACCGGTTAACCCTGATTCAAGGTCAACCATCGAGATTCGCGCCGAAGTTTTACAGCTAGAAAGTTTAAGGGGTCCTACAGGAGTTAAAGTGGAAATCTATTCCGAGCAGACCAACTATCAACAGCCTCATTTTTCAGCCGTCTTTGAAATAAATTCGAGATTTGCAAAGCTGCCAGCACCGAATAGCGTGCAACCGAAAGTAAAGAAAGTCATTGATTTGGACATGCAAACGGACATTTATGGGCCGATTCTGTTTCAGGGAAAGATGTTTCAGTGCATCGAGCAGGTACATGAGCTTTATTACAACCAAGGCATTAAAAAGGGCGAGTGCATTATGACTGCGACATATGCCAAGTCAACTGAAGGATTTTTGAAGAATAGCAGGAAATTCAATAATCACTTTCTGATCGGTGATCCGTTTTTTATTGATTCCGTCTTACAGTCAATGCAAGTAATTGTTCCACAGGATGTGTGCCTCCCCGGAGAGATCGAGAAAATTGAATTAATCTCAAGGCGAGAGAATTTAAATATGAAGCCTCTGGTGCAAGCTCGCATTAAAAGAATAGATGCTGATTATTATCTGGGCGATGCGCACGTTGGTTTATATGATGGTTTTTCAGTGAAGATCAAGAACTGTCGCCTTAAGATATTAGATACTGTCCTGAGTAATCCTTCAGCCAATGATTTGGTAAATCCAGTCACCCGCGATCAAAAAATCATAGAAAACAAATTAGCGGATTTATCAAAAGAGTTGGATTTTGTTTTACCAGTTATTAGATGTTTGCACGATGATCAATTAAGGAATGCCAGGAAAGAACTGCGGCATAAAATTGAACAGCCTTTACTTAAAGTTACTACGGAAGAACTGATTAAAAGAGATAAAGAGTCAGTGCAGTATTTTAAAGTCAAATGGTTGAATTCAGGGAAACCAGTCGTTGAGGGTAAAAGTGTCAAGGGGGTTGGGGTGTCTGTATCGCACGACGGACCATTTTTAATTGTGGTTGCTGGCCATGGAGATCAAGGGTGCGATGTAGAAAATATAAAAATCAGAAGCAAAGATGATTGGGGTGCTTTGTTAGGTGCTAGCAAATATAAGGTTATGAGAGAACTGCAATCCAAGGGCATTGATGAGAATTTGGTTGGAACGGCTGTCTGGTGTGCCTATGAAGTTTTAGAAAAATATTTGGGAAACAAAAAGGCGCAATTGACTATAGATAAGGTGCATAAAAATATTCTCATTTTTTCTTGTGATCCCGTAGGCGATAAAAATATAATTGCCTTTCCGTTGAAGTTGACAAGAGGTGGGACTAAAATTTTCTCTGTTGCAGTAAAAATATCTGCTGATATGGAATCGAAAGAGATAAACAATGAAGAAGATTTGAGACATTTCAAGTATGGGCCAAAAGATTTTCAAAGCGGTGCTGAATATAAAGATAAATTAGTCTTTAAGAAAAGATTTCCGCCCCTCTTTAGACAAAGGGATTCCGAGCTGGTTACAGATCTCCAGCGCTGGCCAGACATGGTGCTGAATTCTCATGGGACCATTAATTACCAAGAGAAACCCGTTCCTTTAGAGGAAGGGAAGAATTCGCAAGAGGGTGACCGCTCACAGACTTTATTGAAAAAAATTGGATACAATCCGGAAGCATTTCAATTGAAGTTGGATTATTCTGGGCCGCAGGATCAGCTTGTGTTTATTAAAAGTCAGCCTATAACATTTAGGACTAATAAGCTCCAAAGTAAAAAAGTTTATTTTACAAGTTATTTTGATTGGATGGGTGAAATTCGGGAACAGAGTGCCAATCCCATAATGGAATACCTGGCGGGAAGGTTTCAAGCTGGTAATTGGGGGATTGCTACGTATTCAACAAAGTTAGAAATATTTGGCGAGTTGTCAGCCAGCGATATCTTAGAAACACATTTTTGGTCCGAAGAAGTAAATTCTAGTATTAAGGGCACTTACGATTTATGCATAGATTGGAAAAAAATAACACCTAACCAGACAAAAGAAAGAGTTGCGTTCAGTAGACAAAGAATTTTGTGGGTGAAAGTTGTTTCATGGGGCGTAGCACAACCGGAAGAAATGCCTAATTTTATAAAAGAGTTTATGGATACCATGAAGCCACGCATAAAAGAAAAGAAACCATTAGAAAAGTTACCGCAAATATACAGTGAGTTAAAAAAAGGAAGACAGATAGTATCTTATAACGATCGCATCAAGGACAAGTATTTACTATCAGAAAAGGTCATCAATACGACTCTTGAGCATTCCAACTTAGTTGGCAATATATATTTTTCAAACTATGCAAAATGGATTGGGCAGGTAATGGAGTCGTTCTTCTATAAATTGATTCCGGAGTATTATCGAGGAACTGCAGAAAAAGGAGAGTTTGTGTGTACCGGGTGCGAAATAAATCATTTAAGTGAAGCGATGCCTTTTAATGATATTTTAGTAAAAATGTACGTCGATGAAGTTTACGAGAATGTGTTGAATTTATTTTTTGATTTTTATTTAATTCGAGATAATGAACCAATTAGAAAATTAGCTTATGCTAAGTATGAGGCTATTTGGATTAAAAGAATTGCCGAAGGCCAAATCCAGCCGGCAAATCTTCCAAACAAAATTATGGATCTTTTTTTAAGCGAGAAACTATGAGCCTGTTTTCTATTTCGAACTTATTATTAAGCACAGCCTGCTTTCTTTTAGCTTTTCTTATATTTTATTTTTCGCGACAAAAGCTTCATACGTATTGGGCCATGTTCAATGTTGCTGTGGGGATATATGGGTTGGGTATGTTTTTAGCTGGGATGTCAAAAAACTATAATCTAGCATTTTTTTGGTGGAAGATTGCACTGTTCGGGGTAGCTAACATTGGCTTATTTTTTTATTTGGTGGTTTACGAATTTTGTAAATTAAATGACAAGAAAACCCTCTATTTTGCTATTACCCATGGCATTTTATTTTCAATATTAACTTTGGCAACTAGCTGGATAGTAAATTCGTTAAGATTTGTATTCAATCAATTTTACTATACCGTTGCTGGGATGGGGTGGAACATTTTCTTTTCAATATGGGTGCTTATTACTACGAAGGCATTCATAGATTTACATAAATTCATAAGAAGCAGTCGTGGGTTGCAGGCTCTTCAAGGGAAATATCTTTTTTACGGCATGTTATTAGGATTTTCTACTGGAGCAACAGCCTCCATCCCCTCATGGGGGATCGATCTTTATCCGGTATGGCACTTTTTTATTTGTGTTTACGCAATTATTTGTACTTATGCGATTTTCAAGCATCAACTTATGGATATCGAAGTTGTTATTCGGCGTACGGTTGTGTTCGCAGGATTGTTTGCATTCATTTATGGTATTTTTTCCTTCGCGATTATTTTGGGGCAAGAGATTTTCCAGCGACATTTAAATTGGAATCAGTGGCTTGCAATGATTCCTACCATTCTCGTCATTACTTTGACGTTGCGGCCTTTGGAAAACTTTCTCACAAATGCAACTGAAAGATTCCTTTTCCAAAAAAAATATGATTATCGGGAACTACTGAGAACTTTTACAAATCAAATACTTACGATTTTAGACTTGCAGGAATTGATGAATCAGACCGTGGCAGAACTTAGCAGGATTATTAAACTTGAATCCGCGGGTGTTCTTTTATTTGATAAGGACGCGAAAATATTCAAATTGGCGGCGAGCGTTGGCATAAAGGAGAAGGAAATTGTGTTTAAAGAAACGGATGCTCTCATCACCTATCTTAAAGCCGCTAACCAGCATATCCTGAAAGATAAAGATGCGGATCGGATGGATGGCCACAGTGACTTGAGAGATAACTTCAAGAAATTAAACGCGAGCCTTTGTTTGCCGATCGAACTGCATAATGACCTTTTGGGGGTTTTGTGCGTGGGGATGAAAAAATCAGGAGAGGATTACACCCCGGAGGATATCGATATTTTGAGCACCTTGGCGAGAACGGAGGCCATCGCGATATCAAACGCTAAGTTGTTCGATGAGCTCTCAAAAACACAGGCGGAAGCGGCGCAGCGGGAGAAGATGGCGGTGATCGGCACGCTGGCGGCCGGTATCAATCACGAAATATGCAATCCGCTGGGCATTGTCCGCGGGCATTGTGAAATGTTCCTTTTAAACTACCGGGACGGCCTTTATAAAAACACTTCACAGCAAGAAATCGAGAAAATCGCGATAGAAATTATGAACAAGGTTATCAAAGAAACAGACCGGGCGACAGCTATCACAAAAAGACTGTCCAGTTTTTCAAAGCCCTCAAAGCGGACGGAATTTGAAAATGTTGAGGTTGAAAAGGAAATAGACGAAGTCATCGCCTTAGTCGAACACGATTTGAAGCTCAGCAACATCGATATTCAGAAAGATTTTCCGGAAAGATTTCCTGGCTTCCTTGCGGATAAAAAACAAATCCAAGAAGTGCTTTTCAATATTATCCGCAATGCCGCCCAGGCCATGGATAAAAAAGAGGGCCGGATACACCTCTCGGGTTTTGCCGAGAACGGCGCGGCGGTGATTAAGATTTCCGATAACGGCTGCGGGATACCCGGAAATAAACTGGAACAGGTTTTTCACCCTTTTTATACGACAAAGGCGCCGGGCAAAGGGACGGGCTTGGGGCTTTTTATTGTAAAGCAAGTGGTTGAGCGCAACAAAGGAACGATTGGCGTGGAGAGCCAGGAGGGAATCGGCACGACATTTACTTTGAAATTTCCGGTAGGCGAACCTTTGGCGGCACACAACTGACATGCCAAAACTTCTAGCGATCGATGACGAGGTGGAATTCACAAATTTGATTAAAAACTATTTTGGACCGCGCGGCTATGAGGTGATCGTGGCGCATCGCGGCGATCAGGGTTTGGTGCTGTCCGTTAAAGAAAAACCCGATGTTTACCTTATTGATTTAAAAATGCCCGGGATGCACGGGGACGAACTTTTAATGACAATTTTAGCTAATGAGCCAAAAGCAAAGTGCATCATGATCACCGCGTCTGAGGGAGAGGAGAAGGTGAGAACACACTTGATGAAATTAGGGGCGTATACTTGTTTTGACAAACCGCTCACCTCGTTGAGGGATTTAGAGGAGAAAATAAAAGAGGCGCTGACAGCATGAAAAGGAGTCCGAAGCTTTTAGTAGTAGATGATGAAATCGATATCTGTAATTTCGTGCGGTCTTTTTTTGAATTGAGGGGGTTCGAAGTTTTAACCGCGTTGAACGGCGATGAGGCGATGTCGAAGCTTTCGAAAAGTAAGCCGGACGTGGTGATATTGGATGTCATGATGCGCCAGGGTAAGGAGGGCCTCGAATATTTACCAAAAATAAAAAAGACGCTTCCTTCGGCAAAAGTGATTATGGTGACAGGCCTTGAAGATGAAGAGACTGTTGCATCAGCGAAGGCGTCCGGCGCCGACGACTACATTACAAAGCCGCTTGTACTGGAATATTTGGAAAGTACGGTGCTCAATAAAATCAAGAACCTTACAAAAGCCGCAGACTTGGCATAGAAATGGGGTTTTGATCTGTATAGCCATTTAGATTACCAGCAGGCACTGCTCAACGCGTCTAAGGGGATGATCCGTGTCAAGGACCCCATCATCCTTCTTAAGATCATCACGCGTTACATTGATAGGCAAATCGGTGTTACCCACGTGGGAGTTCTCCTTCACGATAAAAAGCGTGATGCCTATGTCTTGATCGATAGTAAAGGTGAAGGCGGTATGAAAATTCCAGTGGGCTATATCAAAATGCCTGCAACCAATCCGCTCATTAGCTTTTTCATGGCATCCGACAATGGCGCTTTCGCCCGCAAGGAGGCCCTGGTTTATGGCGAGCTAGAGCACCTCCAGAACTTTGAGATTTTGGTGAATAAAAAGGAGGGGAGGGCGATTCATTATGAGGATATAAAGAAACACATGGATTATCTGCGCGCGGTGATTTGCATCCCGAGCTTTTACAAAAAAGAGCTTATCGCCATTTTGATCCTTGGCGAGAAGCTGTCCGGCGAGCGATATTACAACGAAGAGATAAGTTTATTTGTGACGCTGGCTAACGATGTGGCGATGGCGGTAAAAAACGCGGAACTTATTAAAGATTTGAAAAGCGCCTTTGAGCGCGAGCACAACCTTTTTATTCAAACCGCCATCGCTTTGGCGACGGCAATCGATGCCCGTGACCGGTACACCCACGGGCATTCTGAGCGGGTGTCGCATTACAGCCTTGTGATCGTGAAAGAACTGATGGATTCGGGCAAGCTGGAGTTCGACCGGGAGTTTATGGAAGCCGTGCAGTTGTCGGCGCTTTTGCACGATGTGGGGAAGATCGGGATCCGGGATGAGGTCTTGAATAAGTCATCGAAGCTGACATCGGACGAATTTGAGATCATGAAATCCCATGTAAAAATAGGCGCGGATATCGTAAAACATGTCAAAGGCCTGTCGCATCTGGAAGATGGGATCCTTTATCACCATGAGCGTTACGATGGCGATGGCTATCCCTTCGGTTTAAAGGGGGAGGAAATCCCGGTTATAGGACGGATCGTAAATGTCGCGGATGCTTTTGATACGATTGTCACCGCAAGGTCCTATAAAAAAGCGGAAGCTCCCAAGATCGCGATGGAGGAGCTCCGGAGATGCGCGGGCGCCCAATTTGATCCTGAAATTATCGAAGCGTTTTATCAAGCTTTTAAGAAAGGTAATCTGACGAAGAAAGAATATTCTAGCTTTGATTTTTCAAAGTTACACTAACGGTTGTTCCCTTATTTTCTGCGCTCTCGATTTGAATTTTCCCGCCGTGCTTCGTAATAATGCCGTGCACTATCGATAAACCTAGTCCCGTGCCGGACTCTTTTGTGGTGAAGAAAGGGTCAAAGACATGGGATAGCTGCTCGCGCGATATACCGGCGCCTGTGTCTGAAACAGTGATGAGCAAGGAATCGTGGTTATGAGACGTGGAAATTGTCAAATCGCCTCCGTTAGACATGGCTTGAATGCTGTTTAGGAAGATATTAAGAAACACTTGTTTTAGCTGATTTTTATCGACCGACAGTAGGACCTCTTCGTTATATTTCTTTATCACTTCAATTTTATTTGTTAGTAAATTATTATTTAAAAGATTCAGGGTGTCGTCCAATATCGAAGCGATAGATTCTTTTTTTAGGGTCAATACTTCAGGTTTGGAAAACTCAAGAAGTTGTTTTACGATATTGTTGACCCGGTCCACCTCATCCACGACAATTCTTGTAAATTTATCTCGAAAGTCCGGATCGTCGTATTTCTCAGGCAAATATTCGGCAAATGTTTTTATCGAAGTCAAAGGATTCTTGATTTCGTGGGCCATTCCTGAAGCTAGAGTAGCAACGGCTTTCAGTTTATCTTGTTTTTCTAGCTCGCTTTTCATAAGAATATTTTCGATGGATAATTCTTCGATATCCTTTCCAAAGAAAAATCTATCTAGCATCTTGCTTAAAATAGCCCTCAATTGATTAAACAGTAGAGCTATTGTGACAGCCGCAAATAGAGTAGCTATAAAAGAGTTGTAACCAACGATCGATTGAAAAAGTTTCTCAAAAATAAAAATGAAAATAGTATAAGTTAGGGTGATGAACAAAGCGAGCAGGGCGTAGAGAAAGGTTTTTCTAATAACCAGATTTAAGCCCAGAATATCGTGTTTGAATATCAAATAGGTAGTGCCGATCATATAGAACGTAACCACGATATTTCCTATGGGCGGAATTGGAAAAGCGTCATACCAATAAAACCAATTGGTAAGTCCTCCTAACCAGCCCATCATTGCGAATATTATAAAATATTTAGTGCGCATTCTCTGGAGTTCAGTTGAATATTTGATATTTTTCAATAGAATCCACATGCTATTTACGAAGAAAAATAATTGGATCGCTATTAAAACAATCAAAAAGTTGCTTGCGTGGGGCCAATATCGAAATGGCCCAATCGCGCGGACATCTTTGCTATCGAAAAGCATATTATTTATGCTCATAAAACAAAAAACCACGCTCGAAAGATATCCAAAGGTTAGCAGGTACTTATAAGACCTTGTTTTGATAGTAGAAAAGATTAGCGCGAAATGAAAATAAGCTACGTGTATGAAGCATGTCGGGAGCATGACGCATTGAAGCCAAAACACAGCAATTGCTGAGTCTTTTTGAAAGCCCCATACAAAATAGGAAAAAGCCCATGAAAAAAGAAGGAGTGAAAAGAATGCGTAGGTGAGGTGAATAGGTTTATTACCTTTGCGGATAAGAATCGTAATAACTATAGATAGCGCAAGGATTGAATTGATTCCGTTTGCAACGGCGTAAAAATTCATCGTAGCCTTCAGTCTTTTTTATGATTGCAAAAAATTTGACCCACCAGTTTCTTTATTCACTGTCCTTGAAACACTTGGGCTTCCTTGGTTATCCTTTCCCTCAAAAACTGTACCACTTGCAGCATGAGTTTCCAAGGTCAATCTTGATTTAAGTTCAAATGGATTATAATATGATTAATAATCATATTAATGTTGACAAATAGACATTTGCGGTGTATGCTTGAACCTGTCATGACGAAGCGCCCCCTCCAAAAGCTTTTTAAAAAGACGATCGCCTCAGCCCTTGCCTTCACCTTCCTTTACTCCCAAATCCTCTACGCCGCCGACGTCCGGCAGATGCTCTTAGACGCCAAAACCTACTTTGAGGATCAAGACGAGCGGAGAGGGGATGGGTTAAGTGTCAACGAGCTTCAAGCTCAAGAGACCCAGCAACAGGCCGTTGTCGACCAGCAGAACACCCTCCAAGACCTCCAAGGCATGAACTTTAACCTCACCACCCAAAACGGGGATATCCTTACTTACATAGGAAACACTCTAAGAGAAGTCAAAAGACCCGACGGGACAGCCCTGGGCAATATCCAGTTAAACGAAGACGGGACGATAAAGGACGCGGACCTAAAGCTCCTTGACGGCTCGATCCAAGTCCTAAGAAACGGAGAGGTTCTGGGCTACGAGACGCCAAACGGCGACGAAGTTATCTACGACACAAACGGCCAGATCCAAAAGGTCATCACAAAGGCGGGGGAGGAAATCCTTTACTCCTACAATAGAGACCCCAACACAAACGAGGTTATTGAGACCGTTCTTGATTCTCCAAGCTTTCATACTGTCTATGACGCCCAAGGTAAATTAAAAGAAGTCTTAAATAAAACCACGGGACAAAAGAACACCTGCCTTTCAGGTATCCTCCAGAAAACACAATACTCTGACGGCTCCGCCATCTCCTACGGCGGTGAAACCCTTGGTGACACGACTAAAGTTACTTTCCAGTCTTTCACTGATCCCCAGGGGAATGAATTCTTCTACAACACGGAAGGCCCCTATAAAGGATTGAGGCCGAAAGACATATCCACCCAAGGAATTGTATCTTTGTATGAATATAAGACCGATTTAAATGGGGCAGTCACGGCACAAAAAAGAGATGTCGTATCATCCATTTATAACAAGACCTCGATCCAGGGCTCGGCCAATATCGCTTATACTTCAAACCCTTTTCTCAAGCTAAACGCTTTTTTCCCGGATGACAATACACTTGATCAAGCGGTCCTGGTATCCGCAAGCTACGGCACCACAAAGTCCCTTAAAGTAAACCTTTACCCGGGAAGCGGCTCGACGTACACCTTTAATGGCGTTACAAAATCCTTAAGCTTGACACTCGCGCGAGGCGTTCTCTACAACACTGAAATCCGCTGGGAGGCGGGGAGGGTTGGGATCTATGTCTACAATGTCCTGCTCCCAAGGCCCGCCACGCCGCAAGCCGCTATCACGGACAAAGCCTGGAATCCCAAGTTCCTAGTTCAGGCAACGAACGCCGATGTGACGCGTGATCTTACTTCTTCCGGCGCCTACACCCAGACATCTGCCGTTTCTGACAAGAATCAAGCGTATCAACCCGGCAGTCCCGTCCAACAGGTTAATTTTAACTTCCTTTCAAGCTCCACTGCGAACAAAGTTGTCCTCACTGCTACCCAACTAAAAGTAGGCACCATCACACGGACCCTCACCTTTACATACCTTTCCGGCAAATGGACCCTCACAAGGAAAGATGCCAACTCTTCCACGGGTGCTGTCACGACCGCCACCTCGTACGTCACACAAAGCCTTGTCTACGGAAGGGACTATGTCGCCGATCTAAGAATAGAAGGAACCAAGGCCAATCTCTATGTCTATCAGAAAGGCCAGCCAAGATCTCAAACCCCCACAGGGTTTTTGGCCGCTTATTCGGCCTCAACAAAGCTCCAAGCTTCTTTAACAAACGCGAAAAGCCAAGGACAAATTCTAAAAAATCTCCAGACTCCCAGCGTTTTGACCCTTCAAGCGGCTCTGCACCCAGCCACTCCTTTTTCCTACCTTCTTTATAACAATGCTGACCAAACCCTCAACGAAGTCCTTTTAAGCGACGGCACAAAGCTCACTTTCGAGGCAGGCCTCCTAAAAGAAGCCTTCGACCCCCAGGGCAATAAAACAGCCTTCTCTTTCGCCCAAAGCGGGCTCTCCAACATCCTGGGTGTGACTCTACAGCAGGCGGGCTTAAACACGGTCTATGACGCCCAAGGCAATCTCTCCCAAATAAAACTCCAAGGCCTTACGTTCCACTATAAAGAAGGGAACCTTGACTTTATCCAAAAAGACGACGGCACCGAACTTCACAATGTATTTTTTGACGACCAGGGCAATATCCAAGGCGCTTTCATCCTGACCCCCCAAGGAGAAAAAAGACTCTACCAGAACGGCAAGCTCGTCCAGATCCAAAGGCAGGATCTCACAAAACTTGTTTATCTTGATGAGGAATTAGTCCAGCTTGTTACCTCCGAGGGCCTTATTTATGATTTTAATTATATCCCTGATAAAATCGAGGCCGTTTTAAACTCACCCGAAATCCCTGACGCCTTGACCCCCGTTAAGATGGAATACGACGGCTCATTCTCTTTGAGCAAAATAATCCTCCAAAACCAGGACATCGCAAACTACCTCAACAACAAGCTAAACGATGTCTTCTCCCAAACGAACAACTCCCGGACCTTCTACGATGAATCAGGGAATCCCTCAA
>Ga0247727_10015177_pt1 | contig 12675 bp, 6 predicted proteins | sample WisWelCaveWW1625_FD_202498 | JGI IMG/M metagenome (GOLD analysis project Ga0247727, IMG submission 202498) | Biofilm microbial communities from Wishing Well Cave, Virginia, United States - WW16-25 | ecosystem: Environmental > Aquatic > Deep subsurface > Groundwater > Cave microbial mat | place... | reverse complement strand
GAAACCAGCTTGCTTTCAGTACGAAGTAAGACTTCTCTCATTTCGTTTTTCACGTTTGCAGCGGTTGAATCGACCGCTGCCATGCTAACCACCATGACGTTAGCTGGCGTGGAATCATTGACCACGGTGGCGGCTTGTGGCACCGGTTGCGGCGCCACCGGCTGCGTTGATTCCTCTTTTTCTATCAATTCTTCGTAGAGCTTCGCAGCAGCGGGTTGAGTAAGCGTGACTTCTTGAGCCGGCAGGATCTGCTTTTCCTGGAAATGCCGAAGGGTTCTTAAAAAACTCTCGCGAAAAAATTTTCTTCCGGCATCATCGGCGAAATACGTCTTGTTCCAAAAGTTTTCGGTGGTTACCCAAACGCGGTAGGGATTGCCGCCGCGCTTGGCTTCAAGATCGCCATAGATGTCTGACTCGAGCTCTTTCGACGATGTAACGACGATAGAATCGGCAAGCGTTTGATGGCGCAGAATCAAATGCGTTGCCGTTTCCCTGGAGATGCGCACCTCTGCTTGGAGCGAACGTTTGATGATGAACCATTGCGCCTGCGTGTTTTCGGCCGCCATGAAAATGGCGAGAAGGATTGCAAGCCGCAGCATTGGCTTAAAATTTTTCATCGCTTATCCTCTTCCTTATTGAAGAAGCGTTGGTATTGCAGGCTCAAGGTGAGGTCGTCGCCTCCGTTTTTGAGGGCGCGATTTTGCCGCGCGAGGATCAGGAAGCCGCCGAACTCATACGTCACGGCCAAACTCACGCCGCTGTTGTGCAAATTTCCAAATATCTTGTCAGCGTCTTTTCCGGGGTTCAACGCTTCGTTGACGCCGTTGAAAGCCTTGAAGCCGGTTAGATAGAGGCCGATGCCGTTCCACCATAGGCCGGCGCCCGCAATGCCCTGCACCCGTCCAAATTTATTCATGTTCACGCCCGCTTGTAAAGACGGAAAGACCGCTTTGCGCAAAATCATCGCCATGCCGTCCGGGTCAAACATAACGAGGTTCAGTCGAAGGTCGGTATCCGTTGCATAAAGCGCCTGCGCCGGATTCGTCTCGCCCCAAATTCCCAAACGGCCATAGGCATCGACGCGAAATCTGCTGGACAGGATATAATTGTATCCGGCCGTGAGTATCAAGCCGTCCTCGGTTTTTCCAAAAGTATTTCCCAGTTTCGTATTCTGATCTTTTGTGGCGTACTGGTAAGTCAGCCCAACGAAGGCCTGGCCAATGCCCGCTTCCACTTCAAAATTATGCCGATAAAAATCCACTTCCAGCCGACCTACCTTCTCGAGCGTTGCCGCTCTGATGACCAGCCGTGAATATCTTAGTTTAATGTCAGAAATCGATTGAGCGTTGAGACCGGCGGGGAGAATGAAGAGGATGGCAATCAAGGAGCAAAGAGTTGGAATAATTGGGTGCAAGCGCTTTCCATTTAAGGAAGTCATTTCAGCGGTTCGCATAGTTGCGTGCCCTCACGTTGGCCAAAGTTTTATCTTCGTTCATGCTGCCTATTTTGTAATTACCAATGCGCCCAAATGGGGAATTTTTTTCACCGAATTTTGATTTTATCGAAATAAATTCTAATGCGCATGATCAATACAATGACGCTTTTAAAGTTATCTTCTCATCTTCTCGTCATTTTTTGCGAAAGGAAATGAAGGGCAGGTTGGGTTAGCCGGCTTGCAAAACCTGGTGGAGGAAATACAAGAAGCTGCCAATTTTGAGGACGATGAATTAGCTTGCGGGCCACTCGCTGAAGACTGGCGAGCAGTTTTCATTCACCTATTTCGAGATGGTGAAATTCCGCGCCGCTGAAAACGCCTCGCCGGTGGCGCGATAAAAATAATTGCCGCTGGGCAAATTTCTCGCATCGATGGTGAAGGTATAGACGCGATGGGCGGCAAGCCAGCCTTCATGCAACACGGCAACGCGCTGACCCAACATATTAAAAATTTCTATACGAACATTTTGCGCTCGCGCCACCGCCAAGTTTACTCGGGCCGAGGGATTGAAAGGATTGGGATAAACATTCGATAACGCATATTCTCCGGCGAGGGGCAGCATGTCCTCAACGCCCGTGGAAAAGGTGACGGTGATGTTGACCGGCGCGGAAAGCAACGAGGTTTGATTGGCGAAAATCGCCTTGGCAGTGAGCAGGTAAGTGCCCGGCGCGGCATTGTTCCAGGAAAATTCATACGGCGAGGTTGCATCGTCGCCCAGCTTGGCGCCGCCTGCATAAAACTCAACCATGCTGATGGCGCTGCTGCCTGCCGTTGCCTGCGCCGAGAGGGGAATCGGATTGCCCTCGACAAAGACGGCATCGTTCAGCGGCGAAGTGATGGCAATCGCGGCCGGCGCCCAAACGTTGATGCCCACCGGATTCGATTGCAGGGAACTCTGGTCGATGAACACGGCGCGCGCCGCCAAAGTGTGCGCGCCCGCCGCCGCCCCATGCCACGTAAATGAATAGGGAGAAGTTGCATCTTCGCCTAATTTTTCGGTATCCGCATAAAACTCGACTTTATCGATGCCGCTGGCTCCGGGCGCTGCTTGCACGACGATGACTATCGAATCACCGAGGGTGAAGTTTTGATTGCTCGCCGGCGAGGTGATGACCGGTAGCGGAATGGGCGTTACCGAAATCGTCACCGGGTTGGATTGCATCGTGTTTCCATCGGCAAAGAGCGCGCGCACCGCCAAGATATGAGTGCCGGCGCCGGCGCCAACCCAGAGGAATGAGTAAGGCGCCGTGTTGTCTTCACCGAGCTTTTCAGTGTCGGCATAAAACTCGACGACATTGACGCTGCTCAGGCCATCTGAAACTTGCGCCTCGATGGAAATCGGCTCGCCCAGCCCGAAGTTGGCGCTGTTTGCCGGAGAGGTAATGGTCAGGGACATGGCCTGGGTGATGGTGATGGTCAGCGGGCTGGATTCGGCGGTTTGAGAGTTTATGTAAACAGCCCTGGCCTTCAGGACATAAGAGCCGCCATTTCCTCCGCTCCATGAAAAACTGTAGGGCGCGGTGATGGCCTCGCCGATCTTCACGTTGTTTGCCAAAAATTCCACTTTGCTCACGATGCCCAGCCGCGGCGCGACGTTGACCGTGATCAAAATCGGATCGCCCTTGGCGAAGCTTGCTCCATTGGACGGCGAGGTGATGGTGAGCGCCGGAATCGCCAACGGCGCGGCGGGTTCCAGATTATCAAGCTGTGACAGATAAGCCGCGAGTTGCTGTTTCTCCGTTTGACTCAACGAACTCGTGAACCCGTGCAAGTCATTAGGATTCGCGACGGCCAGCACGTCCATCAAGGTGGCCGCCGAGCCGTCGTGCAGATAGGGCGGCGTTTCCCAGAGGCCGCGCAGCGTGGGCGTATCCAAGCGGGTGAGCGGTTGTCCCAGTCGCTGGCCCGATGAAGGTTTGAGCGTGCCGACGTCGTGCAACGCGCCGCTCGGGCTGTCGGTAAAGTCATTTCCAACATGACAACTTTGGCAGTTGAGCTGCTGAAACAGCGTTTTGCCGGCGAGCGCATCAAACGTCAAGGAGCCATCCGGGTTGCGATACGGGCTGGGGCGAACCTTGTCGAGCGAGGATAGATAAGCCGCCAGCGCGTCCAGCTCGTAGCTGATTCCGACTTTCGGATCGCCCAGCGGCTGGTTGCGCGTGCCGGTGTTGAAATCAGCGTCGAACATGAAGCCGTCGCCGCCGAAGGCGTTGCGAATGTCGTGTTCGAAATCTTGGATTTCATCGAAATTGGCGGACCAATGCACGCGCCCCTGGCCGGTGCCGCGCCGGCCTAACAACGGCGGGGTGTTGCGCAAGCCCTCGCCGCGGTCGGTGAAGTCCCAGGTGCGGCCATCGTGCTCGCCGTTTACGTGGCAACTGGCGCAGCTCAGATAACCATCCTGGCTCATGCGCGGATCGCGGGCGTTGTAAAAAATGCGCTTGCCCTCTAGCACCAGCGGCGGCAGCTTTTCGTTGCTCACGGTTTGAACCTCGGCAAGTTGCTGCGCGCTGTTGCTGGTCGAGGCGACGATGCCGCTGACGTCATAAACCAGAACCGAGCGCGACATAAAGCTGTGCACGAACAGCTTCATGCCGTCGCTGGAAAACGCCAAGCCTTGGGGCGCGCGCCCGGCATTCTCGATGGAGGTGATCAACGATTGATTATAGGTATCGAACACGTCGACGATATTCGACCCTTGCGTGGCGACGAAGGCATAATCGCCGAGCTTGCTGAAGCGCACCGCTATGGCCATATCGCGATCGTTGAGATCGTGACGCGCCGAGAGCATCTCGCCATTGCTCAGCAGATCGACGACGGAGAAAATCGTGCGCACGGCGCTTTCGAAGGTCAGCGCCAGGCCGTCGCGAATCAAACCGCGGCCGGTGTTATCTTTTTTCGCCGGCACCCAGAGCCTCTCGCCATCCGGGCTGATGGCCGGCGAGCCCAGATAATTTGGAACGCCGCGGCCGGTCGCCTCGGTGTCTGGCCCAGGGTCAACAACAAGCTGAAACGTCCGCACGAGGGCGAAGCCGAAGGGATTGATCTCGGCGACTTCGCCGTAATTTTCAGGCGAAATAAACCGCGTGACGAAAATTCTATCCGAAGTAGCGCTGATGGCAATGCCGCGCGGAGTCGGGCCCACGTCGATGACGGAAACCACACTGCGCAACGCCGGGTCGAGTTTTGCCAATTTTCCGGTGGCTTGCAAAGTGACGTAACCGGCCGTCCCGTCCGGACTGAACGCCAGGCCGTAAGGCCGCGAAGCATAGGGCAATGTTACTGAGCCTAAGAAGCTGCCGTTCATCGAATCGAGCACACGAATGCTGGCGTCGCCTTGATTCACGATCCAGATCGTTCCATCCGGCGCTTTGGCGAGCGTGCTGGGGTCTTTGCCCACGGGAATTTCGAACTTTTTGCTGAGCGCGAGCGCGTCAATCGCCAACACGGTTTCGTTGTCGGGGTTCACGTTCCACACCGTGTTGTGCGCCTCGTCGAAGATAATCGTGCTCGACGAGGCCGGGGCCAAAGCGGTTATCGAGCCGTGAATGGTTTGAATGAGCGACGCGCTGCTCACGTTCAGACCGTCGCCCACCGTGACCCGAACCGAATAATGCCCGCGCTCATTGTAGGCGTGGTTGACGGTAGAGTCCGTGGAGAAGGGAGTGACTCCTGATCCATCGCCGAAATTCCATGAATAAGTAAAGCTGCCTGATCCTCCCATGCCGCGCGCTTGGAAAAATGCCGCCTGTCCAACGAGCGCCGGCGCACTCAACGTTATGACGCAGGTTAAAGGAGGCTGGGGCGGCGCCGTGCTGAAGCTGCTGACGAATGAACTCTCCGTGGGGTTGCCTACTAAATCTTTGACGCCGCCTTTCGGCACGATGACTTCATAAAGTTGTTCGGCCAACAGCGGCTCGTCGGGGAAAAAATTCACGACGCCAAGCTGCGTGCTGTATTTTCCTGGAAGCGCCGCGCCGCCAACCGGGCGCACGATGAACGTCGAATCATTGACCGTGCGCAGATCGATGAGATCGGTGAAAGTCAACCCAACGCGCGTCGTCAGCGCTTGATTCGGCGCGCCGTTCTTCGGGATGACCATGTTGACCGCGGGCCCCTCGAGGTCCTTGCCTTTTTGATGCGGAATGATGAAACTGCCGTTGCCGTGATCATCGCTGAGCACCACCAGATTTCCAAGGGGCACGACGAAGTCCTCGTCGCGGTTGCGAATGCCCGATGTCGCTTTATCCACCAAAACATAATTCGCGTCGTTGCTGATGTCAACCTTGGAATACTGATTTGAAGCGCCGACATGGGCATAACCGTCCTGAAAAGTAACATATCCCCCGGGGCCGTCGATGTCGCCGGAATTGATCAACGAGATGTTCGAGGGATCATTAATATCGTAGACATACAATTCCTTATCGAGTCCGGTGCCAAGAATTTTGTGTCCGTTGACCAACATGCTGTAAATGGACGGAACGTTGCCGCCCAGCACGTCGAGCACGTTGGGATTTTTCGGATGGCTGATATCGATGGTGACATAGCCGCTGCCTTGCATCGACGAGGCGACGAGCAAATTGCCGACGGCGAAGATGGGACCCAGCCGAAACCCTCCGGTCTGGCTGACCGGAACCGGATTGGGCTGTCCGCCCAAGCGCTCGACCAGCGCCGGATTGCTCGGGTCGTTCGCGTCAACAATGTAAATCCCATTGCCGGAGCCGGCGACGTAAATGTACGGCGCTTGCCAGAACAGCCACCACGCGCCGAGAGCGTAGTCGCTATCTTCGATGCCGGGCAAGTGCAGGTAGCTCAATCTGACGGGATTGGTGATGTCCGTCCAGTCCCAAATTTGAAGGCCGTAGGCCGCCTGCAAGGCCACCAAATCTTTTCCGTAACTGCTGCTGAATCCGTAACCGTGCGCTTCGCGAATCTCCTGAGTTTCATCGTCATCTTTTTGATACACGAGAACCGGCGCGAACGGATCGGAAATATCGAAAAAAGAAAAACCGCCGTCCGAGCCGCCGTCGTCCGTCGAATAAATGACCACGAGATAACCCTTGTGCATGGAGACATGGCCATGGCTGCGCGGCGCGCCGTTGTCGGCGTTCAGCCGGCTGATCACCGTGAGCACCTGGCTGTTCGTGTAAATCCGGTTGGGCACGCCGGGGCCATCGGCGTAAAGCGACGAACCACCAAATGAAACGACGAGAAAGAGTGCGAGAGAAGCTTGGCGAAAACGAAAAATCGGGAGCATGAGGCGGCGCATGACGAAATAGAGATCAGAAAAAGTAGTCATTCGATTTAGGTTCTCACAAGATGTCGGTATCGGGTAGAATCCTCTGGGGCTTAATCAGGCCAGACGGAATGAGTCGATGGAAAAGTCCATAACCTGTTGATTTAACGGAATTCGCGCTTCCGCCGGCCTGGCGAGTAGCACAACATCGTGCTGTTTTGTACCGACTATCGAGCCGCTTGCAGACGAGCGCGCCGGTTGCCAAGTATGCCATCGCGTTTGTTCAGTACCCAGCCAACCACCCCCAGCGAAACGACCATTGAGCTGCCGAGGAGATTGAAGATGAAGCCCATCGCTGGCAGCGCCTGTGTTCCCCACTCGTTAATCCTTTGAATGGGTAGAACGATTGGCAGGAGCAATAAAAAGTTGAGACATGAGAATTCATGCCGCCGAGGATAAATGAGCGGCAAACCCAGCAGCAACAAGAGCACGAGGTCATAATCCCGGTGATAGTAGGCCATGAAGCAAATGAGATTGCAATTGAACAAAAGCATGCGCTCACTTAGGCGATGCCGCGATAAAAACAAAAACGCCAGGCCGCCGCAAAGAACAACCACTTGAGTGATGATTAAAACCTGGCCGCTCAGTCCAAAGATGACCGCGAGCGGCGCCAGGTCGATGCGGCCAGAGCCACCAGCCAGCGTCATATCATTCGTGCCCTCCGGAGCGAAGTGGGTAAGCGACCAGATGAATTGCCGCGCGTGCTCTACCGGGCCGAGATAAAAAACGCTGACGACGAGATTCAGAGCGAGCGCCGTCGCCGCGCTGCGTGCGAAAAATCGAAAATCGGATTTCAGCAACAAGTAAATGTAAAACGGCAGCGCCAGATGAATTTTCATGGTGGCCATTGCCAGGCAAAAGACGGCGAGCCAGGGTTTGCTTTCTTTGGCATACACAAAGCCGAGGAGAAGAAAAATGATCAGCAGCGACAGTTGGCCGGTTGCCAAAGCAAGATACGTGCCTTTGAACAGCACGATCGAGAGCATGAGCAACAATCGATGTTGTTGTGGAAGGTTTTCATGTTCGCGCGAAATCTCGCGCAGAGTCAGAGCCATGGCTACCATCAGCCCGAGACATATGAGTATCAGCCACGCGACCTTCACCGCTGGCCAGGGAAAGCGCCCGATCATATCTAACAGCGGGTACGCAACAGGCAAATAGGGCGGCAAGAAAGAGGGCGCAAAGCCCTCGCCCATCGGGTCCGGATTTCCCGTCAACCGCGTTGCTACCGCCGAAACGCTGGAACGCAAATCCCACTGCGAATAGCTGTGGTAGATTCCTTTGTCGAGATAGCGGAAAGCGCCGATGAGAAATCCGGCGCTGAGAAAAAGCGCCGCGGCAACTTTGCGCAAATTATCAGCGGGCATGGCCTGTTGCTTCAATTCTGGCGCGGCATCAGTTGGATGAGATAAAACATCTCGAAAAGATGCGGCTTCGTGTCGCAGCGAAAGACGTGATAATGATGGCGTTCAAACATGCCAGCGATGGCGGCGAGATCCATGTCGGACGACAGAATCATCAGAATTTTTCCAGAAGGGGATAGAAAGGATTTCGCACTATTGAGAAAGCGTGCGATGGTGGCATAGCCGTCGCCGGCGTGCAGCGCCAGTTCTGCGGCTTGCTTCACCGCGCGCGGGAAAAACGGAGGATTGAAAACAATCCAATCAAATTTGATGTTCGGCGCAAGCGGGGTAAACAACTCGCCACAAAGTACTTTCATTTTTTTCCCAGCCTGATGAACGCGCGCATTGTGCTCCGACAACCACGCGGCTTGAGGATTGACGTCGATGGCCACCACCTCCGCCCCTTGCCGCGCCGCGACGACGCCGATGACACCGCTGCCTGTGCCCATGTCGAGCAGCCGATGATCGGACAAATCAAGGGCGGCTACATACCGCGCCAAAATCTTGCTACTGAAATGCTGTCCCGGATGAAAAACCCGAGGATCGGTGCTGAGCTTGATTCCGGCTACGGTGACTCGTCGCGGTTTTCGATTCCAATAGAGTTGCAGGGGATAGAGCATGGCGAAGAGGGCCGGCCGCAGAAATCGTCGCAGCTTTATTGCAATAGGCATCGCTAAATTTTGCCATGCGGCGCTGGTGGACTTCGGCAACATTAGCAAATTGTTTTGATCATTCCATCTCATAAACTACCGCTGCTTTGTTTTTAAATACCGCCATCGCCTTGTTGTTTGAATCTTCAATGAACTCTAAAAAAAGATCATCGCTGCCGCTGTTCGGCCAGCCTTTGCCAAAAACCGCTATGTAGCGCAGATTCCGCTCGCGAGCAAATTGTTCCACGTCGCTCACGGTGTGCGGATCGAGCAGCGCCGAACACAGCAGATGATCGTTGTCGAAGGTAAGCTGGCCAAAGATGCGCTGATAGGACATCGGCACCGCGCCATCGATGGATTCGCCGACGATCACGGCGCGTTCATTCGGCGCAAGATTCTTGGCAAGAAACCGCGCGACTTCATAAGGCTCGCGAAAGTCAGCATGCTTATTTGCCTGAGCCACGGGCACGGCGCCGTACGACAACAAAAATAAGATTAGAAAGCTGGCCGCCAGCATTCTGAATGCCGGTTGATTCAAAGTTTGTAGCCATCGATGCTTCGATTTTGCTAAATTTTCAAGAAGCGCATCGGCGCCGAGCGCGACGAAAATAAGCAGCATCGCCACGGGCAGGCTGGCAAACCGATTGGCGGTGGCGAATTCTCTGCCGGCCACGAAAACCAGAAACGCCAGCTCCAACACCAACAGAAGCAACGACGGCCATAAAACAGGAACAAGCTTCTTGCGATTTTTCCACACCGCCCACGCGCCTGGCAACGCCAATAGCGCCAGCGGCGAGCCGAAGCGCGCCAACCAGTAGAGCATCAATCCGAGGTAATTGGTGATGCGCATGATTTCTCCGTGAGGCGCCCACGCATAGAACGCGCGATCGGCCCGATGAAAAAGAAAGGCCGCTGGATTTTCCCAGATGTGCCAATTGATAAATAACCAGAGCGCCGGCCCCCAAGACAAAGCGATGAAAAATTTGACTATTTCCAATATTGATTGTCGCGCCGGATAAGCGCGCCGGATCCGAGCAAAAAGCAGGACGGGCAAAAGAAGCCAAGCTTCGTAGCGCGTCAGGCAGGCAAGGCCATAAAGTATGGCGCCGGCGAGGAAGCTTTTCTGGTTGTGTGAATCATCGGCGTATCGGTTAAAAAATGCCAAGCACCCGAACAACAAGCCGAGAAAAACGACTTCTTGATAGGGCATCAACGAAAGGAAGACGAGCAACGAGTTGGTTGCGAACACCACGCCGCCGATTAATGCAGCGCGTCTCGTCGCGAAAGTTTGCAAATAAAATGTAAACGCCATTGCTGCCAGACTGGTTACCACGGCGAACACCAGGCGCACGGCGTTGACGCTTTGGGTGATGGCGTAGCTGATGTGTACAAGCGCCTGGGTGAGCGGCAGCCAATGCCACGTCCAGAGGGTGTCGCGAAAATAGAGGCGTCCAGCGGCGTCGTTGCCATAAGGCACCGGAAAAAGCAGCAGCAGCGCCAACCGGAATAACAAAGCGAAGGCAAAAATGAAAAGCCGGTCGCGTTGTTGCCTGCGCTCGGGATTTTGGAATGGCGCAAGGGTAGCACGAACGATCACGGATTTTGTTTTAGGTGGTTTACCGAATCACACGCAGAATTAAACTCTAACTTTTTCGACAAGATAACAGGATTGACAGGATATTAACCCAACCTGTTGATCCTGTAATCCTGTCAAAACTAAAGCCGCCGGAAGCGCGTCAGTTTTCAGCGTGTCTGAAAATCTGAGATAGGCTCTCGGCTCTATCTGTGCGAGTCTCGACTATCGGCGCCTTTCGCTTCCCGTGAAGAGAATGCATTCCCATAAACGAGATTTATGCATAAGAAATTTAACAAGTGTGAGCAAGGTCATCAGGCCGTAAACGACGCACTGCTTCAGCGAAGCGGAGGAGGCGCCGGAAAAATATCGCGTGGTGATCGGCACCTCGACGAGGCGTTGCTCAAAAGCCACGGCTTGCGCCAAAATTTCCGTGTCGAAGCAAAAGCCGTCGGCGTTGCGTTGGAACGGCACGGTCTCCAAAAAGGAACGGCTGAAGGCGCGATAACCGGTGTGATATTCCGAAAGGCGCCGGCTGAGCACGAGATTTTCCAAAAACGTCAGAAAGCGATTGGCAAGAAATCTATACAACGGCATGCCGCCCTTTCTGGCCCCGCCCGGAATCAAAAAACGCGAGCCCAGCGCCAAGTCGGCGCGGCCTTCGATAATCGGTTGAATCAATTGCGGCAAAAGTCGAGGATCGTATTGCCCGTCGGGATGCAGCATGACGACGATATCCGCGCCGCGGCGGAGCGCCTCGCGATAGCAGGTCTTTTGATTGCCCCCGTAACCGCGATTTTGCGGATGGCGGATGACGCGCAGCGCCAGTTTTTCAGCGAGAGCGGCGGTGCCGTCGTGGCTATCATCGTCAACGAGGATGATCTCATCAACCCAGCCGGCGTCGATGGCGTGGTACGTGGCTTCCAGCGTGGCGGCGGCGTTGTAAGCCGGCATAACCACCACAACCTTGGGCTTTCCCTTCTCCTCGCGTAGAGACGGTTTAGCCTCTGGAGTAACGACGTGCATTTCGAAGATTGCTTTTGTTAAAAGCCCTCGATCTCCGGCTGCCGATAGCGCATCCAGCGATGCAGGAGTTTAATTTCGTAGGGGGCGTCATAAAATCCAGCGGCATAGCGCAAAGAACCGCTGGTTTGCAAAACCCGCCGCTGTATGGCGTTCAGCTTGATGTCCGAATTTGTCGGATAACGCGCGTTCAACACCGTCTCAAAATTGTGAATCTTGTCAATGTGATGCGGCTTGAGCCATGGCGTTAATGGGTTTCGCCGCAAGTCGAGACGCGACCATTGCGGCAGCAGCCAGTCTTCGAGTCGCGTTGGAAATGTGAAGCCGCTTTTTTCAACCTCGTTGAACAACGACGAGCCTTGCATGGGCACGGGCGCGTAGACGTAGATGATGATCTCGCTCTGCGGGTTTATTTTTTTGATCTTTCGGATAAAAGCAATTTCCTCATCCAGCGCCTGATCGACGTCCTCGGCGGGCGCGCCAAGCACGAAGGAAAACTCCGGCACGATGTCGTGTTGCCACAGCTTTTCGGCGAGGCGCAGCAAGGTTTCCGGGGTTTGCGTGCCGCCTTTGTTCATCTGCTTGAGGCGCAGCGCCGAGCCGGATTCGGCGCCGAGGAAAACCATTTTGCAGCCGCTGCGGCGTATGGCCGAAAGAACATCATCAGGATACTTTTCTAGCGTATCCGGGCGCGCCTCGCCCCACCAGGTCACGCGCACCCCACGATGCAACAACTCGTCGGCAAAGAGCGCCGTGCGCTTCAGTGAGGTGAAAAAGTTGTTGTCGCCAAATTCGATAGCGTCGACGCTGAATTTTTTGACGACGTGCTCAACGTCATTGGCCACCAGCGGCGCGCTGCGACCCACCCAACCGCCGTCGAAAATCGGCACCACCGCGCAAAAGCTGCATTTGAACGGGCATCCGTAGCTGGTGTGCTGCGCCATGGTGCGCCGGCCCAGATAGGTTTTTCCGAGATAGCGATCCAAATTGCCCAGCCGGTGATAAGGCCACGGCGGCAAATCATCCATCGGCCGCAGCGGGTGCGGCGGATTGTGCGCGATGCGGCCGTTTTCTCGATAGGAAAGGCCGGGAATGGCTTCGCGCTTCGCCGAGCCGCCGTTGAGATGATCGAGCAACTGCACGAACTCGTGCTCCGCGGGTCCGCGCATCACATAATCCACCCAGCCGCTGCGCAGCACCACGTCGGTATGATTGGACGGAAAGTAGCCGCCCCA
>Ga0247727_10015176_pt1 | contig 12676 bp, 13 predicted proteins | sample WisWelCaveWW1625_FD_202498 | JGI IMG/M metagenome (GOLD analysis project Ga0247727, IMG submission 202498) | Biofilm microbial communities from Wishing Well Cave, Virginia, United States - WW16-25 | ecosystem: Environmental > Aquatic > Deep subsurface > Groundwater > Cave microbial mat | place... | reverse complement strand
CGTTCCGTATCCGTCAGCACGATGGGGTTGCTCATGCATATGAGTATACTCTCTTTTCATCTGTTACGGTCCACTAGTCCAGCCGGGCGCCTACTCGGACGCGCCGAGGCGGAGCCCGCGGCCGGCGCGCTCTCGCGCCGCGTCGAGCAGCGCGGGAGGCACGGGCTCCATGCGGGCCATTCCGAGGCGCAGCAGACCGGGCGCGATCCAGCGCAGCAGCTTGGCGGTGATCAGGCTCAGATCACGCGCGGGCGCCATGATCTCGTAGCGACGACGCTCGATCACTTCGAGGATCGCCCGCACCACCAGCTGCGGTGGGTGCTTCTTGCCCGCGAAGCCCGGCGGCTCGTCCTCCTTCTCCCAGATCTCCGTGTCGATCGCACCGGGAATCACGAGCCCGACGTGAACCTCGCTGCCTGCCAGGTCGTTCCAGAGCCCGGCACTGAAGGCGTCGAGCGCCGCCTTGGAGGCGGCGTAGAGCCCTTCGCGCGGCGGCACGACCTGGGCCGCGAAAGAGGAGACGTTGACGATCACTCCTCCGCCGGATTGGCGCAGCAGCACGGGCAGTGCTGCGTAGCTCGTCCAGACGCAGGACAAGAAGTTGATGCGAAGTACCTGCTCCGCCTCGTCGGCCGAGGTGTGCAGCGCGTGCTTGTGCTTCGAGATGGCGTGGTTGTTCACGAGCACGTCCAGACGGCCGTGCCGCGCCACGCTCTCCGTCACCACGCGCTCGGCAAAGGCTCGTTCGCCGAGATCTCCGGCGAGGTAATGGCTGTCGGGCGAATCCGCGCGGCACGCGTCGATCAGCGCGCGCAGCCGCTCCTCGCGACGGGCGACCGCAACGACGGTCGCACCCCTGCGCGCGAACTCACGCGCCGTTGCATGCCCGATCCCGGACGACGCACCGGTCACGATCGCCACCGTCCCTCGTCCGACCCGTTGCGCTACCGCCATGCGCACCTCCGTGGCGGCGATTCTAGGTGGACCCCTGCGAGGCGCTCGCAAGCGACGTGGCGTTCCGCGATACTGCGGCCCGCACGGCAGCCGCCGTCCCCATCGTCTAGTGGTCAGGACGTCGCCCTTTCAAGGCGATAACACGGGTTCGACTCCCGTTGGGGACGCCATCCTCTCGCCCGCCCCAAACCTGCGCACGCGTTGCCGCCCCTCGGGATCCCACGGCCCGATGCCGAGGCACCACGAGTGACACTTTGCGCCGCCCCCCGGCACTCCCTTGCGGAGCCTGAGATGAACATGGTGCTCGATACAGAGCGAGCGGAGGTGGTGAGATGAAGGTGATTGCGGTCGCCTCTCAGAAGGGCGGCACGGGCAAGACCACGCTGTGCGGGCACCTGGCAGTGCAAGCGGAGCGCATGGGCGCGGGCCCGGTGGCATTGATCGACACCGACCCGCAGGGCAGCCTGTCCGACTGGTGGAACGCGCGCGGAGCCGCGTCTCCGGCCTTCGTGCAGACCACCCTCGCCACGCTCACGAACGATCTCGCGGCGCTGCGCGAAGCAGGCGTCGCCCTGGTCTTCATCGACACGCCGCCGGCCATGACCTTCGCGATCGTCGAGGTCGTGGCGAACGCGGATCTGGTGCTGATCCCCGTGCGGCCGAGCCCGCACGACCTGGCCGCCGCCGGCGCCACCGTGGACGTGGTGGAGAAGCTCGGCAGGCCGCTCGTGTTCGTGGTGAACGGCGCGTCGCCGCGCGCCCGGATCACCAGCGAGGCGGCAATTGCGCTCTCTCAGCACGGTACGGTCGCCACCGGCTTCATCCACCACCGAACGGACTTCGCCTCGAGCATGATCGATGGCCGCACGGTGATGGAGCTGCCCCGCTCGCCGCGCTCGAATGCGGAGATCACCGCCCTCTGGCAGTACGTCGCCAAGCGCCTCGCACGGCTCGACGAGAGCGTGGTCGCGAGTCGCAACGGCGCCAGCCACAGCAATGGTGCGATCTCGGCCGAATGGAGCGCGTGATGGGCACGAACGGCCCCGCCTCGCTCACGAGCACCCTGCTGGTGCGGAAGGGCGCGGCAATCCCTGCGGGCTATGCGGCGCTCACGGCAGCGGCGCGTGCGGGGCGCATGCTGCGGCCGCTCGACGCCAAGGCAGTGGCTGTCGTGGCGTCGCCCAAGCGGCGCCGCAACGAACGCCTACCGGATCTCCGCACGCGCATCAGCCTGCGTCTCGATCCGGATCGCTATCTGAAGCTGAAGCTGTCCGCGGCGCATCTGCACCGGAACCTCCAGGAGGTGCTGATCGCGGCGCTGGACGGTTACCTCGAGCAGCTGGGAGCCACGGTGAAGAACGGAAGCTGTGCCTGCCTCGAGGGCGGTTGCAGCGAGCAGAACAAGACCTGCGAGCAGAAGAGGTAGTCATGTCGGATCCGTTGGAGCTGGATGGGAACCTGGACAATCAGCAGCTGGATCTCGATGCTCCGGCCGCGACGAGCCCGAGCGCGCTGCTGGCCAAGCCCGGCGCGCTGACGGGCGCGCTCGTGCAGCGCGGACGCGAACGCGCGCCGCGGCTGATGGAGACGAGCATGCCGCTGGAGATGGCGCAGCTCGAACCGGTGCCGGCAGAGCTGTCGGTGTTCGAGCCGGCCTCCGAGCCCAGCGTGCCTCTCGCGACCCCGCGTTCGCGCTGGACGGACGTGGTCTTCGCGGCGGCGTGCTGTGTCGCCTTCTTCGCCACCTTCCTGTTCGTGCTGCGCTTCTAGGCCCTTCGCCACCACCGCGGTCGTCCGCGACACTCCTCTGCATGGGTTGCGCTCGATCGGTCCTGGTTGCGAGCCTCGGCGGTGTGCTGCTGGCGATCGCTGCGGCCGCGGCGCCGCTGCCGGAGCCCGCTCCGCCGCTCGCGGGGCTCAGCGTCGTCGCCGAGCCCACCACGATCGAGAGCCATCCCCTGATCGCGGTCTACGACCTGCTGAAGCCGAAGGCGCAGCGGGCCTTCCGGGTCGAGTTCGCCGGAATGGACGGCGAGGTGCGCACCGCGCACTGGCAGCTGCCCACCGGCCCCGGTCCGCACCCGACGGTCGTGGTGTTTCCGATCCGCGCCGGCAATCACGTCGTGTCCGAGGCGCTCGCCAAGGCGCTCGTCAATCGGGGCTATGCGGCGATCTGGCTCGAGCGGCGCGTCTCGCTCTTCGGTGAGGACGACCATCGCGCGCCCGGCGACTTCGCCGCTTTTGCCGCCGATCTGCGCAACTTCGTGCTGGACGCACGCAGTCTGATCGGATGGCTGGCGACGCGCCCGGAGGTGGACCCGCAGCGCATCGCGACGGCGGGAGTGAGCCTCGGCGGCATCCTGGCGGCGACGACGCTGGCCCAGGAGCCGCGTGCCAGCGCCGGCTTCTTCGTGATGGCCGGCGGCGGGCTGCCCGAGATCCTGCGCGACTCGCAGGACGGCGATGTGGTGCGCTTCCGCGAGCAGGGGATCGAGGCGCATGCGTTCCGAGACGCCGAGGATCTGGCGCGCCTGGCCCGGCCCTTCACCGACCCCGTCGATCCGCTCAGCTGGGCCGAGCGCATCGAGCCCGACCGGGTCCTGCTGATCTCCGCCCGCTTCGACCAGGTCATCGCTGCGGATCGCACGCGCGCTCTTTGGCTCGCGCTCGGCAGGCCGCGTTGGCTGACGGTGCCGACCGGTCACTACCAGCTCGTACCGTACTTCTGGTGGGCCGTCGGGCGCGGCGCCGACCATCTCGACCGCGTGTTCGGGCGCGCGCTCCCCGACTGACTGCCTGAGAGTTGCCGCGGCGTTGCCGCCCGTGGGGGAGATGCTCAAGCGTCCCGGGGCTGGGACCGAACTCCTCCGACCGAGGTCAGCAGCGATGCGCTTCCTCGTCCCGGTCCTGATGCTGTACTTCGCTCTCGCGAGCGCCGCCGCGCACGCAGATCCGGTAACACCCGCCGGACCGCGGCAGCTCCGCGCGGCGGAGCCGTCCCCCGTACACTTCGGCGCGGCGCTGCACTGGACGGCGGAACGGCTCGGGCATCGCGTCGGCCTCGGGCTGGGCTGGACGCTTCCGCAGCGCTGGTACGACGTGGACGGTCAGCTGCTCACCGAACGCTCGCTGCTCCATCCGGGCGACGATCTCGAGCGCTCGGGCCTCTACGTGGCGCTGCGCTTCTGAACCGTCAGGCGACTCGCGGGCGCGTCAGTGCCACGGTGTTGTCGCGCAGGATCTTCTTCTGCGTGGCGGCGTCGAACTTCACCAGGTCGCTCAGGTAGTCGAGCGGCTGCGGCATGCCCTCGATGTGCGGCCAGTCGGAGCCGAAGATGATGCGCTCGGGCCCCATCAGCGCCGCCACCTCGTTCACGTCGTCCTCCCAGAACGGGTTGATCCAGACGTGGCGCTTGAACCCCTCGACCGGATCCTCTTTGAAGTAGCCAGGCATGCGCGCCTGCGCCTGACGCAGCTTGCGGAACATGTCCAACAGGAACTCGGAGCCGTTCTCGACGGAGGCCACGCGCAGCCTCGGGAAGCGCTCGAACAGGCGCTCGTAGGCCAGCGTGATCAGGAAGTCATAGGCGGCCCGCTCGATGTTGAAGCCCTTGATCGAGGGCTTCATCACCGCGCCGCCCAGCTCGGCGCTGAAGCCGTCCCGGGCGTAGCCGTGCGCGGTGTATCCGGAGTCCCCCGCGTGCACGATCAGCGTGATGCCCGACTCGTCGAGGCGCGACCAGAACGCATCGAAGGCCGGGTCGGCCGGTGAGCGGGGGCCCGAGCGGGTCCAGACCGCCGAGGGCCGCATCACCACGATGCGCGCGCCCCGCGCGAGCGCCCACTCGAGCTCGCGGCACGCCCAGTCCACGTCGGCCAGCGTGATGTACGGGGCGCCGAAGATGCGCCCCTGATAGGCGAGGCCCCAGTCTTCGTCGAGCCACTGGTTGAAGGCGCGGAACAGCGTGGTGACTGCCTCGGTGTCGTGCTTCAGCAGCTCCTCGTAGAGCACACCCAGCGTCGGGAACAGCCAGACCGCCTCGAGGCCCTGCTCGTCCATCTTGGCGAGGCGCGCGTCCGGATCCATGTAGTAGGCGGGCAGCGGCTCGCGCTCGCGCAGCATCTCGAGTGGGCTCCTCTGGCTCTTGTTGCCGCGGAAGTACTCCGACATCACGCCCGGCTTCGCGATCGGGTTCCAGGTCGGGTTGCGCACGGCGTGCGCGAGCTTGCCGCCGACCAGGTGATGCTTGCGACCGTCGATCTCGGCCCACTGCACGCAGCGCGGCTGCATGGCCTTCGGCACGTGGCGGGTGAAGGCGTCGAGCGCCTCGTAATAGTGGTTGTCGCAGTCGAAGGCCGGGTAGTCGAGTCGGGACATGGCCGCTCCTCGTTTCGAACGGCCGAGGGTAGCGGGTGCAGGCCGCGCCGCGCCGCTGCTCTACGCTGCGCGCATGAGCGAGCGCTCTCGCTGGAGTGTGCATCTGCCGCCGGGCGCCGCGTTCGATCCGGCCCGTCTGGCGCGCGCGCTGCCGGACGCATGGGCGCGGCACTGGCGCTCGGCCCCGGAGCGGCCGGCGCTCGCGGACGCCGCCGGCGCGGAGCTGTCTTGGGGGCAGCTCGAGGCCGACTCGGCGCGCGCGGCCGGGCGCCTCCACGCCGCCGGTCTGCGCGCTCCCGAGCGCGTGCTCGTGAGCGCGCAGAGCTCGCTCGCGCTCGCGCTGGCGCACATCGCCTGCTTGCGGCTCGGCCTGGTCGTGCTGCCCGCGAATCCCGCCTATCGGCTTGCCGAGCTGGCCCCCCTGGTCCAGGGCGCCCGGCCGCGCGCGGCCGTCGTCGACGCTGACGAAACCGCCAACGCGTTGCGGGAGCTCGATCCCGAGCTGCTCGTGCTCACGCCGGCACTCGAGTTGGCGGAGGGGCCCGTGCCGCAGCTCGACCGGGTCGGCCCAGAGGCGATCGCACTGCTCGCCTACACCTCTGGTACCACCGGGCGGCCGAAGGGGGCGCTGTTGTCCCACGGCAACCTGCACGCCACGGCCGAGGCGCTGCGCATCGCCTGGCGCTGGACCCGCGACGACCGGCTCGTGCACGCGCTGCCGCTCTTCCACATGCACGGGCTCGGTGTGGCGCTGCACGGCACGCTGCAGGCGGGCGCCTCGGCGCTGTTGCTGCCGCGCTTCGATCCCGGCGAGGTGCTCGACGCGGTGGAGCGCCATTCCGCCACGCTCTTCTTCGGAGTGCCGACCATGCTGCACCGCCTGGTCGAGCATCCGAACGCCGGGCGGCTGGCGCGCCTCCGCCTGCTGGTCTCGGGCTCGGCCGCGCTGAGCGCCGATCTGCACGACCGCATCGCCGCACGCAGCGGGCAGCTGACGCTCGAGCGCTATGGGATGACCGAGACGGGCATGCTCGTCTCCAACCCGGCCCTTGGCCCCCGGCGGCCGGGTGCCGTGGGCTTCCCGCTGCCGGGCGTCGAGCTGCGCCTTGCCGGGAGTGGAGAGATCGAAGTGCGTGGGCCGAACGTCTTCGCCGGCTATCTGGACCGGCCCGAGGCGAACGCGGAGGCCTTCAGCGCGGACGGCTGGTTCCGCACCGGCGACCTCGGTGCCCTCGATCCGGAGGGATTCCTCTGCATCGTCGGCCGTGCCAAGGAGCTGGTGATCTCGGGGGGCTACAACGTGCACCCGCGCGAGGTGGAAGAGGCGCTGCTCAGCCATCCGGCGGTGCGCGAGGCGGCGGTCGTGGGGACGCCATCCGCGGAGTGGGGCGAGGTCGTCACTGCGTATCTGGTGAGCGAGCGCGAGCTCGGGCTGCCCGAGCTGCGCGCGCACTGCGGCGAGCGGCTCGCGGCCTTCAAGCACCCGCGCATCGTGCACCGAGTCGCGGCCCTGCCGCGCAGCGCGCTCGGCAAGCTGCAGCGGCACCGCCTGCGCGACGGGAGCGTGCTACCGGAATGACCGGGTCGTTCAAGGCACCGCCGCGTCGCTCCGAAACGCGTTGCGTGCAGCGGCCCCGCATCCTCGCCGGCTTCGTGCAGGGGACGCTCGCGGGACTCGAGCCCGCGAGCGCGCTACGCGTGCGCGCTCGGCTCGCGCCGGAGACGCTGGCGGTGCTCGAACGCAGCAGCCGTCTGGCCTGGCTGCCGATCGAGATCGACGTCGAGCTGACTCACGCCATCTATGTCGAGCTCGGCGCCGGACGTGCACACGAGCTGTTTCGCCGGAACCTGTCGGCGGCGCTCGACAGCCCGATCCTGCGCTCCTTCGCGCAGGGCGCGCTGCGCCTGTTCGGCGCCTCGCCCGAACGCGTGTTTGCGTGGGCACCGAAGGCCTACGCACAGATCTTCCGGGACTCGGGAGTGATGCGCTTCCTGGCCGAGGAGCCCGGTGTCGCCCGGCTCGAGCTGTCGGAGCTACCGCCTGCGATCGCCAGCAGCCGCAACTACCTCGACGGCGTGGCGGGCTCGATCGCTGCCGGCTTCGATCTGATGGGCGTGAAGGGTCAGGTCGAGATCGAACGCTTCGATCCGATGGGGCGGCGCGCGTGCTTCCGGCTGGAGTGGGAGGACGACGAGCCCGCAGAATCCCTGCCCGCACCCGCAGGTGCCTGAACCAGCCGCGACGCCAGCCCCTCGAGCTGTTCTCAGGGCAGCAGGATCGGCTCCTGCGGCGGCGCGTTCGGTACCGGCGCGGGCATCGTGGTCGACGTCGAGCTCGTCGTCGGGGCCGTGGTCGAGGTCGTCGCCGGGGCCGGGGTCGTCGTCGACGTGGAGGTCGCCGCCGGGGCCGTGGTCGTCGACGTGGAGCTCGCCGCCGGGGCCGTGGTGGTGGTGGTAGTCGTCGTGGTCGCGCCCGGTGTTCCGCCCGCGGCCGCGTGCGTGGCCTTCCACGCCGTTACCAGCGGATCCCAGTGCTGCCCCAGGAAGTCCGCCTTGCTCTGGCCCGCAGGCTTCACGATCACCGTGTAGCAGTACGAGAGCGCCTCCATGCGGCCTCGGTTGTCGAGGCCGTCGCTGTCGTCGGCCTTGTCGAGCGCGGCCTCGTAGTTCGCAAGCGTGCCGGCCCAGAGCAGCTTGTTGTTGCGGCATTCGACGAGCTGGTCCACGAGCGGGAACAGCGTCATCCCTTCGGCCAGCTTCTCGGCGACGAACACGCTGTCGGTCACGATGAAGCCCGGGCCGAGGCCGTTGTGCGGCCACTTCCAGATGCCGCCGTGGCCGGCTCGCATCTTGTAGGTGTTCGGGAAGGTGTGCATCAACACCAGGGTGTTGCGCACTTCGAACACCTGGCTGCGCGCATCGATGTCGTCGCCGGAGCGGAAGCGGCTCGCGAACGGAATCCAGGCGCGCTCGATCAGCGTGTCGATCACCTTCACCGAGGCACCGAAGTCGTTCTCCACGGCGTCGTCGTGGATGTTCTCGAGCCACGCTCCCCGCACCTCCAGGGGCGCGCGGTTCGCCGACGACTCCTGCGAGACGCCGTCACCGTAGTCGCGGAGGTGTACGTTCTCGACCACCGTCGCCGCGGTCACCGCCGGCGCGACACCGGCCGTGGTGTGGAAGTCGTTGCAGGGGGAGGGGCAGACGCCCCCCGGGCAGTGCTCCGACGAGCACTCGTAGACCGAGTCGTCGTGATAGGGGCCGTCGATGAAGCCGCCGCTCCAGCACGCCGCCTGTCCCCCGTCGAGGTCGATCGCGTTGCCGAAGATGTTGCTCCACACCACACCGGTGGCCCTCACCGCGTGGCCGACGCTGTCGTAGAAGTACTCGGTCTCGCCCACCGTCGCCTGCTCGGTCGTCCGAGCCGCCGAGAGGCAGCTCTGGGCCTGGCTCGCGGGCGCCAGCATCACCGTCGTGGCCGCGAGTGCGGCTCCCAGGAAGAACGCCTTGGCACGTTCGATCTTCATCTCACCCCCCTTGCTGCAGCATCCGTCGCAGAACATCGGAGGCGATCGCTGCAGACGAAGTGATGCGTCTCACGCCAAGCGCTTCATTCTGCGAGAAGATCGGCTCGTGCGCCCCGAAGCGTGATGCTTCGCACATGCGCTTGCGTGATCTCCGACACCGAGGCGCAGACGCCGTGTGCGACCGCGCCCTCGTTGCCGTGGTAGGATGCGCGGTCGCTTCGAGGAGCTCCGCATGCCGCCGAAACACCGGCGCCGCTAGCTGGATCGCGTGCCTGCGGCGCCCGTCGAATCCACGCGCGCCACGCCGTATCACGGCTTCCTGCTCGTCCTGCTCTCGAGCGCCACCTTCTTCGAGGGCTTCGACGCTTCGATGATGAGCCTCGGCGCGGCCGACGTGCGCGCGGGGCTCGGGATCGCGCAGGAGAACTGGGGCTTCATCTACAGCCTGACGCGTGTTGGTATCGTGGCCTCGTTCTTCCTGCTGCTGTTCGCCGACCGCTTCGGACGGCGGCTGCTGCTGTTCGTGACGGTGCTCGGCTTCGGCGTGAGCACGGGCCTCACCGCGCTGGCACGGGACGCCATCGAGTTCACCGCGCTGCAGACGCTCGCGCGCTTCTTCCTGCAGGCGGAGTACGCGCTGGCGGTGATCGTGATCGGCGAGGAGTTCCCGGCGCGGCTGCGCGGCCGTGCGATCGGAGGGCTCACCGCCTTCGCGACGATCGGCGTGATGGTGATGGCGAAGCTCCAGCCCTTCGTGCTGCTGGGCGAGGGCGCACCGGGCAACTGGCTGCACGGTTTTGCCCAGGCCGGCGTGGCCGCGCTGCAGGGGGCTTTCGGGCTCGCGCAGGAGCGCAGCAGCTGGCGGGGCCTCTACTTCCTCGGGCTGCCGCCGCTGGTGCTGATCTTCGTGCTGCGTTTCGCGCTACGCGAGACGCGGCGCTTCGAGGCGATTGCTGCGGTACGCGCGAAGCTCGCCTGGCGCGAGGAGCTGGCTGCGCAGTGGCGGGCCGCGCGCACGCCCTTCCTGCCGCAGTATCGGCGGCGCACGTTGACCGTCGCGCTGCTCTGGAACTTCGTGCATCTGCTGACCGCGCCCTCGGTCGCGTACTGGGTGATCTACGCGCGCGAGGAGGTCGGGCTCGATCACGCGACGGTGGGCGACATCGTGTTCTGGGCCTACGTGGCCGGCGCGTTCGGCAACTTCCTCGGCGGGGTGCTGATCGACCGCATCGGGCGCAGGGCCACCTGCGCGCTGTTCTACACGGTGGGCGCGATCGCGCTCGTGAGCCTGTTCCACACCACCAGCATGCAAGGCCAGTATGCGTGGCACATCACCTGCGTAGGCAGCTTCGGCGCGGCCATCGCCGCGACCCATGCCTACGCTTCAGAGCTGTTTCCGACCGAGATCCGCGCCACCGGCTACGGCTGGGCGACCAATTTATTCGGCCGCTTCACCGAGATCGTGACGCCGGCCTTGATCGGCCTCTTGATCCCCGCGCTCGGCATCTCCTGGGCCGTGTCGCTGGCGGGCATCGGGCCGATTCTCGGCGCCATCTTCGTGCTGCGCTACGCGCCGGAGACGCGCGGGCTCACGCTCGAGCAGATCGAGCAGCGCCTCGGGGCCGAGCCCGCACACTCGGCGTGAGCTGCCCTACCGTGCGTGTCGCCCGCAGTCGTCGGGCGAGGAGGAGACGAGCATGGTGAGCGTCAAGGTGAGCGAGCGCGTCGAGGCGACGGCCGACCAGGTGTGGGACCTGTTTCGCGACTTCGGGGGCATCCAGCGCTTCTCGGCTGGCATCGAGAAGGTGGAGGTCACCGGGACGGGCATCGGTGCGGTGCGCACGCTCAGCCTGCCGGGTGGTGCGTCCCTGCAAGAGCGCCTCGAGGCCTTCGACGACCGCGGCCGCCGCCTCCAGTACGCGATCGTGGCCGGACCGATCCCCGTCTCGAACTACCTGGCGACGATCGAGGTGAAGGACGAGGGCCCGAAGGCCTGCCGCATCGACTGGTCGAGCCACTTCGAGCCGAAGGGCATCGGCGACGACCAGGGCCGCGCTCTGATCGAGGGCGTCTACAAGGGGGGCATCGCGGGCGTGAAGAAGGCGCTCGGGGTGTAGGCGCCCTGCGGCTCGTTGTTCGGGAATGTCCCAGAGGCCGTTGAGCTGACAGCCGCCTGCGCGATCCGTGAGATAGAATCGCGACCGTGCGTGAATTCCTGCCCGATGTCTGGACGTGGCCGTGGTTCTCGAGGCCCCACGGATATGACTTCAACGGCACCTTCGTGCGCTACTCCGACGGGAATCTCTGCGTCGACCCCGTGGAGCCCAGTGACGAGGTTCTCGATCGGCTGGCGAAGGAAGGTGTGGCGCGGGTGCTGATCACCAACCGAAACCACGCGCGAGCCGCGAACCGCGTGCGAGAGCGCACGGGCGCGAGCGTGGCGATCCACGCCGCCGACGCGGCCTACGCGCAGCAGCAAGGCACGCGCATCGACGCCGAGCTCCAAGCGGGCGAGCGCGTCGGGCCGTTCTCGGTCGTGGGGGTGCCTGGCAAATCGCCCGGCGAGATCGCGCTCTTCGATTCCGCGCGCCGACTGCTCGTGGTGGGCGACGCCGTGATCGGCAACCCACCCGGGCGGCTCTCGCTGCTCGCGGAGCGTGTGCTCGACGATCCTGCGCGACTTCGCGCGAGCCTCCGGCGCCTACTCGAGCTCGACTGCGAGAGCCTCCTCGTCGGCGACGGGGTCCCGGTCCGCGAGGGCGCGCGCGAGCGGCTGAGGGAGCTGGTGGCGAGCTTCCCGCACGACTGAGGCGATCGAACGTGGCGACCTCACCCCCGCGCGGTGCGAACTTCGAATCCCAAGCGGCGCTTGCGTATCACGAGATCACCAAGCACAGCGAGCGCAGCATCGCCGCGAGCCGCCACTCCCTGGACTGGTCCAACCGGCCGCTGCCGTTCAAGATCTATCGCGAGCTCGCGCCCATCCCGCTGGTCGCGGACTCCTCCGGGAAAGAAGTCGCTGCGCTGGCTGCAATCTCGCAGCGACGAGAGGTCGCGCATTCAGCGCGCGAAGAGCGTCTCCCCGATCTCGCCACGCTCTCGCGCGTTCTCTTCCTCTCGGCGGGGATCACGAAGCGCAAGCGCTACGCGGGCGGCGAGATGCTCTTCCGGGCGCACCCTAACACGGGCGCGCTCTACCACATCGATCTCTACCTCGTCGCAGGCGTCCTCCCCGGTCTGGCTGCCGGCGTCTATCACTTCGGGCCCCACGATTTCTCGCTGCGTTGCCTGCGGGCAGGCGACTACCGCGCAGCGCTCGCCCTGGCGTCGGGCGAGAATCGCGAAATCGCCCGCGCGCCCGTGGTGATTGCCAGCGCGTCGACCTATTGGCGCAACGCCTGGAAGTATCAAGCGCGCGCCTACCGGCACTGCTTCTGGGACGCGGGAGCCCTGCACGCGAACTTGCTCGCTGTGGCGGAGTCCGAGGGCCTCGAGCCATGCGTCATCATGGGTTTTGCCGACGCGCCCGTGGAGCGACTGCTCGCGCTCGATCCTTGGCGCGAGGGCGCGCTCAGCCTCGTGCCGCTAGGACGTTCCGCTCGCGGTGCGCCACCTGCTCCCGTGCTCACGGAGCTGCGGCCGGTCGTCCAGCCGCTCTCTCGTTCGGAGGTGGACTACCCGGAGATTCGCGACGCACACGCCGCCTCCGCGCTCGCCGACGGCCGCGAGGCGGCGGAGTGGCGGGTCGAAGTAGCGCCGCGCAGCGAGCTGCCGCCCGCGGGTTCGGTCCACTCGCTTCAGGTGTCGGCCGACGCCG
>Ga0247727_10015175_pt1 | contig 12676 bp, 15 predicted proteins | sample WisWelCaveWW1625_FD_202498 | JGI IMG/M metagenome (GOLD analysis project Ga0247727, IMG submission 202498) | Biofilm microbial communities from Wishing Well Cave, Virginia, United States - WW16-25 | ecosystem: Environmental > Aquatic > Deep subsurface > Groundwater > Cave microbial mat | place... | reverse complement strand
GGGCGCCCGTGACCACGTATTTGCCGGGAGGGAGCGGAAAGGTCGGCTGCTCCATGATCAAGCCGTGTTCCTCCAGCCACCAGTCCGTGCCGTCGAATTTCCAGCGCGCCGGGGCGACGCCACCTGCCTCCTTCAACCGTTTATAGCTGTTCAGCTCGACGCCCCGAGGACCCGGGTCCAGAGGCCACAGACCCCACGATTGCGCGCCGCTCCCGGAGGTCGCACCTGGATCGCCCAACGCTGCGATGAACTGCGTCGATATGCGCTGAAACTTCGTCTGACCTCCGCCTGCGGCGTGAACCGCCTGAGCCATGAGAGACGCGGGTGAAAGTATGTGAACTCCAAGAGCAATCATTGTCCAAATCACAAAATATGTAGGGGGTAAAGCTGAGTGCGAGGCGGACATAACGCTTCCCTATCTCCGCGCCAAGGGTGCATGACAAGGCTAGGCTGACTGTGGGAGGGAGTCAAGCAGACGCGCGGGGGTGGGGGAGGAGAGGCGGCGGGCCGTCAGGCGTCAGCGGAAATGGTTCCGCAGCCTTTCCATCCCTATTTCTGAGGTTTGTAAGTCATGCGCTCAACAACGTTGTCAATGAAGTCTGTTACAAGCCCTTCCATAGCGCGTACGATTGCGCGATCTCCCAGGTCCATTTGCACGGTTTCCTCCGAAGGGGCGTCGACTTCCCGACGAACTTTGATAGGAACTGGAGTGGCCTGACCAGGGAAAGTGGTATCAATCGTCAGTATAATCTCGACCCAGTCTACGCCGGTCCCAACTGCCGAGTTGGTGTAACGCATATTGCAAGTCGAAAGATGGACGCCGACTTGAGATGGATTTAGGCTGGGAGGTCGAAGAGCTGCCCTCGCAGCTTGTTCGAGATAGGCAGCAAAGGTCCACCCGATGGGGAACTGTCTAGTGTGTGGAAACATAATAAGCCCGCTTGGGGTGTCTTCGAATTGATACTTTTTGGTTGCATCATCTATGACGAAATCGATTGCAGGAGCCTTTTTATACCGTTCAATCAAAACCTTTTCTGTGGCATAGGTAAGTCGGTCATTGATCTTTGTCGGTAGGGTACAACCAGAAGCTGTAACGAGCGATATGAATAATGCCATTACCGACAACAGGGTGGCCAACATCAGAACAACCTCTGAGCCATAGCCATGTGGAAAAGGCTAGGCTGACTGTGGGAGGGAGTCAAGAGGATGCGCGGGGTGGGGGAGGAAGAACGGCGGGCCGTCAGTCTTCAGCGGAAATGGTTCCCAACACCTTTTTCTTTTCAGGGTCCACAGACACTCCTAAGGCTGGCAAGTTTCCAGATCTCGCTAACAAAGTCTGAAATACTGATTGCCTGAGTACCGAAGTGCATAAAACCATTGTCGTCTATTGGATACCCTCCCCAGAATTCCTCATGACTATAGTCCGCAACTGATACGCAAATGTCGATAATCAGCTTTCGTCGTAACGCTTTACCGTCGATCAATTCATTTGATGCCTCAGCTCGCTGGAGTGCATCAATGATGGATCGTTCACAGCGATTCAGAGCACTTTCGACAAGAAAATAATTAGCTCCAAATTGGATTTCCAATCCGTCCAAACCCTTGGCCAGACGGTCAGCATGCCTTGGGGCTCTAGTAGGGCTTTGAGGGTGATCATACCACCAGGCACTTTTCTCAATTAACTGTCGCAGGAGATAAGGCGATACGGTTCCACCACGGCGCCATTCGCCAAGTTTTTGTCGAACTAAAGCGAAAGATTCAGGGTTCACCGTCGGGCCGTCAGGCGTCAGCGGAAATTGTTCCTGGCACTGTTTTCTTCCCTGCCTTATGCTCTCAAGTGGCGCTTAAGTTCCTGTATGGATAGTGGAGGATCGCTTGTGTGCAGCATCGAATGGCAGTTGGGGCAAACGGGAATAAGGTCCTTCAATGGATCAAGCTTATATTTTCTTCGCCGAATCGCCAGGGGTTTCTTATGGTGAACGTGGATGAAACCTTTCCCGATCCCTCCATAGCGTTCTTCGAACCTGAGTCCACAAGCCGCACAACGTAATCCATATTTGTGGATGCATGCTTTTCTGGCTCGACTGTCTCGCTCATAGGCGTTAACCTTAATCTTACGGACTCCTCCCTCAAAGTATTGGTGATTATTCGGAAGCGTATCTGGGAAATTCTTCTCCGGTTCAACAGGCTTTCTCCGCGGGGTTTTGAAATACTTATTCAATCGGCGTTGAGCTTCCCTTAATTCCTGTGGAGTAAACAAGGGAGCGAATCGATTTTGCAGAACCACCGCTTCAAGGGAAAGGTCAGGCCTGCCCGCATCGACCAGGGCCTGCAACCCTGCAGTGATGCCGCTTGTTTTCAGTGGAAGCAACATCCTTTTTGCTGTTGCCAGGCCACCATTCGTCTTCACTGATCGAACAAAATAGTTGCCCCAGTATCCAGCTTCACGACCAGCTCGCTGGTACATATTTAGCATCGTTTGGTGCAAGTCTGTTTTGAGGGACATACAGTCGAGCAATCCAGATCAAAAAGTGCTTGCCCGTTTATTCCTAAGCTAGGCTGACTCGAGAAAGGAGTCAAGCGGACGTGCGAGAGTGGGGGAGAAGGGGAGGAGTGACGTCCGTCGCCATCGGCGGGCCGTCAGGCGTCAGCGAAAATTATGAATGTTCCCATTTCTTTCCCTGACATGTCTCAACGGCCGCGCGCAGGACAGCTTTGTAAAGATCCGCCCATGTGAGCCACCCCATCCGCGCTGCCACGTCTCTTGCGTTAGGATCATCAAACCTAGCGTCGCGTAAAAGCTTCCGAAGCGGCGCATGGCTTCCTCGCGAACCGTACTTGTACCTCGCGAACCAATAGGCCGTTAGCCACTTCCGTCCAAAACCTGCCGCTGGCGTGGTAGTGGCTTCTTCAAGAGACGCGCCAGGGTTCAGCATGCGGAGCGTATCAAGAGGCGCGAGATCGAGCAGCACAAAGTAGAAGGATTTCTTCCCTCTTGCCGCTTCGCGAAGACCCACGCGAAGCTTCCTCTCGATCTGGTTGTGCGGCTTGTTTTTGGAGGGGGAGGCTTGACTCATTGGCGCATAAAGTTTCGCTTCGATGAACACCAGAACACCGGGACCTTCGATGCTGGCGTCTACCTCAGTTGCCTCTTCGTCACCATACGGCTTCCCGATTGCGATTGTGCCTGAGAGAACACCATCCGGGGCATCTCGAGTTCCGAACGAAAGCTCCCAGATGTCCATGAGCGCGCGTCGCCTGGCATCGTACGCAACGTGCGCGAGCACGTCAAAGCATGACCACGTCAGGGCGTCTTCGCTGTTTGAGCTATGGGCATTCTTGAGCTTATGCTTCATTCCTGCGTAGGGCTGCTCAATGAATTCGCGCAGCGCCTTCGCTCGACCAGGCCAAATGACGTGATTATCCTCAGGATTACGGTACTTGAACGGACCTTTGCCGCCCGGTCCTCGACGGCCCTTGCCTGCATTTTCGATCTTGTTCATCACTCTCTCAGGCGTCAGCGGAAATGGTTCCTGACACCATTATCTTTCGTTTCCCTATTTCTTGAGGTTAATCGCCGCGCTCCCGAGAACAACGAGGGACTCTGTTTCGATAAACTTTACGCCCTCCGATAGATGAACTTCTGGAGGAATCATTATTGCTGTGATCTCGACTAGTACAATGTGGGTAGCACCAACAACTTTTCCAAATATAGCACTCGTTTGTGGGTCAATAACTCCGGTCTGCGAGAGCACAATTTCGCTCTCCAAATGCTTGTACGCTGAATGATCAATGACTTTGACACCCGAACTTATTAAAAGATGTTCAACGCCACTTCTTAATTCTTCTGCGATTATGCGAAAGTCTTCTTCCTTTACCGTCTTAAGGGGGTTAATCTGACGGGCTCGAACCTCTGGAACAACTACCCTTGCATTGGCAGGTAGTTTCTTCGCGATCGCAATGACTTCTTGGTTGAAACGATCCTGAGCGGCGGCAAGTTTCGGGTCTTCTTTGGAAGAGGTTTGATTGGCACAAACCACCAGGGGGCTCAATAACAACAACAGAGAAACGAAGCCTGTGAGCGTCTTCGTCATGGAATGCTTCTTTTCGCTAACTTCGCAGACAGGCTAGGCCCACTGCAGAAAGGAGTCAAGCGGACGCGCAGGGGTGGGGGAGGAAGGAGCGGGGGGGGCGATGGGGCGTGCGGCTCGTCCGTCGCCATCGGCCCTTCGATAAACTCAGGGCTAGCGGGCTCAGGGTGAACCGTCAGGCTTCAGTAAAAAAGCACTCTGAGCTACCCCCGATTCTTTTTAATTAATCATTCCATCAATTTGCTTCAGGCAACGTCGGAAGTCAGGCAACCACACCTCGTCGGGAGCATGCCAGCTTTCTATGGAGATCAAGTGGTACTTAAAGTCTGGAATAGATTCTTCCATCCGTTTTCCAAGGAATTGAACGTTTTTCACATAGGCACTTCTTTTTGGTGAGACAATGTGTATGACATGAACTGGCCTATTTTCACGATGAGCTGCACACCAAATCCAGTATTTTACGAGATTGCTCGAAGCGCGTTGGGCGTCATCATCTTCGATGAAAAGGCACCCCTGTGGCTTAATTTTGAAGCAAAAGTCCGCTTTGCATCGATCTTCAAGGAGATACTCCCGAGCACCGTTTTGGGGGACATGGAATCGTTGCGGCAGCTCATTCACTGCCGCCATAATTTTATCCTTGTAGGGGTAATCTGTCATTGTTCTGTCAGGCTTGAGCGGAAATGGTTCCTAGTGCCTTTTTTCTCCCCATGCCCCGCGATCCATTAGAAGTGTGGGTTAACTACTTCTCATGTTTGCCATGTGGGCTATTCGAGCATGAACCAGTTGACGATGAGCCGCAATACACACATTTGTTAGCACCACTTCCATGTTTATGCTTCTTAAAGGGGCTGTTGCTACAAGAGCCATACGAACTTGAACCGCAGAAAGCGCAGTGCTTTTCATCGTCATCGTGCTCATGCTTCTTATGCGGACTATTTGAACAAGACCCGTACGAAGACGATCCGCAGAACCTGCATTTCCCAGTCATAGCGCAGTCTCCTATTTGAAAGGTTGCATTTTATATCACGCATCCAGGTATCGTTCGTCACCGTGTACCCAACCGAGGTGCAGCGGTAGCCCCTTTGCTGCGGTTACCGTGACAAGCTGGCCGACTTTAGGTGTTTGCACAAACAGCGAGACAAACGCGACGAAGTCGGTAAACCACTGGCTGTCATGGCTGAAAGAGTGCACCAGCATCACTGCATGACGGGCTCCAAAACGCTCAGCCTCAATTACCGCAGAGGCAGTGCGATGGAGTAATTGATATCGGACGTTATCTGGGATTGGTTCTCCGAGTCCAAGGACTTCTGCGAGGTAACTGAGTCTTGTTTCCTTTCCACGGGACTCATCTGTTTTCCACTCGCCAACCGTAGTATCAAACGGTTCCTCGACCTTGCCTTCTATCGCTATCGAAATGAGGCTGTCCTGATTCTTAGCGAGCACCCATACATCGCTTTGTGAGGGGCGCGATCCACCTGGCAACGGGATTTTCCACTCCGGAAAAATCAACAGCGGCTCTGCATTCGCGAGTGCGCTATTCTGGGACAGAATGCTTCGAACCTCCGGCGGGAATCCGTCGGCGGCTTCCCAGCAATGGGCAAGCGTTCGGGCTGAGTACCGACGCGCCCAGTGTTTCTCAGGTTCAGCTAACAGGGATCGCCAATCACCTGGTCCGCTCGATGGTACGAAGATCCGAGGCATGGTGGCTCCCGTGAGATGCTAGACGAGTGGCGGGATTAGAGCAGAAACAACGAGGCCCTGCAAGCCGTTGGATTCAGCGGACGCGCGGGGGTGGGAGAGGAGAAGGAGAGGAGGGGGCGGGCAGCGGAGGGCGTCAGGGACCGTCCGTCGCCATCGGCGGGCGTCTCCCACAATTCTGAATGTCCCCGTTTTCTTCTCTTCTTTGCGGCGCGAGAGGATGAGTAGCTTGCAATTTGCAAGTAACACTCAGGGAACATCAGGAAGTAGATTGGGAGAGCAAGGAAAGTGTCGGGGAGCAGGTGAAAAGTGGCGGAGGAGCGTCCGTCGCCAGCGGCCCTTCGATGGGCTCAGGGCGGGCGGGCTCAGGGTGAACCGTCAGGCGTCAGCGGAAGAGACTCCAGACCCCCATACTTCCCCAAATTACTCTTTATAATCCATTCGGCAACAGTTCGGACTACCTGGGGCGAACTAGTCAGGACATCATGCTTCAGTTTCAATAGTCCTGACTTGGAATTAAATTCAAGGAAATCGCAGGGGAGTTGTCGCTGCGGAAGCGGCTTAACAGAGATCCTTAGCAACAAGCTATCAACAAAACGCTCCCCAAAGCTTAACAGATGACCACGCATGAGAGGTTCTACAACTACCATGACGACTAGGCTGGCGATGAATACCAAGAAGGAGGAACAAAACAGCACAAAAACATAGTAGTGAAAATCAGGAGGAAGTCTTAATAAAAGCCTCGCCTCACCTATGTCACTAAACATGAGCCCGCACACAGCGAGAATGGCACTCAGTGGAATGCCCAGCATAGGAATCTGACTCACTCGGTCCAGAAACCATAGATACAAATAGGCCTCATCACCCTTTACCGTCGCGCAAAGTATCCTGCACGGGCCCGTATTCGCCACGGAAAACCTTCGATACCTTTCTTCCTGAATGCCCTTCACTCGATCCATCAGGTCTTTAACCCACCCCAAATGAAACTTTGTTAAGAAAATACAAGGAATAACGAGCAAAAAAGCAATGAGCGTTGGTATCGCCATGCGCATTAGAAACTCGTATGGATCTTGATACTTAAACCACATAGAGTAAAAATAAACTGTTGCGACGATCTGCAGAGCAATAAACGGGTTCAATAAGGCCAACATAAACTCGCATGCTGTTAAATTCCTGCGTTCACAGTGGAGAAACGGGGTATTAAGACATACTAATGCATCAACTACTTTCTGAACGCCGCTGTCTCGCAGCGCATCTAATGCAACATTGCCGCCATGACTGTGCGCTATCAAGATGTTCCGGCGTTCTGGATACCATTGAGCACGATTTTTAAGACGTTCTGCCAGTTTGAGTGCAGCTACGTGGCGTGCTTCGTGCGAGTTATTGCCACTCCATTGAAATTTATCGAATTCAACTTTCTCGTTAAAAGAGGTAGGCCACTGTGTGCGAAAGGGCGAATCTTTCCCTGTCCATTCCGCTTTTGGAGCAAAGGTTCCATGAACCAATGTAATCCGTGTAATTGGTAGCATGTGGAACGGTGTCCAGCACCGTTTGTTCAAAGTGAAGGTGGTGGGATTATAGCAGAAGCAAGGAGATAGCTAAATCAGTGGACGCGCGGGGGTGGGGGAGGAGGGCAATCCATTTCCCGTCGCCATCGGCGGGCCGTCTCACAAAATTCTGAATGCCTCTATTTTCTTTTCTAGTCCTCATGACATTGATAATCGGTAGTGCTACCATTGCCAACAGCTCCAATAGAGAACTGAGGGCTAAATGCCAGAAGCACAAACCGAAGTTCTGCGCGCTCGTCTGATTGAGGTGTACAATCTTTATCGAACAGCCTTATTGAACCGAAAATATTACGCCCACAAACTAGCACTGTGGAAGAGATGGAATAGTGCTTTAGAGGTTGCTCTAGCAATTGGAACATCAGGGACGATCGGAGCTTGGGCAATTTGGCGTAAGGGGGCAGGAGAAGATGTATGGACCATATTCGCGGCGAGCGCAGCGCTTCTCGGTGTTATAAAGCCAGTGATTCAACTTCCGAAAGGCATTGAACGGTACAGCAAACTGTATGTCGGGTATAGCGATCTTTTTTACGACTTTCAGGCGGTAGTTTCGGATATTCAGACGACCCATTCTTTTTCTCAAGAGATGGGCAACAAGGTTGCAAACGCCAGAGAACGGATTAAAAAGTTATCCCTTGATGACGATCCGACTCCGAATAAGACGCTGGTCAAGCAATTCTATGGCGAAGTCAATACGGAAATTCCATCGGATAGATTGTGGATGCCATAACGTACTCTCATTCGACATAAGGAGGGAAGCCCATGACTAAAGAGCAAAACATGCGAGAAGGCCGAATGGGCATAGTCGCAGAGAAAAAGGTTCCTCCCGCCCCGCTGCCCCAACCAAGACCTCACAGTGAGCCATCCAAGAGGGATAAGGATTTCGATGTTCCATCAATAGAGCCACCAGCGCCATGGCCTACTCCGCCAAGTCAACAGCCACCCACCCGAAAGGAACAGTAACTATAGCGTAGCCACGGGAGGACGTAATGACTAGCAAAGAGGAAAGAGCCTGTATCGCTTTTCTGGATCAGGTTCATGGACATGGAGGTCGTCATGTCAAGAGGCTCGGCCCGGCAGTTGGTCCTATCGTATGGAAGATAAGTAGGTTGCCCCGCGTGCAGTGGTGGCGGCGACGTACTAGACAGATGGGCTTCCGTTACCGCGGGCGGTATTTTAAGGGGCGCTATTCACATGCTGGCCGTGGGAGGCTTGAGATTGTTGAGGTTCTCGGAACACTCGATAGGTCTGTAGCATTAATGGTAGCTGGACTTGACGAAGCCATGCGCGTTGAACTCAAGCAAAGGCTCGATCGTTTCATTAAAAGGCGCCCTAAGCCGTAATTAAAATAGAACAGTGAAACAATTCGCCTCAGAAATTTACAAGGCTGTAAGCAGCGGGCGGCTGCCTGAGCCATTTAATGCGGATATGGTAAGACAGGCTTGCCCTGGCTGGTCCGATAGATCCTACGATACTTTCCTGTCGAAGCATGAAATAAATAATCCTGGTGGTCACTCAAAACTATTCAAGCGGGTTTCGCGCGGTTTTTACCGGACTCTCTCGCACCTTCACAAAGCGATCTAATTCAGGTTAGGACAACGCCCAACTGTTGCTATCGGCGGGCCGTCCGTTGTGTGACGATTGACTCATCCGCTCTTTTGAATTTTCTTTGCCATCTGCCTCTCGTATTCGCCCCCTGCTGAAGAAATAGCGGCTGGTATCCATGATGGTAGGGGCAGTCTGGCATGCGGATTCGAGATGAACTTGGTGTGTAGCAGAGAAGCTATTCCATCATCGGTAAGAATAAGGCATGGCATGAATAGGCAAATGCCTCCGATACGAGTATGAACGGATGGTTGGAGTGCTCGTTGAAGCAGAGGTTCCCACGATTTGATGCCTCCTGGCGCGTTTACAATATTAACAACAATGAGGCCGGGAGCGTCCTTAGGCAATTGCCGAGCTTCTTTCGCAAGGAATTGCCGTGCCCGACTATCGGCATATGGTATCCGGACAGCAATGTGGCGGGCAGGCTCAACTCCACCACCTATACCCTTGGCTTGGCCCAACCTTATCAGATTCGGCTCACCTGGCAGATCTTTGGGAACGATCTGCATGGGATTGCAATGATTAAGAAGTAGCAAACCAAGACCTGATGGCAGCTCTTCGGTCACGATGCCTTGGGTGTTACAAATGGAGGTGATTCTTTCAATCACTGTTGGCAATTCATCATCGGTTGGCTCACGACGAAAGAAAACTTCAAGAGCAAAGGACTTCGAGATGGCAACAACAGGTGCTAGTAGCTTTTCCATCACCTCCATCAATCGCTGTTGCACCTCGGAGATATCCGGTCGCGTTACTTCTACATACGTCCATTGATCGCTTGGCTTGCGTATGCGGAAGTCTGGTTCGCGCTGTCGATTTCCTATAGAGACTCTAGGATACAGTTCCACCTGAATGCTAAGGTCCCCGTCGCGAAGGATACTGATAGCCGTTAACTCTGCTCTGGCTGCGGAATCTCCATTTCTAACACTGTTTATCAGTTTGTCAACATTCGCTATGCCTTCGAGTGATGCAAGCTCTTGGCCTATACTTATGACATGCAGAGTTGGACTGGTACCCGATATTGTTGCGCCGCCTGGCCCTGCGCGCGTGCTCTCGACCCATTCCTTTCCTAGGAGCCGCTCAGCTCTATTAAACGCCTCTACAGCAAGTTCTGATGAAACGGCAATCTGTCCGTCACCAAGCCAACCACTAACGATCTCGTCAAAAGTCCGAGGCATCTAGATTCAGCCTCCGCACGAACAACGTGGCGAAAACAGTACCTGGCACCATTCCTTTATTTTTTCTCTTTCCGCAGTTTTTCATCGATCCCTGCAAGATACTTCTTCGCAAAGTCGATTGATCTGGCGAACTTGCCCGAAGAAGTTGCGAGTTCAACAAACTTTTCGAAGTCTCTTTTTGCGGATATTAGATCACGTTTATAAAGGTAGTTGATCATGCCGAGGCAGTACCAAAGCTGAATCTTGTCTGGCTCGATGCTCAGGACATCGGCAATGAAAGTTTCAACTTGTAGCGGAGTATCGTCAGTAACGCTTGCACGAAATGCGCGCTGGTATATCTTGTGAGCCTCCTCGAGCCTTCCTTCGTAAGCCTCAAGAAACGCTGAACTCCATAGCCATGCTGCATCACGCTCGTTCTTGGCCTTCTTGATCTCCTTTTTTGCGTTCTCAACGTCCCGCGACTGCAGAAAATAGTATATGCCTCTCAGCAGATGAGCGCCGTAATGGTTGGGGTCGATCGTCTGGACGACACCAAGATACTTTTGCATGTCGTCAAGGTAACCAGTTGGCTTCTTTGTGAATCTCGAGTTTGCAGCAGTGAGTCCCTCCTGAACTAGAAATGAAGCAGTCCTGCTGTATAAGTTCTTAAAGATTGGGAAATCATCTTTCTCTCGCTCGGTTCTGTCTTTTAATTCGTTCCAGACGCCAAGATGAAGATCGAATGCCGCAAACGAATTACCTGAAAGCGCAGAAGCGATTCCAAGGGTGTATCGGGAAGCTAGTCCCATAAGCTCACGTGTTAATTCAAATCCTGTGAGTTCTTCTGATTCTGGAATTAGCGCTTTCTTTGGGAATGCCAAGTCCATATCGTGGCTAAATTGTCTGCTGATCTCGATAGGGATCAGAGCGTGCCTTATACTCTCATTTAGTTCCAGCACGTAAGTCGGTTTGCCCTCGTGTGTGCGTATTCTGCAGTTCCCGTAAACCATCAAGTGAGAGTCGGTAGCTATGAGATACTTCATCGCATCTTTGTGTGTTTTTACTTTCGTTGCTAGGTATTCGGACAACTCAAAAACGTGGTAGTGCTGCTGATTTCCTCTCCTGATCTCATCTTGTAATGTCCGAACAAAATCAGACTTTAGTCGTTGACGCTCCTTTTTCGTTTCACAGTCAATAGCGATCCCGATTCCAATCATGCCTTCCGGAGTTTTAGGGAGCCTAGTTGTAAGCCACCACGCAAGAAGAGCGATCAGAGCAACAGCTACAACAGCTACTATCTCTTCCCCTGTGATGGCCTGTTTGAGTTCTGAGAGGTCGAATCGGTAGGCGAGTGCCAATCCCGCAGTAACAATAAAACAAAGAAGAGTAAGTAGAGTAAACGGATTTTCCCAATGCTTTCTTAGGAAAAGCGCGAGAGAGATTGCCTCCTTAGTTTCCTTAATCATCTTGGGAAAGGCTACGTTTTGTAATGAGGGATGTCAATTGCCCGGTGCGGAAAATAAAAGGCCACCGATTTGGCGCGTGGAGCGAAGCGGTTGAGGCGTTCCGTTCGAGCTACGCTCCGGAGGGAACGCCGACTCTCTCTTTTCTTTGAAAGGAGATTCTCTTTACGGGGAAGGCTGGTCCTCCCCGTAACTGCGCGCGTCCAACGAGGGCCTTCCGAGGCCGCGCGTTGCGCGAGCACAAGGGGAGGGCCAGCCTAACCCCGTCCTACTTCCTTAGCTCGTTGAACGGCATCTTCCTTTCCTTGACCGACGCTCGCTAACCCTTACCCTGGGCCTCTAAAGTTCCAGTCAGGAATAGGTTGGGGCCCACTGATCTCATTTCTCCGAATATAAAAAGGCCCGCTGAGTGCAAACCCAGCGGGCCTTTCGACTTTCCGTGTACTTAGTCTTTTACGTTCCCATTTCCCAGCTTGCCAGGTACTTCTCCTGCTCCTTCGTCAACTTATCAATCTTCATCCCCATCCCCGCCAGCTTCAACCTCGCAATCTCCTTATCAATCACCGCCGGCACCGGGTACACCTTCTTCTCCAGCTTCTTATAGTTCTTATAGATGTACTCCGCCGACAAGGCCTGATTCGCAAAGCTCATGTCCATCACGGACGACGGATGCCCTTCGGCCAGGGCCAGATTCACCAGCCGTCCTTCTCCCAGCAGGCTCACCCGCTTCCCGTTCGTGAGCTTGAACTCTTCCACTCCGGGCCGCACCGTCCGCTTCGTCCTGGCCAGCTTCTCCAGCGCGGGGATATCAATCTCCACGTTGAAATGGCCGGAGTTGCTTACGATGGCCCCGTCCTTCATCACCGCAAAATGGTCTCCACGAAGGACTTTCAGATTGCCCGTCACGGTGATGAAAAAATCACCGATCGACGCCGCCTGCTCCATCGGCATCACGCGGTAGCCGTCCATCACCGCCTCGATCGCCTTCACCGGGTCGATCTCGGTCACGATCACATCAGCGCCCATGCCCTTCGCGCGAATGGCGATGCCGCGCCCGCACCAGCCGTAGCCGGCCACGACCACGGTGGAGCCGCAGACGA
>Ga0247727_10015174_pt1 | contig 12676 bp, 7 predicted proteins | sample WisWelCaveWW1625_FD_202498 | JGI IMG/M metagenome (GOLD analysis project Ga0247727, IMG submission 202498) | Biofilm microbial communities from Wishing Well Cave, Virginia, United States - WW16-25 | ecosystem: Environmental > Aquatic > Deep subsurface > Groundwater > Cave microbial mat | place... | reverse complement strand
AATCTCCGCGCCCCGGCCGCTTCCGTAAATCGCTTCATTTTCCCGTGCCAGGCACATCCCGGCTGATAGAATGTCCGCAAGGGCACTCCGTGATAGGTCAAACCATTGCGCATTACAAGGTGACCGCCAAGCTGGGAGCGGGCGGGATGGGGGAAGTGTATCGCGCCACGGACACCAAGCTGGGGCGCGACGTGGCGCTGAAAGTTTTGCCCGAAGCGTTTGCCGCCGATGCGCAGCGCATGGCGCGGTTTCAACGCGAAGCGCAGGTGCTGGCTTCGCTGAATCATCCGAACATCGCCGCGATTTACGGCCTCGAACATCAGGACAAGATCCAGGCGCTTGCGATGGAGTTAGTCGAAGGGAGCACGCTCGCCGAGCGGATCAAGGAAGGCGCGATTCCGATTGAACAAGCATTACCCATCGCCAAGCAAATCACGGAAGCTCTGGAATATGCGCACGAGCACGGCATCATCCACCGCGACCTGAAGCCCGCGAACATCAAGTTAACAACCGAAGGCACAGTAAAGGTGCTGGACTTCGGCCTGGCCAAGGCGCTCAGCGACGATCCCTCCGGGCAAGACATTTCGAACTCGCCCACGCTCAGCATGGCGGCGACGAAAGCAGGAATCATCCTGGGCACGGCCGCGTATATGTCGCCGGAACAGGCCAAGGGCAAGCCACTGGACCGCCGCGCGGACATCTGGGCCTTCGGCGTGGTGCTCTACGAGATGCTCACCGGCCGCCGGGGCTACACCGGCGAAACCGCATCCGACGTTTTCGCCAGGATCCTCGAACGTGAGCCGGATTGGACAGCGTTGCCTGCCGCCGTGCCTCCGACAATCCGCGAGTTGTTACACCGCTGCCTGCAAAAGGACCCCAGGCAGCGCCTGCGCGACATCGGCGATGCGCGCATCGAGATTGACCAGGCTCTCGCCCAATGTGCTTCGGGCGCGTCCGGCGCGCTGGCCGTTCCTGCCGCGGGGTCGCGCGCGGCGGGGATGCCGTGGCTCGCGACCGCGGGGGTAGCTCTCTCGGCCGCGCTGGTCGTTGGAGTTGCGGTCTGGCTGGCCCGGCCGGACATGACCCCTCGCCTGTCCCGGCTGTCTATTGGGCTTCCCGCCTCGGACCCACTGGCAACGCTTCACCCATCCTCACTTGCGTTTTCCCCGGACGGAGCAAGATTGGTCTATGTCGCCGGGCATGGGCAGTTCACGCATCTCGTGATGCGCGAACTGGGCGAATTCGACGCAAAACCGCTGCCGGGAACCGAGGAGGCGATCATGCCTTTCTTTTCCCCGGACGGCGAGTGGATCGGATTTTTCTCCGGTCAGCACCTGAGAAAGGTGCCGGTCCGCGGCGGCCCCGTGGTGACCCTGTGCTTCACCGGAGCGCCGTGGGGAGGGACCTGGTCGGCGGACGAAAACATCTACTTTGCCGACCGCTGGGTGGGCGAAAGCCTGCGGCGCCTTCCCGCCGCCGGCGGGAAGGCGGAAACGGTGGCTGTGCCGGATCCGAAGAAGGGCGAACGTACGTACCGCTGGCCGCAGGCCTTGCCGGACGGAAAATCCATCCTGCTAACGGTTGGCACCGGCACCGATTTCGACGATGCCCGCATTGCTGTCCTGGACGTGCAGACGCGACAACTGCGCGTGCTGCTGGAAGGCGGCAGCCACCCGCAATATGTCCCTTCCGGCCAACTGCTGTTCGCCCGCGGGGGTAATCTACTTGCGGTGCCATTTGACTGGAAGAATCTGAGGGTGACCTTGCCGCCGGTTCCGGTCGTCGAAGGTGTGGCCAGCAACCCGGCCCTCGGCGACGCGCAGTACAGCGTTGCCCCCGATGGCTCGCTGGCGTATGTCCCCGGCAGCAATGCCCTGGCCTCGCGCAGGGTGGTGCGCATCGACCACCGTGGCGCCGTGCAGCCGGTGACCACGTCACCCGGCGCCTACGAGGACCTGGACCTTTCGCCGGACGGCCAGCGGCTTGCCCTCACCATCGAAGCCTCGAGTTGGAATATCTGGCTCTACCAGCTTGCGCGGGGCACGCTCACGCGCTTCACCGTCGAGGAGAGCAACACCGATCCGCTCTTCACTCCCGACGGCACGCGCATCGTGTTCACGTCGTTTCGCGACGGCCAGTATGGCCTCTACTGGAAACCGGTGGATGGCAGCACACCGGAGGAGCGACTGGTCTCCAGCCCGAATTTTTTCCATCCCTACTCTTTCTCCGGGGACGGCCAGTGGCTGGGCTACAACGAAGCGAACCCGGACACGGCCGGCGACCTCTGGATCCTGCCCATGAGCGGCGACCGCAAACCCCGGCCGTTTCTCAGGACTCCATTCAACGAATGGTTTCCGGCGTTTTCGCCGGATGGCCGATGGCTTGCCTACGCGTCCGACGAATCCGGAAGAACCGAAGTATATGTACAGCCATTCCCCGGCCCGGGCGAAAAGGTTCAGCTCTCGGTCAAAGGCGGTAGAGTTCCGCGATGGTCTGCCGATGGCCGCGAGGTGTTCTACCGGGAAGGAGATCACCTGATGGCCGTGCGCATCGGAACCGGCCCGAAGTTTTCCCTTGGGGTTCCCCGCCAGCTCTTCGAGGTACGCCTGTTCGAGAGCGGACATTATTACGATCCCACAGCCGATGGGCAGCAGTTTTATGCGATTCAGCAGGACGAAAAAGAGGGCAGCACGGGCCAGGTCCGCATCATCCTCAATTTTTCTGAGGAGTTGAGCCGCCGATTCACGCCTGGAAGAAAGTGAAATGACTGGGCAGCACATCGGACACTACCGAGTCGGCACGAAGCTCGGCGCGGGTAGAATGGGCAAGGTAGTCAGAAGCGGCATCCTCTGGACAAATACTTGGGTCCAACCAGAAATAGAACACGAAATCGCGATCAGCAGGGAAGTCAATCCACCTCCTACGGCTACTATCAGCTAGGTTGACCCTATCTCCCATAAGATATTCAGGAAGCGATCGCTTCGGATTCAGTTCAGCCAGAGATCGACCACCGTTCCTCCAGTTGAACGCCCAAGCCACTGGCAATCCGGTTGACAAAGGCAAAATAGGAAACGACGACGGTCAGATCATGGATGGCACCATCGCTCCAGCCCACCTCGCGCAGCCTGAAAATGTCGACCTCCGTGCAAGCCGCCGGGGCTCTGGTGAGCTTCAAGGCAAAGTCCAACAATGCTTTTTCATTCGGAGCAATGGGTGCGCTTACGTAGTCGCGCTTGATTGCCTCCACCAGCGCATCCATCTTGACCAGCTTGCGGAGACCCTCCGCATGGTGCGTGATTCAATAGTGGCACTCATTTGCAACTGAGACCACGACGGCGATCATCTCCCGCTGTGCGCGCGTCAGCTCCGATGGCCCATGCATGCAAGCCTTGTACAGGTCAAAGTGCGTCCGTAAAGCCGCCGGATTAAGGCTGTGAATAGTCAGGATGTTGTCGACCTCGCCGTCAACATCCTTCATTCGCCCGTACAGCTCTGCCAGTTGTGGTTCTGCTTCGGTTTCCTTCATCACTCGAATCCACGCCAAGTTGACCTCCAGATGCCGACGAATTCTGGTGCGAGCCGCGGAACGCATCTGCTACCCCGCCTGAGCTCGAAGTCCGGCAACTGCCCCCGCCCACTGGGAATTACCGGGGAGATGATTGGACTTTCACAGCTTTGGTAAATGCCAGTTGGATCATACCCTCCGAGTGGGCATCAGACGCAAGCACGCAAACGATCCCTCCTCCTGCAAAGAGACCAGCGTGATCGCCTCGTGCTGATGACGGAAGGCTTTCCATAGCTTATTGAAGCAAATATGCTTGAAATACTTGGCGGGAGGCCTGGACTCATTGCCGACATCCATGGCGTACAGAATGGAGTGAACCCTTGCATTGAGACAGATTTGCGGCCGGTCGTAGCTGGGCATTGCCGGAAACCTGCCGCAGAGGCGCGAGGAGGTTACTTCTTCAGGTCGGCGGTCCAGTGGACCACGAGGGTGACCGGCGTGGTCGATTTCTGCACCGAAGACGTATTCACCAGGAAGCGCTGCGCGTCTCGGGCGGCGTCGTAGATGGTGCCGGGGCGCTGCGGTCTTGTTTGGAAGAGCTGTTTCACGGCGCCCACTTCGAAATTCGAGCCTTTCGCGTTGACTTCGGCGGCCATCAATTTGTCGTCCGCGCCGAGATAGACGATTTCCTTGCCGTCCCGCCGCCAGGTGGGCCGGCTGCCGCCCGCCGAAGAGATCTGCCACTTGCCGCCCGGTCCCGGGAACGGGGCCACGTACACCTGGTCGCGGTCAGATTCACTCGAGACGTATGCGACCCATTTTCCGTCGGGAGAAAAGTGACCATCGCTTTCATTGAACGAAGTTTGCAGGAATGGGACCGCTTTGCGGTCGCCGGACATGGGCAGCACCCACAAGTCCGTCCCTGTTTTTGGATCGCCTATGCTTTCGTAAAGGAAGAAACGCCCGTCTGCCGACCAGTCCCTCGATTGGAGATTCAGCCCAGTCGTTAAGAGGCGTTCTTCGGTCCCGGCGCCACCGGATGGCTTCACATAGAGGTCATAATGGCCTTTGCGAATCGAGCTGAAGACGATGCGGCTGCCGTCCGGCGACCACACCGGCCAGCGATCAAAGCCCGTATCGAAGGTAAAGCGGGTGCGCAAGCCGCGGGACACCTCGTAAATCCAGAGGTCTATGTTTCGCGACGCGGCATCAAACAAAGCCACGGCTACCTTTTGGCCGTCGGGGGAAATGCGCGGCTCGTAGTACAACACGGGATCGCCCAGGGCGCCTAGTTCCTTACCCGTCTTGTCAAACCAGAGCAACTTGGAGAGGTTTTGGAGCGCACCTCCCGCGTGATAGGCGAGGACCCCATTCTGGGAAACGGAGAAAGCCGCCAGAGAAAAAGCCAGGTCAAACTGCACCTGCTCAGCAATAGGAAGGGCCTCTCCAGTCACCTCGAGGCGTTTGGAATTGAACGCCTGCGCCATCAGAGTCCCTTCCCTCACAAAAAGCAGATGGCCGGAGGCATAGGCCATGCTCGAAACCTCGCGCACCACAAGTTTGTTTTCCTTGCCGTCGAGGGAGGCCGCGTGGATCCCTTCGGTCCCTCCTGCCACGGAGGCGCCACGAACCCCCACTCCCCTCGCCACGTATAGGAAGTGGTTCCCGTCCGGCAGGAAGAGCGGCCAGCGATGCGTGCTTTCCTTGCGCGCGGAGTCCAGTTTGGTTACCGGGGTTGGTGCACCGCCAGCGGCGGAGACACGAGAAAGCCCTGAGGTCGTGTTGGCCGCAAACAGGATGACGTCGTCGCGATTCCAAGTTCCGCCGCGACCTCCGGTTCCGCCGGAGGCGTCGCACAACGTCAGGGGCGGCCCGCCTGCCACGTCAATCTTCTTCAATCTGTTTTGGGAGAAAAACGCCAGAGAACGGCTGTCCGGCGACCAGAATGGAAATGAAGCATCTTCGGTGCCGGAGAGGAGCTGGGCAGTGAGGGTTTCCAGAGTCCGCACCCAGAGCATCCTCCTGCCATCGGCTGAGGTGGCGACAAAGGCCATGCGTTTTCCATCGGGCGAGACGACAACCGGTCCGCCCAAGCCGCCAGAGGCGCCGAACCCCGTTCCCTCGGGGGGAAGTATGAAAGCGCGCAGCGGGCGTACATCCGACACCGCCCGCAGAAAGTGAACAACTGTCGCCAGCAAACCTAGTGTGGCCACCAGCAGCACCGCAGCCGCCCCCATCCACAGCCGCTCGCGGTTCTTGCGCCGCGCCACCACAAGTGCAGGCACACCCGCCTGCGAACTCGCTTCCGCAATCCACTTCAACTCCAGTTGCAAATCGCGCGCGGTTTGCCAGCGATCTTCGGGGTCTTTCGCCAGGCACTTGCGGATCGTGCGGTCCAGGGCCGGCGGAGTCATCGGCTGAACCGTGCTGATGGGCTCCGGCTCTTTTTCCAGAATTGCCGAGGCCACGCTCAACTGGCTCTTACCCTGGAACGCGCGCCGCCCGGTCAACATCTCGTACAGCACCGCGCCGAATGCAAACAAGTCACTGCGCGCATCCACATCTTTTCCTTCCACTTGCTCCGGCGACATGTAGTGAAACGTCCCGACAATGGTGCCTTTCGTGGTGATCGGGCTGGTTGCGTGGGCCGACGCCGTCATGCTCGACAGATCGGCCGGCGCGATGGCCATTTTCGCCAGGCCGAAGTCCATGAGCTTCGCCCCGCCCTGTGGCGTCAGCATGATGTTGCCGGGTTTCAAGTCGCGGTGCACCACGCCGTGGCGGTGCGCTTTGTCCAGCGCGTCGGCGATCTGCGTCGCGTATCGCAACACGTCGCTGAGCGGCAATGGGCTCTTTTCCACCCGCTTCGCGAGCGTCTCACCTTCCAGGTACTCCATCACCAAGAAGCTGATGCCGTCATGCTGGCCCACGTCATAGAGGCTGCAAATGTGTGGATGGTTCAGGCTGGAAATGGCGCGCGCCTCACGCTCAAAACGCTGGTGCAACTCTGGCGAACCGGGGAGACGCGCGGGCAGAACCTTGATGGCTACGGTGCGGTCGAGCCGCGTGTCCCGCGCGCGATAGACCTCGCCCATCCCACCTGCGCCAATCGCTTCGCCGAGCTCGTAGGGCCCCAGCTTCTGTCCCGCACTCAGTGCCATGGAGAAGGACGAATTATAGCAGCACCCTTCCGTTTGTATAGCGCCAGCTGCTCATTTGTTTTTCTCCGGTGCGGGTGACGAATGACCACGAACCCAGTGTGCCGAAGGATGCCGCACGCTGTCCGCGAGAACTTGGGTCCAAGAGCTGCCGAGACCCGGCCTAAACCGCGCTACACGATGCAGAGCAGAGCTAGCCGGGCCAGCAAGATACTGTTTCTGTCGCTGCTTCACGGCGCAGGGGCCACGTACCCCGGCCGCGCGGTTATGGTGTAGCCCGACTTCCCCTCCCTTGCCGCCAACGGTCGTCCGCGCGCGTCGCGCACCTGCACCTCGATGCGATGAAATGCGCCATCCCGGCCGGCCAGCGCAATCCCCAACCGGTATTGATTCCTGAGCAGCGCGGCCAGCTCCCGATAGATGCGGGGCAGGTCTTGGGCCTTGCGAGGAAAGTAAGCTCGCCCGCCCGTGCGTTCCGCCAGGGTGCGCAGGTCCTGGTCCACCTGCGCAAAACTCAGCCCGGGGGAGGCAGGGCGTTGTGCCGGAGAGGTCCCGGCATCTCCGGAATAATCCCGGAGCGTCCCCCCGAGGGCCAGGGAGAAGATGGCTACATCCAGGCCGCGAAGTTTTTCGAACAGCGCGTGCTTCCGCGACTCCCCGGCCGTGTCCAGGCCGGTGCTGAGCAGGACGATGGATTTCTTGCCCGGCCAAGCGGCGAGCGAATCCAGGACGGCGGCGAGGCCGGCATACAGATTCAGGCGCGCGGCCCCGAGGGAGTACCGCGGCGCATTCAGCGCGCGATACACCGCGCCTTTGTCTGAGCTGAAAGGCATCGCAGGGCGCAGCGATTCGTCGTAGGTGGCCAGGGCCACTTGGTCTGCGGGCGCCAGGCCGTCCAAGAACTGATGCGCGGCCAGCAGGTGCTGCGTGTGGATCAGGAAAACGGCAGGGCTGCTTTCCACCAGGAGGAAAATCCGGGCCAGCTCTTCCACCGGCGCAAAGTAGACAATGGGCTGCGCGACGCCGTTCACCAGCACGCGGAAATTGTCGCGTTGCAGGCCGCGCAGGAAATCACCGCGGTGACTGGTGATGGTGACGGGGATTTCCACCAACTCGGCGCGCACGCGGATGACAGGAGTCGCGCAATCTTCGCCCGCACCTGTGACGCGCTTCGGGGGCGGCTGCGCGGGGAGCGCAGCCGGGCCGGCGAGAATCAGAATTCCGGCTGCGGCGGGCAGCAGCCGGCGCAGGCGGCAGTCAGTCCAGAATGGACTCATAGTGGACGCCGCGAGCATCCTTCCACAAGCCGCCGGCAGCCGTATGCAGGTACTGCTTAAGCAGGGCGGCTGGAAATCCTTTGAAAATTTCTGACACCTTGAAGTCCGGCGGCTTGGGCCCCGTGGGATTTTTCTGTTGCTGCTCTGCGGCCTTCTTTTCGACATCCTGCAACGCCGCAGCGCCCTGCGCCGTCAGCTTCTCCCATTCCATCTTGCTGAGGTCGAAGAATGCCAGCCCGGAAAGCTGCTGAGGCAGGCGCCCGCGCGAGGCCACAAAATTCTGCTGCGCGGCCAGCGAGGCCGAAGGCGAAGCGGCTGCCATCCGCGCAATGGCTTCGCGCACCATGGTCTTGCGCGGGGCCAGAATCACCGCAGTGGGCGTCACGCCAATGGTCTGGAAGCGCTTGCGCTTGGCCTGCGTCTTTGGGTCTGTGTAGTCGGTGGCGAAGGTCAGAAATGTCGTTGTGCCCTGCGGGTCCTCGCTGGTGAGGGTGCTGGCCAGAAGGAGGCGGAGAACCTTCAGCACGCCCTCGGAATTCTCTATTCCTGCGACAAATACTGCTTCGGTGACTTCCGGGCCGGTCTCGACGGGATAGATGCCGAACTCGCCTGTAAAGAGCTTCAGCGCATCGCTGATGGACATTCCGATTTGCGCCATGGCACCGGCTTCGGCCAACTCCACCGTCGCGGGTCCCTGCCCGCCCGGCGCGGCAGCCTCCACCACGCTTCGGATCAGCATGTAGAGCGCGGCAAAATCCAAGCGATATGCCGCGTACCATTGCGCGGCGGCCGGTGCGGCGGCCGCACTGCGAAAGCTGGCGGCCCCAGGAGCGAACAAATCAAACAGGCTCCCCGCAGCCGCATCGCCCAGCAGAGACGAGCGGACGCGCGTCAATCCCTCTTCGAAATGCAGCGTGCTCACGAGGCCATGGAAGCGGTCGAAATGCAGGGCTTTCGTGATTCCAGTAAAGTCCACGCCGGGGGGCACCGCGCCCGGCGGCAGCATCGAGCCCACATCACCCAGGTCAGGAAAGCGAGCAAACAACTCCAGCGAGGCACCGGGCTGGACCTGGCTCCGCGACGCCTTCCAGAAGGCGTTCTGGGTGATGGAATCTGCGGGAGGCGTCTTGGCCTCGATCCGCGCAAGCAGTTCCTGAAGCATCTCCGGGCTTCCCGCCTGCAGAATGTAGTCTCCCGCGGCGAGGTTGTAGTACACCGCCTTCTGGATGGTGATCTTTTTCGCGCTGCGCCCGCCGATCTCCACCGGGGTCACGGAAGTTTTTTCTGTGCCGGACAGCTTTTCCACATCCTTCCAGTACGCGTCGAAATCAATCTTCGACACATTGTGGTAGACGAACACCATGCGCGACATAGCGGCCGCGGCGGCGGCATCGGCGTCCTGCGATTTGGGCGCTTTTTCATCGCCCTCCAACCAGGCGAAAACCGTATCGCCGGTGTCCTTGTCCATCCACTCCTTCCAGGCAGCTGCCTGCGTGGCGCCTGGGGAAACAACCCGTAACACCTCCTCTGTCGTTTTTTTCTGGAAGTGGAGGAACTGCGGGTCGGTTCCCAGCTTCAGCAGCGGGTTCAGGGAGCGCACGGGGTCGCGCTGCGCCGAGCCACGCCAGGTCACATAAAGCAACGTCTTGGATGGCAGGCGCTCTTCCAGCCGCATGTCCTGCGCCAGCGCGCCAGCGGGAACAGAAAGCAGAAGGAGAATGGTACGAAGAAGCGTCTTCACAGGCAGCGTCCTCTCTGAACTCGCAGGATTGTACCCTCGTTTCTTGCGGGAGTGAAAAAAGTTCCCCGGCCGGCGCCGATGAAGACGCCCCGTCCCGGACAACCGGGACGGGGCGGAGGGGAAAGCGACGCCGATCCCGAGCCCGAAGTTTCGGGATTCGGGAGGCGGCGGGAAGAGCAGCGTCCTAAGCAAGAGTGCTGCGTTATTTGCGGGCCATCTCCTTCGGCGTGGTCAGGTAGCCCACGGCGCGGTCTTTGCTGACTTCGAAGACCACGATTTCGTAAAGGGCACGGCTGACGTAGAACTGCACGGGCTCGTTCACCGTCTTGTCTTTCTTTTCGATGGGCCGGTCGTCGGCCACCACCATCATGGTGTACTTGAATCTACGGGCGTCGGCTCTCTTGAGCTGAAGCTGCACGGGGCCGATGCGCTGCAAGGAGTTCGACTTGCGGATGTCGAACTCGAAGATATTGCGCTCCCCTCGGCGCTTCAACTCTTCAAGCTCTTCGCGGTTGCGGGCAATCAGGCCGCTCATCACGCCCTGGTCGCCGACGGTGCGCTCCAGCTTGCCCTTGGTGGCCTCCAGGTCGCGCCGGGTGGCTTCGATATCCGATTTCGCGCCGGTCACATCCTTGGAGATTTCGCCCATCCGCGTATCGCTCTGCTGCTGGAGCTGCCCGAGCTGGAGCTTGAGTTGATCGTCGCTGCTAGCCTGCTCCTTGCGGATGGTCTGGGCCAGCGAGCGGGCGCGGTTCAGCTCGTCCTGGGTCAGTCCGAGTTTTTCCGTGGTTACGTCCAGCTTGCCGTTCAGATCGGCCAGCCGGGACTGCGTCTGCTCCAACTGCTTCGACAGCAGATCGGCCCGCTGATTGGTCTTGTCCACTTCCTGTTGCAGGGTAATCTGCGAAGTGTGCGCCGAATAAAGGCTGTATCCGGCCAGTGCGAATACCACTCCCAAAGCCAGGGGAATCCAGCGGGGCACAGGGAGTGTCTCGCCGCCCTGTCCCGCCTGCGGATCCTGCGTGTCTTGCGGATTGCTCATTCCCAATCTCCTTTAGGGTGCAACGATGAAAATGAAAACACGGGCAACAGAATAGCTGCCGTGTCATTTGATTATCGCCGACCGCCGAGAGGTTGTCCACCGGGGAGGCGGGTCTGCCCCAGCGCCACGGAGCGCACGGAGAAAAGGGGGATTGGGATTCCGAGTCGTTTCCGGTGAGGTCCTGCGCCGCATGTACGGCGGAGCTTCGGGGAGTGACGCGACCATTGACGGGCAGGGCAAATGCGGTGGAAAAGCTGTGCAAAAGCTTGCACCGTGTCCCTGCAAGTGTTACTGTTTCCAGCACTTTGGGCCCGCGCACATGCCGAACAATCGGCAGCGCGGCCAAGCAGTTTCAGGCGAGCCCTGCCGCTTCGAGGAGTTGGTTTGTCATACTGGTTCAGCAGCGAACGAAAACTGCCACAAGAGCGGCTCTCGGCAGTTACTTATTTCATCTTCATCGTCACGGGTGTACTGCTGACCGGCTTCTGGAACCTGCAAGTCATCGAAACGAAAAAATACGAGGAGATGGCGGAGCGCAACCGCATCCGCTCGATCCCGATTGTCGCGCCGCGGGGGCGGATGGTGGACCGCGAGGGCCGCGTGCTGGTGGACAACTACCCGTCCTTCAGCGTGCTTCTGTTGCGCGACGATGCGTCGGAAGTGCAGAAACATCTACCGGCTGTGGCCGAGGGCCTGGAAATCCCCGTGGAAGATTTGCAGGCCCAACTCGAGGCCGCCCGGCGGCTGCCCAAGTTTCAGCCCATCGTCATCAAGCACGAAGCCTCTCCGGCGGACATCGCCTTCATTGAGTCGCACCGCGCGGACATCTCCACGCTGGAATTGCTGATGATCCACCGGCGGCGGTATCCCGCAGACGGGTTCCTGGCGCACGCCGTGGGGTACGTGGGAGAGGTCAGCGAACAGCAGGTGGAAAAGAGCAAGGGCCGGCTGCGGCCCGGAGCGATGGTCGGCAAGGCGGGCCTCGAGAAACAATACAACAGCATCCTGATGGGCACAGACGGCTTGCGCCGCGCCGTGGTCAACAGCGTGGGCAAGGAAGTGGAACGCCTGGTGCAAACCGAAGCGACGCCGGGCAAGCCCATCCAACTGAGCATTGACTACGACCTGCAGTTGATTGCGGAGCAGGCCCTGGGCGAGCAGAAGGGTGCGGTGGTCGCGCTGGACCCGCGCACCGGCGAAATCCTGGCCATGGCCAGCCATCCCGCGCCGGACCCCAATGCCTTCGCCGTGCGCATCCAGCGCGAAGAGTGGAGGCAGCTCAACGAGAACCCCGACACGCCCCTGCTGAACCGCGCCACCCAGGCGCAACTGGCTCCGGGTTCGGTGTTCAAGATCGCCATGGCCGCGGCCATGCTCGAGTCCAAGGTCATCCCCGGAGACTTTTCCGTGTACTGTCCGGGAACGGCGGACTTCTACGGACGCACCTTCCGTTGCCACGTTTGGAAAAAGGGCGGACATGGTCACGTGGACCTGCACCGAGCCATCGTGCAGTCGTGCGACGTGTTTTTCTATAACGTGGGGAAGCGACTGGGCATCGAGCGCATCGCTTCCTATGCCTTCAACCTGGGACTGGGTCGCAAGACGGGAGTGGACCTGCCCGCGGAGGAGGGCGGCCTGGTGCCCTCACCGGAATGGAAGCGGCGGGTGTTCCGGCAGAAATGGTACGCGGGAGAGACGATCTCGGTGGCCATCGGCCAAGGCGCGCTGATGACCACTCCGCTGCAACTGGCGCGCTCCATCGCCGGAATGGCCATGGGCGGGGTGTTCCGCCAGCCGCGGTTGATCAAGACCGGATCCGGCGAGGGCGCCGGAACAGGGACCCGCTTTGAGCTGGCTGAAGCCACCGTCGAAAAAATCACGCAGGGGATGTTTGGAGTTGTGAATGAAGGCGGGACAGCCGCCGGGGCCCGGCTGGAAGGCGTCGAGTTCTGC
>Ga0247727_10015173_pt1 | contig 12677 bp, 12 predicted proteins | sample WisWelCaveWW1625_FD_202498 | JGI IMG/M metagenome (GOLD analysis project Ga0247727, IMG submission 202498) | Biofilm microbial communities from Wishing Well Cave, Virginia, United States - WW16-25 | ecosystem: Environmental > Aquatic > Deep subsurface > Groundwater > Cave microbial mat | place... | reverse complement strand
GAACTCGGCATGGACTACGTCGATTCGCTGCTCATGCACTGCATGACCAAGGGCTCGTGGCCGACCGATTTCCGGCCGGTGATGGACGTGCTGTCGGACGCGAAGGCCAAAGGCTGGGTCCGCGCGGTCGGCGTCTCGTGCCACGGCATGGACCCGCTGCGGTCGGTCGCCGACTGCGACTGGGTCGATATCGATCTCGCCCGCATCAACCCCGTCGGCGTCCAGGCCGTAATGGACGGCTCGCCCGACGAGGTGGTACCGCACCTCCGGGCGATGCACGAAAAAGGCAAGGGAATTCTCGGGATGAAGATCCTCGGCGAGGGGCGATTCAAATCCGCCGATCAACAGCTCGCGTCACTTCGCTTCGTGCTCGGCCTCGGCTGCGTCGATGCGATGGTGATTGGGTTCGAAAGACCGGAACAGATCGATCAGATCATGGGGCGCGTGGAAACACTGCTCAAGGTGTAGCGTGGTTTCAGAAATTGACCCGATGCGAATCCGGCCGGCCACGTCAGACGACGTGGAGTTAATCGTTGAATACAATCTGCGCATGGCTCTGGAGACTGAAGGGAAGCAACTTTCGCGCGTGTTATTGACTGCCGGGGTCCGGGCCGTTCTGACCGATTCCAATCGAGGCTGCTATTTTCTGGCGGTTGAGGCAGAGCAGGTTATTGGCCAGTTGATGATCACGACGGAGTGGAGCGACTGGCGCAACGGTCAAATCTGGTGGATTCAGAGCGTCTTTGTGGAACCGAAACATCGTCGTCGCGGCGTGTTTCGCTCGTTGTACCGACACGTTGAAGGCGCTGCCCGTGCAACTCCCGGCGTGGTCGGACTGCGACTGTACGTGGAACACAACAACGTGCTTGCGCATCAGGTCTACGAGAGCCTTGGCATGCGGCACGCAGGTTATCTCGTGTTTGAAACAATGTGGTCTGGCTGAAATATCTGTTTGCCTTGCTCGAAGCGATTCACAGATTATTGGTCGCACAGCTCATTGTTCGTTGAGTGGGCGACCGTGCGGTGGAGGCGGCGGCTCGCGCCAGGTGAAAGTCGGCTGATAGGTAACGGCCAGATGCGGCGTTTCGAGCCGTGCGCCGCCCTTCTGCTTCGAGCTGAGCAGGGCGTCCAGCATGCCTGTGGTTAGTAGCGTTCGTTCGACCGGCCACGTCGCTTTGCCTGTGTGCATCATCTGTTCGATTCCTTGAGTCAGGAATGTGAAGTGACCGAATGGGCGCTCTTCTTGAGTCCAGAACAGCGTGCCCAGTGGTTCCGTACGGTCGCGTTCGCGCCAGGCGATACACCATTCATCGTTGGCGTAGTTGAGCGTGAGGATGGCGGCTCGGAATCCGTCGCGATATTCAATCAGGAACAGGATGGGGCTATTGACCGCATCTTCGATTCGGCCCTTGAATCGGGTTGTATGTTCACGTCGCGCCAAGGCTGCTTCGAATAGCGCCCCATCGAATTTGCCGGTGTCGCGAGCCTGCCAGACCGCTGGGCCTTCGAGGCACTGCACGGCCGCCACGCCAACTTCGCCGCCGCGACGGCGTTCGCACAGGCACTGGAGCCCCTCGAGGGCGTGGAACCCATAAGCGTCGAGCGTGTGGTAGGAAATGCCGACGGCTTCGGTCATCGGCGCTCCGAATTCCACCTCGATCGCCGGTCGCCGCCATAACACCGGCAGCGACGAGCCCGCCATGAGTGGAAAGCCCAACTCGCGTGATCTGTCGTACATCCATTTCGCATCGGCCCAATTCCACGAAAGATGTTTGTCGGAGAAAACAGGCACCGACCGGCCGCTCCTCCGGAACACGGCAGCCGATTCTTCGAAGAATCGACGGCGGGGATACATCACCTGGACGGTTTCGGACGTGTCGTACTTGCCGTGTTCGCCAATCAGCAGCACGCCATCGACGGCGAGCTCCGATCCGCCCAGCGTCAACGCTTCGGCGATCGTCGGAAAAATGCGGAAGCCGTACTCGGCCGCAAACCGCCGGCTCTTGTCTCCCTCCGGCACTTGATCGGTGAACAAACTCACCAACTTGAGGTTCGGCCGCGGGTCCTTGTTGTCGAGGTTGTAGCCTTGCAACAGGCGGCTGACGATCACGTCAGCGTGCGAGTTGTGCGTGTAAACCGTGACGATTGCGGCGATGTTTTTGACCGGCGCGGTCGGTGTGAAGTTGCCCGCCGCGGCGGAGGCGGCCGCTCCGGCAAAAACTGCTGCCCCGGCGTGACCGATGAAGTCGCGTCGTGTGATTGAATGAATCGCTTCTCGCATCGCAATGTCTCCTGGGTCGCGGGGAACCGGATCAAGAGTCTCGTCACGCGTAGTCAATCCGAAACGGTTTGTTCGTGATGAACAGCACGGTCACATCGCCGTCCGCGCTGGCCCCGTGTTCCATGAGTTCACCCTCGGGGAACCACACGAACGTGCCCGGCCCGAACGTCCCCCGCTGCGTCACCAGATTCCCTTCCAGCACGTACATCCCATGACCGCACGGGTGCGTGTGCCGCGGGTTGATCACACCCGCCGGATATCGCACCAGCCGGATTTCCATGCCGGTCTCGGCGTCCGTGTAGAGTTCCTTGCGAAACAGATCGCGACCAATCTTCTCGTTGAATCGCTCGCTCCACGGCAGTTCGTTCGTGTTGACGACGATCATGTTCGCACTCATGGGCATTTCCTCGTCGGTTGAACTCATCGAATGGAATTGTCTGCAGTTCCGGCGTCGCGTGCAACCAATCGGTTCGGAAGCCGAGCGATTTCGACTAAATGGACGCGCGACTGGAAGGCCGTCGAACGGCAGCATACATTGATCGCACAAAGGAGGAACCAAGCTGATGAAACCGACAACGAGTTCGGCCGGTCATACTCATCACAAATCGAGGCGAGCCTTTCTTTCGGCGACAGCCGGGGCAGCGTTCAGCTTCACGATCGTTCCCCGCCACGTGCTCGGCGGTCCGGGGCACACGCCGCCGAGCGAGCGGATCAACGTCGCCGGCATCGGCGCGGGCGGAATGGGAGGCGGCGACATCGCCACGGTCAGCAAGCTCGGCGCGAACGTCGTCGCCCTGTGCGACGTGGACGAGACTCGGGCAGCAGGTTCGTTTCGAGCGTTCCCCGACGCGCGACGGTACAAGGATTCTCGCATCATGCTCGACAAGGAAGCGAAGAACATCGACGCCGTCACCATCGGAACGCCCGACCACATTCACGCCGTGGCCGCGATGGCGGCGATCCGGGCGGGCAAGCACGTGTACGTTCAGAAACCGCTGACGCACACGCTCCACGAATGCCGCGAACTGACCAAGGCGGCCGCCGCCGCCAAAGTCGTCACGTCGATGGGAAACCAGGGTCACGCCACCGCAGGAGCCCGACTCACGAACGAATGGATTCAGGCCGGCGTCATCGGCGAGGTCCGCGAAGTTCACGTCTGGTCCGATCGCGCGGGTCGTCTTTGGAAACAAGGCATCGGCCGCCCGCCCGACACGCCCGCCGTGCCGCCAACACTCGACTGGGATCTGTGGCTCGGCCCGATCCGCGAGCGGCCGTACCATCCGGCATACGCCCCCGTGAGCTGGCGCGGCTGGTGGGACTTCGGCACCGGCGCACTCGGCGACATGGGCTGCCACATCATTGATCACCCTGTATGGGCCTTGAAGCTCCGCGCCCCAACGTCGGTCGAAGCGCGAACGACACTCGACGGCAGTTTCCTCGACGGCAACCGGCCCAACTTCGAAACGTACCCGGTCGCTGCAATCATCTACTACGAGTTCCCGGCCCGCGGCAATCTGCCGCCCGTAACAATGACCTGGTACGACGGCGGCCTGATGCCGGCCGCCCCACCCGAGCTACCGCGCGGCCAGCGCCTGCCCGACAACGGCGTCCTCTACATCGGCAGCAAAGGAAAAATGTTCCACAGCTCGCACGGCGGCATGCCGCAACTCCTGCCGACCGAACTCCACGAACAGGCGAAAGTGGTTCCGCAAACTCTGGCCCGCTCACCCGGCCATTACGAGGAATGGGTCGAAGCCTGCCGCGGCGGCAAGCGCCCGACGGCCAGCTTCGATTACTCCGGCCCGATGACCGAAATCGTTCTGTTGGGCGTGCTCTCGCTTCGCGCTCCGGGAACGCGGCTCGAATGGGACAGCGAGAATCAGAAAGTGAAGAACGCGCCGGAACTGAACCAGTACGTCCACACCGAGTATCGCAAAGGCTGGTCGCTCTGATAGTACACTGACATCCGCCAGGCAGCGAAGCACCGCAGAGACGCGACAGACGCAGAGAAGAAATGCCTCTGCGTCCTTCGCGCCTCTGCGGTGCTTTATCTTAGGAGCGACAAATCATGTCTGTTGACACGGACAACATTCTCACCGGCCAAGTGATCGGTGCCGCGATTGCCGTCCACCGCGAGGTTGGCCCTGGGCTTGACGAACCAGTTTACGAAAAGATGCTCAGCTCTCAGCTCCTCGCACAAGGAATCCGCCATGAATGTCAGGCCGCGTTGCCGCTTCGCTACAAGGGCGTCAAACTCGACTGCGGCTACCGCCGAGACTTATGGATTGAGAGCCGATTGGTCGTCGAACTCAAGTCCGTCGAAACGCTGCTGCCGATCCACGACGCCCAGTTGCTCACGTATCTCTGGCTTACCCCGTGCGAACTAGGCCTGCTCATCAACTTTGATGTACCCGTGCTGAAGCACGGCGTGCATCGCCGTGTCTGGACGGCGGAGCGGAATCCGCTCGCGACCGATCCACCGAACAACGACTCAGAATCCGGTAAGTTCGAGCCACTGTCCGGCGCCGTTCTCGCCGCGGCCGTTGAGGTGCATCGGACACTCGGCCGGGCCTGCTCCGCAGCGCCTACGAGGAGTGTCTGTGCCACGAACTGGCCGTGCGGCGAATCGAGTTCGAACGCGCAAAAAAGTTCCCCGCGCGGTTTCGGGAACTTGAAATCCAGGATGCTGTGGAGATTCCGTTGCTCGTGCGCTGCGAAATGCCTGTAGTCTGCCTGAGCGTTGCGAAACTAACTCCACTCCATCAAGCACGCCTGCTTGCTCGGCTGAGGCAGGGCGGATGGCCCAGCCGGTTGTTGCTGAACTTCAACGCCACGAGTTTTCGAGAAGGCATCCGGCGCGTGGTGAACTCCAAACTTGGCCACCGCAGAGACGCGACGGACGCAGAGGAGGTATAGCGTTGATCTTCTCATTGACCGGGATCGCGGGATCGAAATACACGTCCAGCTCGCCCGCGCCTTGGCCCAGCCGCGTCAGCTTCACGCCGAGCTGCTTGCCCGTCAGCGTCTTGAAGTCTGCCGCGTAACGCCACAGTTCATCGTTTTCTATCGTCTGGGAATGGTGCAGCCGGACGACGAGCGTGGCGTAGATGTCATCCAGGAAACCGTGGATGCGATAACTGACCAAGACCGCTGGGTGCCCGGTCAATTCCTCGCGTTCCCGGCGATAGTAGCTGGGAAAGATCAGCAGTGTTCCGGCCGGGGTGTGTTCGCGCAGGCAAAGTGCCCGCTCGACCAACGCCTGGTGCATGGCCAGCAGGACGATTCGCTCCTCGTCCCCCGGCAGCCGCGGGAAATTGCAACTTGACTTGTTCTCAATTTGCGAACATACTTGTGAAGTGCCACGGGGCAAGATGCCGAAAAGGACCACATAGGATGCACGTGATTGCTCGTCCAGCGATAACCAGAGCCAAACATGACTACCCAGACGCTGAGAAGTGGCTGGACGCGTGGTGGTCGGTGGCTACGAAGGCTCGCTGGGAAAAACTCGATGACTTGCGAGTTGATTATGCGTCGGCAGATCAAGTTGGCCGCTGTTTGGTGTTCAATGTGTGTGGCACGAAATACCGGTTCATCGTCACGGTGAGTTACGCGAACCGGTGGACCGGTGGAACTCTGTTCGTGAAGCACTTCCTGACACACGCGGAGTACGACAAAGACCGCTGGAAGAAGGACTGTTGCCCATGACCGAACGAGCCCCAAGCTACGCGGATTTGCTGGTTGAAATCCAGCCGCGTCCGATCGGGTCGAAGGCGGCGGTGGAGAAGACCTACAAGCTCATCGACAAGCTGATGAGCAAGTCAGAGTTGAGCCGCGCCGAGAGTGAAATGCTCGAACTGCTCTCGATGTTGGTCGAACAGTACGAGTCCCGTGAACACCCGACACCGCGTGTGCCGGCAGCCGAGATGCTCGAACATCTGATCGAGGCCCGCGGCGTCACGAACGCGACACTGGCTGCCGAGACCAACATCCCACGGTCGATCGTCACAGACATTCTCGCCGGCCGCCGTCGGATTAGCCTTGGAAACGTCCGCAAGTTCGCGGCTTATTTCAGAGTCTCGCCCAGCATTTTCGTTTCGCACGGCGCTGTGGACGCGGCAGAAAGCAGGGAGGATTGACCAGCGATGAGCACGGCGGAAATCGAGCGAATGATGGAGCGATTGGGGGTGAACGCGGCGCTGGCGGAGCAGAAGCATTTGATGGACTCTCCGTGGAATGCTTCACCTTCGTGAAACGCAAACGAACGAACCGTGCTCTTGGACTATGGAAACCAGTGTACCCCGCCCGCCAGCCAATTCCAGCTTCTGCCTGAACGCTCCATGTTGATGTTGTCAAACTCGCGCGATTCGCCGTCGCGAGTCTGAGAGGATACGCCCCTGCGTTGAACCAAAATTCCCACACCGAGTACCGGAAAGGCTGGTCACTATGACGCAACATCCCTGGTTCGCAATGGCCATCGTCCTGACGACCTCGGCGCGGCTCATCGCGGCCGACAACGTGCTGACGGATAAGGAACGGGCCGACGGATGGATACTGCTCTTCGACGGCAAGACGCTCGCCGGCTGGACGGGTGCGAAAGACGCTTACAAGGTTGAGGATAGTGCGATCGTTTGCGTGCAGGGGACGGCCGGGAACTTGCTGACCGAGAAGGAATTCAGCGACTTCGTCGTGCGGTTCGAGTTCAAGCTGACTGCCGGGGCCAACAACGGCTTGGGGATTCGCTGCCCGATGCTGCCGAAGGGAAACCTGCACATCGACGGCATCGAACTGCAGATTCTCGACAACACGGCGGAGAAATACAAAACGCTCAAGCCGTATCAATTCCACGGTTCGGTCTACGGCATTCAGCCGGCGAAGCGCGTTCCCGAGCGAGAAATCCTCAAACCACTCGGCCAGTGGAACACGCAAGAGGTCACGGTCCAAGGCCGCAAGATCAAGGTTGTGCTCAACGGCGAGACTATCACCGACTGCGATCTCGACGAGGCGACCAAGAACGGCACGATGGACGGCGTGGAGCATCCCGGCCTGAAGCGCACCACCGGACACCTCGGCTTCCTGGGCCACGGCGACCGCGTAGATTTCCGCAACATCCGGATCAAGGACTTGTCCGCGAGGAAGTAGTTCTGGGACTGCGGCGTTCGCTACTGCTGCTGACCGGAGCCCTGGCGCACAAACTTCTGCGCCCGCTTGCCGATGATGTCGCCGGCGTACAGGTTGCCCTTCGAGTCGAATGCGACGCAGTGGACCCAGTTGCACTCGCCCGGCTGCTCGTGGCCGTCGGTCGCTTTCGGAACGGTCCAGAGTTGCAGAAGCTTGCCGTCCGGGTTGAACTTCATGAACACCTGATCCTTCGGCGGGCAGCCAAGCATGCTGTCCGTCTTCCGCCACGGCATCGGCGACGACCCGCAGACCCAGATTTCGTCCGACTTCGTAACCCAGAATCCCCACGGGACGATCACGCCGCGCCACTCGGTGAGGAACTTGCCGGTCTGATCGAATACCTGCACGCGAGCGTTGTTGCGGTCGGCGACGTACAGTCGGCCCTTCGAGTCCATTGCAATTGCGTGCGGGCAACTGAACTCGCCCGGACCGGTGCCGAGTTTGCCCCATGCTTTCACGAACTTGCCGTTCCTATCGAAATGCACCACGCGGTTGTTGCCGTAACCGTCCGAGACGAACACATCGCCGTCGGGCGTGATCGCCATGTCGGTCGGCTGATTGAGATGGGTCTGATCCTCGCCCGGCTCATCCATCGTGCCGAGCCTCCTGAGCAGTTTTCCGTCCGGCGTGAACTGCATCACGACGTGATGCCCGATGTCCGCCAGCCAGACGTTGCCTTTGTTGTCGAACTTGATGTGATGGGCACGCTCGATCACGTCGTCGCCCCACGCGCGGAGAAATTTGCCGCCGGTGTCGTACACTTGCACCGGCGGCTTGGCCCGCGTGAACAGCCACACCTGATCCTTCGCGTCCACCGCGACTCCCGGCATGTCGCCCCACTCCGCGTGCTCCGGCCGTTGCGGCCAATGCGGATCAACCTCGTACCACGTGGAGAGACTGACGCGCGGGTAGCGCTCCGCCTTTTTCGCTTCCTGAATCGGCCCCGGTTTGGCGACGACGCCGGCTACGCACGCTGCACTGGAAATTACAAGTGAAGTAAGAATCACCAGCATCAAACGAGTTGGTCTCATGGCTGATCCCCTCAATTGGTTGGGGTGTTTGAGTCGAAGATTGCAAATCAAGAATCTCAAATCTCAAATCTGAAACCTCAAGTTTCAGATCCTCTCATCGCCCCATCGTCCGATCGAGCGTTCGATAATTGATCGCTTCGCTCAGGTGGTTCACTTGGATCGTCTCACTCGAATCGAGATCGGCAATGGTGCGGGCGACGCGGAGGATCTTGTCGTGGGCACGGGCGGAGAGGCCCATTTCGGTCATTGCCATTTTCAGAATGCTCTCGCACTCGGTGTTCAGCAGGCAGAATTTTTTGATGTGCCGGTGGCTCATGCGGCCGTTCACGCGAGGCGGGCGGTTCGCAAAACGATCGCGCTGAAGAGTGCGAGCGAAAATCACGCTCGTGCGAATCTCGCTCGATGGCGTGCCAGTCGTTTGTTCCGACAGTTCGCGGAATGGAACCGCCGGGACTTCTATGTGAATGTCAATTCGATCGAGCAACGGCCCGGAGATCTTCGACATGTACCGTTCGATCTGGATCGGCGTGCACTGGCACTGTCGCCGCGGGTCGCCGCGAAAGCCGCACGGGCACGGGTTGAGCGCGGCGACGAGCACGAAGTTGGCCGGAAACGTCGTGCTGGAAAGTGCCCGCGATATGGTGACCGATCCGTCTTCGAGCGGTTGGCGGAGCACTTCGAGTGTGTGCCGATTGAACTCGGGTAGCTCGTCGAGGAACAGCACGCCGTTGTGGGACAGGCTAATCTCGCCGGGACTCGGGTTCGAGCCGCCGCCGACCAGCCCCGCGTCGCTGATCGTGTGGTGCGGATCGCGAAACGGCCGCACCGCCATCAGCGCCTGGCCCGTTTTCAAGAGGCCCATGCACGAATAGATTCGCGTCGTCTCGATCGACTCGGCCGGCGACAACACGGGCAAAATCGTGGGCAGCCGTTTGGCCAGCATCGTCTTGCCGGTGCCCGGCGGCCCGATCATCAGGACATTGTGCGCGCCCGCCGCAGCGACGGTCAGGGCGCGTTTCGTCGCCTCCTGTCCTTTCACGTCCGAAAAGTCCACATCGTACGGTGCCGATGAACCGAAGATTTCCGCGAGGTCCACCACCAGTGGCTCGACCGCCAGTTGCCCGCTCAGATAGCCGACCGCCTCGGTGAGCGAACCGACGGGGATCACTTCCAAGTCTTCGACCACGGCCGCCTGGGCCGCACTGTCGGTCGGCACGAGGATTCCTTTTAGCTTCTGTTCCGCGGCGGCTATCGCCATCGACAGAGCACCCTTCACTGGCCGCGTCGATCCGTCGAGTGCCAATTCACCAACGACCGCGTACCGGTCGAGAACCTCACTGGCAAGCTGCCCGCTTCCTGCAAGCAGTCCCAGGGCAATCGGCAGGTCGAATGATCCGGCGTCCTTCTTGAGTTCGGCCGGGGCGAGGTTGATCACCACGCGATCCATTGGCCGTTGGTAGCCGCAATTCACGAGTGCCCGTTCGACGCGATGCGTACTCTCTTTCACCGCCAACTCGGGCAGTCCCACGAGCACTGTTTTCGGAATTGCACCCGGCGAGACATCGACTTCGACGACGACCGGCACGGCGTCGATACCCACCAGCGCAAACGTGTTCAATTTGGCCAGCATGGCTGCGTCCGCAATTGGCTTACCTATACGGACGCACATTGTAGGGATGCGTAAAGCGTTCCGCCATGACTTGGCCGGCTGGATCTGCCTGCAGCTTTTATGAAAGCTGAATGCCCAATTCCTTGAGCTGCCGGTCGTCGACAGCCGATGGTGCACCGGTCATGAGGTCGGCGGCTCGTTGGGTCTTGGGGAATGCGATTACGTCGCGGATGTTCGAGAGGCCGGAGAGCAGCATGACCCAGCGGTCGAGTCCAAGCGCAATGCCCCCGTGCGGTGGGGCGCCGAATTTGAGGGCGTCCACGAAAAATCCAAAGCGGCGCTCGGTGTCGGCGGGCGACAGGCCGAGGAGTGCGAAGATGCGTTTCTGAATTTCCGGGTCGTGGCAACGAATGGTGCCGCCCGCCGCCTCTTCGCCGTTGATGATCAGGTCGTAGGCGTAGGCGCGGACAGAGCCGGGGTCGGACTCCAGCCGGGCGAGGTCTTCCGTGTGCGGCATCGTGAACGGATGGTGCGCGGCGTTCCAGCGGTTTTCTTCCTTGTCCCATTCGAGCAGCGGGAAGTCGGTGACCCAGGAGAAATGCAGCTCCGCGGGGTCGTACAGTTTCAACTCGGCACCCAGCCTCTCGCGGAGCATGCTGAGCGACTGGTTGCACACGGACGGCTGGTCGGCGATGAACAGGAGGAGATCGCCGGCCGCGGCCCCCGTTTGTTGCACGATGGCGGACTGGTGTGCGGCGGAAAAATTCTTCGCGCTCGGGCCAGCGAGTGCAGCGGCCTCGACTTTGAACCAGACGAGACCCTTGGCGCCGAATGTGCCAACGAACGTGGCAAGTTCGTCGAGCATTTTGCGCGAGTATTTTTCCGCGGCCGCCTTTACACAAAGCCCGCGCACCTGCCCGCCCGATTCGGCGACCGTGCGAAAGACTTTGAAATCGACGGCCTTGGCGATGTCGGTGATGTCCTGGATTTCCATGCCGAATCGCAGGTCGGGGCTGTCGGTGCCAAACCGCCGCATCGAGTCGTCGTAGTTAAGTCGAAGCAGCGGCAATTTGAGCGTTCGGCCCATGACATTTTGCATGACCGCAACACACAGCCCCTCGACCATGCTGATTACGTCGTCGCGATCCACGAACGACATCTCCATATCGAGCTGCGTGAACTCCGGCTGGCGGTTGGCCCGCAGGTCTTCGTCGCGAAAGCAGCGGGCAATCTGGTAGTAGCGGTCGAATCCCGCGACCATGCAGATTTGCTTGAAGATCTGTGGCGACTGCGGCAGCGCGTAGAACGTGCCGGGCTGCACGCGCGACGGCACGAGGTAATCGCGAGCACCTTCGGGCGTGCTTTTGGCCAGGATCGGCGTTTCGATTTCGACGAATCGGTTCGTGTCAAAATAGTTTCGGATCGCGGCGTTGAGCCGGTGGCGCAGAACGATCGCCCGCTGCATCTCCGGCCGGCGCAGGTCGAGGTAGCGGTACTTGAGGCGCACTTCTTCGCTGGCGGCCTCGGCGCCCGTAATTTCGAACGGGGGCGGCTCGCAGCGGTTCAGCAGTTCCAGTTCTTCCACTTGAAGTTCGATCTCGCCCGTGGCAAGTTTGGGATTGACGGTCCCGGCGGGTCGGGGCGTGACCTTGCCACGCACAGCCACGACGAATTCCTTGCGCAGCTTGCTGCCCGCTTCGTGCAGCTCCTTGCCGCGATCTGGATCGAACACGATTTGCGTTTTGCCGTACCGGTCGCGCAGGTCGATGAACACAAGCCCGCCAAGGTCGCGCCACGTGTCAACCCAACCGGCCAGCGTGACCGCCTGATCGACTTGTTCTATTCGAAGCTCGCCACAGGTATGACTTCGTTTCAATTTTGGCATTGTTGCAAAAGCACCTTTCCTTCGGTCGTCGTCGAGTATTCACGGCGTCCCTGCGAATCGCGGCAATTATAGGTCGGGACCCAAGTGACGCAACGTCAAGCCATCGCGGCCTCTCGCTTTCGATCCGTCAGTGAGATACGCTCTGAACCGGCTGGGTTCGCGAATTTCCGGGCATGGTTCAAAAAGGGGTCAGGTACCGTTGTGCGCAGCACCCTTCGGGCCGTTCCGGCAAGGGTACCTGACCCCTTTTTGAAGCATGAGAATTTCTGGACTTCGGCGAAGCTCCACGTCCACAGGAGGAATGCACCATGAACAAAGTGCGATTGCGGTTTGTTGCGACGGTGACCGGCTTAACTCTTGCTGCGGTTGCCGCTAGTTTTCCGACGGCCAGCAACGACGCTTACAGAGTCGTTCCTCATTGGCCCCAATTACCGGAAGGCCACAAACTTGGCCCGGTATCGGCCGTCGCGCCGGACGGTCACGGCGAAGTGTTTGTTTTCCATCGCGGAGATCATCCAATTTTGGTGTTTAATCGCGAGGGGAAGTTCATTCGATCCTTTGCGGACGGCTTAATCACGAGCGCCCATGGCCTGCGCTTCGACTCCAATGGAAATCTCTGGACCACCGACGTGGGCAATCACACGGTTCGCAAGTTCAGCCACGATGGCAAACTCCTTTTGACGCTCGGCAAAG